>Ga0326760_1000785_pt1 | contig 15299 bp, 14 predicted proteins | sample GCREP_S_FD_207668 | JGI IMG/M metagenome (GOLD analysis project Ga0326760, IMG submission 207668) | Hot spring sediment microbial communities from Geyser Creek Basin, Yellowstone National Park, WY, United States - GCR.EP_S | ecosystem: Environmental > Aquatic > Thermal springs > Near-boiling... | reverse complement strand
ACTATCCTACACCCAGCAAAAAGAACTAAATCCAACCCGTGCAAAAAAGCTTTACCACCTCACCCGAAGCATAAAAACACTTAAAGATATGCTGGCACGGTGTGAAGATATTTCCTCGTGGGAAAACCCACAGGAGCCCCAAGCTTATTTAGTGCCAGAACAAAAAAACCAAAAGGAGGACAGCCATGAGGAACCTAACAGCCCTAACCTTAGCCCTAACCTTAGCCTTAGCCCTAACCTTAGCCCTAAAAGCCCACGCCAACGACGGAAAAGCCAGCAAGACAGACAAGGCAGAGGAAATCCTCCTAATGCTGGAATGCAAAAACGGAAGATGGGAGATAACCTACGCCAAGAACGAGGAAGTAGTGAAGAAAACCCGAGCAGACAAACTACAAGGGCAACCGTGCTATAATCAAGGAAGAGAAGGGAAAAAGCCATGAGAAGGGCACTTTTTATGATGCCCGCAGTTTTTGCCCTTGCTTTGGGGCTTCAACTACCGCAGACCGCCAATCCCACGGGCAAAAGACCTATCCGCCTATAATCCAGGGAAGAAAGCATGAAGACACGATTTCACTACTACCTTGAACGCCTCACAGGGCTAAACTGGGAACCAAACAGACCCTTAAAACTCTACTGGGAACACCTACCAGAGACAGCACGCACCCCACAGATGAAAGCCTTCTTATGGAAACTGGGAATGCCCAACACCACAGAGGAAGAACTGGCTAAACTCTGGGAAGAAGTCAAAAACAGCACGGTTATATTTACAGCCTTAGAGGAATAGATGCCCCTCCGACCCATCCTTTCCCTCCTTCTCTCACTGCTTTTAATCTCCTTTTCCTCTCCAAACCAAAACAAAGACCAGAAAAGCAAAGAACAAAAACCAGAACCTAAACCCTCTCCCTGTGTAGCCATCATCACACGCTTAGCACCCACACCACCACCCTTTAACATTTCTATTCACGCCTACGCACAAACCCAGAAGGACATTTCAGGAACAAGCCTTTACACCGCACCCGTCCATGTGGGAATAAGGGCAGACATTCCACTATTGGACACCCGAGAACTCTACGAAAGACAACTCCGCCACATTGCAAACCTTCAGAACGCCCAAGCCATACTATCCCAATACCTAAGCCTTAGAACGGAAGTAGAGGAACTAAGGCAATTCTTAAGCTGGATGAACCTAAGAGTGGAGTATGGCATAGAGTATAAAAAGGATGTTTGGCAGCAGGAGATAGTTTTAAGGCAGAAAGAGGCAATCCTAAAAGCCCTTGAGAGTTTCTTTTACGCATATGGGATAACAAAGGAAGAACTGGACAGGTGCTATAAACAAAGATGAGAGATAAAACTTCCCCGCCCACCCACCCCTAAACCAAAGAAAACCCCTAAACCCTCCCCCATTACGCTTCGGCGCCGTACCCGTTTACCCTTCAGCCGCTTTCCTACGCTTCAGCCCCACGCTATACCCTTCAGCCGCTTTTTAAACTATTCAGGGACGGCGCCTTCGCTTTCTGTCCCCCACCCACCGCCCTTAAGGGAAAATCAACCCACCACTTACGCCCAGCCGCAACCCTTACGCTTTGCCACCCACTTAACTATCCCAGCCACCTTTTAAACCCAACATAGTTAAAACCCTTCCATCCTGAACCCTTGCACCTGAACCATTGAACCTTTGCAACTTTGCACCCTAAACCTAAAATAGAAAACATGCAGACGAAGAACGCCCTTCTGAAGATTGCGAAGGAGGAACTTTTAGATGGCAAAACGGAACTCCTGAAAGCTAAACTCCTGAACCAAAGGGAAAAGGTCTATCTTCTTGTCCTTCAAAACGAAGAGGTCGGAACAGTCAAAGCGGTAATCCAGCTAAAACACCACACACGGGACAGAGAAACCTACCACTGGAAACTTTTGGATTTGATAGTAGAATAGCCAACCCAACCACCCCCACCCTCCACCCTTAGGAAGGAAAAGAGGAAAAGAACACAACACCACACCACCATGCACGCCACCATCACCACAGGGCAGAGCCCCCGAAGGATTAGAAGAGTTTTTCAAACTACAGGCGGAACCAAACCACCAGAACCAGAACCAGAACCGCCACGGGAACCAGAACGGAACCAGACGGAACACGGACGGGAAGAAGAACCGCCAGCAGGAACGAGAGAAGGAGACGGGAGAAGGAACGGGAACGAAAACATCCAAAGCCTGAAAGAAGCCCATCCAAGCAGAAGCGGAGAGAACCAACACGATGGAACGGAACAATGCAGCCATGACATGCCTACACGGAGAAAATCACGCCACACACCACACAGCCATGCACAACATTCCACACCAAAGCAGGGACTTAAAAAACCACAGTGGAAAAATTCCTTTTGCACACGCAACCCACAACACCCAGCAAGCAGGCGAGCAAGCAGGAACACCAGCAAGTTTTTGTTTGCAGGTCCTATTGCCCAGCTATACGGAGCAAAATCCTTTGAAAGCAAGCACCCTAAAAGGCAACACCAACCTTAAAAATGGATTACCCAGAGGGATCTCCCCCTGTGCCAACGGAAAATTTTATTTTCTCTTCCTTTTTGGTTGTCAAGGGCTACCGTTCCGCAAGGGACGGCAGGCAAAAGAAAAGAAAAGAAAAACTCAAAGCAGGCTTTCCAAAGCAGGCTTTTTCTGTTTTTGATTGAGAGAGAAAAGAAAAGAGAGAAAAGAAAAATCAAAGCAGGCTTTTTTTTGTTTTTGAAAGGAAAGAAAGAGAAATAAAAAGGATGCTTGGGTGCCCGCCCTCGTCGTGCCCTGGGGGGGAGGACCCCCCCAGACCCCCCCCGACGCCTGCTTTGTAAAAATCAACAGCGGAACTGACTGGGGGCTTCGCCCCCAGACCCCCCGAAAAAACAGAAAAAGCCTTTTTGACGCCTGCTTTGTAAAAATCAACAGCGGAACGGATGCCTGCCTAATAGGGTTAATTCCCTTGCTTCACTCCCGCAGGGCTAACGCCCCTTGACAACCTCGGAAGAGAAAAAACCCAAAAACTCAGGCTCAGGGGGTTCTCCCTCTGGGTACTCCATTTTAAGGAGGTGTTGCCATGGTGCAGCTTTCAAAGGATCAGCTCCGTGCCATTCTCAGCTGGGCAAAGTCCCAGCAAAGCAAAACAGCTGGTGACCTGCTCAGCCGTGCCCGTGCCTCGCTTGGTGAGTGGGAGCGTGTGCAAAAGGAATATGCTCCCACTGTGGAGTTCCGCCCTGCTTGGTTTGGTGTGGAAATTGTGCATCGCTGTGGGTGTCCCTCGTGGCGTGAAAACTCTCCGTGTAAGCATGTCATCGCTGCCATCCTCCTCGCCCATCGTGATGTTCTCTCCTCCTCCTCTTGGCAGTGGGCTTCGTTCTTTCAGGCTTTGGATGCCTTCCGCCGTTCCCGTTCCCTCTCCTCTTCGTCTCCCTCCCGTCCCGCTTCTGGTTCTTCCTCTTCCCGTCCCTCTGGTTCCCGTCCCTCTGGTTCCTCCCGTTCCCGTTCCCGTGGCTCTGGTTCTGGTGGTTCTCCTTCCGTCCCGCCTGAGTTTGAAAACTTCTTCTAATCCTTCCCTCGGGGGCTCTGCCCCCTTTTTTTTGCGTGCAGTCCCACCCTAACGCTTCAGTCCCAACTCAAAAGAAAAAAATAAAAAGGCACTCCTCGGGCGGGCATCCCTAAAATCAACAGCGGAACTGACACGGGGGGGAGTGCCCCCCCGTGCGCCCCCCCCGAATTTTTTAAGCACCTCCATCCAAGCCCCCACCCGCCCACCCTTTCCCTTTTGTCCCACACTTTCCACTTGGTCCCAAACCCTTTTAACCCTGTCCAACCCTTTTAACTATGTCCTCCCCTTTTTGCCACTCACATAGTTAAGTTTTTAACTAAGTCCCAAGCAAAAAGCCCACAACATAGTTAAGTTTGCCAGTCCCAGAACCCAACTCCCTCAAAATGGCAAGTCATCCCGACGCTTAGAAAACTTCTTAGCTTACACCCTCCTTAACCGCCCAAAGTTCCAACTTAGCAACCTCTAACAATCTTGCCACTTCCCTTAAAACCTCGTCAATCTTCCTGATCTCCTCTAATATTGGTTTAGCCCTACCCTCAGGAATGCCAACCTTCTTTATGTTTCCCACACACCACCACCTTGCCTTTCCATTCTCATATCTCCATCTGTATAGGTAAGTCTGCCCGTTTATACGCTTTAGAGAATAGCCCTTTACCGCCAAAGCCTTCTCCAACCTCTCACGCCTCTTTAAAAGCCCTTCCACACCTTCCTTCAACTCTTCCAAGCTTAAAAAAATCTCTTGCATCCCACACCCTCCAAAAAGGTTTTAAAAAACCGCCCGCCCCCGCCCCGCCCAAAACTTACCTTCTACCATTTCCAGAAAGAACCAGCCTATTAATGAAGTCCTCTCCCACCATAGCCTCCAGAACCCTTTTAACCGCCCTCGTAAAAGCCACCCGCATTAACGCATCCCTCACCTTTTCACCCTTTGCACACTCTCCAACCTCCGCCACCTCAAAAACTCCACCATTTGGAAATTCCACCCGCACCCTGAACACCAAAGCCACATAGTCCGCACCAGCAGAAACCACCTCCACCTTTTCCTCCCACTTTCCACCCATCTTAGCCACCGAAAGCCTCGCAAAACTTAGCATTTCCAACGCCACGGGTCTGGTTATCTCTGGAGTTCCATTTACAAAAACCACCGCATCCCGCCGACCCGCCAGCAAAGAACCCAACCTTTCCTTAAGCACCTGCATAAAGTCCCTTTCTTGAAAACCGCCGACGCCGACGCCACCCTGAACCTTGCTAATATTCCTTTCCATAGCCCGCACCTCCTTAAAACGGTAATTCATCACTTCCGACAGCCAGCCCCTCCCTTTCCTCTTCCTTTTCCTCTTCTGTTTCTTCCAACGCCTGCCTAAACCTCTCTTCGTAAATCCTCTCCATCTCCTTTATCCTTCTTATCAGTTCCTCCTCCCTCATCTTCCTATTCAGGTAGTCCCTCAACCAGCCCAGAACGACATCGTATTCCTCATCCATGAAGGTAAGGTATAGCACCGACCAGATAAGCGACCACTTCCGCAAGACCTCAAACAGGTTAAAGCCCGCAAACCTAATATCATCCTTCAAATCGTCCGCCAGCCTTTCCAAAATTTCCCTTTCCGTCATAGCTTGCACCTCCTCAAAGGTTTTCACACCGTATATTATAATGCCTGTCTGTCTGTCTGTCAAGTCCTTTTTAACCAAGTCCCAGACCCAAAAACCCGCACATAGTTAAACCGCTAAAAGAACTTAAACCGCCTTTCCTCGTATTCCCGCCTGTCTATGATGCCCTCTTCGTAAAGCTTACCCCACTGACTAATTCCGATTTTTACATCAAAGACCAAGAGAGGAACAAAAAGCAACAACGCCAACGCCAAAAAAACCCACTCGGAAAGCTTTCCAGTTCTAACCAATCCGCCAATCCTTACCCGCACACGCCCAACTCCCAGAGGAACACCTGACACAGTCAAAGCGTCCAGCACAATATGAGAAAACCCACCAAAGCCAAACGAAACCAGCCAGTATAAAACCATATCCATAAACTCCGACCCAGTCCCAGCAAGCCAAAAGGAAAGTGGAACCACAAACAGCAAAAACCAAAGCCAGATATAATGAGTAATCCCTCTATGTTCTCTCACTCCGAAGAAGTCTTCCGTCCAGTCTGGTGCCGTAGAACCCAACACCGCCAAACCCGTATGAAGCCCAAAAAGCCAAGCAAACCCAAACGCCACCGCCGAGTGAGTAATCCAAGTCATGCCCTTTTACCCTCATTCACAAGCCAACGCAAAGCCAAAGCCAAAAGAAGACCCGCCGTAATATTCCACGCCAAAGCCAGCACGACAACCATCACAATAGCCACTATCATGCCAATATCCTTTATTTCACTCTGCGAACCGCCCAAGTCCAAAGTTTCCAAGCTTTCCCACGCCTTAAGCCTAAGCTTTTTCCTCAACTCTTCCACAATTGACGCATTCACTTTTTTAATGCTTGCACACGAAAGCACAACCACCTTAGCAACCCTAATAATCCACTTAACCGCCGAAATCTTAACCTTGCTACCTTCCAACTTATCCACATCATCCAGACAGACCACTTTACCCTTCAACTTTTCCACCATCTTCTCTATCTTTTCAAACTGCCTAAGCCCTTTTAAATCCTCCGCAGACAGCCCAGCCCTTTTGAACCAGTTTTCTAAGCTTTCACCACAAGCAATATAAACGCCTTCAGCACCAAAAACCTTAACAGCCCAAGCCGAAACCTTTAATAACTCCCTTGTTTTTCCAGTTCCCGCACCGCCCTCAATGATAACCACAGGCTTTTTTTGAACATACCTCTCACTCTTTAAAACCCTCCGAAGCCCAAAAAACCTAACAACCCTGACATCCCTAAAAACCAAGCTTTGTCTTTTCCTCCAGAAACCTTCGCCCTTTAGCACCAAATAAGCCATGTTATAAAACTTAATCCTAAAGCCAACTTGAACCGTAGGGACAATAACCAAATAATGACGCCCGCACTTTTGACGCCCGCACTTTGTCCTACGCCTGCACTTTGCCCGCCCACAGATGCCCGCACTTCCGCCACCATCCCCCACCCACCCGCCCTATTCGTCTATCACTTCCACCTTGACAAGACAGACAAACAGATATAAAATTTTGGCATGCTAAAGGACAGGAAAGACAGGGCACTTTACAGAACAACCCTATATGTGGAATACGAACTTATGGAGAAGCTAAAAGACCTTGCCCACGCACAAAGGAAAACCCTAACGGAACTAATAAACGAAGCCCTACGGGAATATCTCCAGAGGCAGGAACAAAGGAAGGAACAAGAACCACAGCCCGCACAGGAACAGGAACCCGCACCCAAGAGGAGGAAGAAATGAACCTTTTTATGAACCCTTCACTTTTTGCCAGCTTATCTTACCATAAAACTTATAATTTTTCTCAAGCCCAGGCAGGGAAGAGTATTAATCCTCCGTTTTTTGGAGAGGATGATAATAATCCTGCCCTGGGCTGTAAGAAAAAGGAGGCAAAGGAGGCAAGGGATGAGGCAAGGGAAGAAGCTTGTAATAGGCTGTGATGTGTCCGCAAGTTTTATTATACTCCACGATGGGAAAAATGCTTTAAGGATTGAAGACCCTAAGGAACTGCCAGAATTTCCACCTAATACCATTTTCGTCCTTGAACAAACAGGGGCATATGGCATAAGATGGGCACAGATATTTTCAAACTTTGGAGAGGTTTATATAGCCGACGGAAGGGACTTTAAGAACTTCCGCCTTGCACACACACGCCAGAAGAACGACAGCCTTGACGCTTTCTATCTCCGTGAGTATTTCCTACAACGCCCGCACAAATGCCGACCCTTCAACCCTCAAGTGGTTTATATCCGTGCCCTCATCCGCCAGCACATCCGCAACAACAAAGACATCACTATGCACACCAACCGCCTACTCCAATACCTGCAGATGATAGACCCATACGCACCCAGACCCTCCCGCTACAAACTCCACCGCTACATTGACCAGATAGAAAAAGACCTCAAAAACAAACCTCACGCCCTCACAGACTTAGCCCTTTCAGAAATAAAGAAACTCAAAGCCTGCCTTGAAGAAGCCCAGAAAGTCCGCCAAGAGATAGAAAACATCGCCCGCAACCATCCAGACTATGAAATCCTTAAAACCTTCCCGCTTTCAGACCTTCAGATAGCCGTCATCCTTGCCTACTCTTGGAACATTGAAGATTTCAGGGACAAGGATGGCTATATTGCCTACACTTTGATGGGAACCACCTTAGAACAGTCTGGAAAAAGCCTTTACAAAGTCAAAACAGACAAAGCCCGCACAGAGATTAAGGGACTGCTTTATACCCTCTACCTCAACGCCAACAAAGAAAAGCACCCACTAAAACCTTTAGTTGAACTTGCTAAAGAACTGGCATCCGACCGCAACAACTACAAAAAACGCTATATAAAGTTTCTGTCCCGCCTGCTGGAACTTGTTTATTACGCAAGGAAAGAGAGAACCGACTACAGGACAACCCTTCAAAACGCCATAACCCGCAGGGAAAGGGAACTATCCTACACCCAGCAAAAAGAACTAAATCCAACCCGTGCAAAAAAGCTTTACCACCTCACCCGAAGCATAAAAACACTTAAAGAACTTTTGGCACAGTGTAAAGATATTTCCTCGTGGGAAAACCCACAGGAGCCCCAAGCTTATTTAGTGCCAGAACAAAAAAACCAAAAGGAGGACAGCCATGAGGAACCTAACAGCCCTAACCTTAGCCCTAACCTTAGCCTTAGCCCTAACCTTAGCCCTAAAAGCCCACGCCAACGACGGAAAAGCCAGCAAGACAGACAAGGCAGAGGAAATCCTCCTAATGCTGGAATGCAAAAACGGAAGATGGGAGATAACCTACGCCAAGAACGAGGAAGTAGTGAAGAAAACCCGAGCAGACAAACTACAAGGGCAACCGTGCTATAATCAAGGAAGAGAAGGGAAAAAGCCATGAGAAGGGCACTTTTTATGATGCCCGCAGTTTTTGCCCTTGCTTTGGGGCTTCAACTACCGCAGACCGCCAATCCCACGGGCAAAAGACCTATCCGCCTATAATCCAGGGAAGAAAGCATGAAGACACGATTTCACTACTACCTTGAACGCCTCACAGGGCTAAACTGGGAACCAAACAGACCCTTAAAACTCTACTGGGAACACCTACCAGAGACAGCACGCACCCCACAGATGAAAGCCTTCTTATGGAAACTGGGAATGCCCAACACCACAGAGGAAGAACTGGCTAAACTCTGGGAAGAAGTCAAAAACAGCACGGTTATATTTACAGCCTTAGAGGAATAGATGCCCCTCCGACCCATCCTTTCCCTCCTTCTCTCACTGCTTTTAATCTCCTTTTCCTCTCCAAACCAAAACAAAGACCAGAAAAGCAAAGAACAAAAACCAGAACCTAAACCCTCTCCCTGTGTAGCCATCATCACACGCTTAGCACCCACACCACCACCCTTTAACATTTCTATTCACGCCTACGCACAAACCCAGAAGGACATTTCAGGAACAAGCCTTTACACCGCACCCGTCCATGTGGGAATAAGGGCAGACATTCCACTATTGGACACCCGAGAACTCTACGAAAGACAACTCCGCCACATTGCAAACCTTCAGAACGCCCAAGCCATACTATCCCAATACCTAAGCCTTAGAACGGAAGTAGAGGAACTAAGGCAATTCTTAAGCTGGATGAACCTAAGAGTGGAGTATGGCATAGAGTATAAAAAGGATGTTTGGCAGCAGGAGATAGTTTTAAGGCAGAAAGAGGCAATCCTAAAAGCCCTTGAGAGTTTCTTTTACGCATATGGGATAACAAAGGAAGAACTGGACAGGTGCTATAAACAAAGATGAGAGATAAAACTTCCCCGCCCACCCACCCCTAAACCAAAGAAAACCCCTAAACCCTCCCCCATTACGCTTCGGCGCCGTACCCGTTTACCCTTCAGCCGCTTTCCTACGCTTCAGCCCCACGCTATACCCTTCAGCCGCTTTTTAAACTATTCAGGGACGGCGCCTTCGCTTTCTGTCCCCCACCCACCGCCCTTAAGGGAAAATCAACCCACCACTTACGCCCAGCCGCAACCCTTACGCTTTGCCACCCACTTAACTATCCCAGCCACCTTTTAAACCCAACATAGTTAAAACCCTTCCATCCTGAACCCTTGCACCTGAACCATTGAACCTTTGCAACTTTGCACCCTAAACCTAAAATAGAAAACATGCAGACGAAGAACGCCCTTCTGAAGATTGCGAAGGAGGAACTTTTAGATGGCAAAACGGAACTCCTGAAAGCTAAACTCCTGAACCAAAGGGAAAAGGTCTATCTTCTTGTCCTTCAAAACGAAGAGGTCGGAACAGTCAAAGCGGTAATCCAGCTAAAACACCACACACGGGACAGAGAAACCTACCACTGGAAACTTTTGGATTTGATAGTAGAATAGCCAACCCAACCACCCCCACCCTCCACCCTTAGGAAGGAAAAGAGGAAAAGAACACAACACCACACCACCATGCACGCCACCATCACCACAGGGCAGAGCCCCCGAAGGATTAGAAGAGTTTTTCAAACTACAGGCGGAACCAAACCACCAGAACCAGAACCAGAACCGCCACGGGAACCAGAACGGAACCAGACGGAACACGGACGGGAAGAAGAACCGCCAGCAGGAACGAGAGAAGGAGACGGGAGAAGGAACGGGAACGAAAACATCCAAAGCCTGAAAGAAGCCCATCCAAGCAGAAGCGGAGAGAACCAACACGATGGAACGGAACAATGCAGCCATGACATGCCTACACGGAGAAAATCACGCCACACACCACACAGCCATGCACAACATTCCACACCAAAGCAGGGACTTAAAAAACCACAGTGGAAAAATTCCTTTTGCACACGCAACCCACAACACCCAGCAAGCAGGCGAGCAAGCAGGAACACCAGCAAGTTTTTGTTTGCAGGTCCTATTGCCCAGCTATACGGAGCAAAATCCTTTGAAAGCAAGCACCCTAAAAGGCAACACCAACCTTAAAAATGGATTACCCAGAGGGATCTCCCCCTGTGCCAACGGAAAATTTTATTTTCTCTTCCTTTTTGGTTGTCAAGGGCTACCGTTCCGCAAGGGACGGCAGGCAAAAGAAAAGAAAAGAAAAACTCAAAGCAGGCTTTCCAAAGCAGGCTTTTTCTGTTTTTGATTGAGAGAGAAAAGAAAAGAGAGAAAAGAAAAATCAAAGCAGGCTTTTTTTTGTTTTTGAAAGGAAAGAAAGAGAAATAAAAAGGATGCTTGGGTGCCCGCCCTCGTCGTGCCCTGGGGGGGAGGACCCCCCCAGACCCCCCCCGACGCCTGCTTTGTAAAAATCAACAGCGGAACTGACTGGGGGCTTCGCCCCCAGACCCCCCGAAAAAACAGAAAAAGCCTTTTTGACGCCTGCTTTGTAAAAATCAACAGCGGAACGGATGCCTGCCTAATAGGGTTAATTCCCTTGCTTCACTCCCGCAGGGCTAACGCCCCTTGACAACCTCGGAAGAGAAAAAACCCAAAAACTCAGGCTCAGGGGGTTCTCCCTCTGGGTACTCCATTTTAAGGAGGTGTTGCCATGGTGCAGCTTTCAAAGGATCAGCTCCGTGCCATTCTCAGCTGGGCAAAGTCCCAGCAAAGCAAAACAGCTGGTGACCTGCTCAGCCGTGCCCGTGCCTCGCTTGGTGAGTGGGAGCGTGTGCAAAAGGAATATGCTCCCACTGTGGAGTTCCGCCCTGCTTGGTTTGGTGTGGAAATTGTGCATCGCTGTGGGTGTCCCTCGTGGCGTGAAAACTCTCCGTGTAAGCATGTCATCGCTGCCATCCTCCTCGCCCATCGTGATGTTCTCTCCTCCTCCTCTTGGCAGTGGGCTTCGTTCTTTCAGGCTTTGGATGCCTTCCGCCGTTCCCGTTCCCTCTCCTCTTCGTCTCCCTCCCGTCCCGCTTCTGGTTCTTCCTCTTCCCGTCCCTCTGGTTCCCGTCCCTCTGGTTCCTCCCGTTCCCGTTCCCGTGGCTCTGGTTCTGGTGGTTCTCCTTCCGTCCCGCCTGAGTTTGAAAACTTCTTCTAATCCTTCCCTCGGGGGCTCTGCCCCCTTTTTTTTGCGTGCAGTCCCACCCTAACGCTTCAGTCCCAACTCAAAAGAAAAAAATAAAAAGGCACTCCTCGGGCGGGCATCCCTAAAATCAACAGCGGAACTGACACGGGGGGGAGTGCCCCCCCGTGCGCCCCCCCCGAATTTTTTAAGCACCTCCATCCAAGCCCCCACCCGCCCACCCTTTCCCTTTTGTCCCACACTTTCCACTTGGTCCCAAACCCTTTTAACCCTGTCCAACCCTTTTAACTATGTCCTCCCCTTTTTGCCACTCACATAGTTAAGTTTTTAACTAAGTCCCAAGCAAAAAGCCCACAACATAGTTAAGTTTGCCAGTCCCAGAACCCAACTCCCTCAAAATGGCAAGTCATCCCGACGCTTAGAAAACTTCTTAGCTTACACCCTCCTTAACCGCCCAAAGTTCCAACTTAGCAACCTCTAACAATCTTGCCACTTCCCTTAAAACCTCGTCAATCTTCCTGATCTCCTCTAATATTGGTTTAGCCCTACCCTCAGGAATGCCAACCTTCTTTATGTTTCCCACACACCACCACCTTGCCTTTCCATTCTCATATCTCCATCTGTATAGGTAAGTCTGCCCGTTTATACGCTTTAGAGAATAGCCCTTTACCGCCAAAGCCTTCTCCAACCTCTCACGCCTCTTTAAAAGCCCTTCCACACCTTCCTTCAACTCTTCCAAGCTTAAAAAAATCTCTTGCATCCCACACCCTCCAAAAAGGTTTTAAAAAACCGCCCGCCCCCGCCCCGCCCAAAACTTACCTTCTACCATTTCCAGAAAGAACCAGCCTATTAATGAAGTCCTCTCCCACCATAGCCTCCAGAACCCTTTTAACCGCCCTCGTAAAAGCCACCCGCATTAACGCATCCCTCACCTTTTCACCCTTTGCACACTCTCCAACCTCCGCCACCTCAAAAACTCCACCATTTGGAAATTCCACCCGCACCCTGAACACCAAAGCCACATAGTCCGCACCAGCAGAAACCACCTCCACCTTTTCCTCCCACTTTCCACCCATCTTAGCCACCGAAAGCCTCGCAAAACTTAGCATTTCCAACGCCACGGGTCTGGTTATCTCTGGAGTTCCATTTACAAAAACCACCGCATCCCGCCGACCCGCCAGCAAAGAACCCAACCTTTCCTTAAGCACCTGCATAAAGTCCCTTTCTTGAAAACCGCCGACGCCGACGCCACCCTGAACCTTGCTAATATTCCTTTCCATAGCCCGCACCTCCTTAAAACGGTAATTCATCACTTCCGACAGCCAGCCCCTCCCTTTCCTCTTCCTTTTCCTCTTCTGTTTCTTCCAACGCCTGCCTAAACCTCTCTTCGTAAATCCTCTCCATCTCCTTTATCCTTCTTATCAGTTCCTCCTCCCTCATCTTCCTATTCAGGTAGTCCCTCAACCAGCCCAGAACGACATCGTATTCCTCATCCATGAAGGTAAGGTATAGCACCGACCAGATAAGCGACCACTTCCGCAAGACCTCAAACAGGTTAAAGCCCGCAAACCTAATATCATCCTTCAAATCGTCCGCCAGCCTTTCCAAAATTTCCCTTTCCGTCATAGCTTGCACCTCCTCAAAGGTTTTCACACCGTATATTATAATGCCTGTCTGTCTGTCTGTCAAGTCCTTTTTAACCAAGTCCCAGACCCAAAAACCCGCACATAGTTAAACCGCTAAAAGAACTTAAACCGCCTTTCCTCGTATTCCCGCCTGTCTATGATGCCCTCTTCGTAAAGCTTACCCCACTGACTAATTCCGATTTTTACATCAAAGACCAAGAGAGGAACAAAAAGCAACAACGCCAACGCCAAAAAAACCCACTCGGAAAGCTTTCCAGTTCTAACCAATCCGCCAATCCTTACCCGCACACGCCCAACTCCCAGAGGAACACCTGACACAGTCAAAGCGTCCAGCACAATATGAGAAAACCCACCAAAGCCAAACGAAACCAGCCAGTATAAAACCATATCCATAAACTCCGACCCAGTCCCAGCAAGCCAAAAGGAAAGTGGAACCACAAACAGCAAAAACCAAAGCCAGATATAATGAGTAATCCCTCTATGTTCTCTCACTCCGAAGAAGTCTTCCGTCCAGTCTGGTGCCGTAGAACCCAACACCGCCAAACCCGTATGAAGCCCAAAAAGCCAAGCAAACCCAAACGCCACCGCCGAGTGAGTAATCCAAGTCATGCCCTTTTACCCTCATTCACAAGCCAACGCAAAGCCAAAGCCAAAAGAAGACCCGCCGTAATATTCCACGCCAAAGCCAGCACGACAACCATCACAATAGCCACTATCATGCCAATATCCTTTATTTCACTCTGCGAACCGCCCAAGTCCAAAGTTTCCAAGCTTTCCCACGCCTTAAGCCTAAGCTTTTTCCTCAACTCTTCCACAATTGACGCATTCACTTTTTTAATGCTTGCACACGAAAGCACAACCACCTTAGCAACCCTAATAATCCACTTAACCGCCGAAATCTTAACCTTGCTACCTTCCAACTTATCCACATCATCCAGACAGACCACTTTACCCTTCAACTTTTCCACCATCTTCTCTATCTTTTCAAACTGCCTAAGCCCTTTTAAATCCTCCGCAGACAGCCCAGCCCTTTTGAACCAGTTTTCTAAGCTTTCACCACAAGCAATATAAACGCCTTCAGCACCAAAAACCTTAACAGCCCAAGCCGAAACCTTTAATAACTCCCTTGTTTTTCCAGTTCCCGCACCGCCCTCAATGATAACCACAGGCTTTTTTTGAACATACCTCTCACTCTTTAAAACCCTCCGAAGCCCAAAAAACCTAACAACCCTGACATCCCTAAAAACCAAGCTTTGTCTTTTCCTCCAGAAACCTTCGCCCTTTAGCACCAAATAAGCCATGTTATAAAACTTAATCCTAAAGCCAACTTGAACCGTAGGGACAATAACCAAATAATGACGCCCGCACTTTTGACGCCCGCACTTTGTCCTACGCCTGCACTTTGCCCGCCCACAGATGCCCGCACTTCCGCCACCATCCCCCACCCACCCGCCCTATTCGTCTATCACTTCCACCTTGACAAGACAGACAAACAGATATAAAATTTTGGCATGCTAAAGGACAGGAAAGACAGGGCACTTTACAGAACAACCCTATATGTGGAATACGAACTTATGGAGAAGCTAAAAGACCTTGCCCACGCACAAAGGAAAACCCTAACGGAACTAATAAACGAAGCCCTACGGGAATATCTCCAGAGGCAGGAACAAAGGAAGGAACAAGAACCACAGCCCGCACAGGAACAGGAACCCGCACCCAAGAGGAGGAAGAAATGAACCTTTTTATGAACCCTTCACTTTTTGCCAGCTTATCTTACCATAAAACTTATAATTTTTCTCAAGCCCAGGCAGGGAAGAGTATTAATCCTCCGTTTTTTGGAGAGGATGATAATAATCCTGCCCTGGGCTGTAAGAAAAAGGAGGCAAAGGAGGCAAGGGATGAGGCAAGGGAAGAAGCTTGTAATAGGCTGTGATGTGTCCGCAAGTTTTATTATACTCCACGATGGGAA
>Ga0326760_1000784_pt1 | contig 15322 bp, 6 predicted proteins | sample GCREP_S_FD_207668 | JGI IMG/M metagenome (GOLD analysis project Ga0326760, IMG submission 207668) | Hot spring sediment microbial communities from Geyser Creek Basin, Yellowstone National Park, WY, United States - GCR.EP_S | ecosystem: Environmental > Aquatic > Thermal springs > Near-boiling... | reverse complement strand
ATAAGAAGGTGTTGAGAGCGCTCGGAATACCTGACAACTTTGATCAGTGGTTTATTGAGAAGAGCAAACGTCGTGAAGAGATCAACGAGAGATTAACGAAGTTCATGGAGAGATTTTACCTACACACATTAGCGCTCATCTACGGCGGGACGCTCATGGGCGTTGAGTTAGAGAGAGCACAAACATTCGTAAGCTACCTAACTACGGAGTTGAGTGAGGAGGGGGTCTTAGTGCCTAGGGTGATGAGAGCGCCTGACGGGATATCCTACGAAATTGCCTACTCTAGAAGCGAGTATATCAGGTTCATAGACTACTTTGGCCGTATAGCTGGTGAGATAAAGAAGACTCATAAGGAGCCTTATTCCCCGGTAACCGGTTTGGGAAGGTAGTACTGTATGGAGATACATCACATAATATACTCCGCGGTTCCTTACAAGGGTTATGCGGTGAGGGCGTGGTCAAGTAGGGAGGTTGTTGGGGAGATAGAGCAGGCTGTGAAGGGTTGGTTCTCACCTTTCGAGCAAGCACTCGTGAGACCGAGTACTGAGTTAAGGGCTGTCGTGAAGAGTCCTAGAGGATTCTTACTCTTAATTAGGGTCTTCCTCGGCGAGAAGCTAGATGAACTGAAGAGGAGTGGGGTTGTCTCCCACATTGCGTTGATTCCGCTAGACGTAGCTATAGAAAGGAAACTCTCGTTAAGTCGGGTGGAGAAAGTGATGATGGATCACATAGCGTCTAAGGGGGTTGAGATAGGGGAGATGGAGCCGTTAAAAATCGAGATCGGGGGACAAGGTATTGACGAAGATTTGGAGTACTTGAAGACAGTCGTAAATCCTGCAACAGCTAGCAAGATCTTAGCCGAAGTAAGTAAGCAGTATAACAAACTCGTAGTCATACATAAGCGAGACCAGTGGTTTAGGACTAGATTAGCCTACGGATTAGCTAAGATGTTAGCGATTCACGGACTCGGGGAATACTTGATATCAACAGAAAAACCAAACGATAGCGTATTGATAGAATTTGAGAAGACAGTGTTAGTGCTATACCAGATCATACCTTTAAGCCGATCACTAAGTTGGAGTGTTGTGAAGATAGCTGAGAAACAGGAGGAGACACCAGGAGAAATAAAGAAAACCATAGATAAGATATACGGGGTCAATCCATAACAAACCCTACAACCCCTGTTGAGCCTTTTTCCTTTCTTTTAAACCTGCGTCAAAGATGTTAACTCAGTATCTAGAAAAATCCAGAGACTCCCCCTACACCGTCCACAACTCCCTCGTAAACGGTTCAAATACGTATAAGCTAGGAAGCAATCACTTGAACATTTATATTAATCAACGAGGAATCGTTGACTCTTCATCTTAATTAAAGTGTTTCTCATTCCACGTGTTAAGTAGATACAAGCTGTTATAGGTAGATTACCCGGGTTATTTCTACTCCCTTCAATAAGGGACGTACTTCCTAGAGATTATTAAGGGAAAAGCTTAGACTTAAATATATATGTAAGTCTCTAATAAATCGAAATAGAAACACTAAGCTAGACTATCATCTTATAAGTTATTTTTTGTGCTTTCTTCGTTTCTGGGTCTCTTATTGTTTTTCTCTCTATTATTACCTCCTTGCCTCTTACTATTAATTTGTACTGTTTGGTGATTGTTGTTTCAGTGATTTCCTCTTTTTCAGGGTTCCCGCACATTATTTCTATTGCTTGATCTATGTATTCCCTGTCTGAGGAGTCCGGCGCTACCTCGATGTTTTTTCCTTCGGCTAGTTTCTTTAAGGGTTCTATGACTCTGTTGAGGAATCGGTCAGCTATGGTGTCTTTCAGTTTTGATGGTGGAGTATCTATGAAGAGGAGGGTTGCCAGCAGGTTTCGGTATCCTTCAGTATTGTAGTTTCTTAGTGGCGGCATCTTTATCTTCTCATTTCTTTCCAACGCTTCCTTGATTAGATTGACCCATTCTTCAACGTTGCCTTCTTTTACCAACTTATCTACCTTGTCAGCAGGGACCTGCGGTGGTTGCGGGGGTTGTGTGGGTGGTGGTTGCGGCGGCTTCTCCCCCTCTTTAATTATTACTGGGAACACGTTGTTGAAGTATGTGTATAGTGCCTCGATATCTATATCCTTAACTCCCTGATTTTTAAGTGCCTCATCTACTTTTTTATAGGTTTCCGCATCTAACAATTTCTCGAATCTATCCTTCCCGTATAGCTTGTGGAAGAGCTCTATATTCTCCCTTACCATCTTAACAATGTTTGCAAGCATTATTTTAGAGTCAACGAGCTTTAACTGCTCCTCAAGTTGCTTCTTCCTAGAATTCAATAACTCTAGATTACCCTCGATCTTACGGGACTCAACCTTCTTAATTAATTCGTCGACTTCCTCAAGCTTCCTTTTAATTATTTTCCTCTCCTCCACCGCAACTATTATATGACTCTCTAAGTCTTCCATAGAGATCTTGAAGGGATCTCTAGCAAAAACGTTGTAGAATAGCCTCCCAGTATAGACGGTTAAGCAGATAGGCAGGATTGGTACTCCTGTCATAATCCTTAAGGTATTCTCCACTACACTACAGATAATTCTCTCGATAAGCACCCTGTTCTCGTAGTTCCCACTCATATTTACCAACCCTCCTTACAGCGATAAACTAATCTCCCACCCACTTTCTCCCTCCGAATCATGCCTTCACTCTCTAACCTATGTAGTACCCTAATCCTCAATAGGTCCGGGAACTTCCTAGATTTATCGAGTAGTTCGTCACTGGTAAAATACGGGACACCGCCAACAGCTATTTTCTCCATGCAGAGATCTTTAATAACTTCATTAACTCGTAGTTCTTCCTCAACGTTTATCTCCGGTAAGAAGAACCTAGCTATCCTATCTATTGAGGGCATCGTCTTAGACAGCTTCTCCGGATATATGACCCTGTTCTCGTGAAGATCAACGAGTATTATCACCTTATTCCCGAGGACTAGGGAATACTCCTCTCCTGAGACGTATTTGTAGATATTGTCATCCCAACCCGTCGGTGAGGCGATTCCCACTATTATGAACTCCCTATCCCCTCTCCTCTCTTCCGGTATTCTAGTTTTTAACACCTTAACTAGGTCACTCAAGGTGGCTGGCTGTATGTCGAAGCCTTGACTCTTTAGTGTTTCAAGATGTGACAAGTATATCGCCCACAACTCAATAACTCTCTCTTCACCGAATCTCATGAACTTCTTAGAAACGTGCTTAAACATAACGGCCTTGTTCTCGGGGAGTGCATGGGTGGGAGAGCCCGTCTCGGATAGGTATTCCTCACGACTCCACTTCTCAATCACAACCTCTCCCCAGGGAGCCATGATCTTCAGCGGGAGATCCCCCATCTTGCTCCTGAACTTCTCGATGAATATATGTTCAAGCAACACGGTCTCCTCAGGGGATACGTACCTACCCTTAACCTCCCCCTTGCTGACCCTCTCTATAAGAGCGGCTTTACTCCTTAAAGACTCTAATTCTAGTAGTATCTTCTCTTTCTCCTCTTCCTGCTTTCTCAGCCTATCCTCATAACTAGCTACGAGGTTTCTAAGTCTAAAAACCTCCGATTCAAGCATCTCTCTTGAAGCCGTGTTCTCCCTCTCTTTCTCAGCCATCTCCATGAGTTCCTTTTCTTTCTCGATAAGCTTCTTCTTTAATTCCTCTAATTCCTTCGTCCTCTCTTCCCATCCCGCTATTACATCATGGTAGCGTCTACTCAGACCCTCATATTCTTCCCTCAACTTAGTGAGTTCCTTCTCTAACTCGCTTCTATCAACCTCCATTGACGCTACCCTCTCGCTAAGGCTTGATAACTTGTTAAGTAGCTCTTCCCTCTCTCGCTCCAGACTTTGTAATCTCTCGCTGTAAAGTTTCAGTTCCTTCTCATAGACCTCCCCCAACCGCTTCTCGAATAAAGATCTTACCTCAGCAGATGCTAGGAGAGCCTCCTCATACTCACTGAAGAGTCTTGTGAGCCAAGCTGGCTGCTGTTCTATGAGTATCTTAAAGGCTTCCACTACCTTCTTAAACCTAGCCTTATACTTATTTATGAGTCCCTTTCTGACGCTATCTCTTATCTTAAGTTGCTCCGTCCAAGTCTTCACGACGTTCGCGAAATCGACGTACTGCTTAGCCACAGCCTCCTTAACTAACTCGTAAACCTCCCCCCTCCTAGCCACTATCATCTCGGCTAATACACGCGAATCCGTATCAAGCCCGTTAAACCTCTCGAATTCCCTGATAACGTTCTTCTCATCATGCGTGAACATATCTATCGCGAACCTCACGTATTCATCACTAACCTCCCTACCACGAACCTTATCCTCAATAGCGGTACTGAGCTTCAGTAGCGCAACGCTGAAGATCCCACTACAATACTCGTAAAGATCCGCACCATGCACTCCATAACACTTAGACCTATATACCTTATAATCCTCGTAAACTCGCCGGAAATCATCGAGTAGCTCTGGTAGGGGACTGCTGCTTAAGTCTCCGAGACCCTCACTCCATATTCTTTGAGAATATCTAGGAATTTCATCACATAAATCCATAACTACCCACACATAATAAATCGAAGCCCTAATATATAAATTTTGTTTTGTACAAACATTAAATAATGTGTAAAAAATATCCTTTGAAAACTAGGGGGCTAGAGCAAAGGACTTTACTGACTGATGGAGTACGGGGCTGTTTCGGTCTTCATAATCATTTGTAGTACTCATATTCATTGATTTCTGAGACCTCTTAACGCTATTAGATATGCTGATGCTGTGTATCTGTCCAATCTATATCTCTTCATGATTTCGTCAGAATCCTCGGTAAGGTTTATAAGCTCTCAAAGCTTACGAATTAATTGGTGACCCCGAGTTTTCGAGACCCGTAGGGTGATGAGAGGCGGGCGACCGTTGTGAGCCTCTGCGGTGAGGGGGCTCGGGGAGACCGTTGAGAAGCAGATGGTGGGGAGTCTTAAAACAAATGAACCACCATCTGCTGAGAAACGGTTCCCCAGACGTAAGTAATTCTTTTAAGGGGTTAAGTCACCGATCTTAATAATACATGGAGTGAAAGACGAGGTAGTCTCGCTGAGCAACGGCTCGGAGTTAGTAAGTCTTTAAAGCGGTGAATCGAAGCCCGCACTAGTAACGATAAGTGAGCGCGGCCACATAACTCTGTAGCTCCTTGAACTATGATTGCTAAAACACTGTGTATCCCTGTATTTAGGGCTTAATGTATTCTGGGCACGGAATATAACCACGCGGGCGTCTCTGTTTTAGTTACGCTCGTTGTTAATATGTTGTACTTAACTTCTTTATCAGTATATTCAGAAAGCACATCTCTTATTTTATTCAATGCCTCAAGATCTTCCTTCAATACCTCACTTGATATGAGTGTGAGCTCGATATATTCGCTTGTTTCTACGACGATAAACGGCTTCTCATTTAAATAACCTAGTACTATATGGGAGGAAGAAGCCGCTCTATCCACTATGTTTAATACGTACTGCATTACTAAGTTATTCAATAACGCCTCACTGTTATGTTCTAATACCTTATCTTGTTGGGATAAGTGATCGTTAAGATTCTCCTCGGCTTTCTCAACTCTCTCCTCAACCTCCTTAACTTTGTGCTGTACCGCGTTTATTTGTTTAGATAATTCTTGTTTAGTCTTTTCCAAGTCGTCCTCAAGCTTACTGACTTTTTCTTTTATTTCATTCATTTCATCCTTAATTCCCTCAATCTCTTTCCCTAAGCGATTTAGTTCCTTAACGACCTCGTCTTGTATTTTCATCAGATCATAAACTAAGCTATACAATGAATCAATCGCACTATGTAGCTGACTGATTTCTCTCTCTAATCTATCAATACTCCAACTCATATTACTGGCCAGATGACACCACCTCCTTAATTTTTCCCTTTAACAACGTAAGCACGTCCATTAAAACCATCGATAATGCTGTTTTTGAGCTCTTTTTAGAAAATGTCAGATCTGCTTCGCGAACAATAATTTCTTTAATTTTCTTGAGTACTTCCTCATTATATGTCCATTGACTCACATTAGTCAACGCGAGGTAAATCAATGAACTCGCGGGACTTTTCTCTAGCAACGAGAAAAATATTTTGTTACTGAAGTCTAAAGCATTGCCGCCATTTAATCTATACAACAGATACACTGGTTCTACTATCAAGTTCTCCGCACTAGCTTTTATGTAGTTGTGTAGCCAAGCCCTACTTACATCACTATCGTTAAGTATAAATTCTGTCATGTGCACATAGAATTCATTCCTTAATGCTTGAAAACGCTTCTCTGAACCAGGTATTAATATACTTGCTTTCTTTATTCTTACGCTCATCATTTCTGAACTAGCAATAAGCCTGCCGAGAGTTTTCTTCCAGAGTATAGCCGGAACTACATTAATACCGTGAAGATTTACAGCAAGGTTTTCATACGTTTTCCGCTCCCACGTGTAGTTCATGAATTGGAAAACACGTTTGAATATTATGGAGGCAGTTGCGTCCCACGTAGTCCCCGCCTCTCTTTTCGTAAGTGTCGAGAGGTTATTGTAGATTATATTAGCTAGCTCTAGATGAAGTTCGGATACTTTAAGAGGCTTACCACAGTTAGTCACGATCATGTCTAAATTCCCACTGATTGGTGCTAACACTAACACTCTATCCTTCAGGGTAATCCTGGGATACTCGCATGATCCGTGTTTAAAGTCTTCCGCACTATATTCGATGGGTAAAGGCGTATATTTATTAATCGGGATGTTTAATTTATTCTCTTCCAGAATATATTCTTTATTGACGATGACTTTATAAGTTAGTGTTAAAGATCCTATCAAATAATTAAACGGTATTTTCCAAGGAATAATAGCAGTCGTTTTAGCTCTCGGTTCTAAGGCAAGCTTCTCTCTATGTGAAGCAATAAAAGAGGGTAATTCGTTAAACGTAAAAATAGCTTCTAAGTCCTCGATGTAAGAGCCCGTGATATTCTCAGCAATCATTGTTATAAGAAATGGGGAATAAAGGTCTTTATAAGCAGGTGATTTTTCTAGGTATGGCTCAAATAAATTGCTCATAGTTAACTTAACTATTACCGGGTGTTTTACGTTAAGTGAAAACCTCTCAGTGAACACGTATTCATCTCCTATTTCCTCCACAATCGGGAGAGCATCAATTGTCAAATCCAGGTAAGTAGTATCTGCAGGCTTTAAACCAATAACCTCTACTTCAATAGACTCTTTAGCATTAGCTTTAAGTAATACCTCCTTGGTTTTCGAAACAGGCCTTATGAACTCATTCTCTCCAACCTTTACTGAAAGCTTTAAGTCAACGTCGTAGGGATTCTCAATTTCTATTTTTAATAAATTCCTTAACCCCCCATATACGAGTTTCTCCTTCATACTTAATTTTACCTCCGGTTTTACAGTCTTGATATTGAGTGGTATCTCGTGACCGTAAACCCCGTCGCTCAACGTTATTATAAGGTCTCCATAATTTGTCGGCGTGAAATCTAATTGTTTCTCGAATATTGGAGGAATTAAGACAAATTTGTCTTCATATGACTTTAAGTTCTTTCCTGAAACTTTAACTTCTATCATAGACTCAGAGAATACTTTGAATTTTAAATAAACTTTGATTTTTTGCCCTTTGACAACGTCTTTGCTCCTAATCTCTAATAACTTATGCTCAATAACCTCGAATGATGGAACCACCTTAATCCTAAGTTCTTCGATTTGTTCATATACTTTTACTTCATTAACCACTATCATCGAGTTAATCTTTAGGATCTCCTCCCCCACACTCTTTGGTTCTATTTCTAGGACTATCTCCGTAAAATCGAAGGGTTTTAAGATCAATCTCGCAGGCTGTATGTTGACTCTGCAGGTCGTCGGATTTGATGCAGAGAACAATACATCTATATCACTCCCCAGCCTGTTCTCGATCCTGAGAGTTACACTCTGTTTCTTTGAGGTGAATACCTTGTATTCTCTGCTTTCTACCTCTATAGAGACTGGCGGTTGAGGACTCTCAAAGCGTAATTCTCGAGACCATGTATAGCCGGTGACCATATCTGTTACTTTTATGAACCCAGACACCTCTTCAAGAGATTTCTGAGTGATTTGCGGAGTCGTGATCTCTAAATCCACTATCTCCTGCGGTTTAATGGAGATTTTCTTCTTGATTTCATGTTCGTATATCTTAGCCCATATTTCTAGATCACTCTGCGAGATTAAGCTTTCATTCTTAATCTTGATTTTTAATTGGGTTTTTTCACCGATGAACACATTTTGAGGGACTTTAACTACTTCAACGACTACTTTAGTAGGTGAAATATTCAACTGTAATTGATTGGAGGCTTCAAAGCCGATCTCCGGTATCTTAAGTGATACGTTTATGTGGTTAGGGTCAATTTGCTGAAGAGTAAGATTTTTGAGGATCTCCTGAGTTCCCTCCCTAAGTTCTATTTCTTCGCTTAAATCCCCTGATGCACCAGATATAGTTAATAGTGCAGTTCCTCTATAATTTGATTGGACTCCTATTGAGAGAGATAAATTATCGCCAAGGTAGTATACAGGATTTTTAGGCGTTGCGTCGACAGCCAGCACTTCAATAGGTTTAAGTACTCCAATCGTGAATCTAAAGGGTTCCCCAAGTCTAGTCTTCATGCCTTTCGTAGCTAGATACGCGGTTGCAACGTATGAATAGGATCCCTCAGCCAATGACTTAACGCTGAATTCATATGCTATCGTTAAATACCCCTCACCCCTTCCCCTACCAACCTTTACACTAACTTTCTGGTCACTGGCACTAGCAGAAGCCTCGAGCTTGCCCTTAAATTCAAGTCTTTTAATCGTGAAATAAATGGGTTTCCCCTCGATATTGAGTTCTATATCGAAGTCATCACTACATTTCCGAATTAACTCATTGCATTGATAACTCAGCTGAAGCTCGATCAAGGCGATGGTTATGGGCTTGTCACTGATAAATACTTTTCCGGATATTAATTCATACTTTAGACTACCTGATAGATTTTCCAAGACTTTAAATCGATTCTCGAGAGACATAGAAATACCCTTATAAGAGCTTTCTTAGTTCTATTAAAAATTCATTGATTGTAATCTCCGGTAGCTTCTCTATCGAACAAGCCTTCATTAAGACGTTTTCTAATTCCTCCATACTTGGAGGCAGTAATCTCCGAATCCCTGATTTTAATTTATTTATGGGATTGTACCCGAGCAGCATCTCGTATATTAATAAACCTAATTGAAAGACATCTAATTTAGCTCTATCCTCATCCGTTATAGCACCCTCCCTAAGTTTTTCGAGGAGTGATGGATGTGTGTACATTTCGTCTATTCGGCTTCCCACGTGACTCGGCGTAATTGCTTGAATAGCTGAGTGACGTGTTAGTGTTTCCCATACCTCGTCTATACACGCATCAATCAACACTATTCTTTCATGACTTAACATAACATTTTCAGGTCTCACATCGTTATGGTACACTCCAGATTCGTGAAGGCATTTAAGGGCCTCCCCAACCTCTATAGCTATTCTAAGTACCTCATTCATGCTTAACTGTTTATGCCCTACTAATCTTTTTCTTAGCGATTCACCCTCAACAAATTCTTCTACTGCGTGAGGCGGGCTTAGACTTATTTGCCTGATCCTAGCCACCTTACCACCACACTTATTAGTAGCGTTAACACAGTGATTCCCGTACTCCATGCAATTACTAAGAACATGCAAGGGAATAGTTGGCATGCTACTAAGATCCACAAAAACTCCCGGAACTTTGACTACAACTCTTCTACCGTCCTCCCTGCTAACCCCAAGCAACACTACGTTATTCCCTCCAGCACCAAGAAGAGCTTCACGCAATCTAGTCGGTATGTCGACACCCTCCAAGGTCTCACGAAGTCTTTCAAGATACCTGATTAACGGGCTTCTGAGTCCGTGATAACGTATAGGGACTGGAACCCTATTAATAATCAATAAATAGTTACTAGTTTCTACGAGGGGGATTCTGACGGAAGTCTGCACGTTAATCAATAGCTCTCTTCCCTTCTCTAACGTTCTTTCGTCTATGTATGACCCAGAGAAGGGGGCCTTGAAATCCTTATAATACCCAGGTTCGATCGTGACCGGCTGAGTTTCTAGGCTTACGGTTTCGGATCCCGTACTAATCTTTATTTCTTTTAATTCAATGGGGAATTCTGAGTTATTAATTACTCTTAGCGTCATCGAGGTTGCGTCCTCAGATAACTCTTCAGGCACCACTATCTCAACACTTCTCTGGATAATCCCCCGGTATGCCTCATCACTTGTCATGATATTAGAGATAATCCTAGACAACTTTAACACGTGGAATGCAGAGTCTTCTTTAACTCGGGAACCGTAGACTTTCGCTAATGTCCTGATTACTCCAGGGTTTGTTGTGAAATCAGTTGCTTTAGTTAAGTCTTCATGAACCTTGATTGGCTTACTGTTGTGAAAGATCCTCACAACTTCTACGATGGGAGCTATTTCACGATCCATTAACCTGATCCCTAAGGTTTTTGAGACCTCATCTAAGTAAGAACTTAGTCTTTTAACGTAGAATCCGCCTAAGAGACCTAATACTCTGACACACTTAGGATCTTGTTCGCCCAGTTCACTACACCACAGGGCAGCACGACTTATTAGCCCACGTATATCTTCTTTAACACAGAAATCCTCGTAGAGATTCTCTATCTTACTAATATCTCTACATGTTGCAGGCTCTGTTCGGTAACTCTCAAAGATCTTAAGTAAGGCTAGGTGAGAGGCAATGATATCATTCTCTTCATTCAAGATTGTTTTTCCGACAGCACTTAACAAATTGAAAGTACCTTCCTGTAAGTTGCTTAGCTTAATAGAGTTTAACAAGTTCGTGACGAGGTTTGCATTATCAAATTTCTTAGCCAGTATATACGCTAGCTTAGTTAGTCTGATGGCGTCATCTATGTTTCTTGCAATTTGCAATGAGCGAACCACAAAAGTTGGATTAAACATCACTACATCACTGAGAGATGACAGTTTTCTGATCTCGATGGCTTTTTCCGGAAGTTGTTTTGCTGAAACGTAATTATCGATATCTAGATTGTTTGCTTCAAGCATACTGAGAATCTCGTCGAGAGTAAGCCCTCCCTTAACAGGCTCTTTCGGAATTCTAACTACCCTTACTGCTTCATCTAACTTAGAATATGCTTGTGTAAAATCTAATTTACCCACGTCCTCAAGTATCTTTTCGTAAGTTAAGTCCAATAATGATTTACTGAATCTTGATTTAAGAGTCTTCTTATGCTCTTTTACTTCTTTTAGCACCTTATTCGCGTTCTCTATGTAGACTCTTGTCTTGCTATTTAAAATTGCGTTTAGACTAGCGTGAAGAGAGTTTAATATGTTATGGCTTCCTAAGTCACCGCGTACGCTCATTGAATTACTTAAGTAATCGTATAACTTAACAGCTATATCTCTTTCTAAGCTTTCCATATAGAGAGCTAGACTGCTTAACTCCACTTGTAGAGCCTTAGTCTTCTTGTCGAATTCCTTAGCTTTCTCAACTAATTTCTGAAGCTCGGTGACATAGAGTGATAGAGATTTTACTGGGATCTCTTTATATTGTGATGTCAGCTCGGAAACGACGTTGTCTAGAAGCTGGAAAGTCCTGGTGTGCCCATATTTCGACATTATTTCCTGTATTTTACGAATGTTACTAGTTAAGGAAAGTACCTCCGTTCTGAACTCTTTCAGCGATTCATGTAATTTAATAAGTGAAGTAAGGCTTTCCTCAAACCCTTGCTTAATTACTGAATAAATGAATTCTCTTAGTATTGTTGCCTTGTAATGGTTTACCTCGTTTGGATCGCTGATCAAATCATTAAGAGTCGTGCTAAGTCCTTCTACCACCTCCGCCACACGCGGTAACCTTTCAATGAGTTCACTGATGCCTGAGTACCTACCCTTCACTTCCGCTAGGGAAACAGCGCCCTTTCTAAAGTCCTCTACTAAATTGTTTGCGACCCTCTCTATATCTACTCCTATCAGGGTGAACGGCTCTTTTCCTCTCAGACTCAGAAACTCCGTTAAATATTTATTAGCGTTAACTAACTCCCTATAAGTATTTCTTAAATCACTCAATAATTCGTTCGCTTTATTCTCATCGAACGTACTAATAATCCCACATATTCTATCCATAGTTTCCTTCCTGACAACGAGACCTAGCGGCCGCATACCGGCCATTTCTTTTATAAGTTTCTTAACATTGTCTTCAATCAATAGCAATCGGTTCAGCTTTCTCATGACTTTTTCTAAAGCGTCAACTCTGTGCTGGCAAGATATCAAACCCCTGATCGCGTTATCGATGTGGTCTTTACTAATGCACTCAGAGTTCTTTATCTTGTCATACGCGTTGTCGAGTAAGTTCTTTAATTTTGTGTTACATTCAAATGTAGAGGTTAGGTGGTCCTTGCAATAACTTAGGTGAGAACCATCTAAATCTGTTTGAAGACACCTCCTAAACTCTTCCATAAACTCTGAATTCTTTACTAAGCTAACACCTACAGACTCACTTTTACTGATTAGATCTCTAGTTAAATCAATAAGTTCCTTTACCTTATTCACGTACTGAATAAGCTCATCAAGTCTAGCATTTTCTAAGAGCTGTGCGTAGCGTCTCTGAAACGCATTCCTAGGCCTGGCTTCATCCAGGAATAGCTTAGATAATGCTCCCTCGATACTTAACGTCTCCTCCCTAACCCTATCTAAATCATATCCCATAATCTTCAGCACTTCTACAGCAATACCGCCAACTATGGGAGAAGCTTTAAAGGCCTCCGCTACCAGCTTTCCATGAAGGCTTACTTTAAGATCCTCAGGAAACTCGTTCAGGAGATCCTTAAGGAATTCGAAACCAATATTTAAAGCTTCTAAAACACTCAAGATTCTGAATGAAACCTTGCCAGCACTACCAACGTATCCCTCATTTAAGTATCGTAATTCCTCCAACGCTTTACTCAACGCCACTATCGCGTTGAGATCTACCTCTACATCGTCTACGAAACCAAGAATTTTCACCACTGGTTTAGCTAACGTAACTGAAGTGAACATACTTAAACTGTCTGAGTACTCTAGTAGGATAAGATCAAGGATTCTTTCCTGGATCCCCTTAATTAGAGCTTTTTCTAATACTCTCTCTAAGGAGGTTTTGATCTCTTTACCAGCAACTTTAGTGAGGCTAGATCTAACGTGATAGTCTAGGTATAGAATATCTTCCATCAACTGAGAGTTAAGACAAGGTTCAACCCTATATAATTCCTCTATCCCTCCTGAGGATCTCACTTTCTCATATAAGTTTCTAAGTTCTCTTAACTCACATCTCTTGCTAGGTATTGATTTATGATCTACAAGCCACTTCAAGTAGAGAGGAGACAAACATACAGAGGATTTATCCTTAGTATGAAAGCATATAGTTGCGTTTGCATAAGATACGTCAAGAACTTGACCTTCCAAATTTAAAGCACTAAGATCTAACTTTACGGGTTTGCCCTCAATGAACGCAAGTACTCCGGAAACCACCCCGTTCCTTGAAAAGATTATTAGAGGGAACAAGTATGTACTAATAACTTTTACAGTGGTCACTCCGGTATACTCGTGAGCTCTGGACGACAAAATGTTTCCAAGGACATCTACCTGGAACAATTTATCATTTGTTACTACAATAATACCTAAACCTGGAACTCCACCAACAAATACTGAATTACTTATGGATGGTTTATTGTACGGTCCCACGACTTTCAGTTTCCCATCAAATACTCTTGCTACGTAAATAGAGCGACCACTATGGAAAACAGTGAATCCGAGCGGGAGGGGAATAATATTCTCAACTTTTTCTCTCAACTTATGAGCGTTAATAGCGCTTATTGAAGAATCTATCATAATGATTAACGATTCCTGAGCACCTCTAATATTAAACACGACACCTCCATCAGTAGTCGGGGAACAATCGACCCCTTCAAAACCATTAGGTAGCTGAATCTTTAAATGTTTATTGAGGATTAAGTTGCCGTATTCATCATATTTCTTAAGGGTCACGTTATCTTCGCGAAGTTCTATAGAGTAGAGGTCACCCAAGCTATTACTGCATACAGCATCTCCCTCTATCAACCTAGGCTCCCTGGTAGCGTCGCGAGGTATAATGACTGCTAACGTCTTCGCCTGCTTCTTAAGTACTAAGGCAATGCCTTGCTTGAGGGGGGTGAAATATACGTTGATGTTGCGGGCATCAAGTCCTTCCACACTAAATTCTCTAATGAGAGACTCTCGGTGAAGCCACATTAACTTAGCCTTTTCTGCGTTATAAACCAGCGTATAAGGCCAAACGTTCATCCAGTACACGTTTTCTCCGCTAGGAGCATGCTTGATCCTTATTAAGGATGGTTTATGTGCTAGAGGGAGTGCCGCCGAAAGGACTTTAAGCACATCTTCGCGCACTTTAAATAATCTAGTTATGTATTCCTCCCTACATTTTAAGATGCTGGATCCTTCACTACTTAACACACCATATTTTAGGCACTCCTCAACATGTGGTAACGCACTATATTTCACGTCTACGATATTCGCTTCGTAAACATTCTTCACGTAACCGTCGTATATTCCTAGATAACTCATTCCTAGAGAATTAGCTAATGAGGATCTAGACATCAGCGATTGCTGAAAGATCTTATAGGTCACTTCAGGATGCTTCAATAAAACCTCGGAAATTGCTAATGAAAGGAAAAATCTCTCTTCGCCAAGAGCATTCTCGACAAATTCCGCGGCCAATAAGTTTGTGTTAGCTAACAGATAATTAATGACTTCTGAATATAGGTTAGGCCTTTTTGAAGCTTCACCAAATAGTATCCTGCCATCCACTTCTTTTAAAATGGATGCCATAGATGACATTGCATCTGATACCAATAATTATTCGATGCTTAACTATTTATATGTTTTTATCTATTACTCCCGCACCTAATCGAGTTGCCTCAATAAGTCCCTCTACGGAGCTACACTATATATAATCAAGCCTCGCATCGAACCATTACTTCAGGCGTTATCGAAGATCTTCTCGACGACTAAGTACGCGTACGCTAATAATATTTTATAAGGGGTATTAAGGATTTAGTTATTGGTGACCCTAGTTATGGTGGGGCGGGTTTCTGCCTTACTTTTGGTAGTTGCTATAGTCTTAACTATACTGCCAGGTCTATATGTTCCGTCATCGTTGGTTGTGGGGGAG
>Ga0326760_1000783_pt1 | contig 15333 bp, 15 predicted proteins | sample GCREP_S_FD_207668 | JGI IMG/M metagenome (GOLD analysis project Ga0326760, IMG submission 207668) | Hot spring sediment microbial communities from Geyser Creek Basin, Yellowstone National Park, WY, United States - GCR.EP_S | ecosystem: Environmental > Aquatic > Thermal springs > Near-boiling... | reverse complement strand
GAAAGGTGATTCGCTAAATACATAGAAGGAGTAGAAATGTGTTGGAGAAGCTGAGTTGAGTCCTTTTTCGCGAAACCAAAACCTCGCTACTCCTTTAGCATACCAATTTCATTTTTACTTAAAACACCCCTAATATGAGACCCGCCTAGACGAGGGGAGAGCTGCCCTAAAAGGCTGGATAGCTCACCATGAAAGCTTTATAGGTGAAGGTGGCTCCGTTCATGCTTGATGCTGAAGGCTTTTCAGGTTAGGGTTTATGGTAGGGTTCAGAGGGTTGGCTATAGGGGGTTTGTTCTGGACTCTGCTCAGGAGCTCGGCCTATCAGGCCATGTTAAGAATGAGAGGGATGGATCCGTAACGGTCTTCGCCCAGGGGGATGAGGCAATATTGGAGAAATTCATTGAGATGCTGAAGTCTCCCCCGCCACCAGCATACGTCAAGTCCATCGATGTTAAGGAGGCTAAGCCGAGGCAGGCCATGAAATACTTCACAATAAGGCCGTCACCATTACACGAGGAGCTTCAGGAGGGCTTCGGAGCAATGCAGTCAATATTCATGGACTATTGGAGGGAATTCAGGGACTACAGAAATGAGTTCAGGGATTATCGTGAGGAATTTAGGGAGTTTGCGAGGAGAACCGATGAGAATTTCAAGATAATGATGGAGAAGTATGGCGAGATATCGGAAAAACTAACAACAATACTAGAAACATTGACAAGGGAGTCAAGGGAGACGAGGGAGATGCTGAATGAGACGATGAAGCTGCTGAAAGAAGCATTAGAAAGACTGACAAGATAGCAGCGTCCATATTCAATTAGCTCTTTATGAGCTAGCTCCAGAAGCTTTTGACCACCAACGGGTCTACTGGGGGCTTTATATAGCTGAGAGGCCATATAGCTTTGAATATTCCAGCTCACCAGTGGCAGAGTCAATTCTTATGCCTAGACCCTCAAATACTGTTATGCCGAACATCAGCTCCGGGACCCCATTACGGCTACCTGAAATATCCACTTCTCTATACATAAGCTTGAAGTATGCTAAGAAGACCCCAGCCTCCACTTTCTCTCGTCCGCCAGCGCTAGCTCCGTCTTGGCAAGTATCTCTATTTGAAAGCCCTTTGCCAGGCTAGGAGGGATTATTGGGGAATATGCTCCCGTACCCACTAGAAATAAGACCTCCTCCTATCGGCATCCCCAAACAACACCTTAACCTCCACATGTCATATATTTGTTCAAAAGATGCTACATTGTTATCAGTAGTCCAAAGTCATCGAGGATCAGGCCATACCTCAATTACAAGCCGAGTATGGATGTATGAGCTTCTTATAAACCGCGATTGAGGCGCCTAAGTATAACGGCAAGTTTGATTTATAATAGTAATGATGCTCCCGTTAGCTTGACCCCCTCCTTCGGGTCTAATGTTATCCCATATTTATCCATGGTGCCCGAGCCCACTATTAATTCGGGTAGGCGTATCCTCCCACCCTCCACCTCGATCTCCTTAATGAAATCGTCTATGACTAGTACTGTTTCGGGGAGGTCGAAGCCGTCTATGATTATGGTGATTTGCGCGTATATGTCAGCTTGAATAAAATCACCGTTAATCCAGTAGAGCCTTAATGGCTTATCAAGCATAGACCATTTAGCTCCAAAGCTTTCCTCAAAAAGCTTCTTTGAACCGCTGTAACCCCTGAACCCGTGTCGAATAAAGCCATACAGCTAACCTCTCTATCCAGAAACCTGACTACCACCTTCTTCAAGGCACGCACCAGCAACACCAAAGAAATCATTAAAATCAAGGTTAATTAAACATTGCCAGCACACAGCTTAACTACTTTAAGCTTAACTGAGCTCATCGGGCACCTATAAATAACTTACCATCATTATAAATTAAAGCTATATAGCGCATCAAACAATCATCGTGTCTCACATCATTTAAAGATCCGAAAAGTATGGTGTTTTCTTTCAATGTAATGTTTTGAGTGGTCTGACTTAACAATATGAACCTAGGCTGGTATAATCCATTCATAAGAGTGTAGTTGTAGACTGGAATTTCAGGATCATATATGTAAATTTGGTATACTTCTATGGGTATTCTTGTGACAACATAATCACGTAGTGCATAATATGGCAATTGAGGAGAATCCATGAATATGATGTTCTTCGACGAGTTTAAGTCGATTTTGTTAATTATTTCACTTAAGTCCATCCTCCTATGAATAGTTCCAACGTAAATGTTGATTTCAGAGCCTATATGCTGGTATCTATTATATATAAACATAGAGTTTATGAATAGTGTTAGGAGCAAAACTACGATAATCTTGTTTTTTAATAGTCTCGTAAGTGCATGTGTACTAGTGTATAACCTGCCTAAGTTATGTTCAACTCCTTTAACAAACATTGCCAATAACACAATAAAGACGTATGTAAAACGCCAAATTATATCGGATTTAAATGGTGTTCTAAAGTAAATTACAATATTTACTAGTATTAAGCCAATTATGCTAAAAATATATGGAAAAAGATCCCTATTTTCGCTCCATTTTTTGGTTAAAAGACTTAGTCCAGTAGAGAAATAAATTAAGGCTATAATTGTGAACGATATGATTCCCATAAGAATCAAACTTAGCTCTAGGGAGGAAAAATCATATGGAGTAAACCTTGTTAATGATTCTTCTAACCCTGTTGATATAAAGTAGGTTAGAGTTTTCTTAAGCATTTCAATGAAGCTTTTAGTGAAAAGCTTTGCTTGGAAAGAGATGTGCGTAAGAAACACTACTCCATAAATTAGGGAAATAATTCTCAATAGCTGGAACCTTTTTTCACCTTCATCGTTGGGAATAATCCCATACCCTATAGTTAGTAGCAGTAATGCAACTAGCAAAGATATTGACTCAGAGGAGTGGGAAAGAGGTATTACTATTGCTAGCAACACCAATAAAGTAAAGGTGGTTAATGAACGATGCTTTGTTAAAATTACATATAAAAATAAAAGAATAAGCGCTCTTGAGATATGTGAATACGTAAAGCGACTTAACATCATGATGGTGATGAAGTTCATGGTTAAGAATGCTAACGCGAAGCCGCTGGAGGAAGATGATAACTTATATGCGATAACAATTATAACAAGACTATAAGCTAAAGTAATTATTGGAAAGAACATGAGAATATGGGTATTTAGTGAGGTGCTCTCTGACAATATGGCAAGTAGAATAAAAGATGTGGGGAAGAGTACGTATTCCTCCCTAAACATTGGCTTGCCAGCAAAGTTATAAGGCACAAATCCAGTTTCAATTATTTTCAAGGCAACATTTTCCATATCCTTTGCATCCCACACAAGGACAGGATTAGGGCCTAGAGTGATGTGATATAATACTGGAGACAGCATAAATGCCAACACGATACTAATAAATACTGTTGTTCCTTTACAAGATCCCTCCATAACTAACATAATAGAAAGACTTAAAGAAAAGGAAAACAGAGAGAGCAAGGTTAAGGTAAAATTGCATGTAAATGTACCAAGTGAAATTCCAAAAAAGCTCCCCACCAATGCTATTATTAAAAATAAATCGCTCTTAATCCATTTTGTATTGGTGGTTGTAGGGTTTATTTTACGGCTTTTATGACGGGTGGGAAAAGGCATAAAACCCACCAACAAAAATAGATTAAGAACGGAACAAATATTTGTTCGTGTGCATAATTAAGTTTGCTATTCTCAGATTTTTAGACCCAGTTTATATCTTTTAACTGTACTTTCTAGCCTATAGTTTACATTGATGACATTTAGAGCATTGTTAACAATCTTCTGCAACTCTTTATCATCTTTCACTAGTATCTCATTAATCTTTTCAGCTATCTTGGATGGCTCTGTAGAACTTAATATAAAGCCCGTTTCATAATCCTTTATAACATCACATATTCCCCCTACAGGAGTAGCCAGCACAGGCGTTCCACAAGCCATCGCTTCAAGTATTATATTCGGCAATCCCTCACCACTTATACTAGGCAAAACTAAAAGTTTCATTTCATTAAGATAATGAGGCAAATGGTGATGAGGTACAGTACCTAAAAACAAGACCCTGCCTTCCAGAGAAAGATCCTTGACCATTGCTTTGAGCTGATCCTTTAAAGATCCATCACCAATGATAAGCAAATTCACATCGGGTTCTTTAATGATACTCATAGCTAAAAGAAGTTGTGCAACTCCTTTTTGTGGTGTTAGTGCACCAATATAACCGATAATAGATCCACGTTCTTTAAATGGTTTAGTAACTTTGAATCTGTCATCAACGTAAAGAGCTCCATAAGGGAAAATCTTTCGTTTAAATTTCTTAAGAAAGCTGTAGTAAACAGAAACAGATGGAGTTTCTAAGATAAGTAAATCGATTATTTTAATTAATAAAAGTTCTTTAAATAATAACCAATACTTTTTTGCTCCTTTTGATGCGACAGATCCAAAGCCTCCAGCAAACTGTATGATCTTGTATCCAAGTAACTTAAGTAGTAGAGCGAGGGAAACGTTAAACCCCTTAATGAAAACAACTTTGCCCCCGTTTAAACCACTTTTAATCATTTTTCTTAGCATATTTGCGATAACTAACGATACTAAAAGATCGCGAATTATTGGCAAGTGAATTTTTTGTATTAATGGCTTATTCATCTCTATATAGATACAATTGTTTTGCGAGCATTTAACAACTTGTTCATTAAAATAACTCCTCACAACAGGACAAATATCTTCTATGACAACGATAACGTTTTGATAAATCTTTAATAAAACATTAACTAACTTTTGTGTATGAATAATTCTATTGATTAGATCTATTCTACCTGGAATTACTAGGAAGGGCATGGTTCTGATGTGACGTGATTATTTAGTATGAACCATCTCAAAATTCCTTATCTTAGGTGTATGATTATTGATGTTATTGTTGCTAGGGCTTTGTATGTTGATACTAGCCTCTCATACCTTATAATTATCCTCCTGAATGATTTTAGCCATCCGAAGAATCCCTCCACGGCGTTCCTCATCCTCCTATATAGCTCAACATTGTATAGCCCAAGTTTCCTACTATTCTTTGGATTCACAAGTATGTTAGGTTCTATCCAAGCAATACCTTTATAAATAAAGGAAGCAGTTTCTTTTTTGCGAAACATTTCTCAACAACTTCTCGTACTCTAACACTTTTTCTAGCATCGTAACATTCAATTGCATTAAGAATAGCCTCAGCTATCTCATTGATAGAAAAATTTACTAGATTTAAGTATCTCGCAATAATATTAGGAATGCCTGGTACATTGGAGTGTATTATTTCTGGTATTCCTGCTGCCATGGCCTCTGTTACGACGTTGCTGAGACCATGATGGTATGGAAGATAGATAAAAATATCCGATGCTGAGTAAATCATTGGGTATAGAGAGTTAGTATATAAAAATGGCTTCATAAGTCTGATATGAGCATTAAGATTTTTTCTGTTAATATAAGCTTTTATTCGGTTTTCTAATGGACCTTGGCCAACGAGTATTAAAAGTATTTTTCTGTTATAAGCTAGCCTTAAAGCTTTTTCAAAGGCTTTGAGTACAAATAATATGCCCTTTTCTGGTACAAGCCTACCTACGGAAAGCAATATCTTATCATATCCATCGATATTAAAGATACGTCGTGCCCCATATTTATCATTCGGCCTAAAACGTTCGGTGTCAACCCAGTTAGGAATAAATAAAGTATTCTTAGGAGAAATTGTTTTTAGATGTTCATACAAGATAGTATTTATGTTTGAAATTACTACAGCGTCAAATGATTTAAAAATTTCCCGAGCGATTTTTTTCCTTAAGTATCCATTAATATACGTGTTAGAGCGTATACCTGCTATCTTTCTGGAGTTAATAAAAATTTTTGAACCTGGCAAATATCTGGTCATGTAAAGTGCAGTATAAGATGCCGGCTCTGCTGCATAAAAAACATCTATATTAAAGAGATCAGCAATCTTTGATAAGATTCTAGATACATAAAATGAATAATGTATCGGTTGCCTGAAGAGTTTCTTCAGGAACGAAAGGTATGATAAAATGAAAGGCAAGTTATAGCGAATTATAGTGATGTTGTTAGCCTCTCTTTCTATTAAGGGTAAATTTGGTACGGGCCTTACATCTTTTGAGCCTAGTACGTTAATAGTAATCTCGGTTAATTGACTTGTGATTATTAAAACACTATGACCCTTTGTTGATAGGAATGATGCTATCTCGTAAAGGTTTTTCTCAACTCCGCCGAGAACTGGTAAGTAATATGGATATATAAGTGCCACATTCATCGTTTATCCCTCATGATCGTCTTTGCTTATAAAGGCTTGGTCATCTCATTCTTAATATTAGTGTGCATTTGCTAGTCATCTTTGAGGATACATGCGTGTATGCTATGATATTTATTTGATAAAATATAATTCTTCTACAATACCTCTTCAGTTAATTCAGTTAATAATGAAGAAGCTAAAAGCATGGGCACAATATAACTCTCATAAAGATAACTCTGTCATAGCACCCTCAATTGGTGGCAAAGAAACCAAGCTTGAAATGCGAGTACAATTCCCACATCATACATGTACACTATAAACCTGCAGTAGGTTTTCATAAAGTGACCTCATCACTTTAAACTCCCACATTATTTCATGAAGACTTCTAGTTCTTGATAGACTCTCGTTCCTAGCTATATGTAGAATCGGATTATTTGAAACATATATAGTGTCAAAGCCCTTGAGTAATAGTTGTAGCCCGAAGTACTGTTCATTGCCGGGAGCCTTTTTTAATGATTCGTGCTCTGGGAACCAAATATCGTATATGTAGCTTGTTTTGAAGCTCATGTTAACACCTCTAAATGGTAGGGAATAGCAGGCTCTGCCTGGTATGAATGGACCATGCGCTATGTTAAGCTTCTTCGTTAGGTATACCCCAAACCTATACTTCTTCATTATTGGGTGTGGGGGCTCTAGCCAGGGCCTCATAAGCCATCTGTAAAGTCTCATCGTGGATTTGTCATCAGGCGTAGACATGAGTTCCAGCCCATTTAAGTTCACGTAGATATCCCTACTGGATATGCCCACTATCTCTGGATATAATCTATGCACCTCGATGTATCTCTCAATCCACTTCCGTAAAGGTATCGCATCATCATCCGTGAATATTGCTATGTCCCCTCTTGCTTCCCTCTTCCCAATGTTTAGAGCATGCGTGAAATATCCCTGCCTCTGCTCAATAATAATACCCGGCAAATCAAGCTCTCTACATAAATTCTCCACAGTTCTAACATCACACTCCTTAACGACAATAATAACCTCGTAAGGTCTGGTACTTTGGCCTCGAAGCCCATGTAGAAGATACTTAAGATACCTGCAACCCTTGCTCGGCACTATAATTGAGACCTTCATAATCACATACTCTTGTTTCTAAGACTTATGATTAATATGTCTATGAGTGTTAAAAGAGCTTGCATTAATGTGATAAAGTAGGTAAAAGATGATCTACTCATCCTATATTGACTGTTTGGCCCCTTCTAGATTAAATGCGATTCCTTTACAAACTTTTCTACCGTAGTTCTAATAGCATCTCTTGAGCCCATAATAGGCTTGAAACCCAAGGCTTTTAACTTCTCTATCTTTAGCGCTACCTTCTTCACGTCTCCAAGCCAGCCAATGCCATGTAGGATAGGCTTATAGATTCTTTTTATATTACTAACCCCTATAACCTTTATCACCTCATCTGCAACGTCGTTAACTGTTATCCAATCTTCTGAGGCGATGTTATAGACCTCGAAGCTGTTGGCACTTTTCCTCCACGTGATTATTGTCGCCTCTATAGCGTCATCAATGTATATGTAGCTTCTTACCTGTTTTCCATCGCCGAGTATCTCCAGCTCGCTTGGATTCTTCTTTAGCTTGTTTATGAAGTCCCATATGACGCCATGCCTAAGCCTGGGGCCGACGACATTTGCGTATCTGAGGATGATAGCCTTGATACCGTATAGTTTTGAGTAGGCGTGTATGAGGTTCTCGCATGCAGCCTTACTCGCCCCATAGACTGAGACAGGCCTTATTGGGGCCTCCTCGCCAACAGGTATCTCCTCAGGCTCGCCATAGACACTACTTGAAGAGGCAAAGACGAGATCTCCAACATCATTCCTCCTCATGGCCTCTAATAGGTTGAATGTTGCCACAACATTTTCATTGAAGTGTATCTCGGGGTTTGTCGTGCTCACATGCGCTTCGGGGTTCGCGGCATAATGAAAAACAACATCAACATTTCTAACGGCCCTCTCAGCCTCCTCAAAATTCTTCAAGTTCCCCCTCAATAGTTCCACATTCCTATTACCCCTATGATGCTCAACATTCTCTATCCTTTCACTGCTAAAATTATCCAGCACCCTAACTCTCCAGCCATTAGAAATAAGCCTATCCACCAAGTGGTTACGTATGAAGCCAGTCGCACCAGCCACCAAATTGAATCTAATGCTCATCTCATTCGCACCTCAGAGTCTTTTCAGAAATTGTGTTCAAAGACAATTTTTGTCGTGGGCTCAGTTTCCTCGTAAGCAGTATAACTTTTTGATATAGGCGTCCACCACTTGATTCCAGCTTGGGACTTCGGCTCTTGGCTGCTCCTCAGCCTCGTCTAAAAACGTAGCTATTTCTTTAGCCAGCTCTTCATCACTTTTCGATAGCTGGGTTATTAAGGTTCTACTCCTTCCAGAGAAGTTAAGACCCCAAGGCTCGACAACCACAACAGGGACACCGATCGCATTTGCCTCATTAACAGTTAACCCATATGCCTCTTTTTGTGATAATAACCCGAAGAGAGATGCTCTCGATAGATATGTTATGTACTCGTTGTATAGTTGCGGAGGCTTAAACTCGTATTTTATCTTTAGTTTCTTTAAGTACCTTATTAATCCAGTAGCATAAGAACCATTTCCAAATATTTTTAACTCTAAGTTAAAGCCCATATCGTTGAGTATTCTCACGATGCTTGCAAGTCTATGAACATTCTTATATTTCTCAATCCTGCCACTATACATCACATAATTTGACGGAGACCAATTAATCTCAGAGAGCCACTCCTCAACACCATGCCCTATAATCACAGACTCGACATTAAAGTCCTTTAACACGAGCCTCGACTCCAAATCGGAAACCGCATGGACTAAATCAACACAATCTAACGCCTTCTTAACATATCTCCTCCAAATCTGCCACAAAATCCTCCTAAACACTGTATGTCCAGTACCATGATAGTGGGGTGTTAAAACCTTGTACACTTTGCAGTTCTTTAACACGTCTAAGGAGTATGCCGTCAATACACTGTGAATACTATGAATATGAATAACATCACATCTTTTAGCGGTGTTCAAAAGCCAGTTTTTCAGCTTGTCCATCATCTTGGGTATATGGTATGCGTCTCCGGGTGACCATACAGGCCACCTAAAGACATGAACGCCATTAACATGTTCCTCTCTTGGGCTATTAATATTTGGCTCTCCACATAGCACAGTTACATCATGCCCCTTCTTAACAAGCCTCTCAGCAACAGACTTGACGACGTACTCGACACCGCCTACATGTGGATAATAGCTTGGCGAGATAAATAACAAATTCATTTCAAACTACATCCATCACACTCATAAAGGCTAAAATTTTGTTGGGTTATGCCCCGTTAAAATCATGCTTATCGCTCTCCTGACTCCTCTCATCCATGCTTTTCCATCTTCGCCAGCTAAAGCTAGTAGGGGTGCCGCTATTGGCAATAATGCATAAAATGTTTTTATCCATGGCGGCGGCCTTGTATGTTTTAGCACCTGATAGACTCCGAGCGTCGTTCTCGCCTTATAGGCTTCCTCCTCCTTGGCATTGGATGTCCTCTCGGTTGTGACATATGTTTTTGTGCAAAAGTGTGCACGGTATCCAAGTTCAAGCGCCTTGAAGAGGATATATGAATCCTCAGCTATGCATGGCGGTATCGGCAGAACACGCTTAAAGACCCTATGCTTAATCAGCATAAGCTCCCCGCTTGCGAAGATGTGAAACCTCTTCCTTATAGGATCGGCAATTCTATAGAACTTGACCTGCGGCCCCCTAGCTACATTTACCCTGCAGTAAACTAGGTCGACATCATCATACAAGTGACTAAGAGCATGTTCAAAGTTATATATCCTCGTATCCACGTCATTCAGCACAACTACGTCAGCAGTCTTGGGTATGAACTGGCTGCCAAAGTTAATCGCATCCCACTTACCCCTAGCCTCCCTATAAACGACCTTTGGATGATCAATCCTCTCACCGCAGACAATGAGATAGGGTACTCGCATACCCTCCAGCTCCATGATCTTCTCTCTTACATGCCTCTGATTCCTTGCTAAGACCATGAAGAAGAGGTTGATATCGTGGCTACTAGCCTTCATGCAACCTGTGTAGCAGCTCTTATCTAAGGCTTATGCGGATCCTTAAGCCTCCATTATGCCGTTGAATAGTCTTGAGAGCCATTGTAGTGTTAGTGCCTGTAGTATTATGTATGCTTTATTGTTTCTCCATTCTCTGGCCTTTTTATGGCCCCAGCTTGATGCGAGTTCTGAGAGCCTCCAAGCCCTAGGGAGGCCGATCTCAACAAGCCTATACTCTTGGGATGCTATCCGCCTAAGCTCTTTAATGGCCTTGATTATGGCCTTCATTAGTAGGATGCTCCTAACCCTAGCAAGCCTCATTATCATGCATGCCTTAATAAAGGCCCTAGTCAGGGGGTCCACTAGAAACCACTTCCTAGCCCTCCTAACATGCAACACAGCATCCCTCAATTCATCTAGAAGCTTAATAGCCAAACAATCAGGAGAGCTCTTGCTCGGGCCATAAGGCCCAGTCAACATCATATTGACATTATGATATATGACACCCTATATAAATCTTGGTCATGAGGGAAATGGAATCGATTTAGTCGTCATCCATGGCCGGATAATGGTTTGAGATCAGCTAATACTATAGGCCTCAACGAGGGTGTTTGAGAATATTTTGTCAGCTCTATCTGAAGTGCTCTTGATCCATCCCTGCTTAAGCTCTATACCATATGGTCCTAGCACGTATCCATTCTTCTCCATAACCTTGTATGTTATAATGAGGCTCTTCCCGGCGGGGCTTTCTCCATTAAGTATCTTAAACCCTCTAGCCTCATCCACGCTCATCCCGAAGTATCCTTCCAGTAGATACTTTATCTTCATGTCTCCACAAACCTTGAGATCGTCAGCTTTTCTTGAGAGCCAGCTAGCAAACTCGTATTCCGCCATATTGTAGTTCCACTGGTATCCTAGATAATTTTCCTGTAATATCACGGAAGAATAATGCTGGTAAACCATTGTTAATGAGGTTGGAAGCAATATGACGGCTAGACATAATAGGCCTAGACGCCTTCTCTTGAAAAGGCTCATTACTTTAACAAGCCCAATTGATGCTAGTATGAGGGCTGGTGGAAGTATATGGTTTGTGAGCCTGTAGAAGAGTGTTAGGGATATACTTGGCTGAGAGCCGAACATGGAATATGCCTCAAGGGAGAGCATCGCCGAGAACCAGCCAAGTATAAAATAGGAATTGGCCATTTCACCATGCCTAGAGGCATGGAATCCGAGGATAACGAAGAGGCCGAGCATGAGTAGTATCGAGACCTCCATCAATAGATTTGCTGGTATCTTTGGGGAGCCCGGCATTATTGGGAAGAGCTGATTCGCGAGGAGGCATATGTATGAGGCTGCCCAGGCCACGAGCAAGCTGATAGGTGGCCTGCCGGCCTTGGCCTCAGCCAGCAAATAATACAGGATCAGGAGGGAAAATGCTTGGAATGAGATTAGAGATAATGTATCCGAGAATGTTAAGGAATATTGAATGCCCCTTAAAGCATATAAAGGATAGTAGATCGCTCCTAGGATCAATAGTATAATTAGGCCCACCATCAATCTTGCGAGGCCATCATCATGGACCCGTCTTAGCAAGAGTCTCAGGACAAGTATGTTTGAGAGAATTGCTATTAGGAGGAAGTATTGTAGGTGATGGCCCATAATTATGGCCATTCCGATGATGGATAGGAGAATACTTCTCGCCGTGAGGCCGCTGGTTGCGAGGACCAGATATAGGTAAGTGAGGAAGAGGAATAGGGTAAATGTTTCCTTGGTTACGCCGGATGTGAATATGGCCTGATAGCCTCCTAAAGCTAATAGTAGGGATGAGATTATGGCCGCGCCCCTACAGTCCATAATCCTCTTAACAATGATATAGAGTATGATTGGTGTAAGCGAGGCGATAGCGGGGAAAAGTACGCGCTCTACATCTATGACCTTGGCACCAAGCATTATCGATGAAATAGCTCCAAAGATCTGGCTTGCAGGCCAGTAATTATTATAACCATCAAAGACATCATCCTCTAAGCTGATAGGCGTATATCCTAGTAGTATCTCCGTGTTAGATATTATGGGCCAGGAGTCTGTCGAGAATGGCAGCCCCGTTAGGAGTGTCGGGTATAAACGTATAGAGAATGAAATTATGATGATAGCCGCGAGTAGAATGTTTATCTTATTCATGTATGTGGCCTCAAGCTTTTAACGAGTCTAAAGCGGTCTTCGTGGATAATAGGCTGACTATACTCGCTAAACCGGCTGATGCTAGAAGTATCCCAACATTCATGAGGGGCTTGATAGTATATGTGCCGACGAGCAGCAGGCCGTTTTCAGACAAAAATTTAGACATGATATATCCTATCAGCGAGCCGGTTAAACCAGCCAGTAGGGAGGAGGCCAACACTATTAACAAGATCATGGTATGTATTCTCCTGAATCCACCTATGCTCTTGATGATCGAGATCTCCTTAGCATGGTCTAGTACGAAAAGTGTTGACGCGAAGTTTATGGTCAATACTGAGCCCGAGAATACAAGTATTACTATGCTCCAGAAAGATGCCTCATTCAACTTGATCTCCCTCGATATGAACTCCTGCATGGATTCAACAGCACCCCTAGCAACATATCTTGATGCCATGGCCCCCGGGCTCACCGAGAACAGCAGGCTAATGATCCTGCTAGCTTTAGAGGCCGGGCCCTCCACAGCACCGCCTCCACCAACAGCCCCCGACAGGTTCTCTCGGGGTAGGAGCCCTCCACTAGTCTTAACTCTCATCATTGAGACAGCATTAGGTGGTAGACCCCTCAACCACTGCGCAACCTGAAGCGGTACAAGCATCTCATCATCCAGAGATGTCTTAGACTCGTATACCCCAATTATCTCCACCTCTATGAAGCTTCCGGTGAGGATTGAGCGGAGGAGCACCTTATTGCCGGTCTTCAAGCCCAGTCTCTTAGAGGCATCTACACCAACCACGGCCTCAAAATATCTTTCACCATCTATGAATGCTCCATCCAGCACTTTAAACTCCACGAAGTCTTTTAACGAGCTTGGATCAACCCCTCTAACAACAATTGGCTTATCATTAGGTAGCAACGCGATGGAAACAACCTCCGGGCTCACGGCCTCCACACCCTCCATAGATATCAGCTCATTGTACACCGCTAGGGAAATGACGCTGGTCTGCGGAGACCTTGCATTAGCCCCATAGATTATCATAACGTTCCCAGTATCTATTGTTAGCAGGTTTGAGATCGTATGAAATGTTCCAAGCGAGATGCATGCTGTGAAGGCCACGATGGCTGATGCGATAGCCACTATTGCGAGTATTAGAGCGAGCTTTCTCCACCTTATAATCTTGAGCAGCGTTATGGACATGTCTTATGCCCTTGTTCTGGACACCCTAACTATGGGCGGTATCGAGCCTATTATGGATAAAACACTACTAACAATCGAGACCAAAGCGAGGTCACTTAATGTTAATGTAGGCGGCCTATAGGCCTCCGCAGACAATATTAGTGAGAGCGCTCTAAAGATGACCTGTGATGAAACAATCCCTATGGAGATGCCTATGAGAATGCTCATTAAAGATGCTATCAATGCTTTGTAGAAGAGGAATAATCCCGTCTTCTTTCTCGATAATCCAATGTTCCTGAGGGAGGCAACTCTGTCCAAGGAGTCTACACATATCTTTAGACTCGCGAAATATGAGCTAGCAAAAACCACCGCGCATATGGCTAAAGCCCAGTTTCTTATGGTGTTGAACGTTGACTCCACAATACCTGTGACGGCCTGAGTGGTCGGCTGTAAAGGTATAACCCTCATGCCTAAGTATTCTAATCGCCCGCCATCCAACTCCCCCGAGTATTCTATCAATGTAACCCTCCCATCAAGATCCGGTATCAGTCTCCAAACATCCTCAAGCTGTATCAAGACCTCCTCATCATATGGGCAGTTACATCTCAAAATCCCAGCCACCCTGAAAACATGCTTCTCACCATCAACCTCTAACAGGATCTCGTCATTAACCGAGATATTGAGCCTCTCAGCGAGCAAGACCCCGACATTAACCTCAGAAATGTTTTTAGGAATATTTCCGCGGAGGCTGACATGTTTAAACTTATAGAGGCTGCTGAGATATGCCCCCCTCAGAAATGTCTTAAAGCTCTCAACACCCTTAATCACCTTGCAGGTTCTCACTAGTTGTGGGAAATCCTCGACGCCCTTATTTTTCAGAGTATCTCCAATTAGCTTGTAGTCTATTATGCTCTCACTTAGGGTGCCTGCAGAAGCATTCACAACCAGATAATGATCGTAACTATACTTAGGCATTATCCCGGTTAACTGCTCTAGGTAGGCGTTCCCAATGGCTAGTGGAATAACTGCTACCGCTATCATGGAGCCCACGGTCAGAATATATGAGAGTAGATGCTTTGGTTCTCCCAGCAGATCCTTAAACGCTAACTGTAGAATAATCATCTAAAGCTTAATATCCGCAGGGGGTATGAAGACTATGGATGAGCAAGGCCATTGAGCTCATTAATGTGTGGAAGCATTATAACAATAATGTGCCGGTTCTAAGAGGCGTCAATTTATCAGTGCCTGTTGGCGGCTTCATCTCCATAAGAGGTAAGTCTGGAGCCGGTAAGACCACTCTTCTGCGATTGATAGGCTTGCTAGACCGGCCAACAAGTGGACAGATATTCCTCCTCGGGTCAGAGGTCTCAGGGATGAGCGATGGGGAGGCATCAAGAGTGAGATTAAAGCATATAGGCTTCATCTTCCAATCATTTAACCTCATTCCATCGCTTACAGTTCTAGAGAACATCGAGTTGCCTATGGCCTTGCTGGGGGTCGAGAAGAGGGCTAGACGTAGGAGGGCGGCTGAATTATTAGAGAGATTCGGCATGGGGAGG
>Ga0326760_1000782_pt1 | contig 15334 bp, 17 predicted proteins | sample GCREP_S_FD_207668 | JGI IMG/M metagenome (GOLD analysis project Ga0326760, IMG submission 207668) | Hot spring sediment microbial communities from Geyser Creek Basin, Yellowstone National Park, WY, United States - GCR.EP_S | ecosystem: Environmental > Aquatic > Thermal springs > Near-boiling... | reverse complement strand
AATGAACAAGTTGAAGAAGAGGAGTTAGCAACTGATCTCAGGACTAAAGTAGAACTTGTTAAAGGGAATATCGCAGCACTACTAGCACTAGATAATATACTAGCACAGAGAAAGTAGTGTGAAAAACACATAAACCTAGAGATATTGAAGAAGCCTTAGCACCTATATTCTCATAAATACTTCAATTAATAGGGGATATTTCACTAATCTAATATTGAATAATCTTCTCTACTAATAATGTTTTCACATCAAGGTGAGTGAACTTGTGTTTTACAGGTGTTATTCTCAATCCTCGTAGACAACAAATACCAGAACTAGTTGTTAAGAGGTTACATAGAGAGATAATGGAAAATCCCCATGGATTCTACATTTACGCAGTTAATCCAGAGGTTTATGTGAGAACACTTGATATTGATGAGTTTAAATCGCTGTTTAGTAGAGTGCTTAGTCAGAGGCCTTTAGCTGTTCACTTTCACTTTAGATATGCGAGTGTAGGTGTTATTAGTGTTGAGAATGTGCATGGCTGGAGAATAGGAGATTACCATGTTACTCATAATGGATCTGTGTGGGCTTATATTAACGAGAGAATACTCTGCGATTCATTAAAATTAATTATGCAAGCAGAATTCCAAGAATACCTATTTAATAAACAATGGAGTGAACTCTACAAATATATCGTAGAGAAGGGTTTCTATGGAGTAATGTTCATTGTAAATAGAGATTTCAGCGAAATCTACGCTGTATCCATGGGTAAAAGCGTAAAGTATTACCAAATAGAAGAAGTAACATATGCAACCAGTGGAGAACTATTAGTAGGTAGAGAGCTAAAGAGCGTTAGAAGAGAAAACTATATCAACGGAGTTTTTCAAATAACCCACAACAAAGCCAAAATACTGATTCAAAAAGAAGTCTAAACTTAGATTTGAGAAAGATCTTGATATTATCTCTATAGGCGTGTAGTGAAATATCTATTCTATTTTAATCCTTAGCATAAGTGAGGAATGTAGCCAGCTATAGTGAAGATTATTACATCTTTTTCCTCCCCTGAAACGAGTCTACAGTATTTACTTCAACACGATCATCTCCTAAGATTTCTTTAATATGATCTCTTTGAGCTATATGGAGTTGTTACACGGTAAAGCTCAATGAACTGCTTGTCGAGTAAAGCTTGTGAGCTGTGAATGTTATTCGCTAATGATCCATATGCCTGTATATTTTTGTATTATTTCCTTTTTATTTAGAATATCTGAGTCAAAAGTGACAAATAGTTTTACATGTTCTTTCTCAGCTAATTGGATTATATATGTGATATGGAGAAGATCTAGTGTTCGTAGCTTTAGCTTAGCAGCTAGATTAATTGCCTCAGAGAATTTGTGAAATAATTTCAGTTCTCCTATACTTGTTAATTTAACCTCATCTGAAAATATTTGGATAGGGAGAGATTGAAGGCAATAAGTGACTGTTAATCGTAATTTGCCCTCATAATCCATAACTTCCTCTATACCTGGGGGAAGTCGGTATTTTTGAATGTTTCTAGAGAGCCACGAATATAATTCTACTAATGTGAGAGCTGAAGCGTAGAGCTTGTTTTTCTCTTTTAACTTCTCTATGACTTTTACTGCTTTGTCATGGTGAGGATCTCCTTCGATACAATATGCTATGATCACAGATGTGTCTAAGTAAGACATGTATTATTATTCACGCTCTTCTTTAGATATGTGTATAGAGTTAAATCCTGGTAGTGCTTTTGGATTTGTTTTTAACTTAGCCATTATTTTAACCATGTAGTTTACTAGTTCATCTCTATCTACATTATTTTCTCCTAGCCATCTAAGTGTTAAAATAACACCGTAATCTCTATATTGTATATGATCGATTAGTTTCAACCAAAGCTCTAAAGCATCCTTGGCTGAAAGATCTATTGTAATCTTTACTACAGTGCCATAGAGATTGTCATTATATGTATCTATACTACATACAACGTCTTTTCCCAGTAATTTAGCTATTAAACTCGTAATATAATTTCTTAGTATATGTTGAACCGTGTTGATAGAAGATCTTTTGAGCTTTCTATCGCTCATTTCTCTAACATAATCAAAGTAATATGAGAATTGTTCAAGCTCAGAGCTAGGTCTTATTATAAATTCTGTGTAAGGTTCTATAATCCAGTTGAAAGTATTTGACATGCTTTTACACCTCTTGTAGTAATCTTCTTAAAATATTTTCTATATTTTTTATAAAATTCACGATTTTAGATCTCTCCTCTCTATATATCACTGTAACTCTGTACAAATACTCTTTACTACTTACTTTATATGAACTAAAAATAGGAAATACTCTTAAATGAAACCATTTACTTGATGTTGGTTCTTCACCTTCACTAATAAAGCCTCCTTCTATTAACCTTAAATCAAAACCCAGTAGATCTCTAAAAGCATACTTAATATCTGTAAATTTAGGTTTAAGAAAAGCTATCGCTGTAACAATTACTTCGTATGGGATAAGTGCTTTTTGAATATCTATGTTTAATTCCTTAAGACAATCTTCAACTTCATTTAAGACGTAAAGAACCTCTTGAGGATTTGGACTTTCAATACCTAAAGTTCTTCTTCCGAAATTATAATCTATTCTTACAGTCCCCTTACCAGCAATAACATCGGGAGGTTCAAGAAAACCAATAGTTGCCCCTTCAAGCGTTGGTTTAACGCGAGCGGTAATATACCCCTTTCCCGCAAGCTTATTAAGCAACATAGGGATATCAGGGTCAAGCATGAAGACCGTGGCTACACGGACCTGTAAAATCGATAACCAACTCATATTTCTCAACCTCTATATATTTAATACATTTAATACTTTAAATGAATGAATATTATATTCAATACCATGCATTAAACAACAATTTCATGTTCTTCATACTATCTATTACTTGTAGCACTTTGTTTCTCATATGAAATATTCTACGTTTGCCTCTTTTTCGCATTGATCTTAACTATTATTTCATCCCATTAAGTAACAAACCTAAATGTTATTTCATCTTCTTTAACTATGTTTTTTCATGTTTCTAAGCATGTTTTTTCATTCTCCCTTATTCTCTTAACTACTCGTTAACTTTTCTGCTGAAAGGTTAGATCTTTGGCTTTACTCTAGAGATAGAGGTCCTTTGGGTTCTCATTTAAGTACCTTTAATGTTACTTTAGCTTTTCATCAGATGCCATACCATTAGCGTTTTTCTGAAAGGGGGGAAGAGCACGTCTGGATTCGCTAAGGTGTGTCTAAGAACTCCTAATAAGCTTTCTTAGGTGTTTTTGGCTTTCTTCGCTGAGACCTCTAATATGCACTCGGTAGATTCGATGAGTTCTTGGAGGGGGATTCCATGGCTTGTCTCTTTTCTCAAGTAGTTTATTGTTGATGGTGGTAGGTGTATGAAGCCTGCTAGAGCTTTAGATTCGAGTCCATATCTCATGATCAAGTATGCAGCTGTGTTGCAGAGGTATAGCCCTGTGTGTAAACTTGGCTTTACTGGTAAACCTCTTTTCACTCTGCACTCCTCTAAGATCTCTTGGACTGGGAGCGTGGTGTAAGCAACTAGGGGGCCTTCACTATCTATTGCCTCGTAGTTAGCGACATAGCCTTCTATATCTGGCTGCGTAAAGAAAGCCCTGTTTACCGCCACTAGCTCTACATCAACAGTGTGTGTCGCGGGATTTAAGCCAAGACCAATAACCACAATTGGCCTAGTAGTGTAGAGAGCCTCGCGGAGTACTGCCTTAACAGCCCTAAAAGACACTGGTAACACAAGCCCCCTAACCCTCAACCCTTCAACAACGACTCCATCAAGCCTCCTAGCGACTTCACCACTAGGATTATTCCAGTAGCCACCATAGTAACTAAACCCAGCTACAAGAGCCTCCAAAACAACCACCATAAGTTATATGGAGAATGAGGGAAAACTATTATATTAAACACTACACATTCACAAAGGTTTAAGACAACGCGTGGTGAGAGGTAAAAACATGAATAGAACACTAAGCACATTGACCTCAGTGAACTTAGACTTTGAAACAACAAGACACCATAGTAATCTCGCCGATAGACGACGAGGTCCTAGTAAGTAATAACATTAGACCTCGAGAACGCAAGTAAGAAAGGCGGGAATAGGCAGACTTCTCTTCTAGCACAGAGCCGATCGCGGAGTTGCTAGTAGAGAAGGGCTCGACTTAAGAGACATATTCGAGGTAATGTGATATCCCCGTAGACATGTCAAGCACAGAGCCGGTATTACTTCTACAAGCCCTAATGGTCTTCTCCACGCCTCGTCTAAGAGCTTTTAAATGAGGACCAGCTATTATTAAATTAGTGGTGGTTATATGAGCAAGAAGAAAGAGGAGAAAAAAGAGCTTAAAGAGGAGGAGAAGAAAAAGACCTCAAAGTGCAAAAAGTAAATTAAACCCTCCCGGAATTTTTAGATTTTACCTCATTCAGAGTAAATTCGAGTTTAACTCTCTGTTAATACTTATATCCACAGATTTAACTGATAACTCGTGTATGAGGGTTTTGCAGGAGTATTCCCTCTCCTAGGAAACCTCTACACTCTAGAATTCTATGCTCTTAAAACTCTATTTAAGTTTTTGATTTAAATTAGGTGAATGAAGTTACTATTATTATGGTGCTTACTTTGAGCCTTATAGAGTTAAAAGAGAAGATTTTACGCCTGCTCAGGGAGGATGAGGAGTTTAGATTAGCTGTTGCTGGGTTAATTGGGCTTGATGTTATTCTAAGTGAGCTTAGGAAACTACGTGAGGACTTCCATTACTTTATGAAGGAGCAGGAGAAGAGGTGGGAGGAGAACAATAAGCGCTGGGAGGAGAACAATAAGAGGTGGGAGGAGAATTGGCGTAGATGGGAAGAGAATACTAAGAGATGGGAAGAGGCTTACAAGAGATTTGAGGTAATAGAGAAAACTCTATTAGAACACAGTATGTTGTTGAGAAACTTGGAGAAGAGGGTTTCTAGAGTAGAACTTGAAGTTGGCGCTCTCTCAGAGATCACACTGACAAGGTATATCTGGGATGACTTAAGAGAAGAACTTAGACTACGAGGTGAAGAGGTCATTGCGAGAGTGAGGAATGCTAAGGTGAATGGGTATGAGGTAGATCTACTCGTTGAGACAAATAAAAACATCTACATTGTCGAGGTAAAAGTCAAACCAACAAGAAAACACATAGATAATCTCTTAAAGAAGATTAAAGCTATACAAGAAAAATATAAAAAACCAGTAATACCAATATTAGCAGGCACAATGATAGGAAACGACGTAGAGAGATACGCAGAAAGCAGAAACATCAAGATATACAAATACTAATTGCTAACACCGCTCTTACTCAATATTAGGTTTAAACTCTCTTAATGAGTCCACTATCTTCTCCACAACGCTATTGAAACTATTGCTGAAAAGCTTAACTTAAAGGAATCCGCTTCATAGTGAAAATCATCTTTTACCTCCACATAGAGAGTTTTAATGTCAACATATATATTGATAAACCAATAATTAGTTCATTTATCACCAGTCAATAGTCTCTAACGTTAAATCACAGTTGTGCCAAATATATAGTGTCTTTTATGCTTCTCGCCTAGATCACTCTTTGAAATCTCTTTCACATCTCCCTCAAATAGTCTGCTGTATAGCTCATTTATAAAGCATTAAGCTAGTGGAGCATTTTTCAAGCCAGAGTACACATAGCTGAGTACTATGAGTACTATGGGAGTGAAATATGTATTTAATTCCTTTTGAAATCAAAAGAATTTTATATATGAACAGGTTTTCTTTACGTTAGATAAGCTCATTTTTCAAGGGGGTTTAAACAAGACATATTTGCTTATACCATTATTACTAGTATGAGTGGTGATATTAAATGCAGGGAGAAGTAGATAAGATTGTTATAGGAAGATATATTATAACTCTTGATGAATTTAATCGCGTTATTTCTAAAGGAGCTATTGCTATTAGAAATGGTATTATAGTAGATGTGGGCGAGTATGAGGAGGTCTTGAGGAAATATAGGGCTGAAGAAGTTATTGAGAGAAAACATCATGTAATTATTCCAGGCCTATTAGATTGTCATACACATACACAGCAATACTTACTTAGGTCAGCTATAAGTGATATAATGTTACAACTACCACCTATATGGACTAAAGTACTAGTACCTTTCGAGAGAACTATGGGAGAAGATCTTGCAAGGTTATCCACGCAGGCGAGTATAGTGAATATGTTGAAAAACGGCATAACATATTTTATAGAAGCAGGAGCACCATATCCAGAGATCTTAGCTCAAGAGGTTTTAAAAGCTGGGATCAAGGGTGTCATTACCTATGCTACTTACAATATAGCTGATGATAAAGTGGCTGAAACTTGTGAAGTATTAGAGAAAATTAGAGAGCTCTATGAGAGATATAGTGGTAAAGTACATATATGGATGAGTATTAGGCAAGTTATGATGGCTACAGAAGACTTAATTGACAACGTTATAGAGCTAAGTAGGAAATATAGCGTAGGACTCACATTACACCTAAGTGAGTATCAAGGTGAAGTAGATTATACACTCGCCAAGTATGGGAAGAGACCATTAGAGTACATGTTAAATAAAGGTATTAGCGACATTAAGCCCGTAGTAATAGCTCACGGAGTATTTTTCTCCCCAAATGAAATTGAATTAGTAAAGAAATATGAACTAGGTATTTGCTGGTGTCCCACTGTAGATGCATGGTTAATGGGGCTACATTGGGCAGGTTTTACAAATATCAATAATATAAAACTGGGAATAGGCAGTGATGGAGGAGCTTGGGGTAAAATAGACTTATTACACGAGGTTAAAGTTGCCAAGGCTCTAGGTAAAGCCGTAGCTAACGCTATAACCTATTTTAAAGCAGGCTTAGACTCAACAACGTTATTAAACATGATAACAGGCTCTAAGGGCTCTATTGTTGGAGAAAAAATAGGGAGGATAGAGAGAGGTTATGCAGCAGATCTTGTAATACTAGATTACAAGTCTACTAAAATACTACCTATACACAACCCAATAGACCTAGTAGTAAATTACTTAGAGGGAGATAATGTTACAGATGTCTTTATCGATGGGAGATTAATAGTAGAAAATGGCAAAGTAACCACGATCGACGAGGAGAAAATAACAGAAGAACTCCTCAATAGAGAAGATGAAATAAGAGAAGTAGTGAGAGGCCTCATAAAGAAACTTAAAATAACTCAAACTCCCACTTAAGATATTGAATGTAACATGCCTCAACATTACTAACATGCCATTCTAATATATAGTAAATTCTAGTTCTAGAATTTAGTGTTATTGAGTTTTAACAATAATTAATAACTCTACTCTATAGAATATCCAAATGCATTAATTAGTGTGATGAAGATGTCATAATGAACTACTTGACGACATATTGTTCTCGAGCACGATATAACTAGTTAAGTTTATAAGGTTAGGTTTTTATAACACAACACATAAAATAAGAGGCTTGATGGTAATGGGTTTGTCGAGAAGTCTTTCAATAATTCTAGTGATAATTGTAGTGGTAGCTGCGATCGGCATTCTAGTGGTATTTGTTTCTCAACGAGCTACACCAACTACAACTACTCCAACACAACCACCTACAAGATCGGTTAGTGCAGCTGTTGTTATTAGGAAACGGGGAGATCTTGGGTTTAATGATCTTGCATGGATCGGAGGTGAATTAGCGAGGAAGAATCTAAATGCATCAGTAGAATACTTTTACTATGAAAATGTTCCTCAAGCTCAATGGCTCTCTTTCCTCGAGAACATAGTGAAGAAAGGCTTTGATGTAATTATTGTAGTAAACTTCATGATGGCGGAGCAAGTTGCTGAGTTAGCAGATAAATATCCAGAACAGAAATTTGCAATAATAGATGCTGTAGTAGAAGGAAAGCCTAATGTAATGTCAATAGTTTTCAGGGAGAACGAGGGATCAGCCCTAGTTGGAGCTCTGGCTGGGTATTTAACGAATAGCAGTACTGTTGGTATTGTATTAGGAATGGATATACCACCACTATGGAAGTTTGAAATAGGCTATAAATTCGGTATACACCACGTTATGAATGAAACTGGAAAGAATATTAGAATATTATGGGTGTACCTTGGGACTTTTGGAGATCCTAGTAAGGGTAAGGAGGCAGCACTTTCAATGTTACAAGAGGGTGCTGACATAATTTATCATGCAGCTGGTGAAACAGGGCTTGGAGTATTTGACGCTGTTTACGAATATTCACAGAAAACAGGTAGAAAAGTATACGCGATTGGTGTTGATACTGCGCAGGAGTGGGTTCGTCCAGGTTACATAATCGCCAGCATGATGAAACACGTAGACGTAGCCGTGTATAAAGCGATTGAAGACGTTTACTCAGGTAATTTCAAGGGAGGAGTAATATCTCTTGGTATTAAGGAAGGAGGTGTAGATATAAGTAGGCCTGAAGACATTAAAAACATGATTGACATAGCAGTATCACTAAAACTCATGAGTCAAGAAGAAGCAGATAAAATATATAGTGAAATATTACAATTGAGAAACTCTATACCTAGCGACGTATGGGACAAGGTTATGCAATTAAGAAATAAGATTATAAATGGAGAAATAAGCGTCCCAATACCCACATCAGATACAATTACACAATTAAGAGAAATATATGGGTAATATAGATTTACAAAGACTACTCAACTTTTTAAATGCTCCATAATCTCTCCTTCAATAGATTTTAGGTGAATGCTTACGTGGAAAAGCCTTTTGTGGAAATGGTAAATATACATAAAGTTTACCCAGATGGTACAATAGCTCTTAGGGGGGTAGATCTAGAGATTTATGAGGGGGAAATACTAGGCCTTTTAGGTGAGAATGGAGCAGGCAAAACTACGTTAATGAAAATTCTTTCAGGTCTACTTAAACCAACAAAAGGGGTTATCAAAATACATGGGGATATAGTTGAGTTTAAGAGTCCTAAAGACGCGTTAAGATATGGAATAGGAATGGTACATCAACACTTTACTCTAATACCCAATTTGACAGTATTAGAAAATATAGTCTTAGGTTATGAACCTAAAGTGAAAGGATTATTCATAGATATGTCTAAAGCTGTTGAGAAATTAAAGAAGCTGATGGAATTAACCGGGTTTAAACTAGATCCCTATGTTCAAGTGAGCTCATTACCCGTGGGTTTTAAGCAGATGGTTGAAATCTTAAAAACTCTTTACAAAGACGTAAAATTACTAATTCTCGATGAGCCTACATCATCTCTCACACCAATAGAAGTTAAACAATTTTTTAATGCCTTGAGAAAACTCAAAGAACACGGGGTTACTGTAGTATTTATTACACATAAGATCAAGGAGGTTTTAGAAATAACTGATAGAATAGTTGTATTGAGAAAAGGAAGAGTTGAAGGAGTAGTTAAAACAATAGAGGCAAACCCACCTCTACTAGCTAAAATGATGATTAAATTAGAGTCTAAACCCTTATTAAAAACTAAGCACGCACCAGGTAGTGATATCTTAATAGTTGAAGACTTATGGGTTAGAGGAGATGATAATAGATATGCTGTTAAAGGAGTTTCATTTAAAGTTAGAGAAGGAGAGATCTACGGGATTATTGGTGTTGAAGGTAGTGGGCAGAAAGAGCTTGTAGAAGCTATTGTTGGTTTAAGACCATATGAGAGAGGGAGAATAATAATTGACTCTAAAGATAAACTCCTCGCTTATATTCCGCCAGATAGGACTATAGAGGGATTAGTACTCGAAATGAGAGTATATGAAAATAGTGAACTAGGTATACATAGGTTTTTCACGAGTAAAGCCTCGATCATTGATATGAAACGTGTTATAGAACATTGTAAAAAACTTATTGAGGAATACTCTATAATCGTACCCGACATTAAAGCACAAACAAGATTTTTGAGTGGTGGTAATCAACAAAAATTAGTTGTCGCTAGAGAATTGAGTAAAGGATCTAAACTCATTATTGCTGTAAATCCGACAAGAGGACTTGATATAGAGGCGACAAATAGTGTTAGAAGACTTCTACTTGAATTACGTGAAAATAACAAAGCTGTCTTATTAGTCACATCTGATATTGATGAAGCCTTAGAAGTCTGTGATAGAGTTGGAGTGATCTTTGAAGGCAAATTAATTGGTGAGGAATTAGCAGAGGCTCTCACAGAGGAGAAACTTGGATTACTCATGGGAGGTGTTACAATATCTTGATTAAAGGCTCTCTAGAACAATTTTTTACATCTGTACTAGCAGTATTTATCGGCTTATTAATTGGCGCAATTATATTATGGATAACTGGTTACAATCCGCTTACCGCATATGGGCTCCTCGCTAAGAGCTCTCTTGGCGATCACCACTCAATTATTGAAACCCTCAACGCCATGACGCCTATAATTTTTACAGGATTAGCGGCAGCCGTGATGTTTAAGTCAGCACTATTCTTCATAGGTATGGAGGGGCAATTATATGTGGGGGCATTATTTGCTTTTATAGCCGGTTATATGATACAGCTACCTCCAATAATACACATGGCCATAGCACTTCTAGCTGGCGGGTTAGGTGGATTGTTGTGGGGTCTAGGTCCTGGTTATTTAAAAGCTAAATTCGGCGTAAATGAAACAGTGATCTCTATTATGCTTAACTGGGTAGCAATATATCTAACTGACTATGTCGTTTTATATGTTTTCCCCGACCCCAAGGCTACGATAACTAGAACATATAAAATATCGCCTACAGCAGTGCTTCCAAGAATAAGTTCAAATTTACCACTCAATTGGAGCTTTATCTTGGCAGTTTTAACAGCCATATTAACTGGTTTTATTCTCTATAAAACAACAACTGGGTATGAAATGAGAGTTGTAGGGTTTAATCCGCGTGCAGCACGTGTGGCTAAGATCAATGTTGAGAGAGTGTATCTTAAGACATTTCTCTTCTCAGGCTTTTTAGCAGGATTAGCTGGCTCTTCAATGATCCTCGGAGTCTTCAACTCCATACCTTATAGGTTTTCGCCGGGATATGGTTGGGATGGTATAACAGCAGCTTTAATTGCACAAAACAACCCATATTTCGTTTTAATTTCATCTCTACTCTTAGCAGTACTTCGCACAGGATCTTTTGGAATGATGGTTGGAATTGGTGTTTCAAGCGACTTAATCCTAGTTATTCAGGGAGTTGTTCTCGTTGCGGCTTCAACGCCAGGTGCATATAGTTTGATAACTAGGTATTTAAAATCCTGGAGAGGCGTTAAGACATGAACATTGGTCTCATAATTTCCCTCCTCAGCTCAACTTTAAGACTAGGTACTCCTATAGCATTAGCAGCGTTAGGCGAATTAGTTACTGAGAAGTCTGGGGTAGTAAATATAGGTATAGAGGGCATAATGATAATAGGCGCGTTTTTCTCGGTTGTAGCTACTTATATTACTAATAACCCTGTTGTAGGGGTCTTAGTAGGAATTATTGTAGGTATATTATTTGGAGCTTTACACGGATTATTAAGCGTATACCTATATGCAGGCCAAATAATTACCGGTATAGGTGTCACTATTCTAGGCTATGGATTAACAAACGTTGGAAACGCAATAATATGGGGTCAACCCGGCTTCTCTGTTGGTGTGTCAACAATACCCAGTATTATTATAAGAGTTGACGGTAATGTATTTAGTTTAAGTCCCATAACTACTTTGACACTGTTTTTAGCGATACTACTACATTTCATATTGAAATATACCTGGATTGGTCTTAGATTAAAGAGTGCTGGCGAAGATCCTGAGGCAGCAGATGTAGCTGGAATCAATGTATTTAGACTAAGAACTCTAGCTTCAATATTTGGAGGCGCCTTAGCTGGATTTAGCGGTGCATATTTAGGTGTTGATTGGAGTGGTAGATTTATTAGTTATATGAGTGCTGGTAGAGGTTATATAGCCCTAGCCTCAGTAATAATTGGCGGGTGGACTCCACTAGCAACAACTCTCATATCATATGTGTTTGGATTCTTCGACGCACTACAACTCATACTAGCACAAATATATGGTAGACAAATAGCACCTCAAATGTTTCAAATAATACCTTACATAGTAACATCAATAATATTCGTATTCTTCTTTAGAAAGTCTAAGCCTCCAGCATCAATAGCTAAACCATATAAGAGAGAATAACTTCTATGACTCTATAGATGAATAAATGAAAATTATTACAAAATTAAAAATAAAGTTTACTTCTTCCTCATCTTTATTTTTAAATGAGAAGAAGTAGAGTAAGGAAAGTGTAATAAATGCCTAGTTATGGTGAAAATTATTGAGTTATTTCTCAAAACCTCTACACATTCTTGCTAAGCCGGGTGATATAGCTGAGAGAGTTATAGTTGTCGGAGATCCAAAGAGAGCAGAGATCTTAAAAGAGTTCCTTGAAAATCCTAGATTAGTTAATGAAAATCGAGGTTTTTACACCTACACTGGGCTTTATAGAGGGGTCCCATTAACTATAGCTGTCCACGGCATTGGTGCACCTTCTGCTCAGATCGTTTTTGAAGAACTCTCAATGCTTGGAGCCAAGGTGATTGTGAGATTTGGAACAGCTGGTGCCCTTGTAGAGGATCTAGATGTAGGCGATGTTATCTTATCTATTAGTGCTAATTACTATTCTGGTGGATTATATTACCAGTACACTGAACAACCTGTTTGTATAAGTGCTGTAGCAGACTACAACCTACTAAAACACGTAGAGAAATACATGTTGAAACATAACGTAAAATACACAGTTGGAAGCGTTATTAGTGCTGATAGATTTTACATCCCAGTAAAAGAATTTATTGCTTACTGGAGGAAGTTCGGTGTTAAAGCAGTCGAAATGGAGACAGCTATTTTATATATACTTGGAGCAATCAGAGGATATAAAGCACTCTCAACTCTCCTTATTAGTAACAGCCTCGTAAAGGAAACAGGTTATCCAACCGCGATCGAGCTTAAAGAACACGTCTTAGAAATAGCAGAACCCTTACTTGAGGCAATATCAACATTCAAGGATATATAAGAATAGTTGAAAATAAAACATTAAAACATAAAGGTCGTTTTTAAGCTACTCCACTCTACTTTCAAACTCCTATTATTAAACTTTTTTGAGCATTATAATGATATTATATGACGAAGTGTTTAATAACTATGGAGGTGGTTATAATCAGTGTTGTTTAACATTTATCTTGGTGATAAGTGAAATTCTAATAGTAAGTCAAAGCATTTTTCAAAATACTCCTAGCTTCTTCTCTTTATTCCCAAATTCACCTATAGCCATGTTAATATCACTTAAATCAATGCAATAATCACCTCTAACACACCCCCCAAAGACAAAGACCCAGGCTTTCACTTCCCTATTAACAATCTCCTTCACTTCCTCCCCAGCTTCTCCATAGTACTTCAACTTCTCCATAACAACCCTTTAATATCTCATATGCTCGAAAAGCCCTCTCAGCTTCTTCCTCAAAATCCTCATAAATGTAATGCAAAGAAATATAAGCTCTCTCTAAGTCTCTTAAAACAATCTCAGCTCGTGGAGGTCTCACTTCTCTAATTTGAGTAATATGTGCGATGATTGTAGAAGAGCTAGAGTGCTAAATACTCTTCAAGTAAAGATTCTTTCAAGAAGCGGATATGTTAATATAAAGTATGATGAAAATGTTGAACGCGAAGTGGCAATGTTCAGCGTAGATGACATTAATGACGTCATTACGGGGATCACCGCTTATAGCATTGCTACAGCGTTTTCTAGGCTTCTCTTATCAACCTATACTCTCTCACCCCTATTACCAGACAGCAGAGCTGGTATAACACGCACACTATTAAAACCTTTCACAATAGTAAATATGCTTCTTGGTGTTGATGCTGAGTATAGAGATTTATACTTTAGACTTGTTAGATGGTTATATAGAAATCAACACGTTCTTAGTGAAGTTAAGCTTTTTTTGAAGAGCTTGACATAATACCTGAACCCATTTTTAGAGCTGGAGTTTATGATATTGATATAAATACACCATCATAATGCATCAGACCCCTATATACCGAGGCTCTTAGCGCAGAAAATGCAGAGTGCTCGTAGGTATAGGAGGAATGTAGCATATTGTGTATTAAAGTGTAAGAGTAGAATTGACCTTATAGATAGCTTAAATGCTAAGTTTAATCTCTCAATAGTGCTCTAATCACATTTACTTCTTCTCACTCTTTCTAAGCTTCTGCTCCCATCTAAATCTCCATAATCCTCTCCCAAAAGATTCGACTGCTATTTCGAGTTCTTCTGCTAACATATCGCTTATTAAAGATTCATCGGCAATGGGAGATATAATGATGTCTGTTAAAACATCTTTAGACTCTACATCTTCTGTTACAATTTTAACTAGTGCTTTCCTCGGATAAAACCACGCTCGCAATGGTCCACCAGCTGTCTCTAAGATTACTTCGCGTGCTTCTTCAGGAGGCCATAGGTTTAAAGCCTTAGCAGTATCTATTGGTATTATGAGTTGTGGTGTTGGAGCTTCAAATCCACTATTTAATAATGCAATAACATCAACAACTCTATCACTAACCCTTATTCTCAGCTTTAATCTTACCGCCAAATCCTACACCCTTAATCCTTCCAACTCTAGCTATAAAAACATATTTTATCCTGCCAACAAACACCCTGCGTGTTTCAACGCTCAATACAACCTCCCTAAACTATATCTTCCTCAAAGGTAATATAATAGCATAGTTATTCAGACATAACACACCTCTACATTATTTACATATCGTAGTGTAATTATCTACTCCAAGTTTTACCTCTCTAATTCTCCTTGATTAATTGCTGAATTATGTTTACTATTGGAAAAACAATATTTATTAAGCTCTATATTCATTTACTACCTGGTGTAAAATCACGAATTTAGAGGATTTTGAACCGTTTCTCAACAGATGATGGTTCATAGCAGGGCTCCTCACCATCTGCCTCTCAACGGCTGCATCCCCCTAACTACCCTACGGGAGTTGTTTACCCCTAGTCGCCTAGGGGTACACCCACTCCCATCAGGTAATCGGAGTTCATGGATTGTTCATCAACCTCAAGACTTCATCGGCTTCAAACTCCTATCACTATTACTGTATTTGAAGAGAGTTTAAAAACATACTTGTAATATGAGTGTCATAAATGATTATGAAAACTGAAACAGCCTACATAGTATTTACTAGCGATAAGTTCTTTAGTGAGTTAAGGAAGAAACATGGATTAGGGGTTTTTGGT
>Ga0326760_1000781_pt1 | contig 15369 bp, 27 predicted proteins | sample GCREP_S_FD_207668 | JGI IMG/M metagenome (GOLD analysis project Ga0326760, IMG submission 207668) | Hot spring sediment microbial communities from Geyser Creek Basin, Yellowstone National Park, WY, United States - GCR.EP_S | ecosystem: Environmental > Aquatic > Thermal springs > Near-boiling... | reverse complement strand
TTGCCTTACAAGAGACCATCAATGGAGAGGGTTTATAGATTTCAAAAAATCCTTTGGGAGGAGGGTATATCTACCTTCATAAGGTTGAGCAAGGGGGTGGATATATTTGGAGCCTGCGGTCAGCTAAGAAGAAGACTTGTGTTAAGATAAAAGTCCTATGGAAAAGAAGGGTAGATGGATTACCGAACTTATTGTGATAGTTATAATAGTCCTTCTCATTAGGGCGTTTGTAGCCCAAGCCTACAACATTCCCTCGGGTTCTATGCAGCCCACACTATTGGTGGGAGATTTCATACTGGTGAATAAGCTGGTGTATAGGTTTTCGAAACCCCAAAGGGGCGACATAGTGGTCTTTAAGTATCCAATAGACCCAAATATAGACTTCATAAAAAGGATAATTGCCCTGCCGGGGGAAGAAGTTGAAGTAAGAAACAATCAAGTTTTCATAAACGGAAAACCTTTACCTTTAATTGAAGTAGGAAGAGGCGAAGAAAACGGTGTAAGAAAAGTTATTTACGAAGAGGTTCTGCCGGAGGGCATAAAGCACAAAGTCCAGTTCTACGAAGACTTTCCCTTCTCAAAAAGAGACTTTGGACCTGTTGTGGTACCGCCCAACCACTATTTTGTAATGGGAGACAACAGAGACAACAGCGAGGACAGTAGATACTGGGGCTTTTTGCCGAGGGAGAACATAGTAGGGAAAGCCTTTGTAATATACTTCTCAGGAGATGTTCCGCCCTTGCAAACCACCGATGTTAGCATTTTTACCGGAATAAAGCAGCTAATACTTGCAATATTACATCCAAGGTTTGAGAGGATCGGAAAACCTCTCATATGGTAAATACGGGAATTTCCGCCTCTAAGAACCTTTCTAAGGTAAGCAAAAGCGCCGTTGGTGGAACTTTCGCAGAATGCAGAGTGTAAATAAAAAGTTCTGGAAGTTTTTTAACATCCACAAAGCTCTTAGAAATGGTTCCAGCTTTTACTTCCACATACTCGCTGAGTCCATCCAGTATAAGTTCGTATTTTTCCTTGGGTATTCGTTTTTCCATTTCAAATAGTATGCTACTCAAAAGACCAAGGATAAGGGTTTCATCCTCTAGATTTGCCAAGTTAAAGGTATTCTTTTGTTTAGAAATTCTTTCAATAACCTCATTCACACCCTCCAATATTGGATTTCCAAAGGCTGGACGTATTACGGAGGGATTTAGAAGTCTAATTTGAGCAAGACTTACAGCGTTTTCAATGTTAGAAAAGTTAAGCCTGTGATAAAGGACAACTCTCTCAATTTTAGCAGTTTTATCAGCGGAGTATTCTTCTGGAAGACAGTAAGAGCTAAAAAGCTTAGAGGAAAAAAGCCTTTTTGTTTTTTCTTCAAAGACTACAAAGCTTCCTTTTTCTGGCAAAAAAGGAGTTTTTATAAACCGAAGAACATCGCCTGTCCCAAGATTAAGAAGACCATTTGGAAAGCTTTCCACAAGCTTTATCCGCCTTTCTGGAACACCCAGACCTATCAAGCTCAGTGCTATGGGAAGGCTGGTGATAACATAAAGCTTGGGGGCTAAATTAAGCAGGTTTAGGATGCTTGGGGTATCCTCAGGAAGTAGGTCCATCAAAATTAAAGCTTTCAAATTTTCTAACTTACCAACAGCCTTTTCTATTTCATCCTTTGCAGCGGAAAACCTGTGGTACGGTAGCACATTGAAAAGTAGGGAAACATAGCTGTCCCCCTTTTCGTAAACTCTTAAGTACATATTCCTTTGTAGCAAACCTTCAGGGTCCAAAGAGTTTATCAGAAAGAGACCTTCTTCCACTTTATGAACCTCCTGCAGAACCGTTTCTTGAACCACCTCCGGATATGCGGTAGAAGGTTGCGGTTGAACCTCTTCAAGTAGCATGGAAAAGAATTCTGCGTTATTCTTAAAGTATGTGATCAATTTTGCTTCCTCTGTGTATGGAAGGAGCTTAACACTAACATTATCAGATTTAATTATTTCCTTAAAATGCTCAGGATTGCAGGAAAACCCTTTAACCGCACCGGCTTTTAAATACACTTCACAGGAAAGACCATCCGCATTAAGGAAGACGCCAGTGGATGTATTCCTTGACAAAAGGTATATAAAAAGATTCATCATTCCCAGATCCGATGGAACATTGTCATAAAGACTTTCAAGGGTCCGATAGAGCTTGGCAGACTTGTTGAGAAACTCCAAGGGGTTGAAGGGTAAGATCAGTATGTTGAAATCGCTAAAGCCAACTTTTTTAAGCCCTTCCGCCTGCTGATAATCTTCCACCAAAAATATAGGAACAACAAAGTAGCCTTCTTTAAGCAGTTCCCCAAAAAAATCTCTATCCTTCCATCGGAGTATTAAAAAGTCCGGTGAAACCGCTTTCAATAGGTCCTTAGCCTTTTTTTCGTCCCATGCAACCATAAGCTTGTGTCCCGTTATGTCCAAAATATCACCAAAAATAGGATAAAGCCTTTTCTCTTTGTCAAAGAGCAAAAACTTCATTACACCACCTCCCCTTTTTTGGATGCTACAATTAAAAGGTTAAGCTGTTCTCTGAGGATGTTTATAGAATGCACCACCATAAAAAAGCCATGCTCCACGTTCAAAAGGGCTGCCTGAAATGCTAAAGAATCTTCCAAAAGCCTAAGTTCCCTTATTTTCCTGTAATACTCATCCAGTTCTGTTCCACACTCTAAGAGCTTTTTTATCACTTCTTGGCTAAGTTTCAAAGCTTGTTCTCTTGTATCCAAAGCCTGCCTACCTCCTTTCCTCTTTTTCTTGGAATATGGTACCTACTAAAGAGGATAGATTCTATCTTTTTTAGGTCTATTTCTTCCAAACCTTCAAAAATGAGGGCATTTTCCTCCTCCCGATGGATCACACTTACACTACCCTCTCCCACTACCACATCACCACCACCCGCCATAAAGCCCACCGCCAAGGACATTGTGACAAAGTCCAGCACGTTTATTCCCAAGGTGGGTTTTTCTTCTCCTTTTATAACTAAGTAGGTACAGAGAGCTAAGCCGATCCTGAATAGACTCTCTGCGGTAAAGGGATAATCGCCCAGATTTCCATAAAGCCTTTTACCATCAAATAGGCTCTTTGATAGCATTCCAAACCTCACCCTCAAGGTCTTCTATGCTTTTTTCTCCCCTCTTAGCAAACACAAAGAACTCTTCGTTCCCCTTCGCTCCCCTTGGCCTTGCCTTAATAACCCTTAACACAGAAAAACCAAGCCCTTTTAGAAAGTTTGCCACGTCCAACACTGCTTCTGCCTTCTTTTCGTCATCCTTCACCACACCCTTTTTGACGAACTTTGGGGGAAGCTCAAACTGAGGCTTAACCAAAACCAACAGAAAACCCTCCTCTTTTAAAAATTTTACCACCACAGGCAAAAGCTTTTTGGAGGATATAAAGGATACGTCCATGGTTATTAGATCTACCTTTTCGGGGATATGCTTCTCTGTAAGCTCCCTTGCGTCCGTCTCTTCATAGAGGACAACCCTCGGGTCCTGCCTCAGCTTTTGATCCATCTGACCCTTTCCAACGTCTACTGCATAGACTTTCTTGGCACCCCTTTGTAAAAGACAGTCTGTAAAGCCTCCCGTAGATGAACCCACGTCTAAAACGGTAAAACCTTCCACCGAAAGTCCAAGCCTTTCGAGGGCGTGTTCAAGCTTGTACCCTCCCCTTGAAACATACCTAAAGGGCTCCTTTATTTCTACCTCTGCGTTTTCTTTGACCCGTTGTCCGGGCTTGTCTACCACCTTGCCATCCACAAGGACCAAGCCGGACATGATCAGGGCCTGTGCCTTTTCCCGAGTGGGGGCAAGCCCTTTTTCCACAAGATACTGGTCAAGCCTCAAAGCCTAAGAAGATGCTTTATAAGGTAAAGAATAAGCAAAAGAACAAGGGGAGAGAAGTCAACGTTCCCATAGGTGGGAAGAACGCTTCTTATGGGTCTCAAAAGGGGTTCAATCAACGCGTCCAACTTCCTGTAAAAACCACTCTCCCTAACCTGAGGGAACCATGAACCTATGGCATGAACTAAGACTAAAATGATCAAAAGGTTTATAACAAGGGAGAGCAGTCCCTTTATCATTCAACCAGTTCTAAGATGGCAAGCTCGCAGGAGTCTCCAATCCTTCTAAAGGGAAGTTTGATAATGCGTATGTATCCACCGTTCCTTCCCTCAAAGCGAGGACCGATCTCCTCAAAGAGTTTTTTTATCACCTTTTTATCGGGCAGTAGCTGGAGGGCTCTCCTCCTGGCTGATAGGTCTCCCTTCTTGGCGAGGGTGATGAGTTTTTCCACAAAGGGGCGAACCGCCTTTGCCCTCTGCAGGGATGTCTCTATTCGCTCTTCCAGGATAAGGGCTCTAGCTAAAGACCTGTAAAGGGCAAGTCTCTGCTCTTTTGTTCTATCAAAGTGTTTCTTTTTAACCCTGTGCCTCATTTTTTTACCTCCTACCCGTTATGTCCATGCCTAAGTGTAAACCCATCTGCTTTAGGGCTTCCTTTATCTCGTTTATAGCCTTTCTTCCTACGTTTTTGGTACTCTTTAGCTCTTCCTCCGTTAGCTTTACCAAATCTCCTATGGTGGTTATGCCCATCCTCTTTATGGAGTTAAGGGCCCTTTGAGAAATGTCAAGCTCCTCGATGGGTAGGGCGAGCTTTTCTATGAACTCGTCTGTGGGAATGGGCTCCTCTATCACCCGAGGGATCTCGTAAGAGATATTCTCCAGCAAGGAGAAATTTCTGATAAGTATTGCTACCGCCTCTTTAACCGCCTCTTCCGGGCTTTTGCTTCCATCCGTGTATATCTCCATTATGAGCCTGTCGTAATCGCTTCTCTTTTCTACCCTGGTTTTTTCTACTCTGTAGGCAACGTGCTTTACAGGGTTAAAGTCCCCATCCACCAGTATCCAACCCACTTCCCCAAAGGACTCCATCTCTTCCGTGGGCACATATCCTACACCCCTTTCAACTCTCACTTCCATGTTTAGTTCCACATTCGGGTCTGTAATGGTTGCTATCTTAACCTCCGGCGTGATCAACTCCACGTTTGGAGGTAGAGAAAAGTCCTTAGCATAGACAGGTCCCTCTCCCTTCTTCTTAAGATATAGCACCTCCACATCAGAGTTTGTCATTCTAAACTTAACCTCCTTGAGGTTTGCCAGAATTTCTAAGACGTCTTCCTGCACTCCGTCAAGGGCAGAAAATTCGTGATAGACACCGTAAATCTTTACTCCCGTTATTGCACAGCCCTCTATGGAGGAAAGTAGTACCCTTCTTAGGGAATTCCCTACGGTTATGCCAAAGCCCCTTTCCAAGGGCTCTATCACAAGGCGACCATAGGTGGGGCTTATTTCTTCCCAGAATATTTTGTTAGGATAGATAAGCTGTCTTAGCATACTCTTTCCTCCTTAAACCCTTGAGTAAAACTCTATCACATATTGCAAATTGATCGGGATCTCCAGCTGAATATCCTTGGGCAGGTCTATAACCTTTCCTCTAAAGTTCTCCTTGTCAAGTTCCAACCACGCGGGCACACTTCTTGGGTCTTTGTTCTCCAAGTTCTCCCTTATTTGAGGAATATCACGAGAGGAAGGCTTGACCTCTATCACATCCCCCACAGAAACCAGGTAAGAGGGGATATTGACCTTCTTGCCGTTTACTAGAATGTGGCCGTGTGCCACAAACTGCCTTGCCTGCCTTCTTGTGCACGCAAATCCGAGCCTATAAACCACGTTGTCCAGCCTTCTTTCCAAAAGCTGGAGAAGAACTTGGCCTGTGTTGCCCTTTGACTTGGACGCCATCTCAAAATACTTTTTAAACTGCTTTTCCCTTATGCCACCATAGAGGAACTTTAGCTTCTGCTTTTCCATAAGCCGGAGTCCGTATTCGGTGAGCTTCCTTTTCCTTCCCTTGATCCTACCATGCTGTCCGGGTGGATAGTTTCTCTTGCTCAAAATTTTGGGTGCACTTTTCTTACCCGATACTACCACACCAAACCTTCTGTCTATCCTTACCCAAGGACCTATGTACCTACCCATGCTTCATACCCTCCTTTTTGCGGGTGGTCTGCATCCGTTGTGGGGCAGAGGGGTTACATCCCTTATCTTGGTGATCTTCAATCCTGCTGCATAAACTGCCTTTAAGGCTGACTCTCTTCCTGCACCCGCCCCTTTGATCCACACTTCCGCCTCCTGCAATCCATACTCTTGCATAGCCCTCTTCACCGCCTTCTGGGCCGCAAGCTGTGCAGCGTAAGGAGTGCTCTTTCTGGTACCCTTAAAACCAACCGTACCACCGCTTTCCCAGACCAAAGTATTACCTTGCATATCCGTTATGGTTACTATGGTGTTGTTAAAGGTGCTAAGAATATGAACTATACCCTGCGTTACAATTCTCTTTTGTTTCTTTGCACCTTGCTTTTTCTTTGCCATTGCTCTCCTCCTTATTTAGCTACTCTCTTCCTAGTGCCACCAACTGTTTTCCTTTTACCCTTCCTTGTCCTTGCGTTGGTCCTTGTTTGTTGCCCTCTTACGGGAAGACCTTTTGCGTGTCTTATACCTCTATAACAGCCTATGTCTATTAATTTTTTTATGTTCAACTGTACCTCTCTTCTTAGGTCTCCTTCCACCTTGTAATTTTGTTCTATGAATTTCCTTATGGTGTTAAGCTCATCGGGCGTTAGCTCACCCAAACGCTTCGTACAGGGTATACCCGTCTTTTCGCATATCTCCCTAGCCCTGGACCATCCTATGCCGTAAAGGTAAGTGAGGGCCACTTCCAACTTCTTATGGTCTGGTAGGTCTACGCCCGCTATCCTTGCCATAGCCTTCCTCCTTAGTTACCCTGTCTTTGTTTGTGCTTTGGGTTCTCGCATATAACCATAACCCTGCCTTTTCTTCTTATGATCTTGCATTTGGCACATATAGGTTTTACAGAGGGTCTTACCTTCATCGCAAACCTCCTAAAGGAAGGATATTATAACACATTATTCTCTGTATATGATCCTTCCTCTGGTTAGGTCATAAGGTGAAAGCTCCACCTTTACTCGGTCCCCGGGCAGGATCCTTATAAAGTGTACCCTCATCTTTCCAGACACATGGGCCAACACCGTATGTCCCGTGTCTAACTTTACCCTAAACATAGCGTTGGGCAGCGCCTCCTCTACTGTTCCCTCAAGGACAATTCCCTTTTCTTTGTATTTCTCTTGGTCTTTCTTCTTAGCCATCAAAAACCCCCTTGGTAAATTGGGTTAAAACCATTGGACCATCCTTGGTTATTGCTACCACATATTCATAGTGAGCAGCTGGGCTTCCGTCTGCAGTCAGAACAGTCCATTGATCCCCGTTGTGGGTGATCTCGGAGGTACCAAGGGCAAGCATGGGTTCTATGGCAAGCACCATGCCCGCACGCAGTTTCATATCCCTTTCGTGTTTAAAATCCTCCATGTGGTTTGGCACAAAGGGAGGTTCATGCACCTTCCTTCCTATGCCGTGCCCTCCCAGGTTCTTTACAGGATAAACACCGTACTTGTCCGCAACTCTCTTTATGGCTTTAGTGATATCCGACAGAAAGTTTCCGGGTACGCAAGCTTTTACCGCTTCCTCAAGGGCTTCCTTGGTGGCCCTTAGCAGTCTCTCCTTATCGGGGTCTATCTTTCCCACGGGCACTGTAATGGCAGAATCGCCCGCATATCCATCAAGGATGGCACCAAAATCCAAGCTAACTATATCTCCCTCTTTTATGATCTGATCCTTCTTTGGCAGGCCATGCACCACCGCAGAATTTACAGAAACGCACAAAGCGGCTGGATAAGAAACCTTACTGAAGGGAGGTTTGTAGTTAAGAAAGGCTGCCCTTGCCCCTCTTTTTTTTACCACATCTCGGGCTATGAGGTCCAGCTCCGCCGTAGAGACTCCCGGCTTCACATACTCTGCCACTGTCTCCAAAACTTCCACCACCACATCGCAGGCCCTTTTGATCTTATCCAGTTCCTTTAAAGAGTAAAGTTCCACCTGTGTCTTTTCAGCCATCCCTTACGAGACCCTTAACCTCCTCAAAGAGCTCTTCAACTCCTTTTCCTGCATCTAACTTATATATTATACCTTTTTCCTGATAAAGTTCAACAAGGGGTTGGGTTTGCTTTCTATAAACTTCAAGGCGCTTTCTTACAACTTCCTCTTTGTCATCATCCCTCTGCACCAGGGTACCACCGCATAGGTCGCATACCCCTTCAACCTTAGGTGGGTTGTATTTCACATGATAGACCGCACCGCACTTTGAACACACCCTCCTCCCTGATAGCCTGTCTATTATTACCTCATCGGGAACATCAAAAAATAGAACCTTTGAAATCTTTTCGCCTTTAACTCTTAACATCTCTTCCAAGGCTAGGGCCTGATTGACAGTTCTTGGAAATCCGTCCAAGATCACGTTGCCATCTTTGGGCATGGTTTCCTCTATGAGCTGAACTATGAGTTCATCGGGCACCAACTCACCCCTATCCATGTATTCCTTAGCCTTTTTTCCCAAGGGTGTTTGATTCTTTACCGCTTCCCTCAGGAGGTCTCCGGTGGATAGGTGTAAAAAGCCCATCCTTTGGGACAAAAGCTTAGCCTGAGTGCCCTTACCTGCACCGGGTGGTCCCAAAAAGACTAAGATCACTTTACCTTCCTCCTGAATTGGGTGTATTTCCTCTGAAGTAAGCTCGCCTCTAATTTGTTTATGGTATCAAGGGCTACACCCACCACGATTAGGGCAGTTGTTCCTCCATAATAGAAGGGCACTTTCAACCAGAGGCTAACAAAGACAGGAATAACAGCCACTACGCTTAAGAAGATGGCACCCACGAAGGCAAGCCTGTTTATTATCCCCTCCAAAAGCTTTTGGGTGTCTTGCCCTGGTCTTACCCCCGGGATAAAGGCACCCGCCTTTCTTAAGTTTTCAGCCACCTCCGCCGGGTTTATCAAAACCGCAGTATAGAAGTACGTGAAAAAGATTATAAACATGACATACAGAAAGTTGTAAAGGAACGTGGTTGGATTGAAGGCATCGTGCAAGGCTTTGGCTATGGGATGTTTGATAAAACCAAGCACGGTGGAGGGAATGATTAGCAAAGATTGGGCAAAAATGATAGGTATAACGCCCGCTGGGTTGATCTTTATGGGTAAGTAAGTGGAACCACCCACAATCTCTTGCCTGCCTATTTGTCTTCTTGGATGTTGCACGGGAATTCTCCTTTCTGCCTCTTGTATAAAGACTATGCCAAAGGTCACCAACAAGATAAAAACGATGGCACCCACCACCGCAAAAGGTGTAAGGTCTCCGTTCCTTAACATTTCATAGACCCTTATGATGGCGTTGGGAAAGCCTGCCACTATACCCGCAAAGATGAGTAGGGACATACCATTGCCTATACCCTTTTCGGTTATCCGATCTCCTACCCACATTAAAAACATGGTGGAGGACACAAGGGCAACCACTGTGGTTATTATGAATAAAACACCACCCTCTGGCACAAGGGGAATACCCTTTGGAGACACCTGACCCCTGAGCCATAGGGCAATACCCATAGACTGCACAAAGGCTACAAATAAGGTCAAATATCTGGTGTATTGGTTGATCTTATACCTTCCGTAGTCCCCCTCTTCCTTTGCCAGCCTCTGAAGCTCCGGTATTGCCACTGTCAAAAGTTGCATCATTATGGAGGCGGAAATATAGGGCATCACACCCAGGGCAAATAGAGTCATACGGGAGAGATTTCCCCCTGAAAAGATGTCATACAGATAAAAGATCGTTCCCTCAAAACTTTTAAAAAAGTCCTGTAAGGCAGAAGCATCCACACCGGGCAGGGGTATATGACTACCCAGCCGGTAAATGGCAAACATTAAAAAGGTGTATATAAATCTTTTCCTTAGGTCCTCTGTGGCAAAGACTTGCTTTATATACTCTATCAAGCGATCACCTCGCAGGTACCGCCTGCTTTTTCAATCTTCTCCCTGGCACTCTTAGAAAAGGCGTGGGCTTTTACCACCAGCCTCTTGGTTAGCTCTCCATCACCCAGTATCTTCACTGGCATTCCCTTTTTCACAAGTCCCTTCTCTAAGAGCTTTTCCGGTGTGACTTCCTCGCCTTCGGAGAAGTATCTTTCCAAGGTCTTTACATTCACCACCGAGTACTCAACCCTGTTGGGACTTCTAAAGCCCCTCTTTGGAATCCTCTTGTGGAGAGGTGTTTGACCACCCTCGAACCAGGAAGGAAGCTTTCTGTCTCCGGACCTGCTCTTTTGTCCTTTGTGTCCCCTGCCCGCAGTCTTTCCATGACCGGAACCTGGACCTCTACCTACCCTTTTCCTTTCCTTTGTGGCGCCCGGGTTTGGTGCAAGCTCATGCAGTTTCATCTTTCACCTCCTCCACTTCTACAAGGTAGTGGGCTACTCTTATGTTGCCCCTGACCATAGGGTTGTCCTCAAGCACCCTTTCATCTCCAACTTTTCTTAGACCCAAGCTTTTGACTGCCTTTATGTGCTTTTCTGGCTTTCCTGCTAAACCTCTAACCAAGCGCACCCTTAACTTTCCCATCTTTAAACCCTCGCATAAAGTTTGTATCTTTTTCTCAATTCCTCTTCGCTTATGCCTCTGAGCTTTGCTTCCTCCTCAAGGGTGGTTAGCTTTAACAGGGCATCAAAGACTGCCCTTACCACGTTGTTGGGGTTGGTAGAGCCCAAGATCTTTGTTAGCACATCCGTATATCCTGCCAGTTCAAAGATGGGTTTTGCAGCACCACCCGCCACTATACCCGTTCCCCTTCTGGCTGGCAAAACCTTTATCATCGTAGGACCATAATGCCCTATCACATCGTGGGGAACCGTTCCCTCTACTATAGGTACCCTTATTATGTGCTTTTTGCCATCCTCTATTGCCTTTGCTATGGCTATAGGCACTTCCCTTGCCTTTCCAAGACCAAAGCCCACATGGCCTCTCCTATCTCCTACTATTACCAAAGCACTAAAAGAAAACCTCTTTCCACCCTTTGTAACCCTAGTAGTCCTCTTGGCGTATATGAGACGCTCTTCCAATTGCAGCTGATCTTGGATTTCAAGAACGTTCTGCTCCTTTCTTCTTTCGTCAATCAGCCTTTCAATGGATACACCACCCATCTTAGCCTCCTTTTTTTCAGAACTCTAAACCAAGCTCTCTGCATTTATCTGCAAAGGCTTTAATTTTACCATGATATAAGAATCCACCTCTGTCAAAGACCACCTTCTTTATACCCTTTTCCAAAGCCTTTTTAACCAGAAGTTCCGCAACCTTTTGCACATCCTGTATGGACTTTCCACCCCTCTTGCCCGTAAGCTGAACATAGTCCCGGTCTATGGAGGAAGCAGAGACCAACGTCCTTCCAGTGGTATCGTCTATAATTTGCGCATAAAAGGCGGTTAGACTTCTATACACACAGAGCCTGGGCCTTTCTGGAGTACCAAAGATCTTCTTTCTTATTCTCTTGTGCCTTCTCTCTCTTCTTTCATGTCTGCTTAGCTTTGCCATTTTTCCTTACCTCCTTACTTATTTACCCTTCCCACCTTTACCCTTTCCTGCAGTTTTACCAGCCTTGAGTCGTAGTTGTTCTCCTTCATACCTTATACCTTTACCCTTGTAGGCATCGGGCTTCCTGAAGGCCCTTATCTCCGCTGCCACTTGTCCTACCCTCTGCTTATCAATACCACTGACGTAAATTTTGTTCTCCTTGACTTCTATCTTTACATCGCTTGGTATGGGATAGATAATCGGGTGAGAGTAGCCCAAGTTCAGCTCTAAGTTGTTTCCTTTCACCGCTGCCCTGTATCCCAAACCCACTACTTCAAGAACCACCGTATAGCCTTCCGTTACACCTTTAATCATGTTCCTTATGAGTGCGGCCATGGTGCCATGGATTGCCCTGTGAAAAGGTGCATCGGAGGGCCTTTCCAACTTTATATGATTGTTTTCTATGCTCACCTTTATGTCTGGGTGGATGGCCAAGGAGAGTTTACCCTTTGGTCCTTCTACGTTTAAAACACCGTTAGTGTAATTTACCTTTACGTTGCTAGGTATTTCTATGGGCTTTTTACCTATCCTTGACATGGCTCACCTCACCATACATAGGCTATTACCTCTCCACCTTTGCCGAGCTTTCTCGCTTCGTGATCTGTTATTACTCCAGCATCGGTGGAGAGTATGGCAATTCCAAGACCTTTCCGGACATGGGGCATCAGGTGCTTTGGCACATAGATCCTTCTGCCGGGCTTGGAGACCTTAACTATTCCTCTTATCACGCTCTTGGTCTTCTTAGGGTCTGCGTACTTTAGATAAATCCTGAGCTTATATTGGGTGCCCTTTCTATGCTCCTCCGAGTCAAGCCTTTCCCACTTGAGAATGTATCCTTCTCTTTGCAAAACGTTTAGGATAGCCTCTTTTAGTTTGGAGGAGGGAACATCCACATAATCCTTCCTTCTCATTATAGCGTTTCTTATAGCTGAGAACATATCCGCTACTGGGTCCATTTTTCAACCTCCTTACCAACTGGCTTTTCTTACACCGGGGAGCTCTCCCCTAAGGGCATGCTCTCTAAAGCAGAGCCTGCACATGCCAAAGTACCTTATAAAGCCCCTAGGCCTTCCACAAAGGGGGCATCTGTTCTTCCGCCTAACCTCATACTTTGGAAAGTGCTTAACATCCTTTGCAATCTTTGCCTTTCTAGCCATATTTGCCTCCTAAAAGCTCCTTATTGGTAAGCCCAATAGGGCTAACAGCCAAAGGGCTTCTTCGTCAGTCTCTGCTGTAGTGTGAATGATTATATCCATACCCCTTATGGCGTCCACCTTTTCGTAGTCTATCTCTGGGAAGACGATCTGCTCTGCAATACCAAAGGCGTAGTTTCCTCTGCCGTCAAAGGACCTTGGGTTAAGACCCTTAAAGTCCTTTACCCTTGGCAGGGCAACGGATATGAGCTTGTCCAGGAAGTCCCACATCCTTTCCTTGCGAAGGGTAACCTTTAGACCTATGGGCATGCCCTTTCTGAGCTTAAAGCCTGCCTCAGACTTTTTAGCCCTCGTTACCGCAGGGTGCTGCCCCGTTATAGCCTTCAGGTCTTCCATAGCCCTCTCCAGGTACTTTATGTCCTTGACCGCTTCACCCACACCCATATTGACCACGATCTTTACCAGCCTGGGCACTTCCATAGGGTTTTTGTACCCGAATCGGGCCACTAGCTTGGGGACAACCTCTTCTTTGTACTTCTTATAAAGCCTTGGGACGTATTTAGTTTCTACACTCATTTTTTAACCTTCTCCCTTACTATGTCTATATTTTCATTACATTTTTTACAGAACCTGTATTTTCTCAGTGTGTCTCCTTCTTGTACGACTCTAAAACCTACCCTCGTAGGCTTTCCGCACTTGGGGCACACCAACATCACATTGCTTATATGTATGGGTGCCTCAAACTCGTATATACCACCTTCCCTCACACCGGGAATTGCCTTCACGTGCTTTTTAACAAAGTTAACATTCTTGACAACCACTCTGTTTCTATCCCTAAGCACTTTTATAACCTCACCGATTTTTCCCTTTTCCCTTCCTCTCATTACAACCACTGTATCACCCTTTTTGATCTTTGCTGCCATTAAACCACCTCCGGTGCCAGGGACGCGATTTTAGTAAACCCTCTGTTTCTGACTTCCCTTGCTATGGGTCCCAATATTCTGGTACCCAAGGGCTCTCCGTACTGGTTGAGCAGGACCACCGCGTTGTCGTCAAACTTTATGTAGCTACCGTCCGGCCTCCTGATTTCCTTCTTGGTCCTGACTACCACTGCCCTATATATATTGCCCTTCTTGGCGGGGCTGTCGGGGGCGGCATCCTTGACGGTCACTGTAACCACATCTCCAGGAACCGCATACTTCCTTGGGGCGTAGGGTATACCTATCACTTGAACCTTTTTAGCACCTGAATTATCCGCAACATTACAATAAGTCTGCCTCTGTATCATGGCTTCTCTCCTGAATAGGTTAGGCTATTAATTATATCAGAAAAATTTCAGGTTTGCAAAAATCCACCAAGGCTATCTACATAGACAAAGATTCTCTATCAAAGCGATATACTCTTCCACAGAAGTTGCAGACCACCTCCGCTGGACCGTCTGAGAGTATTTCTTCTATCTCCTCCATGCTCAGAAGGCTGAGGCTCGCCTTGGCAATCTCTTCGTTGCAGGGGCAATAATACTCAATCTCCTTCAGGCCCACAATCCTGGGCTTCATATCCCCGATGAGCTCTTCCAGAAACTCCTCCGGTCTCTTCCCCAAGAGAAGGACTTGAGAATAGGGAGGCAGTTCCCTGACCCTTTTGAGAAGCAACTCTTCAACTTTTGGACTTGTGCCACCCATTGTTTGGATCATGTAAGCGCCCGCGTGCTTGACGCTTCCGTCCTCCTTTAAAACAACGCCTAAGTCTAAGGCGGTTTTTATCTGTTCAGACTGTTCAAAGTAATACAGAAGGTTTTCCCTTATGCTCTTGCTAACCACTGGGATTATGCTGGTGTATGGAGTACCCGTACGGAGTTCTTTAACTACAGTTATGGTTTCCTCCCCCTCTGGATCTCCTTTGCCAATAAAGCCCCTTACCCTACCCATACCGTCTGCCTCGGCCACCAGGGAATACTCCGGAGTGCTTAACTTCAAAAGCACCTTTTGAGGGCTTCCATGTTTTAGGAGGGAAGAAAGGATTAAAGCGGACAGGAGCCATTCACCAAGTAAAATGGTGGAGGCGGGATCCAACTGATGGACCCTTCTGGCGGTTTCCACCACCCTATCCACTTTTATAACATAGACCCTTACGGGTTCCTCCTTGGGAACCGCTATAACCGCATAGTCTCTCTCTTCAAAGTAGTTTCTCAGGTCCTCCTTCGTTTGCTGGTCTAAGTCCTTATACAGCATAATGGATGAATATAAGCTCCTTTACAAGGTTTTGCCCTCTATCACATCACCACCATCACCGCCTCTTTTCTTTTCCGCAGATTGATATAGGTATCCACCCACCTTTCCAGCAACTTCGAGCACTCTCTCTGTGGTTCTTCTTACCTCATTGATGTCCTGAGATTCTGCAAAGACCTTTTTGCCCTCCTGGATAACCCTTTCCGCTTCTGAAACAAGGTCTGAAGGCAGTTTGTCCCTGTTTTCCCTGAGGACTTTCTCTAAGTTGTAAAGGTGCATGTCCAGTTGGTTCTTAGCTTCAATGAGTTCTTTCTTTTTCCTGTCTTCCTCTTCGTGCATTTGGGCTTCTCTGATGATTCTTTCTATGTCCTCTT
>Ga0326760_1000780_pt1 | contig 15370 bp, 13 predicted proteins | sample GCREP_S_FD_207668 | JGI IMG/M metagenome (GOLD analysis project Ga0326760, IMG submission 207668) | Hot spring sediment microbial communities from Geyser Creek Basin, Yellowstone National Park, WY, United States - GCR.EP_S | ecosystem: Environmental > Aquatic > Thermal springs > Near-boiling... | reverse complement strand
ACACACTGCCCGTCACGCCAACCGCGGGAAGTTCCTACGAGGCTCCGAAAGGGGACGAGTAGGAACTTCCTGAGGGGGGCGAAGTCGTCACAAGGTAGCCGTACGGGAACGTGCGGCTGGATCACTTCTCTAGAATTGCCACTGCAGTACTTAAAAACCAGATCTTCCGAAAAAAAAAGAAAAAAAGAGAAAAAAAAAGTTAAATTATTTAAACACTTCGATGCCTAAATCCTTGCTTATTTCTCTCGTAATAGTTCTTTCAGTCGAAACTCTCCCTAGAATGTATGGAGATTTAACTCCAGTAACAATGGTAATTACTTGAATTCTTCCTTCATACTCAGGTAAAACTCTTGCTCCAATGTATACTATTGCGCTCGGATCAAGTTGTTTGTATACGTATTCCATTATTTGATTTACTTCTTCAAGTTTCATATCTTCTCCACCAGTTACATGAATTAATGCTCCTGCAGCACCAGTATAATCAACATCTATTAATGGATTCTGTAAAGCTCTCATCACTGCATCTTTTGCTCTGTCTGACGAACTGCTTTCAGCAATTCCAAGAGCTGCAATTCCTCCTCCAGTACTCATCACAGCTCTTACATCTGCATAATCAAGATTTATCAAGCTTGGTAGTGTTATTGTTTCAGTTATGCCCTTTACCATATTGGCAACTAATTCATCTGCAACAGCAAAAGCTTGCTGTATTGTCAAGTTTCCAGCATACTTTAGCAATCTATCATTCTCAATAACAATTACTGTATCAGCATGTTCCCTAAATCTTACAAGTGCTTCTTCTGCTTTAAGTCTTCTTGCACCTTCAGCAGCAAATGGCATGTACGCAACACCAATTACTAATGCTCCCATGCTTTTTGCTATTTCAGCAACAACTGGTGCAACTCCACTTCCAGTACCCTTTCCTAATCCTGCAATTATGAATAGTATGTCTGCGCCTTCAATAGCTTCTTTTATTTCGTTTCTACTTTCTTCTGCAGCTTTCCTTCCTATTTCTGGAATTCCACCACATCCTAAACCTTTTGTAAGTTCTTTTCCTACCAAAATTCTTTTATCAGCTTTTGTTACAGCTAAATGTTTTGCATCTGTATTTAATGCAACTGTTGTTGCTCCATGAATTCCAAGTTCTGTTAATCTTGTTATTCCATTGCATCCTGCACCTCCAACTCCTACAACTACAATCTTTGCTTTTTTAACACTTACACCAAATTGCTCTTCTGCGAGTTTGAAGTAATCAACATCTTTTCTTATTACTCCACTACTTATTTTTGGTCTTTGAGCTTCTAAGTTTTCTGCTACAGCTCTTCTTAGTGCAGATTTTATTATTGTCTCCATTTTTGTATCGAAATTTTTATATTCTATATCTTTTATTCTATATTAGAACGAGTCAACTATCCAAGGCAAGAAGAACCCCCACAAGATAATTATCTTTATTCGTTCTATGAAAATAAAGATATCTCTACATTTCTGTATATATTATTTTGTATATATTATTTAGTTAGAAAGCTTAAAGGGCTTATAAGGATATCTTTTTACTTTATTACAAACTAAGCAAGTTATGTTTACAGTTTTTGTTTTCTTATTCAATCTAACTCTTGCAGTATAACCAAATATTAACGGAGTGTTACAGTATTTGCAAAATAGCCTCTTTAATTTTCTTAGTCTTACATTTGCTCTTTTTCCTATTCTTCTTGCAAGTTCTATGTACTTTCTGCTCAAATCTAAATCTTTCTTTGCATATTCAAAAGCAAGATTAATCAAAATTTTAATTCTTTCTTTTGCAATTTTTTTAATATCCATAATATTATGGGGAGGTAGTTTAGCTTGGTAGAATGGGGGCCTTGGGAGCCCTTGACCCCGGTTCAAATCCGGGCCTCCCCAATTAATTATTTTGGGGCCGCCGAGATTTGAACTCGGGTTACCAGCACCCCAAGCTGGCGTCCTCCCAAGCTAGACTACGGCCCCAAATATTCATAAAAAATATAAATTATGAAAGTTAGTAGGGAGGAAAAAATTGTATTAGACTATTTAAAAGAGAGAAAAGAAGAATATGTGGAAAATCTAAAAATTTTAGGTTTAAGTGAAGGTCAAATAGAAAGAGTATGTCAAGAACTTCTTTCTAAAAATTTAGTTGAGCTTGAAGTAATTGAGAAAAAAGAATATGAATTGAGCGATGAAGGAAAGGAATATTTGGAAAAGGGCTTACCTGAAAGAATAGTTCTAAATTTAATTTTTAGCGGTTTAACCGATATAGGAAGTTTAAGTTTAAAATATGAAAAAGCAGAAATAGGTATAATTTGGTTAAAGAATAAAGGATTAATAAGAATAGTTAGAGGAAGTATAGAAGTAGAGAAGGGAGCAGAAAAGTATTTGAATGAAAAGTTTGAAGAAGAAATTTTATTAGAAAAATTAAGAAAAACAATAAGTGAAGAAGAACTAAGTGAGAGTGAAAAAGCTATTGTAAAAAATTTTCTAAAGAGAGGTATTGTTAAAGAGAGAAAAGGAAAAAGAAGAAAAATAAAAATATCTCAATTTGGGTTAAGTGAAAGTATTGAAGTAGAGGATGAAATTTCTGCTCTTACTCCAGAAATATTGATGAAAGGAGAATGGAAAGTAAAAAAATTAAAAGAGTATGAATTAGTAGATGCTGGAGAGATATATGCTGCTAAAAAGCATTTTTATAATAGAATAATTGAAGAAGTTAGAGAATTTTTAATTTCTCTTGGATTTAAAGAGTTTAAAGGAAAAATTATAGAAACAAACTTTTGGAATTGTGATGTACTCTTTATGCCTTCTTTTCACCCAGCAAGAGATATTCACGATATTTTTTACATAGAAACAAATAAAAAAATAAAGGTTGATGAAGAAATATTTAAAAAAGTAAAGGAAGAACATTTGAAATATTGGAAAGAATTTGATGAAGATTTATCTAAAAAAATAATACTTAGAAGCCATAATACTGCAATTTCTGCAAGAGTTTTATATCTTGTTTCTAAAGGAAAAGTAAAAATACCTTTAAAGATGTTTGCTATTGATAGGGTTTTTAGACCAGATACTATAGATGCGAAACATTTTATAGAATTTGATCAGTTGGAAGGAATTATAATAGATGAAGATTTAAGTTTTGTAAGCCTTCTAGGTTATTTAAAAGAGCTAGTAAAACTGTTTGGAGCAAAAAAGGTAAAATTTAAGCCAGCGTACTTCCCTTTTACAGAACCTAGTGTTGAAATTTACGCAAAAATGGGAAATTCATATATTGAAGTTGGCGGTGCTGGTATCTTTAGAGAAGAGGTTACTAGGCCATTTGGAATAGAAGTTCCTGTTTTGGCTTGGGGAATAGGAATAGGAAGATTGGTAATGTTAAAGGCAAATGTAAAGGATATAAGAGATTTGATGAGTCAAGATATAAACTTTTTAAAAAATAAATAATGCCTACAGTAGAGTTTGAATTAAAAAAACTAGAAGAGAGAAGTAAAGTAGATAAAGAGAGAATAATTGAGATAATTGAAAATTCCAAGATAGAAATAGAGGAAATTGAAAATGAAAAAATAAAACTTACAATTCCTCCGGATAGATTTGATTTAATGTTTTTGAACGGTTTGGCAAATTTTATTTCTACTTTTGAATATGGTGAAGGAATGAAAAAAATATACATAGACATTTCTGATGTAAAAGTTTTTAGTGAAAGTGTTAGTGCAAGGAAATATTTTGCTTGTTTTGTTGTCGAGAATGTAAAGATGAACGAAGAAGTTCTAAGAGAAATTATAAGTTTTCAAGAATTGCTTCATCATTCAGTTGGTAGAGATAGAGAATATGTAGCAATAGGAATTCATGATCTCGATAAAATAAAAGGAAAAATTACATATAAAGAAGCTGGGAGAAAGGAGAGATTTATTCCTTTATCTTATCATAATGAAATGAGCTTAGAAGAAGTTTTAGAAATAAGTGATAAAGGAAGAAAGTATGGAAAGTTAATTTTAAATTTTGAAAAGTTTCCAGTAATTTGTGATGAAGAAGGAATAATTAGTTTTCCTCCTATATTAAATTCGGAAAGAACTAGGTTAACTGAAAAAACTAAAAGAATATTTGTAGATATAACAGGAACTAAACAAAAAGCTGTTGATGATACATTAAGATTGTTAATGTATTTCTTCTCTTTTTATGGAAATGTAAAGAAAGTTTATCTAAATAACAAGGAGTTTCCAGAAATAGAAGAAAAAAGATTTTTGTTAGAGCTATCAAAAATAAATAAGCTAATAGGAAAGGAATTTAGTCTTAGCGAAGTAAAAATGTACTTGGAAAAAATGGGATATGATGTAATAGCTATGAATGATAAAATAGAAGTTATCGTACCTTTTTATAGATTAGATGTCTTTAATGAAAGAGATGTAATAGAGGATTTAGCAATAGCTTTTGGTTATAATAATTTTGTTCCGAAGATATCGAAAACATATAGCAAAGGAAGAATAAGTAGAAGAGAAAGAATAGAAAAGAAAATAAGAGAGATTTTAGTTGGCTTGGGATTTTTAGAAATTATTTCACCAACTTTTGTTAATAAAAAGTTAATGGAAAAATGTTTAATATTGGAAGAATGGACAAAAGTAAAAAATCCTGTTTCCGAAGAATATACTGTGTTGAGAAAAAACTTATTTCCAAGTATAATGAACTTTTTAAAAAATAACATAGATAAACAGTATCCACAAAAAATTTTCGAAATAGGATATGCGGTAGAAGGATTAAGAGAAAGAAGAAAAATAGCTTTTGCCATTGCAAGTTCTGAAACTAATCTATCAGAATTAATTTCATACATTAAGGCATTTTTTAAAGAATTAAAAATTGAAATAAAGTTAGAAAAAAAAGAAATACCATTCTTAATAAAAGGAAGATCTGGAATTATAAAAGTTGAAAATGAGAAAGTTGGATATTTTGGAGAGGTTCATCCACAAGTCCTTGAAAACTTTGGAATATTTGTGCCAGTTTGTTATTGTGAAATCGAGGATAAGATTTACTCTAAAATTTAGTTGGAACAGTTTCATTCTTTTTTGGATTTTATTTAATTTTCTCTTCTTGATTAGTGATGTTATTTGGTATTATTTTGCTTGCAACACTTTTCACTTACAAGCGCTTTATATTGCTTTTTTTAATTTTATCAATCCAATGAGCATTGTAGAAAAAATAAAAACTTCTATTTCAGATTGGCATTACGCAATAACTTTTTTGTCAATATTTGCTTTTTCTTTCTTTATTTCGTTTGTAAAGATTGAAAAAAAGACAAAAACTCATCGAAAGAAGTAAATCCAATAAAACTTATATTTTTAAAAATGAATGATGGTGCGTCTGAAATATTATAAATGCTCTTAATTATTTCTAAAGTTTTTGAATTAAAATTAACATCTACAGTGAAAACAAAAACTTTGTAGCTACTATTTATTAAGAAATCTCTGATTTTATCCATTTCTATTCCTTGCTTTACACATTCAGAACATTTTGGTTTGTAAAAATAAAGAATGGAAATGTACTTTTTGTCACATTCTTCTAATATTCTTGAATATAGCCAAGCATTTATCTCAAGTTTTGTATATTCATTTTTCATCTCTAAATAAAACTTTGGAGTTTCTTTTAACTCAAGTTCTTCTAATCTATAAGGAAGTAGGGAAAAATATTTTATCAACGTTTTATGAGTTTCTTCTAATAATTTTTCAATGATTTTGCACCTTTCTTGAGAAATTGAAACTATTTTTAGTTTTTCAAATTCTTCATTCAAAACTTTTATCTCATTTAGCAAATCGGTTAAATTATTTTTTCTCTCTATAATCTTTGAAATTTCATTACTGAAAATATATCCTGTCAATATTCCCAAAAAATATAAGAAAATGGAAAAAATCAAAGAAATTGCTATAATCCTTTTAATTCTCTTTCTCATAATATTTATGAATGAAATTTACCAAATTGCCACTAACATTTATTATTTGTCATTGATACCACTTTCTTTTATTTCTTTTTTCTTTTATTTTCTAATAGTTTTGAAAGTAATAGATAAAAGAAAAATGAGAATTAAAGTTGATGAAAACTTCATACCAAAAATATCTGTACACATACCAGTTTTTAACGATCCAATAGTTCTTAGATGCTTAAAAAGTTGTCTAAATCAAGACTATCCAAAAGACAAATATGAAATAATAGTTATAGATGATAGCAATGATAATCTAACAGGAAAAATAATAGATGAATATATTAAAAGTCTCGGTAAAAAAGGAAAAATAATAAAGGTAATAAGAAGAAAGGAAAGAAGAGGATTTAAGGCTGGTGCCTTAAATGATGCATTAGAAATAAGTAATGGAGAAATAATAGTAGTTTTGGATTCTGATAGTATAGTTCCAAAAGACTTTTTAAGAAAAATTATTCAGCCTTTTAAAGATAAAAAAGTGGTATTAGTTCAATCAAAACAGACCTATATAAATAAAAATCAAAACATAATAACGAAGTTCGCAACAACTCTACAATCTATATACTACAATTTCTTTTTAAAATTGTTTAGCTCTATTGGATTAACTTTTTGTGCAGGATCTGCTGTTGCTATTAGAAAAGAGATATTGAAAAAGTTTAAATGGGATGAAAAAAGTGTTACTGAAGATATGGACTTATCTCTTAAAATATTTTCTACAGGTTATAAAACTGTTTATTTGGAAGAATTAAAAATAAAATCTGAAGTGCCATTCAAGTTTTCTCATTTTTTGAAACAACAAGCTAGATGGACATTTGGAATTTGCAGGGCATTCATAGATAATTTTGACAGAATTTTGTTTTCAAAAAACTTAAAGCTATTTCAAAAAATTTCATTAATTTTAGTTTTTATCTCTTATCCTTTAGGAGTGTTTGTTTTTTCTTTTTTTATATCTGGAATATTAAGAATTCTTACAGATGAACCTAAGCAAATAAATGTTGTTGATTTGCTTGATTTTTCATTGACATTTTTTATAACTTCTGGTTTTTTATTTATATTTATCTTTGCTGCTAAAAAGGAAAGAGTGAAAGTAAATGATATATTTTTACCTTTATTTTTAGGCTTAATAAATAATTTGAACAATTTAATTTTCTTTTTTAGAGCATTTTTTAGTAAAAAATTTTTTTGGTATAAAACACCAAAACTTGGAAATTTAAGATTTAAAAAATTCGATTAAAAATTTGAAAAGTGAAAGAATTAAAGAAATATTTACTATGAAAAAAAAGTAAGGATAAAGAAAAAGTGATGCTAAAAATGTTTTTACATTAAGTTGCTTGAAATAAATGAGTGAAATTAGAGCAAAAACAAAAGATTGTGTACTTACGATAATACCAAGTATTAAATTTAGATTAATCTGCCAAAATTGAAGCATACAGATATTGTATAAAGTGCCAATGTAACTAAACCACCTAAAAATAAAAAATATGGCATCTAAAGCGCTATCTTTTGGAATCCAATAAAATATTTGGTAAATTGTTATGGGAATGATTATTATTGCGTAAAGATACCAAAAGTAAGTTAAAGGTAGAGTGTATAGTGTTAGAGAACTTATTTTTTTAAATACATTCAATCCATAAAATTTGAAAAGGTATAGCACATGAGAATACCACCTTATTCTTTGTTTATACAATGAAGAAATTTTTTCTGGTACAATTGTTTTTGCGGGAACATCTACTTGAACAATTTTATATCCTTTTGATTGAATTCTTATTGCTAAATCAAAATCTTCTGTTGAAACATCTTTGAATTTTAATTTTTTCAAGATATCTGCTCTATATAGTGTTGCAGCCCCAAATACGAATAAACATCCAGTTTTTAAAGAATTAAGAGCTTTTTTAAACAAGGATGCAAAGATATATTCTACTTTTTGCATGTAAGTTACAATATTTTTTGTATTAAGAACATCCATGCTTGCACTTACAGCAACTACAATCTTATTCATTCTTTTTAACGCTTCCAAAATAAAATCTTTATGAATTATCGTATCTGCATCTAAAATTAGTATATATTCACCACTACATTTCTCTATTCCAAAATTTAATGCTTTTGCTTTGCCAGAATGTTTTATTTTATAAACTTTTACACCTTCTTTTTTAGCTATCTCATAAGTTTTATCTGTGCTACCATCATCAACTACTATTATTTCTAACAAATTTTTAGGATAATTTATATTTTTAACGCTTTCCAAACATTTTTTAATGTTTTTTTCTTCATTGTATGCAGGTATTAATACTGAAACTTTTGGAAATTTTTTGATTTTTTTTACTTTTTCTTTTTTCAAAAAAGAAATTAATAGTAAGAAATACCAAGAGGAAAATATTATAAACAGTGAAAAAAGTAAAATTGAATTTATTTCAAATATTATTTGCATATTGTAATTTTTTCTCCTTTTATGTTAAACTCTTTGATTACAATATTGCAACATTTTTTTACAAATTCTTCATCATATTTTACTACTTTATATTCTACATTTTTTTCAATATATTTTGGTGGAGAGGAAATCCAAACTCTAGTTGATAGGCAAGTTATATTTTTTGATGGAAAATCATCGTAAATGGTTATATTATTTTTAAACTTTACATTTAAATACCAAAAATGCTCCGCAACAAAAAAAGGATGAATTAGTATTTCGGAATTTTGAGGAATGGAAAAGTAAACACTTTCTATATTTTCTGTAAATAGTAGAGTGAAGATGTGATGATATGTTTGATGAATAAAAGTTATTGGAAGAACAATTATTAAAAATTCTTTTTTAACTAAAATTAAAAGTAGAATAAGAATAAAATTTGTTATTGGGACAAATTGTCTAGAAAATATTATAAATCTCTCGAAAAATATAAAGACAATCTCAACTACTATTAAAAAAAGGAAAGAGAGAAAGTATAATATTTTAAGTTTGTTTTTAGAGAAAAATGGTAAAATAAGGATTGCTTGAGAAAATTTGGAAAGTATGAAAAATATAAAATCCATTCTGCCATGCTCTACGTTTTTAAAAAACTCTATTGGAAAGTTTAGAAAAAATGTTGGAATGTAATTTTTAAAAATTTCATACCAACTAATTCCCCACTCTCTTATCTCAAAATTTTGAAGATATACGAATATAAAAGGTAGAAAGAATGTGTAAATTGTAAGATATTTAATTGCCTTAAAATTTCTTAAGTACAAAATCTTTATTAAAGATAAAAATGCATTAAAATAAAAAAAAGTTGTACCAAAGAAGTCAAAGATAAAAGACTTCTTTAAAAAATCTTCATTTCTTAATTTAACATATTTAAAAAAGTAGTAAATTGAAAGTGATGAAAAAAATAAGCTAAAAGGATAGTGCCTAACCCAAACTAAAGTGTAGTATAATGGTATTAGAGATATGCAGATTGTTAAAATAATTTTAGATTTAAAACTTATCTTTCTAAAAATTTCTACAGTCCTTAATATTAAAAAAATTGAAAAAGAAACAAAAAAAGAAACTATTACTCTTTGAGTAAGAATATCAAATCCAAATACTGATGTTGAAATTTTCAACCAAAAATAGAATAATGATAATTGTGTATCCCAAACAATGCAATCGTTAAAAAAATTTTCAGAACAATACAAACTTACACCTTCATCACTTTTCAAATTTTTGTCAAAATTAAGTAAAAATATTATAAAAAAGGAAAGTAAAATTATTGAAAAATCTTTTAATTTATTTGTAAATTTTGACGCAGAGAACATAATTGATAATTGTTCCCATTAAAATACCAATTAGATTAGAAATCAAAAAATGAATTCCAAAAAATTCTACCAACACAACTAAAACAACCCAATTTATTATCATTCCAAAAATTCTCGCAACATGAACTTTTATAAATCTTTTCAAAAATTTTTCTCTTCTTAAATCTTTAAAAGTTAAAAAATCGTTTAGAAAAAAATTCCAAAGAATAGAAATCTCTATTGCTACTATTGAAGAAATTTTGTAATTAATAAAAAAAGTAAGAAGCCAAAGAAAAAATTCATTTATAAAAATTCCAGAAAGACCTATAGTTGAAAAAAGAATGATCCTTTTAATTTCTTTTGTTTCTTTTAATAAATGAAATAGTAAAGTTATAAAATTCAAAAATTCTTTAAAATTTAGTTTTGATTTTCCTTTTTCTCTTTTTCTAAACTCAAAAGGAATTTCCTTTATTTTTAAATTGTGTTTAGCTAGAAGTTCTAGCAAAAATTTAAATCCCACACCCTTTATTTTTTCTAAGTTTATAGATGATTTCTTCAAAATAAAAAATCCTGAAAGAGGATCTGAAGATTTTATTTTTGGGAAAAGAGTGGAAATGAAAAAATTTCCCAGTAAAGATATAATTTTTCTTATTCTGGAATAATATGTTTTACTCTCTTTTAAAAATCTACTAGCTATTACTATGTCAGCATTCGATTCTATTAACTTTTTATACAACAAAGGTATATATTTTGGAGGATGTTGACCATCTGCATCCATGACACAAACAATATTGTATTTTGCTTTTTCTATTCCAAATTTTATTGCTGTTGCTAAACCTCTTTCATTTCTTACAAAAACTTTAACTTTTTTATTTTTTATTTTTTTAGCTTCTTTTGCTGTTCCATCAGGACTATTATCATCTATTACTAAAATTTCAAAATTCTTAAAATTCTTTTCACATACTTTGATTATTTCTTTTACTATTTTCCTTATATTTTCAGCTTCATTATAAGTTGGTAATACTATTGAAATTTCCATAATACTTCATTTACAAAATTTAGATTATGGCCCGGTTGGTGTAGTGGCAGCACGGGGGCCTGTGGAGCCCCAAGGCCGGGTTCGAATCCCGGGCCGGGCCATTCATAAGGATTCATACCAGAATTTAAGCAAATTTGCATCCTAAAAGCAAGAAAATGTTTGGACTTTTATCTTTCTTTTCTCTTTTTGCAGACATGACATGAAGATAGAAGATAAATCTTTAGTTCTGATGTTAAAGTCTTAGGTGCTTCAGTTTTGCTTGCAAGGCTAGTAACAGCTAACAATTCAGCTTTTAATATTCCAAATTTGTTTTAGCAAATACCTGTACGTAAAATCTTTTAGGTATTTCGAATAACTAAATATATAACAAGTTTAAAAACGTGCAAGCTAAATATTTCCTGAAAATAAATTTGCTAGAAATGTATTTTTAAAAATTTCAAATTTTATGAAAGAAAGAAAACATGTTAATTAAGATAAAAATTAACAGAAAGCTTAAAGATTTTATTTTTCAAGAAATTTTAAATTCGAAAAAGCTAATTATAATATCTCCTTGGATTTCTGAAGAAACAGCAAAATTGCTTTTAGAATTAGCCTCAAGAAATATTGATATAACACTAATTACAACAGATGATCCTTCAGAATTCCATAAAAGAGGTCTAAAAAATTTAATAAGTATAGAAAGAAAAATAAAAAAAGAAGGAAATGACATTCTCACTAAATTAGGAATTTTTCTTTCCATTTTTGGAATTCTTTTAACTTTGATAAATCTTTTTGGAATAATTTTGTTTATTTTAGGATTTTTTCTATTTTTAAAATTTAGAACAATTTTTGAAAAAGTTTATTTTCCAAAAATAAAAGAGCTAATAATTACAAAAGAAAGGCTTCATGCAAAATTGATTTTAACAGAAAAACTGATTGGAATAGGATCTCCTAATTTCACATATTCAGGATTGGTAAGTAACATAGAATCTTTTGCTTGGATTGAAGATAAAGAAGCATATAACAAGATTCTTGATGAAACAAAAAAATTAATAGAAAAATTAAAGGAAAATTCCGTAGATTACGGAGAAATATTCAAATTTTAAATAGACTTTTTAATTTCTTCAAATAGTTTTATTGCATCATTTATATCATATCTACCTCTAACTTTTAAAAGAATGATTCTTAAGGCCTTCTTTTCATTTTTTTCATTTCTTAGCACATCTTTTATTATTTCTTTAACTTCTTCTTTACTTAATGGTTTAAGATTTAATTTTTCAACAATTTTTTCAATACTTTCATTACTTTTATTCATTTCTTTTAAAATTTCATAAGAAGCTTCCTTAAATATTTTTTTCTCATTCAATGCTTTTAAAAATTCCATTAATCTTTCTTCGCTCATTTTTATTTCTATTTTTTCTTTTCTTTCTATATCTTTTAAAGTGGAAGTTAAAATAGAAGCAATAATACTTGGCTCTAAATTTTTACAGTTTTTTACTACCTCTTCAAAAAAGAAAAAGTAATCAGACTTTATTAAATTGTTTATTAAATCTTTCGAAAGTTTATATTCTTTTTCATATCTTTCTATTATTTTTATCAATGGTTCAGGAATTTCTAAATTTTCTAATATTTCTTTTGTGCTTATTGGTTTAACATCTGTTTCTGGATACATTCTTCCAGCACCAGGTAATGGTCTTAAAAATATTGTTGTTCCATCTTCTTTTGCAGCTCTTGTTTCTTTTTCAACTTTTTTACCTTGCTTTATTAATTCTAGTTGTCTTTTAACTTCTTTTTCAATTACTTTTGAAATTAAGCTTAATCTTTGAACTCCTTTAATTTCAACTCTATTACCACCTTCTATAGAAACATTTACATCCTGCCTTATTGCACCTAATTGTCTTCTTATTTTTCTAGTAGAAGATGCAATTAAGAAAATATGATAAGCAATCTCTTCAATCTCCTTTGGTTCAAACCCTTCCAATATTCCAGTATCTATTTCTATTAATGGAATTCCCAATCTATTTAGCTTATAATATATTTTTCCATTTTCTTCTTTATCTATTGCTGCAGAATCCTCTTCTAAACATATTTGAGTTATTGGAATTTTTCTATTTTTAAATTCGAAATATCCATCATATCCTACCAATGCAGTTCTCTGAAAACCAGAAGTATTACTTCCATCTATTACTATTTTTCTCATTACAATTATTTTATCTGGAATTTTACAATTGAAAAGTTTTGCTATTTGAAGTGCAATTCTCAACGCTTCTTGATTTATATCATGTGGAGGTTCTTCATCAAGCTCAACTAAGCAACTTTCATTTTTATAAACTTCATATATAAAAGTCCTATTTCTTAAATATTCGTACTGGGCGGCAACATCTATTTCTCCAAGTTCAGAATATACAGGTTTTAATTTCCTAATTACATATGTATATGGTTTTTCTTCCATCTTTGTAGAACAATTACAAAACAATTTTTTTTCTACATCTAACTGAAAATGAATTTCTAATCCAACTTTTAAACCTAATTCTTTATAATTCATATTCTATTCTTTCTGATATTTCTCCAGCAATATTTTTTTCCATAAGTTCTTTTATTTTATTCATATCCTTTGTGTGTCCCAAAACAAACATTAATTTTACTAATGCGGTTTCTATTGTCCAATCGCAATGATTTCCTATTACACCAATTTTTTGAAGAATTCTTCCAGTAGAGTAAACATCCATATCAATTCTTCCATATATTGTTTGTGAAGCAAAAACAACTGGAATATTACTTTTTATTATTTCTTCTATTGTTTCAAAGAAATCTTCTGAAACATGACCTAAACCAGTGCATGCAATTACTATTCCTTTATAATGCTTTGCAAAATCTTTTAATGCTTCTTTTTTCGATCCAGGATGAAAATAAAAAATTCCAACATTTGGCTCCAAATTAATATCCACTTTTAATTTTTTACTTTTATCTCTTTTTTTATATTTTTCCAGATATTGAATCTCTCTTTTTAAATAATTTACTCTTGCAATAGGTTTAATATTTATAGATTTGAATGCATCTCTTCTACTTGTATGCATTTTTCTGACTTTTGTTCCTCTATGAATTGCGCAGTATTCGTCATTCAAATTTTCATGCATACAGACAACAACCTCTGCACAGTCAGAGTATGCTGCAAAATATATTGCATTTAATAAATTTATTTTAGAATCGCTACTTGGTCTATCTGAACTTCTTTGTGCTCCAACTAAAACTACTGGAAATGGCAAATCTTGAAGCATGAAGCTTAATGCTGCAGAAGTATAATGCATAGTATCTGTTCCATGTAATATAACAATCCCATCAAAGTTTTCTTTTTTACATTCTTTCTCTATCTCTTTTGCTATAGTTATCCAGTTTTCTGGTTTCATATTTTCACTAAAGATGTTAAAAACAGATTTGGTTTTAACGTTTGCAATATCATAAATTTCTGGAAACATTTCTAGTAAATCTTCTACAGAAAATAAAGGATGTACAGCACCGGTTCTATAATCAATTTTACTCGTTATTGTGCCACCGCAACCTAAAATTAAAATTTTTGGTTTCGAGGAATCAAGTTTTACTTCTTTTCTTATTTTTTGTGCTTTTTCCTTTTTTTCTAAGAGCTCTATTTTTTCCAAATCTTCAACTTTTATTCCAATATTATATCCATTTTCTAGTTTTAAAATTAAAATATCTTCTTCATCAAATTCTGTTTTTGGCATTAGTATTCCAACCAAATCGTCAATTTTTATTTTATCTCCAACTTCTATATTTTTTTCTTTTAATTTTTCGTAAACATCCATAAAAAGTTTATTTTTTACTTTATAGGAAAACTTTTAGAACTTAGATAAAATAAATAAAAATCTAACTCAACCAAAGAAATATTTAATTTCTTAGATATTTCCCTTAGTTTTTCTTCAATCTCTAAACATTTCTTTTTGGTTAGCGTTCTCGGAATTTCTTTAATTACTTTATACTTTTCTAGAGTTTTAAGAACATGCCTATCCAATATTGCAAAATCTTCATAACCAAGATTTCTTAAAAAATGAGAAGCCTCTTTATATCCTATTCCTCTAAAATTTTTTACTAACAAGTCTCTTAATTTTTCCTTTTTCTCCTTTAAGATATCTTTTAAAAGATTTATTTTTTCTCTTGCCTCAACTATATATTCGGATCTTCTATTATAAAATCTATATCCTAATGATTTCAATTTTTCTCTCAATTTCTCTTTAGAAAGTGTTAAAAAATCTCTACCAATTTTTTTCCAAATTTCATAAGTTTTCCTCATATTAGAGTTCGCGACCAAAATACAAAAACATAGTTCTAAAAATATTTCTTCCTCAGAGTAATCTCTTTTAAATTTTCTAAAAAAATTCTTTGCATTATTTTCATATTTTTCTCTCAATTTTTTTAAAATTTTTAAAAGTTTATTCATAAAACTATGTAATTTCTAAGATTTCAAAATTTTCAATAATTTTTAATAATTCCTTCTTTTTAATTTTTAGTAAGTGATAATGAGAATCTCCACCAAGATACAGTATTTCATTATCATCTAAATCTAAGATTTTTTTATCAACAATTTTCCATATTTCTGTTTTATGTCCAGTTGGTGGAAGAGAGCCAAT
>Ga0326760_1000779_pt1 | contig 15375 bp, 18 predicted proteins | sample GCREP_S_FD_207668 | JGI IMG/M metagenome (GOLD analysis project Ga0326760, IMG submission 207668) | Hot spring sediment microbial communities from Geyser Creek Basin, Yellowstone National Park, WY, United States - GCR.EP_S | ecosystem: Environmental > Aquatic > Thermal springs > Near-boiling... | reverse complement strand
GGGGGTTGCCGAGTGGCCAAAGGCGGTGGACTCAAGATCCACTCCCGAAGGGGTTCGAGGGTTCGAATCCCTCCCCCCGCATTAATTTACCAGTAAATTTTAAATTCTTGATAAAGAATACAGTTTCTTTTCATAAGGTCTCTCCCCATCGAAAGATATTTATCATTCCGAATTCATTCAAAGCGATGGCATTGAAGATAACAATAACTGGCAAAGTCCGCGGAGTCGGCTACAGGGCTTTCCTTCTTGAGGAAGCGGACAGTCTGCTTATCCCGAAATTCGAGGCGAGAAATGTAAAGATAAACGGAAAGGAAGCCCTGATAGTTCTCATCGATGGAGAAAAAGAGCAAATTGAGAGCTTCGTCAGATTCTTGAAAGAGAACAGGCCTGAAAATGCTGTTGTTGAGGGGATAAGGGTTGAGGAATACCATGGAACTGTTAGGGACATCGAGAGGTTCAGAGCAAGCTTCACTTCAACGCACCTCTCCAAGATAATCCAGGTTGGCCTGGTGATGGTGGAAAAGCAGGATGAAACAATTTCAATAGTTAGGGATGTCTCCTCAAAAATGGATTTGATGCTCAAAAAGCAGGATGAAACGATTGCAGCGGTTAAAGAGGTTAAGAAAGCCGTAGAAGAAGTTAAGATAGCTGTAGAAGAGGTTAAAGAAGGTGTGAACGAGGTTAAAAAAGCTGTGAATGAAGTTAAAGAAACGGTAAAAGAGGTCCGGGATGGAGTGAAGGAAGTATCCTCAAAAATAGATAGAACGAACGAGCTTCTGGAAAAGAGGTTCCAGAGGCTTGAAGAGGAAGTTGAAAAGATAAAGAAGGCCCTGCTTAAAGCCGGGATAGAGGTTTAGAATTTTTCATTTCCGATTTGTCATCCAAGAGAGATTGCAGCCCCTAAAAATCCGAGATCAGGCTAAAACCCTCTCCTCCAGCTTCTGCACTCTCCTCAGCAAATCCTTTATCACATCATCCCTCTCCTTTATCGCCTTCAGGTCAGCCCTGATCAGGGATAGCTCGGAAAATAAAGTGTCAATCCTCTTATTCGTTTCATCTATCCTCTTATTTGTATCGTCGATCCTCTTGTTCGTTTCATCGATCCTTTTGCTCAGCTCCACATTGATAGACTCAATCCTTTTAGCCATATCTTCGAATCTTCTGTTCATGTTTAGCGTGAGAGCCTCGATTCTCCTGTTCATTTCAAGCGTGAGGGCGTCAATTCTTGCATTCGTTGCGTCAATTCTTTTGCTCAGCTCCACATTGATAGACTCAATCCTTTTAGCCATATCCTCAAACCTTCTGTTCATTTCAAGCGTGAGAGTATCGATCCTCTTATTAGTCTCATCAAGCCTCGCCTCGACTCTGGAAATCCTCTGCTCCATCGAGTCCATCCTCCTTTCCATCGAGTCCATCCTCTTGTTCATAGTTTCAATTGCAATTCTGAAGCCGTCGAGCTGTCTCTGCATTCCCTCAAGCTGTCCCCTGACTTCAGCCTTAAATTCAGTAAACTCTTTCCTCAAATCGCCCACAATTGCATCCCTGATCTTCTCCACGATCGCATCAATATGATCCATGGAATAATTCTGAATAGGGAATATATAAGTTCTTTCAACTGCACAAAACTTGTAAGTCAAAAATAAAAATAAAAAATCAGTCCTGAAGCCTCAACTTAAGAGTTGTAGAGAAGGATGGGAAGTAAAGGTCGAGAAAGCTCTAGTCTTAGATGGGAATGGGGATGGGAAGTCCGCTTAGCAACAAGCTGAACACGATGGCTCTGATAAAGATTATACAGAAGTGGCTGCAATCTTAAACCAATTTTTTTAATTTAAAGCCTCTGTTGCAATCGCGTGAAAACATTTCCAAAAACTCACAAAGAAAAAGACTTAAACATAATCAAAGTAATCTCATAAACATAATATGATCAAGATAAGATACTATGCTGATGACCTTAGTGAGCAAAGACACGAAAAAATAATAAAATTGCTAAATGAGATCCACAATCGCCACAGAATTCTCGTGGAAATAACAAGAGTTCGCGCTTGGCACGGGCCCATTTCTGCTTTCCGGGGGAGCATTGAGTATTTATCCGAAGATGCTTGGAAAAGAGACTTTTGTAGGAACAAGGATCTTTCCAGAAATTTAGGTGAGCGCCTTCCAAGATTTTCAAAAGTAGAAGCGGAAAAAATCTGTTCATTGTCGGCGCAGTAGGAGTTGTTGTTGATGGAATCCTTCAGTGGGCTGCTTTATATGATGAAGGATTGGATTTCTTACAGAGAGTTCTTGAATGGGGGAAAGTGCGGTAAGAGATGTTTATGCCCCAGCAGAGGAGACAGAAGGTTTGCACGAAAAAGTAGTTAGAGAATTTGCTGAAGCCCGAGTCGTCCCGGGGAATCCTAAATTTGGTGTAGTAGTGGGAGAATTAGCGGAAAGCGAACTGGAAAAGTATGATTGGAATTGGCGAAATTTCGCCAAAAGGATGGTTGAAAAAGAAATAGATCTGGTTATGGAAAACCCCGAGAAAGACTGGATCGTAGAGGTGAAACAGGAATTTACATCCGATAATGTTGAAAAAGGACTGGGTCAGCTTTTGCTCTATGAATACCTTTATCGAACCAAAAATCCACAGAAGAAAATCGAAAAAGCACTGGTTTTCGCTAAAGTAAAAATAACAGGGACAAAATTCGATTACGGAAAATTAGAGAGCTTAAAACAGATGATAGAGGCCCTTAGATACTACGGTATCAATGTCTGGCTACGCTACGGTGAAAAGAAATTCTATAAGTTAACCTGATCTATACTTTTTTTCCCACAATTTGTGGTCGATCCTAATCAAGGGGGGCCGCACAAAATTTATGTGGATTTAAATCTGCAATTCTTTAAGCTACAGAAACTGACCCACGCAGTACCCCTTCCGGACTTGCGGAAACCGAATGATGGTTGGGGAGAGCTGAATAAGCGAATCAATGGCATAATGGCATATTAATATATGGAGGAAAGGAGCAGGGCCTGGCAGGCTCCCATTTCACGGAGGGAGAGGTCGGATTAAATTGTGACTCTCTCAATTTACAGAAAGGGCTATTTATAAACATTTGTTGCAAATTAAAATTTAAAATTAAGAGGGAACAATTTTTTAAATAAAAAGCTGTGAAGAAACATGGAAAACAAAAGAGTTGAAGAGCTCCTCATTCCACTTGCCAAGGTTGTCTTTAATCTAGGATTGGTGGTTTACGATAGATTAAGCCAAATGGTAAACCTAACGGCTAGAGATCTAGAGGATCCGGACTTGGTTGTAGGTAGATTATCAAAGTTATTCTTTTTATTGGTGGAAAAATCCGAAAAAGCCTCTGAGCTTGAAAAAGAAAATGAAGAGCTAAAGAGGAAGCTTAGGGAGGTAGAAGAAGAGCTTGAAAGTTGGCGTAGGATGGAAAGCATTTTGAGACCAGACTACGAGGCACACTAGCATTTGGGATACACCCTTATAATCCCCGCTCTGAAGAGAAGTCACAGATTTGGCACGTTGCCAAATTAGGAAGAGTTCAGACGCTCGAAATGCGGCCTGAATTAAAATAGCTCGCAGATTAATGAGATCTGTTGATGAAGCTTTTGAACTGGCAGATGAAGGCATAAAGCCTTGCTTTTTGGACAGCTCCGGATCTTAAGAACTTCTTGTCTGAATTTTTCATCCGAATTTTTTATTTGTAAGCAAATTTTTCATCGAAAAGTTTTTCTAAGTTAACTCACATTTTTTTTGATGGAGTATCTGGAAAGTCCTATCAGAACAAAGATCTCTGCTCATCTACTCGATGCGCATGTTGGAGAAGGTGAAATGGTCAGTTTGCAGGGCTGGCTTAGGTTTTGCGATGAAAAAAAGCGCTGGAAACCCCTTGAAGGCAAGATAAAAGTTTATTTGGATGGAAAATTAGTAGGCGAGGTGGAAGCTAAGCGTGGATTCTTCTCCTTCTCTCTCCTATCCCCAGGGCTTGGAAGGCATACGATTGATCTGTACTTTAAAGCTCTAGGCTATGGAGCTGCCTACAGGAGTCTTGAATTTGAAGTTGTTGAGGCAAAGGAGAGAATGAAAATCATAAAGATTGCGAAAACTGCTTCCACTTTCGTTATCTTTTGGAGATTCCTAATCTTAGCTTTGCTGTTTGCTCTATTAATTTTGCTTTTGTCCCGTTTCGGGATTCCATGATATCTGCAAAATTCTTCTAAAAGTATAACTTCTTGTAATTTAATCGTCTGCCGAATCCAAAGCTGTGCCTTTGCTAGTATGGGTTAGAAACTCTGCATGAGGCGGTGAGATGAATGCGGATCCTACACAGCTATCCTTGAATATTCCCTCATCTAGGAGGAAAGAAGCGCCCTGTCAACTCTTTTTGTTCGCGGATCCACGGCGATTCTATCTGGAGCTATTCTGACGTTCCTTTTGAAGCGCTCTATGAGTTTAACGTTGTTGTGAAATAAAATTTATAAAAATGAGTGTCCAGAAAACCCAGAGCTTTAGCTCTGGGATGAATGGGCAAAGTTTAAATAGTTCTGCGTTGAAAAAGCCTTGGGGAAATTCCTTGCAGAGGGAAGTCCAGATATGCGTTGTAGGCAAGGTGTTCAGGCCGAATAAATCAAAAATCCTGGCTTTAAATAAAACTTTCAGCGAGTATTTCAAGCTCGTTAAATGGTACCTGAGCTACAATTACAAATCGAAGAAATTTTTGCATGAGAAATGCTATGAAAAAGCCAAAGAGCTCTTCAATCTGAACACGGCCTTAATCCAGACAGCTAGGGATAAGGCTGTCGAGATACTGAAGAGCTTCGAAGAAAACAGAAAAGAGAGTAGCATTTTAAAGCTTAAAAGGATTTCCATTCGCTTCGACAAAAGATGCTACAGTTTTTCAAAAACTGACAACGCTCTTACTCCTTACTGGCTTACACTGAGCCTTAACAGAAAGGAGAGAATAAGCCTGCCAATAGTCTTTGGAGGGAAACAAAAGCAGAGAATCGAGGAAGCTTTGAAAGGAGAATGGCAATTCGCGACAGTTGAGATGGTTAAACGCGATGGGGAATGGTATGCCCACTTTGTTCTAAAGAAGTTTGTTGAAGTTCCCGATGAGCCGGAAACAGTCATAGCGATAGACAGGGGAGAGCACAATCTGGCAGTTGCGGTAGCGATTTCAAAGAAAAACCCGAATAAGCCGATGAAGGGCAACTTCTGGAAATGCGCAGAGATAAAGAGGACAAGGGGGAAGTATGCGCATATAAGGAGAAAAATGCAGAGAAAGAAGCTGATGAAGGATGTTAAGAAGCTGAAGAATAAAGAAAGGAGAATTGTTGAGCAGCAGCTTCACACAATAGCGAATGAAATAATAGCCTATGCGAAGCAGTTTCCAAAGCCTGTAATCGTGATGGAGAACTTGAATGGTATCAGAGACAACTTCAAGAAGTCTAAAAAGCTCAACAAAAGGTTTCACTCGCTTCCCTTCAGAAAGCTTCAAACCTACATTGAATACAGGGCTTTGCTTGAAGGCATAGAAGTCAGGTATTTGCCTAAAAAGGAAGTCAGGAACACTTCAAAGACTTGCCACAGATGCGGGCATGTTGCCCGAATAAGTGTAGGCAGAATCTACAAATGTCCAACCTGTGGGATGGAATACGATAGGGATCTAAATGCGTGCATAAACATAGCCCGCAGGTTAATGAGATCTGCGGGATGGGGGAGCTGTGAGTCCCCCGAACCGGCAGATGAGGTTGGCGGCGTAAAGCCCCAGCTAAACGCCGGAAGCTCCCGGCTTTAGCCGGGGAGCAGCTCACATATTCACGAATTATGGTACTGTAGTCCCTCCGACATTCGATAGGCTGATCCATACTGTAAATTCAGGTCCTGCGGGCGGATGCGTTGGTGTGAAGAACATAGCCGACATCTACGGATTCGACTATGTTATCGGAACGGATGTTGGCGGCACGTCTTTCGATGTAACCCCGATAATAGCAGGGCAGCCTGTCATGGCTCCCTACACAACTATTGAGAGGTTTGAGGCTGCAGTTCCATCTCTTCGTGTCGAATCCATTGGTGCCGGGACTGGTAGCTACGTTAGGGTTGATCCCGTTACTAAGGGTATCAAAATTGGACCGGACAGCGCCGGGTATCGCATAGGGGTCTGCTGGAGGGAAGGAAAAGTAGAAACTGTTACGATAAATGATGCGATGGTGGTTCTGGGTTATCTAAATCCGGATTACTTCCTGGGGGGAGATATAAGGCTTGATAAAAGGAGGGCTGAGAAAGAATTTGAAAAGCAGGTTGCGGAACCCATCGGGCTCAGCTTGGATGATGCGACCTGGGGAAGCTATACAATGGTTGCAGATCACATGAGGTTACATCTTGAAAGCATTGCAAGGGGATTGGGTTTTTCGCCCGAGAACTTTTACCTTGTCTCCTATGGCGGAGGAGGGCCAAGTTTGGTGGCGGCCTATACTGCTGGTTTAAAATTTGCCGGTGTTTTGGTTCCAGAGATAGCTCCAGCATTTTCCGCCTGGGGAACAACGCTTTCGGATATAGGAATCAGGGCGGAGAAATCCATGGAATTGTATGTTCCGCCCCTTCCCGGAATAATGCCTCTCGGAATTTCCGAAATGATAATGAGGGGCGTGGCAGAGATGCTCAAAATTAAAGTAAGGGACATTTCGGAGCTTGAAGGTATCAGGAATTTGCTCTATGCAAACGCCGTGAATTCTTTGAGCATGGCTTGGAGGGAACTGAGCAGCTACATTGGAGAAGAATTCAGGCGTGCAGGTCTGAGCGGGGAGGTTAAGATAAGGCCCGCAGTCAGAATGCTGTACGCCGGAATGCTGGATGATGTCGAAGTTGAGGTGGGCACGATGGAAGTTGACGAGGAGCTCATAAAAAAGCTGTGCGAATCCTTTGACAGCCTTTTTGAGAAAATATACGCTTCAGCCGCAAGGAGCAGGGAATTTGGTTACACGATAACGAGGGCAATTCTAACGGGCTACATTTCCTTGCCAAAACCTGCATTCTTGGAAGAAGAGGAGACAGCAGCAATCCCGAAAGAGGCATATAAAGGAGAAAGGGAGATTTACTGGGATGGAAAGTGGTATGATGCAGAAATTTACGAAATGGGTCTTTTGAGGGCGGGAAATAGAATCGAGGGCCCTGCGGTAATTGAATCCCCCGCTTCAACGTATGTTCTGCCACCTGGCCATTCGACTAAGCTTGACAGAAGAAGGATATTCTGGCTGGAGGTGAAGAAATGAGCGAAAAACTGGAAAGAAAAATTGAGCAGATAGAAAGGTTAATCGAAAATAAGGCAGGCGATAGGGAGATTTTTGAGGTAATTGCAAGCGAAAAGGATCCAGAAACAGCTTTTGATGCGGTTTTGAACTATTTCCAGAAGAAGGTTCCTTGGAGCGAGAAAATACTGCTCCCCCTTTCAAAGCACCTCTTCATAGTATGCAAAAATGGTAAACCGATAGTGAAGGCTGCATGCGGATACGAGTTTGGCGATTTTAGAATCAACTGGAAGGTTTTCTGCAAGGTAATAGTCAGGGATTCTCGCGAAAGTCTTGAAGAGATTTATCCACCTCTGATGCACTGCGATCCAGAATGGATGGAAATCCGCGAGTATATATGTCCAGGTTGCGGAAAGATTCTATCCGTTGAAGCAGTTCCTCCAGGATATCCGCCTGTTTTTGAATTTCTGCCCGACATAGTTACCTTTTATGAAAAATGGCTTGGCAGAGAATTTCCGTGCGAGAAGGTGGAATTCAGGGATTTAACACCCGAATTCATCAGAAAGCTTCAGCTTTGAGGCATTCAGATTCAAAAAACTCCTATTTTTAACGCCCCCGCCGGGATTTGAACCCGGGTCTGAGGCTCCGAAGGCCTCAAGGATGTCCCCTACCCCACGGGGGCTAGGCTTTTAAACGCTAAACTTATATTTAAAGTTCTCCCCCTAGTTTCATGAATTTCAGAGCGATAGAGGATAGAATTACAAGCTTTATCAGGGACTGCGTTGAGAACTCCGGCTCCAAGGGGGTCGTTCTCGGTCTGAGCGGCGGTGTTGACAGTTCTGTTGTCGCTTTCCTCTGCGTTAAAGCCCTTGGCAGAGAAAGAGTTCTCGCAAACATAATGCCCGAGGAAGGTGTGACAGCAAGAGAGGACGTCGAAGACGCGCTGCTCGTTGCAAAAATGCTCGGGGTGGAGTACAACTTGATCGAGATAAGCCCGATAGTTTCCGCGTTTTTGGATGTCATTACAAAAAATAAAATAGATAAAAATGCTTTAATAAATTTAAAGCCAAGAATTAGGATGGCAATAAACTACTTCTACGCCAATGCACTCCGCAGACTTGTCGTTGGAACCGGCAATAAGAGCGAGATAATGATAGGCTATTTTACAAAATATGGTGATGGTGGTGTGGATTTGCAGCCAATTGGGGACCTCTACAAGACCGAAATCTTTCAGTTTGCAAGATACCTTGGCGTTCCGGAGAGAATAGTGAGGAAAAAGCCAACCGCGGGCTTATACGTTGGACAGACGGATGAGGAAGAGATAGGAATGAGCTATGCTGAGCTCGACGAAATTTTGAAGGAAATAGAAAAGGGAAAGGTTAGGGATGACGAGAAATTCAAAAGAGTAATGGGGCTTGTAAAAGCTTCGGAGCACAAGAGGGCTATGCCCCCAATCCCGAGGGTCAGGGATCTGCTGTGAGGCCTCTGATATTGGTAATCCTCCTGCTTCTACCAATTCCCGTTCTAGCTGACACAATTTACGGAACAGTCTACCACTGGTACACGCTCGAGCCAACAGAGGCGGTTGTTACTATAAAAAATGGGGTAGAGCAGAGAATGGTAACCCTGAATGGCAGCTATAGCTTCGAAGTGAAGCCCGGAAAATACACGATAATTGCCAAGAGTAAGAATCTGATCGCTGTTGAAAACGTTACGGTTGAGGGTAACACGAGGTTCGACTTAATCCTTTTTCCCGAGCTAGAAATTCCTGAAGAAGTTCCCGAGATCCCTGAGATGCCTGAGGAAAAAGATTACAGCTATTTTGCCATATTTGTTTGCTTGGCCGGAATAATGGCAATCGCGGTCCTGAAGAAAAGGAAGAAGAAAAAGGAAGAAATATTTCCCGAGGATCTTAAGGCTGTTGTAGAGGTTATAAAGGCGAACGGTGGCAGAATAACGCAGAAGGAGCTCAGAAAGAGGCTTGGATATAGTGAAGCGAAGATGAGCCTTATAATAGCGGACCTAGAAAGAAGGGGAATCGTAGAAAAGGTCAGGAAGGGGAGGGGGAATATAATATTTCTCAAAAATCCATGATCTCGAATTTCAGTCCTTCTTCAAGAAGCGTTCTCATTAGATCGTTTAGCCTGCTCTCTGTGCAGACAGTTATTACGCCGCATCCGTGGTGAGCGGCCTCAACGCAGACCTCCTTTGCCCCGAAGAATATCGGTTCAACCCCCGCTTTTCTTGCGGAAACTAGAGCTTCAATCCCGATTGCAACAACAAGGCTTCTCTTTCTGTTCCTTATAAGTTCCCTGAGCTTTTCTATGTTCGCCTTTCTGCTTCCTCCCTCGGCAACATCCGGGATTTTTGCAACTATTATCTCCCCTTTTTGAGGGGCTTCAAAGCTTCCGGTTGGCTTCAGTAAAACTTCTTCCCCGCTGCCAGCCGTTGTTAGGGCGATGCCGTTTCCGTTGATATCTTTCCTTGCAAATATCAGCCCATCCTCGAACCAGTATCTGATTTTAGATTCCTTCTCGATGTCCTCGACTGCAATTGCAACTATGGTTTTCGAATAGAGCTTTTTCAGCATTTCTTCAGTAAAAACGTGCAGATCAAGCAGGTTCTTTGTCAGCCATTCTTCACCTTTCTTAGTTATTTCATAGTATCCGCGGTGAACAACCCTTACGAATCCCTCCGAGACGAGTTCTTTGAAGTATTCAGAAATAGCCTGTGGGGTTAGATTCAGTTTCTTCGCGATATCTCTTTGGTTGCATTCCGGATTCAGCATGAGTTCAGTCAGTATGAGAAGCTGGACTGTATCCTTTCTTTCCTTTAGGATCATGAAAGAAATTTTCGTGAAACAATAAATTTTTTGTGCTAACATAATTATAATGAGAAAGGCTTATATACCTTTTGTGCTAATTATTATAAGAATATCGGGCATGTGCCCAAGTTGGGCTCCGGAATAGCCCGCAGGTTAACGAGATCTGCGGGATGGGGGAGCTTGGCTTTGAACCGGCAGATGAGGGGAAAGGCGTAAAGCCTCCCTTAACGCCGGAAACCTTGCCTTTCAAGGTAGGGCATAGGGTGGTGTAGATGGTAAAAATAGTTCACGCTCAAACCGTGCTGCCTGAAAATGTGTTGGAGGAGCTGAAGAAGAAGACTGGAGAACCTGCGACAAAGGATGCAATAGCAAAGGCTGTCGAGCACTATCTGGTCTGCCCTTATACCCACGAGGAACCCCTTAAGAAAAAGCTGGAAGAGGTTATAAAAAAGAAGCAGAAGGAATAATTTTTTAGAATTTTTTGGTGCTCCAGATTTTTTTATGAGCATAATTCTTTTTACGGGGAAAGGGGGAGTAGGGAAAACGACCGTTGCTGCGATGACAGCAATCAAAGCTTCGAATCTCGGCTATAAAACACTTGTTATTTCGACCGATCCGGCGCACAGTCTTTCAGATTCCTTCCAGTTTCAGCTCGGTGCAGAGCCCAGAAAAATTGCCGAAAGGCTATACGGAATTGAAGTGAATGTTGAGCATGAACTTAGGCAGCACTGGGATATTATAAAGGACTATCTTCTCCTCTTTTTTAAATCTCAGGGTATTGAGGATGTGATAGCCGAGGAGCTGGCAATTCTTCCCGGTTTCGACGAGATTGCAAGTCTTCTGAAGCTCCTCGAATTCAGTGAGAAGGGTGATTACGATGCGATAATTCTTGACTGTGCGCCAACCGGTGAAACCCTCCGCCTTCTGAGCGTTCCTGAAGTTGCAAGATGGTACATGAATCGTTTTTTTGGAATAGAGAAAAAGCTTATGAAGATCGTGAAACCGATAGCTGAGCCGCTGATAAAAGTCCCCCTGCCCTCGGAGGAAGTAATGGACAAAGTTCAGGAAATGTACGAAAAAATAGGCAGAATAAAGGATCTGCTGGAGGAGAGGGCTGCGGTGAGGATTGTGATGAATCCTGAGAAGATGGTGATAAAGGAATCCGAGAGGGCCTTCACTTACTTGAACCTTTTTGGCTATACAGTTGACTGCGTGGTTGTGAACAAGGTTTTTCCGAAGGAGTCTGGCGAGTTTCTTTCAGAATGGGTGAGGATGCAGGAAGAATATCTGAAAAGGATAAAGGAGTCTTTTCCCGTTCCGATCATTCAGATTCCATTCCAGCGCACGGAAGTTGTCGGGGAGAAGCTCTTTGAATTGGCTGAGAAAGTTTTCGACTTCGATCCCACAAAGAAATTGATCGAGGGCAAACCGATTAGGGTTGAAAGGGAGGGTGAATTTTTCGTTCTCAGCATGAAAGTCCCGTTTGTTAAAAAAGAGGACATAGAAATATACAGGAGAGGTGAGGAACTCACAATTGTTGCTGGACAGTGGAAAAGAACGATCTTTCTCCCTCAGGCTCTTAGGATCAGGGAGACTGTGGGGGCAAGCTATAATAACAATGAATTGAGAATTAGATTTAGGTGATGGTATGCCTAGGGAAGTTAGGGTCCCTTTTCCGAGCTTGGAAGACCTGTTTCCCCCGGAATTTGTTGAACACTCTATGAAGGCATACAAGGAATTTCTCCTGGCCATTAAAAGTCTGATAGACGCGCAGCTCGAAAGAATAGAGAAAATGGAAAAGAGGGAAAAGAAGGAAATAAAGAAAATTGAGATTGAATGATCCAAAAGATGAAAGTTAGGTAGTTCGTTTTCATATTTTTGTAGCTGCTACATAGAAGCATAATAGCAAGGTTGATTAACAATTTCTTCCAGATTTTTGAGGTATGCCATGGAGTGACGAATTCTGGGATAGAGAGGAGTGCATGCCGAAGAAGGAACTCGAAGAGCTTCAGTTCAAAAGGTTGAAGGGGACCATTAGGAGGGCTTACGAAAACGTCGAATTTTTCAGAAAAAGGTTTAAGGCTGCAAACATCACGCCCGATGACATAAAGAGTTTTGATGACTTTGCAAAGATACCCTTCACGACTAAGGAACACTTTGCAGAGAATTATCCTTTTGGACTTTTTGCTGTTCCTAAAAGCGAAATAGTTAGAATCCACACGTCCAGCGGTACTTCAGGTAAACCAAAGGTTGTGGGATACACGGCAAGAGATGTTGAGAATTGGGCAAACCTCATCGCAAGATGTCTTTACATGGTCGGAGTTAGAAAAGGTGATGTATTCCAGAACATGGTGAACTACGCATTCTTCACCGGAGGTCTCGGCTTTCAGCTTGGAGCCGAAAAGCTCGGGGCAATGACGATACCCGCAGGTGTTGGAAACACGGAGAGGCAGGTTCAGTACATGGTTGATTTCGGAACAAGCGTTATACACTCAACTCCGAGCTACGCGCTGCATTTGAAAGAAGTTGCCGAGAGTATGGGGTTGATAGAAAAGCTCAGGTTGAGAATCGGGTGTTTCGGTGCCGAACCATGGAGTGAGAATACCCGAAGAAGACTTGAAGATGCATTCGGAATAAATGCGTATGACAGCTACGGCCTGAGTGAGATGAATGGGCCCGGGGTTGCATTCGAGTGCAGGGAGCAGCAGGGGCTACATATCTGGATCGATCACTATTTCGTTGAGCTTGTAGATCCGAAAACAGGGGAGAGGGTTGGGGAAGGGGAGAGGGGGGAGCTAGTTCTTACACCCATAACTAAGGAGGCAATGCCATTGCTGAGGTACAGAACCGGAGACATAACGGTGATGGAAAGTGAAAAGTGCGCATGCGGTAGGACGCATCCCAGGCTCATGAGAATTCTCGGAAGGAGCGATGATATGCTCATCGTTCGCGGTGTAAACGTTTTCCCGAGTCAGATAGAGCATGTACTGATGCAAATTCCCGAAGTTGGAGATAACTTCCAGATAATCCTGACAAGAAAGGGATCTCTCGACGAGATGACAGTTAGGGTTGAAGTGAGGGATGAATTCTTCACCGGGGAACTTGAGGATCTTAAGAAACTGCAGGAAAAGATTCAGAAAGCACTGCAAAGGGAATTGATGCTGAGGACAAACGTCGAACTTGTCGAAAAGGGAAGGATAGAGAGATCAACGGGGAAGGCTAAGAGGGTTTTAGATCTGAGGTCAGTCTGATCTCTCAACGATCCACTTTATAGCCTCTTTCCAGAGCTTCGCGTGCGAGCTCTTGCTGACTGTGAGCCCTATGTGGCCCTTGTCGACGCTTAAGGCCTTCTTATCCTTTGAGGGAATTTTTTCTAGAAAGGGGATTACGGAGCTTGGAGGAGTTATGTGATCCCTCTCAGCATACAATGCTAGAACGGGCATGGTGATTCTGTTCAGGTCAACTTTTCTCCCGTTCACGTCGAATTCGTTCTTTATAAGCTCGTTTTTGTGGTACCATCTCTCTATGAATTCATCGTAAACATTCCCAGGAATGGCCGGGGAATCGAAGATCCAGAAGTCCATGTAAAAGAATTCTTTAAGGAATTTCGGATCATCGAGGTTGTCAAGAAGACCTTGGTATTTTGAAAAAACCAGTCGAACAGGGTCGACGAGAAGGAAGGATATGTTTAGCATTTCTCCGCTAACGTTCCCCACAGCCCTTGTGATCTTCCTGGGATTCAGGTGTTTTGCCCAGAGGGCGAGCGTGTTTTCGGTATCGAAGTTTATCGGTGGTGTTTGGATTACCAAGTTCTTTACTTTTTCCGGATATAGGCTGGTGTATATAACTGCAAGCGTCGAGCCCAAGCAGTAGCCGTGCAGAGTTATAGCTTCAACGTTTCTTTCCTTTCTAATCTTTTCCACGCAGAAATCTATGTAGTCTATGTAATCTGAAATTCTGAAGAATTTGTCCGCCCTTTTCGGGTATCCCCAGTCTATCATCCACACGTCAATACCTTCAGCTATAAGCTTTCTAACAACGCTAACTTCTTCGTGCAGATCTAACACGTATGGGCGATTTATGAATGCGTAAACCAAGAGAAGGGGAATTCTGTGCTTCCTTTCTCCTTTGAAATGCAGCAGTTTGAAAAGCCAGTCCTCATGAACAACCTCGTAATCGCAGCTCCAGGGTTTTACCTCAACACCTCTAATCTTTTCTATCATGCAGCCTCACCTCCAGAGCCTCGAGTCTTTTCTCGAGCTCAGCTATCTTTCTCCTGAGATCCATTATTCTTTTGTAAGCTTCATCGAGCTGCGAAACCGTGGCAAATGGACTTGCCGGGTTGTTTTCAAGCATCAGCTCAAAGAACCTTCTGAGGCAGTAAATATGGTCGAATAGCGCATCGAAAAGCCTTTGCTGCAGATCCAAATACTCTTCAGACTTTAGAAGGACATCAAACTCCTTTGCAAGGAAATCCTGAAGCAAATTCTTGAACTCATCAAAGCTCTTGACATTTGATCTGGACAGGAAATCGCAGAAGTTCTCGATCGATCTCCTGAAAGCTTTTCTCAGCATTTCGCGGTACTTTTCATAATCCGAAACGAAGTCACCCCAGTGTTTCATGCAGTCGATTAAGTAGTTCTTTGCATCTGCCGGCAGGGCAAAGGGAAGATCCTGTGGAAATGCTGTCTGGAATTCGAATTTCTTTGCGAAATCGAGCCAGTCTTCTATAAACCTGTCAAATGGAGTCTTGGGGACTGGCTGGGATAGAAGCTGCAGGGTTAGTCTCATGTGGGATGTTAGAGATTCGACGAAGTCTGTATAGGCGGAAACAACATCTCTCGTGGTGATCAGATCCTGAAGTGGAAAAATCGATCTTATCACCCTTTCGTTGAAAATTATGAGCTCGAATGGCCGGAGGAAAAATCTGAATAGTTCTTCGAATATCTTGTCAAAATCTTCTAGGTAATCCAATTTTCCGAGGGTACTGTATTGCTCCCAAATTCTTTTGAGATACTCCCTCGCAGCAAGGTTGCGGAGAATCAGTTCAAAAGACTCCTTCGGGAGCTTTCTATAAACCTCTATCATAATATAAAGTAATTTTTCAATTTCAAAAAGATTTCGTTTTTTCCCCAATGAGATAAGATAAAAAATTTTTATGGAAAATTTAATCTAAAATACTGAAGGCTTAGCTTTTAATCCGACGCGGCTTGCTTTGATTTAAGCCTTATGACGAAGGTTGCACCTTTGGGTTTCGTATCTTCAACCCACACTCTCCCTCCGTATCTTTCGACCACCTTCCTTAC
>Ga0326760_1000777_pt1 | contig 15389 bp, 16 predicted proteins | sample GCREP_S_FD_207668 | JGI IMG/M metagenome (GOLD analysis project Ga0326760, IMG submission 207668) | Hot spring sediment microbial communities from Geyser Creek Basin, Yellowstone National Park, WY, United States - GCR.EP_S | ecosystem: Environmental > Aquatic > Thermal springs > Near-boiling... | reverse complement strand
AAACCTTTTCGAGGTCTTTTACTCCTACTGAGGGTGGCGAACTTAATATAAACGAGGCTCAATACACACAGAGCTATTAAAGCTATGGCCCTCGCAGCGAATATTCCAGCAGTTGTCAAGCTCGGTTTAAGTGTAAACAGCCCAATTATCGTTAACAAATAGAACGCTAGAATAGTCGTATAGAAGGACTTAATAAAACTCTCAGAGAGCTCGCCGTAATCGAGAAATCTAGTTAATGAAAAGTGGCGCCTCTTACTCAACATAAAGCACCTCTACCACTAGCTTTAATAACTCTGCGAGGCTTTTATATTAAGAGGCTAGAAGGAGAGGTAGGTGTAAGTAGTGAATAGATTCAGTAGTAGAGATAGAACTATAGGCTTCACTCTCTTGCTCATATCAATCGTGGTCTACATCATGCTTGTTGTACAGCTGGGCTTACATGAACGCCTCTACCTATTTAACCTAATGAGACACTACGATAAATATGGCGAGTTCTGTAGTGTAATAGACTATATGGGTGTTTGCCCGCTCTACTACATATATCTTTGGGCTTTATCAAGACTGCCAAGCACGCTGGTCATCCTACCTCAGCTTATATTAATCACCTTAACGTACTATGTTTCATATAGGTTGATTGGCAGTCATGCTATATCAGGCTACGCGGCTCTATTACTATCCATCGCGCCGGGCTTTACAGCACTTTTCACTATCGACTTTACAGGGCTTCTTTACACATCGACGCTAGTTGCCATAGCTATACTACTGCTCATCCACGGTGTTCTTGAAAACAACAAGGTGTCCTTACTAACTGGCATGGCGCTGTATGCTATCTTGATGTTCCACCCACATGTTTCACTAGCTCTCATAGCCTCCTCAATAGTATTGCTCACTACGACTAGCATTGAACGCTCTAAGTACTTGTGGTTATTAACGCTTGCTCAAAGCGTCTTGATCGCTGTTGGGATGTATATTGGTGGAGTGGCATATTACGGGCTACTCGGCTTGCTAGGGCTAGCACTCGGCTTAGGAGCGAGTTTAGCCGCTCTCACGCTGAGGACTCTTAAGAGTAGTGGATTCAAAGCTATTGTAATAACTCAACTAGCACTACTAGTAGCCGTTGTAGGGATCTCCACGCTCTACGTGATTAAGACCCCTGCTAAACTAGAACTAACAGTTGAACCTGCGCGCTTGTTAGGGCTTTCAGGCTTCTTAGTCATACCTGGCTTCATATATTCGTTCACGAAAGGGGTTACGGAGAAGATCAGAAGTGTGATCTTCTCAGCGTTGATCCTCACAATACTACTAGCAGTTGACGTGGGCTCCTATCTTCACCCTCTCGTATTACTCACCATTGTAAGCGGGTACACAGTGTGGATTATACGTGGGTGGATTCAGTCAAGCATTGAGGGGGGTGTAAAGCCTAGCGTGATAAACCCCTACATGGCTGTACTCGTCGTGCTTCTCGTAGTACTCCCAGCGCTAGTGTACCCCGTATTTGCGCGAAACGCGTTGATCACGGTTAGTGTAGACGAAGAATTAGTAGAGCTTGCGAAGACCTATGGAGGCTCTGTCGGTGAAGCGCTTGTTGCTGCTTTGAAGGATTTAGCTAGCAATATAGCAAGTACAGCATCTGGGAAATGCGCGCTTCTAGTTGCCCACTGGGACTATTCGTATATATTGGCGAGTGAGCTAGAGGGTAGAGGAGTTTGCACTAGGTTGCTTGGACACCGTGAAGGCTCTAGTGCTGGGAAGCTCTTGATCTCCTCTACAATGACTGGAAGCTGGGCTTCGTCTATCGAGCTACTAAAGAAGCTCAAGGCAGAGCTCAACGTGACAGATGTTTATGTGCTAGTCGCCTTTGCGCACTCGAGTACAGGTAACATATCTATTATTGGGGCGCCGAGGCTTGTTCAACAACCCCAGTTGATGTACCCTCTACTTACTTATGAGGCCTACGGAGATAACTATAGGGTTAAGAAGTACTTGGAGTTTGTAAATAGGTCGATCGGAGACTACGTTCAGAGTACAGGGCTTGGTTTAAGGGTGGACCTAGTGGCGCTGAGACCAGATGGAGAGAAAATGCTTATAAATCAGCTCATAACTAAGACTCTGGTTTCAATGAACTATGAATCGGTATACAAAGTTATTGGATTGCAACCAGTGCAGATTTCAAGTGAAGTTGTAGGGCTCGAGCTAGTCGCCTATAAAGTTGTGTGGTCAAGCGCGGTTTCTCTCGGGGCTTTTTATGGAACCCAGAATGTGAATTACATATTAGCGGTATTTAGACTTGTTGAGACCTAGGTGGAGAGGCTTGGTGCTATCTAGGAAGGAGTTGCCAGATGTTGGAGAGCTACTTATTGCGACAGTCCAGGAGATCTACGAGTATGGAGCATACGTAACACTAGATGAGTATGAAGATCTACGCGCATTCCTACCGTGGAGTGAAGTCTCATCAAAATGGGTTAGAAGCATAAGGGAGGTTATTAAAGAGGGTCAAAAGATCGTGGTCAAGGCTATTAGAGTGGATCGCGCGAAGAAGGAGGTAGATGTATCACTAAAGAGAGTGGCAGAGTCTGATAAACAGAGGAAGATGCGGTGGTGGAAGAGATACTCTAAAGCGTGTAAGATAGTGGAGATCGTCGCAGAGAGGCTTAAAAAAGGTGTTGAAGAAGCCTACAGGGAGGTAGTGTGGAGGCTAGAGGACAAGTACGAGGATGTCATGTATGCCTTAGAGAGAGCGGTGGTTGAGGGTAAAAAGGTACTACTAGAAGCGGGTGTTCCAGAGGAGTGGGCAGACGCTCTAATAGAAGAGGCGTCGAGACACTTAAAACCGAAGGAGGTTGTTGTCAGATATAAGCTCATCGTTCAATCCTACATGCCTGATGGGGTTTTAAGAGTAAAGAAGTGCTTAGGCGCGATTGCCGAGACGCTAGAATCTAGAGGGGTTAAGTTCAGACTATACGTTTCAGGGTCTCCACGCTACACGTTAGAGGTCTACGCGGAAGACTACAAGACAGCTGAGACCATAGCTGAAGAGGCGATCAAGGCTGGAGAAGAAGCGTCGAAGAGCCTAAGATCTCTCTTTATAGTCGAGCGTGAGAAAACATGAACTGGCTTATGAGAAAGTGCACAAAGTGCGGCAGGTACACACTATCAAAGGATAAGTGTCCATTTTGTGGTGGAGACCTCATAGTACCCCATCCTCCAAGGTTTAGTCCAGAGGATAAGTACGTTATGTACAGACTTAAAATGAAGCTAGAGAAAGGCGAGATCAACCTAGAGTCTAAGCCTCCTTACGTTCCTTAATCAATACTGCGAAGACTTAGTTTAAAACCCCTCTACACATTCACTAATACTAGAAGCCGCCGTAGTATAGCCCGGCTAGTATGCGGGCCTGTCGAGCCCGTGACCCGGGTTCAAATCCCGGCGGCGGCGCCTCCCCTTGAATATCCAAAATATAGGGCTATCTCACGGTTCGCCTCTTTGGAGAAGGTGTAAATTATTGCATAATGTGTTCGGTAAGTCTGTTAGTTCACGGTGTTCTAGGGTCGATGTTAATGCTCTTAAAGGTGATGTAAGAAGATCTACACTCTTCAAGATTGAAAATATCGATCTTCACCAGGTTTAGAGATCCCCGGGATCTCCAGGGATGCTTTGCATAATTCACGGGTTTTGGAGAGTTTCAGATGCAGTAGTGAAGAGAGCTATTCAATATCTAGGTGAGTAGAAGTTTAATGAGAAAGTGCATGGCATTAATAAGCTACACCGATTACTCCTCACTTCTAGTAAAATTTAAAACTATGATTAAGCGTAAGTACTTAGCAGGTACGAGGTTTATGGGCAACTTAAAGTATTTTGTATCGACACTTTCTATAATCTGGTGTTTAATGTTGCTTCTCTCATTTTCTCTTCTTACAGCTATCAATGTATTTCGATACGCTTTAAGTCGATCAGTCGATTCTCTGTTTATTTACTCTATACTTGCTTTATCAGCGTTACCCGCGCTACTACTACGTATGTACCTAAAGAAACATTACGGAGAGACTAGAGCTTTACCCCCTCTAGTAGTGATGATCTCGTTTTTCGCCGTGAACTATTTTTACGCTTCCTACTGGGGTTTGCTGAGCTTCGAAACAGCAATCGCATTGATACGATTCTCCCTAATTATCACGCTGTTTACATCTACAGCACTTCTTTTAATATATTATATTTATAGGCAGAGATGCAGAAGAGTCGAAGACTACATAGCTGAGGTGATCAGGCAAAGCTAGATATTTTGCTACATCTCTAGCCTTTCGCATAACTAACGTGCTTCTACCCCATTATGCCACTTGCATAGACTACTCTAAAGTTCGCGCGTCTTCAATTGTTCCTTAATATATAAAAACACCCGTTACCACGCTACTAATTACTGAAAAACTAACTATATAGTGTGAAGGAAAGATTGTCACGTTTTAGCGAGGTTTATGTGTGTATTTCACGTTTATGCTATTCGGCGAGCCTTATTAAAATGTAGTTGTTTTCAGAGATCTCTTTTATGGGCAAATGAAGTTTATCTTTAAGTGCAATTATGAGATCTCTACTGGTAATCAAAACTTCTTTTTGCTTAGTCAACGTAGTGAGGGTTTTTTCGTCAAGCATGCCTTGTAATTCGCTCAAGAGCCGAGAGCCCAGCTCTCTGCAGAGTGAAATTCCCGTGATGAAGTGTCTTGAGAAGATAGTTGGGTATTCATTGTATGTACATAGGTATAGTTTAACACTCATATTATTCTACCTTATGCATTTTTGCTTCTCGTTTTTTAGAGACTATACCCTTGATTAAGGCTACTGCGTACAGGAGGGCTTCGGGTCTAATTGGACACCCCGGAACGTAGTAGACGGCGTCGACTTCTACCCCTCTTTCTTTAAGTATCTTAAGGAGTCCATTAACACCACCTATTGTTGAGTATGTATCATGCCATATCCCACCACCAGACCCGCAAGAGCCAAGCGCTATAATTATTCTAGGTCTTGGCGTAGCCTCTATAGCGTTTATGACCTTAGGTAGAGACTCGAGCGTTATAGGGCCTGTTAATAGTAGTACATCTGCATGTCTAGGGGTGGCAACGAGCTTCACTCCAAATCTCTCAGCATCATGATACGGTGTGAGAGCGTCGAGAATCTCGATATCACAGGCATTACAACTACCAGTGTTTAAATGGAAAACCCATATACTTCTCTTTATTCTCTCTAGGGCTTTACTCATATAGACCAACCTTCCTCATCGCGACGGCCCTTATGAGGGAATTCTTCCTACACTCTGGGCATTTACTACTGTAAACTTCAGCTATAGGCGCTCTCTCCAATACGAACTTTTGCATTCTAGTGGTTTCACTTGTCGTTTTTCCACAGGTGTTACATCTAGTCTTACTATGAATGATGAAGTCGAAGAGATCGAGAACATCGTTTGTTGCTAACTCGAATTCTCGTGTCCCCTTAATAGCGCCAACGGGGCACACGTCTATACATCTCCAGCAGAATATACATCTTCCAACAAAATATCTCAGAGTCTTTTTGTCCTCACTTTCGATCATCTCGAGAGCGTTCGGCGGACACGCGTTTACGCAGGCGCCACAACCAATGCACTTTGTAGGATCTATCTCTATTTTACCCCTAAAATCTGGAGAGATTAGAGGCTCTTCAAAGGGGTATTTAATGGTTGCACGTCCAACCCTAGCAGCTACGATGATCACTTCTACAGGCCTTAATGCTCTCTTAATAAAACTCATATACCGACCCCCGCTAACCTGATCCACTCTCGCCTGCTATCACTACGGATAACTAAGATCCTATCTGTACACGAAAAGCACGGGTCTATGCTTGCAATAGTGATCGGCGCGTCTGCGAGCGGCTGGCCCTTTAACATGACCTTCAACGCTGGTATATTACTGTATGTTGGTGCTCTGACACGCCATCTATAGGGCTTTCCACGCCCCGTTATCACGAAGTGCACATCTCCGCCACGTGGAGCCTCAACAACTTGAACTCCGACTCTACCCTCTGGTATTTCATATTTATCCAACATTATGGGGCCTTTGGGGATCTTATCGAGAAGTTGCTCAATAATCGATATCGATTCGAATATTTCATCTACTCTAACTAGTATTCGAGACATGTTATCCCCCTCCGTGTAGACTGGAACCTTAAAGGATGCATATTTGTATGCAGCATAGGGTAGGTCTCTCCTCGCATCTCTGTTTATACCTGACGCTCTCGCTACAGGGCCTTCTACAGATAACTTAACTGCATACTCCTTTGGGAGAACACCAGTGCCTGTTAATCTCCTCTTAACTTGTGGAACGCTAAGAGCCGTCTCGATGAAGCTCTTAAACTCTCTTTCGAGCTCTCTAATGGTTTCTAGAACTTTAAGCTTCTTCTCCTCATTGATATCCTTTCTAACCCCGCCTATGAGGTTAATGCCATAGGTCTTGCGACTTCCCGTCAAGAGCTCTGCTATATACATGATCTTTTCACGTATTCTCCAGGTGTGCATAAAGCCGGTATCATAGCCTAAGAGGTGAAACGCCACTCCTAGGAGCAGGAGGTGGCTATGTAGTCTCTCAACTTCCAGCACGATGCTCCTTATAAACTGCGCCCTCTCGGGGACTTCGAGCTTAGATGCTTTTTCAACGGCAAGCGCGTAACAAGTGCTGTGTTCGAAGCCGCAAATGCCACATATTCTCTCTGCTAGGAAGTTTACTTGCTGATATGTCATACGGCTTTCTCCAAGCTTCTCAATACCTCGATGTACGTGGAAGCCTCTGTAATTCACATCAACAACTCTCTCGCCTTCAACATATAGTTCAAAGTACTCTGGTTCGTGTAGAGCTGGGTGATAGGGGCCAATAGGCACAACGCCAGTCTCTACAGTTGTAGTCACCCTCTCACTGACCCCTCTCACAGGGGGCCTGTAATTATAGGGTACCTCCTTTCTAAGTGGATATACGTTGTTTGGCCACTCAGGGGGTAAAACGAGCCTGTATTGCTGTCTACCTGTAAACTCTATTCCAAGAAGGTCTCGAGCTTCCATTTCACACCAATCAGCCCCTGGTACTACGCTAACGATGCTAGGAACTCTTGGATCGTCAGATTCAAGGTATGTCTTAACGAGGACGTAAAGACCGCTCTTATCATCAGTAAATATGTGGGTTAGTGAGAAAAACCCATTAATAGGTCTCTCATCGGTCCCTACGCATGTTCTAAATGTGCATTGATACTCGTTAAATAGCTTGGAGGCTATGTCAACGAGCTTCTCTCTCGGCGTAGTAATGTAGACGGTATCTCTATCCACATAGATGGGGACGCCGTGCTCTTCTCCAAGCTTGTAGTACTTCTCGAGCTCTGGCTTAGTGCTAGACATATAGACCTACCAATAACCCAGTTATTGATAATCCCAGAAGGACAATATAAAGCTTCCCTAGCGTTAGTGGAGCTATGTCTACTCTAGACCTACCTAAAATAGCTGAGATGATGGCGTAGATGATCCAGAGAAGTGTTGTTGAGAGAATTGAAGTTAGAAGCGAGTGTATCCCCCAGCCAATCGCGTTGACAAGTAGTGAGGCTACTAGAATAAACTTGACTAAATACCTCTTAATGAGCGTTGAGAAAAGCATTACAGCTAGTACCTTACCACTAAACTCTACTAAAATCCCCGACGCTAGTTCTGGCTCGGCTTCTGCGATGTCAAAGGGCACCCTTCCAGTTAATGCGTAGCTTGAAATAAACAAGACAACGAGAGAAAGGGCAAGAGATAATAATACAATGTAGCTGTGTTCGCCGCTTCTAATGATGCTTAATGTCACCACTGTAACTGCGAGTGATATTAAGTATGCAGACTCGTTCACAAGTGATAGAAGTAGCTCTCTGATACCACCGGTGTAAGCAAAGGGGTTTGGAATTAAGAGTGGTATAAGCGTGAACATAGTTAACGACACGGCAAGTAACGAGATAGATAGAGTAAAGATCAACACGTCGCCGTCGAGGGCATAAATGTGTGCGTGGACTAATGATAGCATCATTGTTAAAACAACAGAGGTTACGCTGAAGTAGATGAATGAGGCAGTGTGTAGAGGTTTTGATTCCTTAACAGTGAGCTTTAGTAAGTCATATAAAGTCTGAGTAATAGGTGGTCCTATGCGACTTTGAATACGCGCCTTTAGCTTCCTCTCTACACCATCAAGTATTACAGGTAATATGGAGCCAACGAGCGTGGTGAGGACTAATGATAGATACGATAGTAGCATTTTTACCACCCTGAAAGGAGCAGGATTATCATGACTATAAGTAGGAGGATTAAGCCGCTCCAGAGAGATGCCAAGATCATAGACTCGATCATTGCTAGTTGGAGTCTATTTAAAACTTTAGCCGCTATCTCACTTAGCAAGACAAGTCGTGGAAATATAACGTCGCCTAAGCCTACAACTCTTTCTACAAAGCCGCTAAGGCTTAGCATCCCTTCGTGGAGCCTAAGCTTCTGTTTAGCCTCTTCAAGGATTTTTTCAAAGAGCCTGATCGCACTAGACCTAGCGTAGCTACTCACACTTCAACACCTGAAAGCCAGTATTTTACATCTCCAACTTCAACTCCATACGCCCTCGCATACGCCCATCGCATAAATACTATGTAAGCTATTATTGTAGCGGAGTATATCAAAGCGAGTGTGATGATGAAGTCTATACTAAAAGCTTTCAACGCGAGTAGAGTTAGAAAGGCTGGAATAGGTGCTATTAAAGACACCACGGCGAGGTAGAGCTCGGCAAACGCCTCGATCAAGGGTACAAGGACGATCTTTGGATGTATCCTTGGAAGCGTTGAAATATACGTACTCATAAACTTCGCACCATAGGCGATCGAGAAGACTGAAGAAACCACTATAGCTATAAGGAGGAGTATACCAATTGGGTGAATTAGTGTTAAAGTTATTGAAAGGGCTACAATTAACACCTTCACGAGAAAACCGATTGATGGTGGTATGCCAGTTAGGTTCATCAAAGCTGTAAAAGCGGCGGAGGCAGCTCGTCTATCCACATAGTATAAATAGCCGAGCCTGTAGATGTCATATGTGTTTGCAACTTGATATATGAAACCAGTGTTTATAAACATCAGAGACTTTGTCAACGAGTGAAAGGCTATGATTAGTAGTAGAACAACCCTCAAAATGTCTAGTTTAAGCATGATATGAGCGGCAAATAGGAGAGTGATTATACCATTGTAGCTAATAGAGCTGTATGCTAGCAAGTACTTAATATCTGTTTGCATAACAGCGCCGAAAGACCCATAAATAGCTGATACGAGTCCCTGTACCACGAGGATGTAAGAAGCTATGTCTTGTATATTAAATAGCTGTGTGGTTAAGAAGTAGGCGTAGACCCCCATCTTCGAGATAACGCCGCTCATTATTGCAGAAACGTGACTTGGAGACTTCCCGTAAACTACTGGAGGCCAGGAGTGTAGTGGGAATTGACCCATTTTGATAGCGAAGCCGAATAGGAGAAGAGATGATATAACTGGATCAAGTTGGATCCTCTCTAGCGTGCTACTTGTAATGTCGATAAGCATGGAGTTGATAACACCGTACTTTGAAGCTAGAAGGGCCCACATAGTTAATAGGGCGAGGTCGCTGGGCGCGATACACATGACTATGTATGTAGACGCTACTGGCAAGTTTTCAGTGCCATGCTCCATGGTGATTGCCACGAGAGCTATGAACAAGTCGAGGAAGAACCAATAGATGATCAACTCTATGAAATAACTACTTGAAAACAGCAATATAAGTAATGCGAGGATCACATCTACGGTTAACTGAAAGCGCCTTGAGACTCCATAGAGGACTTTATAGTAGCCCTCGCTATGTAAGCTAACGCCGACAGCTATGATCGACGCTGTAAGCATTAACACTAGCTGGTAATCTTGGAGGTGTAAGTAGCCTGTAAGCACCATGAGAGCTGGGATCGCGATGAAACCTAGTATTCTAAGTATTCTACTAAGCCTTGGATTAGAATCAACTATGTAAGAGCCGAGCAGTACTAGCCCTAGCACGGTGCCTGTATACACTATTTTAACCTCTCCCAAGCTCATGGTGTAACACCCTCTCGGTTAAAGCTTTAAAGTGTGCCACTAAAATGTACAAAAAGACCACGGCTAGCGGGATCGGAGCTAGGAGTAGAAACCAGAGTTCATAGATACCAGTCCCCAAGACTGTGAAGCCATATATGAAGTTCAACAAACCTAAGATCAAAATAGGGGCTTGTAGATCAACAGGAGCTTTTAACACCACGGGCTTCACAATAGCAGTCTTCTCTCCATAATATAGGCGTATATATTTAAGTGCTATGAGAGCGGAGATGATCATATAGATGAGGATTCCAATAAGCGCGGCGATCGCCAACGCTACGTCTACGTTGTAAATGCTGAAAACGCTATATATTGCGACGATCTTGGCTACAAAGCCGATGGTGCCTGGCACCCCTATCATTGTGAATAAGGATGCGATACCACCAATCGAAGAAATGGGGGCCACGGCTACAAACCCTCTTATACCGTGAATGTAGCGCGTACCATAGACTGTCTCGATCAGGCCTGCCTCGGAGAACAGGGTTGTTTTATACGCTGCATGCATGAGAATGCCTAGGACCAGCCCCCATAGTGTAACTGTTGAGGGACTTGCAAGGTACATCGCGAACAGTGTGCTAATGAAGCCGCTCGTAGCTATAGATGAGTATGCTAGAAGTCTCTTCACATCTCTTTGTGAAAGTGCTTGGAACCCACCATATAGTGTGGAGAGCACTCCAGTAACTACGAAAAACCAAGCTATGTGCGTTGCGTAGTTGAGCCTGAGATATGTTAGAAGCCTGTAGAGACCGTAAAAGCCCAGTGACACGGTGAGCCCGCTGAGAACGGCAGATGCTGGTGCAGGTGCAGCGGTGTGTGCGCTTGGTAGCCAGAAGTGTAGTGGTATCAACGCAGCTTTTGCTAGAAAGCCTAAGACTAGTAGTGGAATGACTGGTGTTGGGACGTTAAGCGTTAACGTGGTGCTTATAAATGGTTTTGAAAGCTCCATTAAACTCACGCTAGCTGATGTAAGTGTTAGGCTAAGGGTGATCATTGTGAAAACCGATAGCTCGTAGGTCATTGTTGATGTCAATATGAAGCCTCTCGAAGATGTTAAGGAGCCCTCTATTGAGCGCTCCTCGCCCATCCTTATGAGTGTAAAGCCTAGTACCTCGCTAATGGTCCATGTAATTACGAGCATGATGAAGCTTGGAGATGTATATGTAGCGATTATAGCGAGTAGAAAGAGGTCTATTAGAGGCTCCAGGCTCTCTGGGTAGTGTTGTTCTCTAGCGTAGTAGATAGTGTAGATAGACACTAATATGGCGATAGCTGAGAAGGAGATGCCAAGGACAAGTGAAACTACGTCAAGCACGTCAGCGTAGTACATAAGGGAAGTAGCAATAGCTATTAGGGCAAACGCGAACGACTTAATAAGCACTTTAAGCTCTCGTGATTTTAACCGATGTGAGAGCGTGAGGAATAGTGCTGAAAGTATGTAGGAAAAAATTAGTTCGATCATTCGCTCTTACGCCTTGCTCCAGCCTATCTCATACTCGAATCTAGCCTTTGCCATAGACTCGGCCGTCCTCTTCTTAGCGAGCTGGAAGGTTGCGGCTTCGTCGCCGAACAATATTGCCTGTGTTGGACACACAGCGCTACAAGCAGGCTCGAGCCCTTGCTTTCTAAGCTCTAGACATAGATTACACTTGACGGCTGTCTTTGTCGCTCTATCGAGCTCTGGTATGCCGAAGGGACATGCATATAGACATGCAAGGCAACCAATACACCTACTCTGCTCTACATAAACAGCCCCGCTAGCGTCCACGGTCATAGCGCCGGTAGGACACGCAGCTACGCATGGTGCTTTGGCGCAGTGCATACACGATACTGGGATGTCTAGCCCTATGCTTGTTCTGTGAATCACTATAAATGGCCTGCCATGGATAAACTCGCAAGCAGCTTCACAAGAGCCGCAGCCAATACACTTGCCTAGATCAATCACCCTAATATACCTTATAGCCGGGTCTTGCATCATCAGGTGATCACCCCCACAGTGGGCGAGGACTTACCCATCTTTGCGATGAACCAGTTGTGCATGTACCTGGCAGCCTTTAGACCGCTTCTCATAGCTGGCCCTATCCTGCTCGGACCTTGGACCACGTCTCCTGCCGCGAAGACTTTGGGTATGCTTGTCTGCATTATTTGGTTAACCCATATGGAGCCATCCTTATTGAGCTTTAAGCCCAGCGACTCAGAGGCCTTAGGGCTTATGGGGGGTGTTGGAGATTCCCCTGTGGCGAAGATCACGAGATCTGCTTCGACCACGAACTCGCTACCTGGTATCGGGACAGGCTTGGGTCTCCCCGTCTCATCTGGTGGGCCGAGTGTCATTTTCTGAAACTTCACGCCCCTAGCGACACCGTTTTCAACTATAACTTCAACTGGAGAGGCCAACTCGATGAACTCCACGCCCTCCCTCTTGATCCTCTCGATTTCGTAAACTCCAGCTGGAGCCTCCTTGATTGTCCTCCTATAGACGAGGATCGACTCTGCCCTCGTCTTTAAGGCTCTCTCGGCGGCGTCTACAGCACTATATCCTCCTCCAATAACAACCACCCTCTTAGCTGTTGGTGGACTTATTTGTGCCAATCTTAGCTCGTGTACTTTCCACTTGTACAAGTACTCTAGAGCGGTTGTCACTCCTTTAGCGTCAACCCCGGGGAGTTTTGGCAACTTAGACGCCCAGGTCCCAGTGGCGATTAACACCAAGTCATAGTGTGATAAGAGATCTGCAAAGTTGATTCTCTTCTCAACTAGGTCTTCTCCCTCATCGTGTGACGGCTCATCTGAGTATACCTTCGCCTTGTATACAAACTTGACGTTGAACCTCTCTTCTAGCTCTTTCACACCATCGAGCACCCTCTGTGGAGGTATCCTCCAGGATGGAATGGCGAGAGTCATTAAGCCACCTGGGATTGGTTGTTTATCATAAACGTCTACCTCATAACCTTGACAAGCGAGAAACCCAGCTGCATATAGCCCGGCGGGACCTGCCCCTACAATCGCCACTCTAGCGTTGATACCTACACCTCTCTCGCGACACATAAAAGCGAACCTTATATAGTCACCCAATTAGCACCACCGCTATCCGCGTGTATACTCTATGTAAATGGAACGACCATGCTATCTTATAAATTAACATGAACTTTACTTGGTTGTCTATTTATCCCACATCAATCCCAACCTAACGTATTTAACCCTTCTAGCTCTAATTGTGAGGCAGTAATTGAAAGGGGTGTGGAGGTGAAGATCAAGGCTCTATTTCTAGATGTTGATGGCACGCTCACAGTTGACAGGAGGTCTTACGTGTTGAGCCTCGAGGCCGTGTATGAATTGAGGAGAGCTGTTGAAGTAGGGGTTGTAATCACATTGGTTTCGAGTAATGCTTTACCCATAATTGTGGGCTTATCTAGATATATGGGGTTGAATGGCCCCTCGATAGGCGAGACAGGTAGCCTTATCTACCACTCTGAATGGGGCTTGGTAGCTCTCGCGAGTAGGTCAGCTAGAGAGCTGTACCTGGCTTTGCTTAGAGAGTTTGACGAGTATGTTGAGGATAGTTGGCAGAATGTGTTTAGACTGTACGAGTTCGCCCTTAAGTTGAGAGATAAACATCTTGAGAGGGCGAGAGAGGTTTTACAAGAGCTTAGGGATTTCGTTGAGAGGCGGTATCCAGGCTTCACGGTTGACTATAGTGGTTACGCGTTACACGTTAGGGAGGTTGGTGTTAGTAAGCGTAGAGCTGTCAAGTATGTACTTGAAAAGCTCGGCATAGACCCCTCTGAAGCTGCTGGTGTTGGAGATAGCTACATGGACCTAGAGTTTCTCAACGAACTAGGCTTATCAGCGGCCGTCTCAAACGCTGATGAAGAGCTAAAGAGGGGTGTCACGCTAGTTTTGAGTAAACCTAGCGGGCTTGGTGTAGCGGAGTTTATTAGAATGATACTTGGTGGCTACGTCTGAAGACTCTAATTATATTTGACCTCGACGGGACGCTTGTTGATAGCGAGGAGTTCATCACTTGGAGCTTCATCGAGACCGGCAGGCTACTGGGTATCGATATTGACGCCTCTCTCGTAAGAGGCCTCATCGGGCTACCCCTAGAGGACGTTGTCGAGAGACTATTGATTGGAGTACCTCGCGATAAGGTTGAAGAGTTCACACGTACTAGGCAAGAGCTTGTTGAAAGGTATTGGCGGAGCATGGTTAGGTTGTTCCCCGACGTTAAGGCGGCGCTCAACGAGCTTAAGAGGTCTGGTTACCTACTAGCCGTGGCCTCATCTAGTAGACAAGAGAGGATTATAGAGTTTCTAGAGCACTTTGGGGTGATAGACTACTTCGACTACATATCAGGCGTGAAGCCGGGTGTTAGAGGGAAACCAGCACCTGACGTCATATTGAGCGTGCTCAAGGCGCTCAACAAGGATCCAGGCGAAGCCGTCTACGTTGGTGATAGAGAAGTGGACTGTGTAGCTTCAAGTGCAGCTGGAGTAGACTTCATACTCGTAGAGCGCGCCCCCTCCTTGTCAACACGCTCGTGTAAGCCGAAGGCAAAGACATCGACGCTACTAGAGCTACCAACAATCCTAAAACGCTATTAGGGGGCTACCAGTATACAGTACTAGCCCGCGGCAACCCGGCGGCGGCGTCGCTTAGACGCCGGGCATAGCCCGGTGAGTGAAAAGCCGGCCTCCTGCCGCGGGCACATTTAGGAGTCTTCGTGGCGCAAAGTTTTTAAGCCCCTCAAATACAAAGAGAGATTTGGACACATGCTTCTCACCGTGGAGACCCGAGAAGTAGAGGGGCGCTTACCCCTCTAACCTCGGGTCTGACGGGGGTGAGCTACTAGCACCCAGCCTCAGCAACCCCGGGCGCCCTGCGGCCGTAACTCCGGTTGATCCTGCCGGCCCCGACCGCTATTGGGGTGGGGCTAAGCCATGGGAGTCGTACGCCTCGCCGCCGCGGGGCGTGGCAGACGGCTGAGTAACACGTGGCTAACCTACCCTCGGGAGGGGGATAACACCGGGAAACTGGTGCTAATCCCCCATAGGGGAGGGCGCCTGGAAGGGTCCCTCCCTGAAAGGGCGTGGCGGGGGCTATCGCCGCCACACCGCCCGAGGATGGGGCTGCGGCCCATCAGGTAGTTGGCGGGGTAACGGCCCGCCAAGCCGAAGACGGGTAGGGGCCGTGAGAGCGGGAGCCCCCAGATGGGCACTGAGACAAGGGCCCAGGCCCTA
>Ga0326760_1000776_pt1 | contig 15393 bp, 16 predicted proteins | sample GCREP_S_FD_207668 | JGI IMG/M metagenome (GOLD analysis project Ga0326760, IMG submission 207668) | Hot spring sediment microbial communities from Geyser Creek Basin, Yellowstone National Park, WY, United States - GCR.EP_S | ecosystem: Environmental > Aquatic > Thermal springs > Near-boiling... | reverse complement strand
GCCGCGGACGAGGTGGCCAGGCTGGCGGAGGAGGTGTTGAAATGCGGCGACGCCCAGTGCGTGTTGGGCTACGAGGGGGCGGCCGCCTCGGCCTACTGGACGGCGCTCTCCTCCGCCTTCGGCGTGCCGGGGAGGAGCCCAGAGGCGTCTGACCCCTTCAACCTAGCGCTTAACTACGGCTACGGCGTCTTGAAGTACGCCGTGTGGAGGCAGGTAGTGGTCCACGGCCTCGACCCATACGCCGGCTACCTCCACGTGGATAGGTCTGGGAGGCCCTCCCTCGTGTTGGACCTCATGGAGGAGTTCAGGCCGCACGTCGACCTCCTGGTTCTCAGGCTCAAGCCAAACGGCGGCTGGGCGGAGGGCGGCCTGCTTACCCGCGAGGCCAGGGCGCAGATCGTGCAGAGGTGGGCGGAGCTCAAGCTGGAGCCCGTAATCGCCAGACAGGTGGCGGCGGCTGTGGCGCATCTGGAGGGGAGGGCCTTATACGCGCCGCACAGCCTATGATCTGGGTCGCGGTCTATGACGTATCAGACGACGGCGAGAGGGGCTGGGCCGCCTCTGTGCTCCAGGCGTGGGGCTTCGTGAGGGTGCAGAGGAGCCTCTACGTGGGCCGCCTCCAGAGAGGCAGGGCGGCCGACCTGGCCGCGGCGCTGGCGAGGAGGGTCAAGACGGGACACGTTGCCCTGATCCCCGTCACCGAGGAGCTCCTCTGGGGGGCGCTGGAGGTGGGGACGCCGCCCTACGCCCCGCTCAAGCCGCCTAGGTATGTACAGACGCTCTTGGTATAGGCCGACGCCCTGGGACGTCCTGGAGCTGGAGTGGTGCCCCCGCTACCTCTGGCTGTCGAAGAGACACGGCGTGCCCGTAACCCCCTCCATGGCCAAGGGGAAGGCGGAGGAGGGGGCGTTGCGCAAAAAGCTCGCGGCGGCGCTCGGAGGCGAGCCAAAGCCCGTCTACATAGACGCCGGGTGGGCGCACGGCGTCGTGGACATGCTGGCGCGGGGCAGATCCGCCGTGCCCGTGGAGATCAAGACAGGCGTCCCGAGGCGGGAGCACAAGTGGCAAGTCTACGCAGAGGCGTACCTAGTGAAGGCCTCCTTGATGTCCGTGTCGCAAGCCGTCTTGGCCTACGGCGAGAGGATCGTCAGACTCACCGTAACCGCCGCAGAGCTGAAGGCCGCGGAGGCGCTCCTCCACAAGGCGGCTGAGGTGGTGGAGGGGCCGCCGCCACCGCCCAGAAAAACGGCCAAATGTCTATACTGCCAGTACAGACCCATATGTACCTCTACATAGGGAAGGTCCAGGTCGGACCGCTCTCCGGCTACCTCTGGCTTCTTGGTAACAGGCTCTACCTGAAGCTGGGTTGGCGCCCAAGCGGCACGTACTTTTTGGGCAACCTCTCCGACCCCCTCACCCTAGCCGTTAGGCTCGAGCGGCTGATCCCGCGTCCAGTGGACGTGAGGAGGGCCGCCGTTGCGCTGGCCAAGGCATTGGCGGCTGCGCTGTATGTGGCTAGGCGTTGTAGAGACAGCCCCAGGTGGAAAATCCGTGTATGGGAAGCCGAAATGATGATACTAGACGCCGCGTCTGCGCTGGCCTGGACATGGCCCACGGCGCACAAAGCGCTGAGGAAAGAACTCAAAAAATTAGGCGAGGAGGCGCCGGTGTAGACCGACGCCGCATACGGCGTCGGCGAGGACTCCGCCGGCTTGCGGCCACAACCGCAGGACTCGACCGCCGCCTGTCCGCGGCTCTGCGGCGAGGGTCTCTCGGGATTTGACGAAAACCTGTACTATATACAGTTTCAACACCTCTTGAGATTCTAGCTGTAGGTAGGCTTACCGCCGAGCAAATGGCTGAGTTGATAAAGTTCCAACCCTTCTTGAGATTCAGGCGAAGTGGTTGCAGCCGAGGCGGCTCACAAAATCATTGCATGTTTCAACCCTTCTTGTTGAGATTCTAGTTGACTTGCCAAGAGACCACGTCATCGACGACATACTGCTGAGGTTGTTTCAACCCTTCTTGAGATTCTAGGGCTGGGTTGCGCCAGATGCATGCGGTACGTCAGGAGGGAGAGTTTCAACCCTTCTTGAGATTCTAGACAGGAGAGGCTGTTGAAAATGATAAGAGAGGGAGTTGTTTTGTTTCAACCCTTCTTGAGATTCTAGAAGGTCGTCTCTGTAAAGGTCGCCGCGACGAAGTACCCAATGCCGTTTCAACCCTTCTTGAGATTCTAGGGCGCCCATCTGTGATGCTTCCTCCGACGCCTTCCTCAAGATCGGTTTCAACCCTTCTTGAGATTCTAGCGAGCGCAAAGGCGCCGAAGGCGACGCTTGCCAGAAGCAGATAGACGTTTCAACCCTTCTTGAGATTCTAGGCCGACTGTCACCAGCGTGTACGTCAGCGCGCTGAGTATGGAGTTTCAACCCTTCTTGAGATTCTAGCATCTCCTTCACCCTGCCAGACTACTTGGTACACGCGTTAGGTTTCAACCCTTCTTGAGATTCTAGTATGTGGCGCCGACCCAGCCGAACAGCGCGAGGATGGGCTGGGCGTTTCAACCCTTCTTGAGATTCTAGGGCTTGTGTGTTTGGTTGTTGTGGGTTTTTAAGTTTTTCTTTGGTTTTTTGTAGGTTCGGCGGTCGGCTTGAAACCACGCTTTACATTCATTTCATTCGGCGTTGGGTGAAAGCGAGGCGCCATTCTTCGGCGCTCCGCAAAAACAAAAACGAGAAAAAAGCGGGAAAGGTACGCCATTCTTCGCAGTTAGGCTTGGCGGTATTGTAGTAACTTTAGGAGGGCATAGGCGGCAGAGGTGGGTTTGCCGTCTGCGGCGACGCCGTGTTTTTCGAATTCCTCTAGTATTCTCTTGGCTGTCGGAGTTGGCTCTACGGCGCCTTTTTGGAGTTTTCTTAGGGTGTCGCGTCTGGTTTTGGCTCTGGCGTCCATGAGCTTGTTTGCGTATAAGAGGGGGCGGAGGTCTGCCTCTACGATTTTTTCTGTGTGTTCCGCCATTGTGTATACGGCGATTAGGTCGGCGCCGAGGTGCGCCACGGCGAGCATGGCGGCTGTGTATAGGCAGAGGCCGAGGGCTCTGACTCCTCCGCCTATGTCGAGGTAGTAGTGGTGTTTCTCGGCGAAGAGGTCTAGGGCGTCGCCGACGCAGCGCCAGAAGTCTTCTGGGTCAAGCGTCTTCACCTCGACGGCGGCGTTGGCCACGGCGGCGTATCTCTGGATCTCCGCTATGGCGTTTTTCGTCCTTTCGTTTTCTGGGTCCACCGTGGCGAGCGCGATTTTGCCGGGTCTGCACCTGTTGGCGGCGGCCATTACGTGGTGGTAGGCGAACCCCAGCGACGCAACAAGGACCCGCATGTCTCATGTCTTTCTCAAGTTTTTATACTTGTAAAGAGGCGTCGTCGCGTCTTTTTCTGCTTTACATTTATAAATATCAATAGATTTAAGTTTTTATTTTCGTTGACACATGGCTGGGGAGTTGGCTGGGAGTACGTGGAGGAGTTTGGAGGCGTGTTGTCGTTGTTGAGGTTTCTCCGGAGGGCGGGCCGCCTGAGCGAAGTGGACAAGTTCGCGTCGGCGCCCGACGCCGAGTCTGCGATGGAGGTGTTGAGGGAGGCGATGAGTCTTGTGTATAGGTCTAGGCGCGGCGAGTACTGCGTCGACGAGGAGATCAGCGCAGACGATGTAAGCCGCTTCAAGTACCTCTGCGGAGAGAAGTGCATCAAGGAGCAAGGCGGGAAGTACGTCCTGCGGGTTAGGTGCCCCAGGTTGCCCACAGATGAGGAGCTTGCGAAGCTGTACGACGCGTTGAAGAGCGGGAGGCTGAAGCCCAGCGTCTTGGAGGCCCTTGCCTTGGCCAGGCGCGGGGGGAGGCCATGAGGGGCGGCTTCCTCTCCCTCTCCGCCCGCGTGGTGGTGAACGCAGAGGCGATGAACATGGTGGAGGCGATCGGCAACGTGGTGAGGCATAGGAAGGCGACTCTTGTGTACAGGATCCGTGAGGGGCAGAACGAGAGGTATGAGATCAGGACGGTGCCCGTGGTGTCCGGCGAGGCGCTCCGCCACGCCGTCCAGAAGGCCTTGGCGGAGGTGGCGGAGATGATGGGCCTGCCGGTGTGTAGCTGGTGTAGGCGGGGCGAGTTCGTAAAGCACGGCGTAGTCCTAGACGAGTTCTTCCGCGATGTAAAGGGCGCTGGGGGCGTCGCCGGTTTTGAGGAGGCGGCGGGGAGGAGCATATACGAGGCGGAGAGGCTGATTCTGGAGTCTTGCGTCGTCGAGGACGTAGGCGGCTTTTTGATCCCGACGAGAGTTCCGGTGAAGAGGACGTCTGTTCTCGAGGTGGGCTACATGGTCCCGGCAGTGGAGGGCGGGAGGGTCATGTACGGCTTCGACGTCCAGTTCCACGTGAGGCACGCGCCTGGGGCTCAGCAGAAGGCGCCTCAGGGGGCGGAGGCGGCGCCTCAGTCTGTCTACAACATAGAGTCCAGCTCCGCGGTGTACGCCCTGGCCGTGAACGTGGAGCTGTGGCGGATCGGCATGTGGTTTGACGAGAGCTCGGGGTAGTACGCGGCGCTGGGGGACAGGGACAAGAGGGTGCACGCCGCGCTTCTGGCCCTCGCCGCTGTATTAAGCGGCGACGTGAGGACGGGCGGTCACTGGAGTAGCTACAGGCCGTTGTGGAGGCTGGAGAGCGCCGCCGCAGTGTTTTCAGGGCCTATGCCCATCTCGGCCGCCCCCGCCGTGGACGAGGACTACCTCGACGAAACGATTAAGCTGGCCAGGGCCAAGGCCGAGGCGTATAAAGACGCCGGCATCGACGTGGGGTACAGAGTGCTCGTCCTCAGGGGGTCTAGGCAGTGTCAGCTCTGCGGCTCAGGCGACGTGAAGGCGGTGGACGCCGCCTCGGACTTCGTCAAGAGGCTTGTGGAGCTGGGGCGGGAGTACGCCGGCGGCTCTCCCCCGGCGGAGGGGCGACAGGGAGCCGAGCCGCAGGAGGGCGCAGGCGGGGAAGAACAGAGGATGGGGCGTGGAGGACGCCGATGATTCTGCTCAGCGTAAGGCTTTTGTTCCACTGGGGGTTTTGGGCCAGGCCGCTTTTCATGAGCGCCAGGCAGCCCACCATGACGGTGCCGCCGCCTACTGTCTTTGTGGGGGCCCTGGCGCGGGGGCTCGCCGAGCTTCTGCGGGCGCGGGGCCGCGGGGTTCCTGAGTATAGGCGGGCCGGGGGGCGGTACTACGTGCCGCTTGCGCAGAGCCTGGGGCGTTGCGTTGAGCGGGTTTACTTCAGGCTGGTCAGAGGCGGAGTCTCCGCCGCGGTGGACAAGACGAGGGTGTTCCAGGGGCCTTACATACGGCTGGAAAACCTCAGCGACCCCTCCCAGCGTTTTGCGGTCAGAGACTTGGGCAAGGCCTACGCGCCTGGCGCAGAGGCCGAGTTTGCGGTTTTGGTTAGAGAGGGGTGCGAAGTGGGGGAGGGGGACGCGCGCATCGCGCTGGACGCCGCCGCTCTCGTGGCCGCGGCGCACGCCGTCACTAGGCTGGGGCCTGCGGAGGGCGTCGTCGCCGTCGCCGACGTAGCGGCGATGCGGTGGGAGGACTGCGTCGAGGTCCGCGACGTCAAGGTCCTCGACGTGCCGTGTCCCTACTTCCCGTGGGGCGGCGGCGAGTTGCCCCCGCCGTGGAGGACGACGCAGTTCCTCGACTGGCGGGATGAGCGCGTGTGGAGCGACCAACGGGTGCAGGGCGACGTAGTTGTATACGCAGTGCCGGAGAGCGAGTGGGCTCCGCTTAGGGTGGAGTTCCCGCCGTGTTCCACCTTGTCGAAGGTTAAAATAGTGGAGTGTGGAGGGCTTGGGTATGTTGATCCGCGTGTCTAGTCTTTCCTCTGGCGGGAGGTCGCTGGCCTACAGCACAGTTACAAAGCTTGCCGACGAGTTTATCCACGGTTTGAGGCCTTTAATGGGCGTAAACCTCGTCGCGGGGCTTACTGGCAGCGGCAAGACTTTGCTGGGGGAGGCGTTGTGGGTCGGCGTTGCGCATGCAATCTACGCCCTACTCCGCGACGAGCGTTACTTCAACGCTCTGCAGGCGGCGATAGACGCATATGCGATCCGACCCCTTACGTTTAAGCTTATGGCGTGTTTCAGAGAGGTAGAGGTGGGGCGGGAGCTCTGCGTCGAAGTGGATGTGATAGATAGCCGTAAGGCCGACGTTAAGCTCCCCGCCGAGCTAAGCGGGGAGTTGCGCGTCCGTGCGTTGTACGGTCTGTTGCACATAATTTCTGTGCCGGATAGGGTGAAGTGGGGCGTCGCGCATGCCCTAAGGGAGCTTAGGGAAGTCGGACTGCTTAAATTTGTTACAGACACCTCTCTCCCCAGAGAGACGTGTTTAGCCACGATTACGTTGTTGCCTCCCGTAGGCTTTGATTTCGCTGGAGAGAGACATAGGCCGTGCTACATGCATATGCTAGGCGTGTCTCCCGAGGCTATTTACAAGTCTGAGGCAAAGAACGGGAAGGTGCGTATATTCACGCATATAAGCAACGGGGAGCTGAACAAGGCGTTGTTTAAAACTGTGAATACCGTTGCAGTTGAGCTTTCTAAGTTGACTAGGGAGGAGAACATAGTTTCAGTCCTTCCCCTGATCTATCTCGACGACGGATTTGAGGGGCTTGACATTGGGCGCATAAAGAGACTTCTCGAAGGGCCGTTTGACGTCTCAATTTATGTTACTTCTCATAGAATTGAGGCTGGGATGTACACAACCCGTAACTTCGTCTTGAGCTACGGCACTAGGGCGTCTGAACTCGTCGAACAGCCTCGCGACTTCCGCTTTGCCCTTGTCGATGCCAGTTTGATAGAGAGACATAGCGACATCTTCAAGGATGTGTGTAAGGCGCTGACAGACGCCGAGTGTAAGTAGCATGGACTGTCTGGCGAAGCTCCGCGGGGGTCTTAGGCTCGCCGCAACTGAGGGCTCTGTCGAGCTGTTGGTGAAGGGTGATTGCAATGATGTCGCCTCAAACGCGCCGAAGTATTTCGAACAGATCGTGACTGGGACAACTGCGTCGCTTGGGCGGTTGCTGGCGCAAGTGGGGCGAAGTATCAAGCAACGGCTCTTCAGGCGTAAATGACTACAGTTAGGTTGCCTATCTTAAACATGCTTGCGGTGGACTTCGCCGCGTCGCTGTTTAGGCTGACGCTGGGCGATGTGGAGACCGCCGATGTTGAGACCGCGTACGTCTTCAAGGTGGTCAACTTGGGGAGATTCGAGACCAAGCTCAGGTTCTTCGCAGAGAAGTCCGACGACGTTCTTCGCGGCATTTTCAACCTCTTGGGCGGACACTTCGTGACGCGGGACTGTAATGTAAATAGCGTGCAGGAGCTGGCGAAGCTGGCGAGCCAGAGGCCGAGCGAGATGTTGCGCCACCTCTCGGCCGTTGAGATGGACAGGAAGGAGGGCGTGGTGGAGGTTCTGTGGGGCGAAGAGCCCTTTGTGAGGAACCCGCCTCCTCTATTGCAGTCGGTGGAGTTTATGGAGGGGGTGCGGGCGTGGCCTGTAGAACAACTAGACGTCACGGGCTCGGGGGCCCGCGCAAAGACTAAGTCCGGGTTTAGGCGCACCGTCCGCCCCAGCTGTATGGTGCTGGGCGCATTGGCGCTGGGCGTCTCGGCGACGTACGTGGCGGGGAGCCAAAGGCAGAGGAACATCCGCTTCCTCATCCCGCTTTGTTTTGTAGAATACGACGCGGTGGCAACCCGCTTAGTCGATAGGCTGGGAAGGCTCGGCTTGTGCGACTTGCCTGAGCCTTTGATGAGACTTATAATCTCGGCGCTGGCAGGGCGGCCCGCCGTGTTTAGGCTTGTTGACATCGCCTACTCCGGCGGCATAGACGTACAGCGCGACAGCTCCCGGGAGCTCGTCGTCGATACGAAAAGCCTTGGGCGCTACCTCTCCACTTTGCACCGCCATGCAGACGCCCTCTTGAGACTAGCCGAGCAGTGGTGTCTATGCGACAGAAGAGGGTGGCCCGACGAGTGTAGAGACGTGAGCCGCGCAGGCGTTGTTGCCGCCGAGATCTACCTCTACGCCGAAACTGGGCGTTTGGAACACGCCTATGAGGCGTTGAGCGTCTTGTTGCGTCTTTCGCGGGACGTAGGTGGGGGCTTAACGCGTCTAGTGGAGGAGATGGTATGATAGCAGAGCTGTTTCTGCGGGCTCTTGGCGACTTGGGCTTAGAGAGGCGCGAAGCAGTGGTTAAGGCGGTCGAGCTGCTGGACGGCACCGTCTCGAGGGGGGAGCCGCGCCAGGTGGTGCTCAAGGCGCCGACGGGCTACGGCAAGTCCTTTGCAAGCGTGGCGCTCGGCTACGCGATTTACGCCGCGTATAGAGACGGGGGGTGGGAGAGGCTTGGAGGCGTCTCTAAGGTCGTCCACACGTTGCCCATGGCGTCGATCGTGCAAGACCTCTACAAGAGGGCTCTCGCAACGCTTGCAGGGCTTGAGCCGGAGCAGGCGCAGAGACGCCCGCTGAGGGTGCTGGAGGAGGAGTTTGTGGAGAAGTTCGGCGAGAGGTGGGTGGGGTTCCAGGCTTGGAGCATAGACGCCGACTTCAGAGACCCGCTGTTTATCTACTCCACGCTCGTCTACACCACCTTCGACAGCTTTGCGCTGAACTTGTACAAGGTCACGCCGCTGACCGCCAGGAGGGCGCCGTACGAGGCCGCCAGAGCCGCGCTAATGAGGTCGGTGGTCGTCCTCGACGAGGCTCACCTCTTGGCGGAGCCGGGAGGCGGAGAGAGGAAGAGCGCCGCCAAAGAGCTGACCGCGCTGAGGGCCGCCGTGACGTCGCTGGCCGAGCTCGGAGTGCCCGTGGTGGTGATGACTGCGACGATACCCACCAGCTTGATCAAGCTTGTGACCCCCAACGCGCGCGTGGTGGCCGCGCTTGCCGAGGGCTGTAGGCCGGCGGAGGGCGAGGAGGCGACGCACGACTACAAGCCGAGGGGCGTAGTCACTGCCAGGCTTGTGGGGCAGGTCGACTACGTTAGCGTCGCGGAGACGCATAGAGGCGGCGGGCTCAAGCTCTTTGTGTTCAACACCGTCAGGAGGGCGATCGGCGCCTATTTGAAGCTGAAGGAGCGCTTCGGCGACGTGGTGTTGCTCCACGGCAGGCTTTCGCTGGGCGACAGATCTGCGGCGTTGGAGAGACTGGAGGAGTTGCAGAGCCGCGGCGGCGTAGTTGTGGCGACTCAAGTGGTGGAGGCGGGCGTCGACCTAGACGCCGAGCTCCTCGTGACAGACGTGGCGCCGTTGCCCAGCTTGATACAGCGCATCGGCCGCGCCGCGAGGAATAAGGTCGAGCGGGCCGAGGTCTACGTTGTGTCAGACGGCGAGGCGCTGGAGGGCGCGAGGCGCGTCTACGGCGAGGCCGAGGTCGAGGCGACGCTGAAGTTGCTGAAAGAGCGCGCGGGGCCCGACGGGACGCTCGACGTGGACTGGCGCAACCCATGCCCAGAGGCCGGGGGGAGCTACGCCGGCCTGTTAGAGAAATACGGCGAGGTGGTGTACCGCGACGCGCCTCTGGACACCTCCCTCCTTGTGGAGCTCACCGCCCTCAACTCCCTCGTGACTATGCACAGAGAGGACGCAGAGAGCGCCCTCGAGCACTTCTGCGGCTTCGTCAGAGACGCCGCGGCGGTCCCCGTGATAACCTCCCGGAAGTACCTAAAAAGCGGCGACGTGAAGAAGTGCCTTGTGTTGCTGAGCCTCGACTACCTGCTGAGACGGAGAGATAGGGAGTCTCTCTACGCGAAGGTTCTGGACTGGGAGGGCGGGAGGGTCCGCGTCGCCGTACGCGGCGGCGCAAGGGAGGACGTCTGCGAGCCCCTAGGCGACGACGTGTACATATGTAGCGTGGAGCTTAGGCTGGACCCGGGGAGTCCAGGGCGCTCCTGCAGACAAGTCCTGAGGTTGGAGTCGAAGGTCGCGGCGACTGTCGGCGGGGAGAAGGAGCGCGTCGCCGTGCTGGGCCTCTTGGCGAGAGAGGGTGCCTACGTCGAGGGGCTGGGGTTCAGGGCGGACTATGAGTGAGGCCGTCTACGCGTGGTGCGGCCAGCCACTTAGGGAGCACCTGGAGGGAGTGGCGCAGATAGCGGCGCTCGACGCAGAGACCCTGGACCGCGCCGCGGCGCGGACAAGAGACGTCTTTGGGTGCCAGCTCAACGTAGACGCGTTGAGGAGGGAGGTCTTGAGCTCCGCGGCGAGGCTCGCCAAGTCGCTTGGCGTTGAGCCTAGGGAGGCGCACGCGCTTTTGGCAGTCGCCGCGTACCTCCACGACGTGGGAAAGGCCGCGGCGGCGTACCAGGAGAGGCTCCGGGCCGCCTCTGCCAGCGACCCTGCCCGTTGCCCAGCCCAGCTGAGGGGCCACGAGGTGCTTTCCGCCTGGCTTGCGTGGCATCTCGTCTACGAGTTGCTCAAGCCTCGCGGCGTTGCGGCGGAGGACGCGGCGGCGGCCGTCGCGGCCGGCGTGGCGCTCCACCACTCGGCCAGGAGGAGCATAGACGGCGTGTTAGACGACGCCAAATCCGCGGCGATGGGGCCTAGGGATGTGGAGAGGCTGGCGGAGGCGGCGCGGGGCGTCGAGAAGTACTGGCCGTGGGGGCTGGGCGACGCGTTGACCTTCGCCGCTGGGCGCATGAAGTGGGAGTACCTCCAGACCCTCGACGCGGCGCTCCTCAAGCTACGCGCCAGGTTGCTGAAGCCCGCGGCGGTGTGGGGAGAGCTGGTTGCCTACGTGATCATGATCGCAGACAACCTCGACGCGGCTCTCGGAAGAGAGGCCGGGGGGCAGGCGAGGCTGGTTCTTAGGCCCCTCCTCCGTTGCGGGACATGAGCGTCGTGGTGGCCAGGGGGAGGACCCGGGGCGCCGTGGCGCTGGCGGGCTTCTCGGGGACGGTGGCGCAGGCCATAGTGCTTGAGCTCCTCGGCGCGGGGGAGCTCCACGGGGCCAGGCCGAAGCCGTTCGCCGTGTGGCCGCTGGTGGCGGGAGGCAGGCCTCTGCTGGATGGGGCGGCGTTGAGGGAGGGGGCGGCGGTGGAGCTCCGGGTGGGGTTTGCGGTGAGAGAGCTGGCGAGGAGGTTTGTGGAGGAGGTGTCTGCCCGGGGCGTGTTTCGGCTGTTCGGCGTGGAGGTGTCTGTGGAGGAGGTGGAGTTTTGGGAGGCGCCGCGGCGGCTTGAGGAGCGGCCGTGCTTCAAGGTGGAGTTCCTCTCGCCCACGCGTTTCGAAACCCAGCCGTACTACAGGCGGAAGACGCCGGTTTATGACTTCACGCCGAGGCCGCTTAACCTCTTCCTCTCGGCGGTGGCCTACGGCAGGAGGTTCGGCTTCTTGAAGCTAGGCACGCCGTTCCTCCGGTGGGTCTACACCTACGTGGGGCTGACCGACTTCGGCTGCCGGGGGCCTTGCGTGAGGACCGTGAGGCTTCTGGGAGGCGGCGTGGCCAGGGGCTTCGTGGGGTGGGCCCTGTACCGCGCCTTCGACACCCGCCGCCTCTCCGACCTCTGGCGGGCCTTGGCGGTGGCGGAGGCCTTCAACGTCGGGACAGGCCGGGGCATGGGGCTCGGCGCCGTGAGGATAACCCCCCTCTACTGCCCGGGGCAAGACGCCCAGACGCAGACCCCGTAGCTGGCGCACTAGCCGCTGTTGCAGAGCTACGCGTTTTCGCCGGCCTTACGTCTAGACGCCGCCGCGGAGCGGACCTAATGTCGGCGGCTCCCGCCGGGCGCCGACGTCGGCAAGCTCTGCGACTGCGACGAGACGCAACGCGTTCCTAACAGGGAAGTCTATTGCAACCTCTTTAAAATCGCAGTAGTTCGTGGTGTAGCGGGACTAGGATTGGGAAACCCTCACCTTTCCATTTTCCAACCCATCGCCCCACTTGACGCGGCCCCTCAGCGTCTCTATGCGCTTGACAAACACTTCAAAGCGGCGGCCGACAACCACAACACGTCCGGTCCCTCCTCAAGATTCTACGGTACCTGTCGTGGCGGCTTCGCATAGGAGGTTCTCCCTTTCGAGATTCTACGTCTTCAGCCCATTCTGAACACTTGCCGTTATCTTCTCCAATTTCAACCCTTCTTGAGATTCTACCTTTCGGCTTAAACGCCATGCTTGCCAACAGGCCCCACGTGTTTCAACCCTTCTTGAGATTCTACTAGCGCAGGGCAGGAGCTGGGCAGTGGAGGAGTTGCCAGACATGTTTCAACCCTTCTTGAGATTCTGCTTTCTATCAACATGCCGTTTGTTACGGTGTCTACTTTCGGCGCGTTTCAACCCTTCTTGAGATTCTACGAAATGCTTGCCGACGTGCTGGAGTTTGAATGGCTGATAGGACGTAGTTTCAACCCTTCTTGAGATTCTACTTACGGCAAAACACCGCTGTATTATGCAGGGAATAGGTGCAAAGTTTCAACCCTTCTTGAGATTCTACTGAGGCGCCTCCAGCGCCATAACGTCAACGGAGCGTATCCAGTTTCAACCCTTCTTGAGATTCTACATCTACTGGCTGTTGCAGTACGGCCGGACGTTCTACGTCTACATGTTTCAACCCTTCTTGAGATTCTACCAGTCGTTGCCGAAAACCCTCCACTCGCTGTCTACTGTGTGGTTTCAACCCTTCTTGAGATTCTACCTCGTAGAGGTGAAGCACTGGACACATGAATACGGCTTGGAGGAGTTTCAACCCTTCTTGAGATTCTACGGCGGCTACGGGGTGCCGCTCCAAGGTTGCGTGGTTGCTTTTGGTGTTTCAACCCTTCTTGAGATTCTACCGCTCATGTGGTCGGTTCTTGTTGGTTTTTAAGTTTTTCTGCTGTTTTTTGTCTTCTTGGCGGTTGGTGTGGAGCTTCGCTTTACATTCATTTCATTCGGCGCTGGGTGAAGTCGAGATGCCATTCTTCGGCGCCTCGCAAAAACAAAAGAGGAGGGAAGGGGAAAAAGAACGCCATTCTTCGCAGTGCCGCATGGCGTATTTCGCCGGTGCCGTGTCTGGGCCGTGGTGCTGGTAGCCGTGGTGGGTCTGCGCAAAAGTAATGTCGTATCTCGTCTCCTCTAGAGACCGCTCTTCTTCGTCTCGTTCGTAGGCGTCCCCCAGGCTCCAGTTGCCTGCCTTCGTTATGCTCTCAGCTTCTCCAGCTTAAGCCGGGGGAGGGCTACCGGTGGCGTCTTCCACTAGAACGTGGCGTTGCAGGTGATGCCCCTTTCCAAAAACTCCAACGCCGGTCTCTTCAAAGCCGCCAGAAGTCTAGACTCCACATAAGCCGCGTCGGAGGGCTTAGGAAGCGGCTTTTTAAGTCTCGACGGCCGTGGGGAGTCCGTTGCCGGCATCTACTGTGCTCGCCTCGTCAGTGCCTGCTTCAGCTCCTCAAGGGCCTTCTCCAGCTCGCCGCTCCGCTTGACGCGTCCCTTAAGCACCTCTGCGCGCCTCGTCAGCTCCTTTAACACCGACGTTATGTCGGCGGCCGCGTCCTCTCTGGTCGCGTATTTAGAGAGCTCGCCGCTTGGGTCGAGCCCGTGGTGCTGGTAGTCGTGGAGGTCGAGGACGACTGCCATCCAGAGCGGCATCCCCCCATGACCCGCCTCTTCGAGAAGCCGGGCTAGAGTCTTCATCCTCCCCGTCGGAACTCTAGACACAGCCGTCGATTCGAGCCAACGCTTCTCCTCATCGGTCTTGACGAACGTCTTCAGCCTCCCCAGCTCGAGCCGTAGCAACGCGGCGAGAAGGGCCTTCCAGGCCTGGAAGGCCTTTCCAGCGGCGTTTCTCGTAAGACCCCTCTCAAGATACTCCAACGCCAGCCGGGCCTTGCCCAGCGCCTCCAGAAGCCGAGCCTCTACATAGCCCTCGTCGGAGGGCCTGGGAAGAGGACGCTCCACAAACTCAACAACCATGAAAAAGGCTACACTCTCTTTAAAACCTTTACACAGACGCCGCCGAGGTTCCTGATGTCAAGAGGGCGCCCCCAACGCCCTTCTTACTGCTTCTCTGTGTAGCGGCGTCTGCCACGCCACGTCTCTCCCAATGCCTAGTTCGGGATCCCTCTCCGGCGGCGGCTCGTCGACCCAGAATATCTGTTCTCTTTCGTATATGTTGTAGAGGATGAGGTTCCTTTCCACCAGCTGTTTGATCAATTCCTCGGGGGCGTCTGGGCTCCACAGAGCCTGGGGGTCCTCCACAGCCTTCTCAAGCCAGCTCCTCCACCTCGCCACGAAGTCCGGCGTCAGCTTCTTCTCCTTGGCTAGCCATGTGACTACGGCGTTTTTATCCCATTTTGCCGTGTATAGCTTGGAGAGCATGTCGGGGTTTCCGCCGGTCCAGCGCCACACTTCTTCAAACGGCGGCTTGGGGCTTGGCATTTTCTCATAGAGTTGCCGGAATCCGTTCTGCGGCATGTTCCACATAGGCATGGCTATAGACCACCTATGACGGCCTAACTCTTCCCGCGTCACGCCTTCGCTAGTTGCCACCAGCACCACGATGTTTTCGTACTTATATACGGGGTGCTCTATCATGTTGAGCAGACCCTTCACATATGCCGCGGCTTTGTCTAGGCCGATTGCCTGGAAGACGTCGTCGGCGATGACGGCGATCTTCCGCCTCCGCCTCTTAAGGACCTCTCTCACCAAGTCGAACACCGCCAGCGCCATCCGGCCCCACCTCTCATCCTCAAGAGTCTTCCTCACAAGTTTTAGGAAAAGCGACTTGACCTCGGGATCATCCACCTCAGCCGCGAAGACCTTGTCTAGGGGGTGGAGGTAGAAGACGTCGTACCCAAGCTCTCTTAGCATTACCGTGGACTGCCTCAAAAAAGCAGTCTTCCCACATCCCTCGGGGCCAAAGATGACGATGGGGAACCTAGTACCCCTCTTCGCCCACTCCACCACCTGCGCAAGAGCGCGGTCCCTATCCACAAACTCAGTCTCTACTCCAGGCGCAATTTCGACTCTGATCTTCTTCACGTCTTTTGAATGGGCTTTAAATAAAGCTTTGGCGCCGGGAGGTTGCCAGCTGATATTGGGTGCTGGGATGTCTTCGGCGCAACGTGCTGGTCTCGTCGGGCGTCTTGCCGCGCCTCTGGGCGTCTCTGTCCTTCGGGTTTATATGGGCTGGATGTTGCGGCGCCGCTGGGCGCTGGGGGCTGGTTGGGGTCGGAGGGGGGCGTGTGTGGCTTTGTCGGTGGCTTCTGCTGTGGGGCTCGGCGTTTGGTGGGTGGTAATGTTTAAGTAGGGCTTTGGTGGGTTTGTTATGTTTCTGCAGTTGGAGTGGGTGGTGACTGCCGTGGTGCTTCTTGTGGTTGTTGTTGTGGTTGTGGCTGTGTTGG
>Ga0326760_1000773_pt1 | contig 15460 bp, 18 predicted proteins | sample GCREP_S_FD_207668 | JGI IMG/M metagenome (GOLD analysis project Ga0326760, IMG submission 207668) | Hot spring sediment microbial communities from Geyser Creek Basin, Yellowstone National Park, WY, United States - GCR.EP_S | ecosystem: Environmental > Aquatic > Thermal springs > Near-boiling... | reverse complement strand
ATGGGATGGGAATGTGCGGTGCAAGGAACATCAAGGAGATGCATCGCTGTCAAATCGTCATCGCCCCAACCATCCGAACGGAAGGGAAACAATTGCAGCGAGAGCAAGGCGTCGGTCAAGGTCGGTGAAGGGCGGGACAAAAAATTAGGTTGCGAGTTGCGGGTTGAGAGTTGAGGGTTAGGGCTTTTTCTCTGAACGCGCAACCTGAAACTCGCAACTTTTCGGTTAGCCTGCTTTAGTAGGCTTTGTCTTCGTAGCCCAAAAAAGGGAGGGCGAGGCTCCTGCCGAGCCGAAATAGCGGCGAATAGCGAATGGTGAACGGCGAGTAGCGGATGGCAAGCGGCGAATAGTTTTGGGGAGAGCAGTGTTCTTGCACTGCCGAAAAAATTCTCGGCACTTAACCATCGCACCCCGCACTTAGCACTTCGCACCGTTTCTATTCACGCCTGCACGCTTACACTCCCACGGCTTTAAGTCACATTCCTGCCACCTTAACATCGTCAACGCTTGCCGCTAAAATATCTGCGACTTCAAACTCCGAAATTCTGGGAGGTGCGTGTTATGACGATGGTGGCATCTACGGTGGAGGCGCTCCTTTCGCAAGAGCGCGTCATTGAACCGCCCCCTGAATTCCGCGAGCGTGCTGTTGTGCGTGACCCCGCTATCTATGACGAAGCCGCTCGCGACTTTGAAGCCTTCTGGGCGCGGGTCGCTGAAGAGATGGTCACTTGGTTCCGCAAGTGGGACAAGGTGTTGGAATGGACGCCCCCGCAGCCAGGCACTCAACCGCCTTGGGTGAAATGGTTCGTCGGCGGAAAACTCAATGTCTGCTACAACTGTGTTGACCGCCATGTCCAAACTTGGCGGCGAACAAAAGCAGCCATCATCTGGGAAGGTGAACCTGGCGACGAGCGGGTGTTGACATATCAAGACCTTCACCGCGAAGTCCAGAAGTTCGCCAATGTCCTCAAATCGCTGGGCGTCAAGAAGGGCGACCGAGTGACGATTTACCTGCCGATGATTCCCGAATTGCCCATCGCCATGTTAGCGTGCGCCCGCATCGGTGCGATCCACAGCGTCGTCTTTGGCGGCTTCTCAGCGGAATCGCTGCGCGACCGCATCAATGACTCGCAAAGCAAAATCCTCATCACCGCCGATGGCGGTTGGCGGCGAGGCAACATAGTCCCGCTCAAACGCAACGCCGATGAAGCCTTGAAGGATTGCCCGACCGTTGAAAAAGTCATCGTTGTCCATCGGGGCGTGATGGATGCCACCCATGTGCCGATGGTGGAAGGGCGCGACCTTTGGTGGCATCGTTTGATGGAAAAAGCACCCCTTGATTGCCCTTGCGAGGAAATGGACAGCGAAGACCCGCTCTACATCCTCTACACCAGCGGGACGACGGGCAAGCCGAAAGGGCAACTGCATGTGCAAGGCGGTTACCTCGTCGGCGTCACCGCCACGACCAAATGGGTCTTTGACCTGCGTGACGAAGACATCTACTGGTGCACTGCCGACATCGGTTGGGTGACAGGGCACAGTTACATCGTTTACGGTCCGCTCTCCAATGGAGCGACCGTCGTCATGTATGAAGGCGCGCCCGATTACCCTGACCGAGACCGATGGTGGGCGATCGTGGAGAAGTATCGCGTCAACATCCTTTACACCGCTCCGACTGCCATCCGCACCTTCATCAAGTGGGGCGAGGAGTATCCCAAGCGCCACGATTTGTCATCGTTGCGCTTGTTGGGCACTGTGGGCGAACCTATCAACCCTGAAGCGTGGCTTTGGTATTGGGAGCATATCGGTGGCAAACGCTGCCCCGTCGTTGACACTTGGTGGCAGACGGAGACGGGTTGCATTGTCATCTCGCCACTGCCCGGCATCACGCCCCTGAAACCGGGCTCGGCGACCCGACCGCTCCCCGGCTTCTTCGCTGAAGTCGTGGACGAAAACGGAAATCCCTGCCCGCCCCGCGTGCAAGGTTACTTGGTGCTGACCAAGCCCTGGCCAGCGATGTCTCGCACCCTTTGGGGCGATCCTGAACGCTACATCCAAACCTACTGGGCTCGCTTCCCCGGCGTTTACTTCACAGGCGATGCATCTGTCAAGGACGATGATGGCTACTTCTGGCTGTTGGGGCGCGTGGATGATGTCCTCAATGTCGCTGGTCACCGCATCAGCACGATGGAGATGGAAAGCATCCTCGTTGAACATCCCGCCGTTGCGGAAGCAGCAGTCATCGGGCGTAGCGACGAAATCAAAGGGCAAGTCCCTGTCGCCTTCGTGACCATTCGGGAAGGCATCCCAACAAACGAGCATCTGGTGCAGGAACTGAAGGAATATGTCGCCAAGCGCATCGGTGCTATCGCACGACCTGCCGATATTTTCTTCACCGCCGAATTGCCCAAGACCCGTTCGGGCAAAATCATGCGCCGACTGCTGCGAGACATCGCTGAAGGGCGCGTCTTGGGCGACACGACGACCCTCGCCGACCCAACTGTTGTCCAGCAACTCAAGCAAATGTATGAAGAGCGCTACGGTGAAGGCAGTTAGTGAGACTTTCGTCACGCTTGACCCGTTGCGTTTTCAGAATTGCGCGTTATAATTGCAAGCGACGAATTTCGGGACAACGGCGTCCCGACAGATTTGACCGCAGTGACGGCGGTCTGTCGGGGCGCCGTTTCGTTTTTTAGGCGTGATGCGTGAAGCGTGAAGCGCGAAGTTGTGTCGTTACGAATTACGCATCAAGGCAAGGAGGTGAACGCCGTGAAGATGGTGATGGCGGTGATAAGACCGCACAAACTCGCTGAGGTGCGCCAAGCCTTAGCGCAAATCGGCGTCGTCGGCATGACGGTTTCGGAGGTGCGAGGGCACGGGCGACAGCGAGGGCAAGTGGAGCGCTATCGGGGAGCGGAGTATGTCGTGGACTTGCTGCCCAAAGTCAAGTTGGAAATTGCCGTCCCTGACGAACAAGTTCAGGAAGTCGTCGCCGCCATCGTCCAATCTGCCCGAACGGGCGAAATCGGCGACGGGAAAGTTTTCGTCTTGTCCCTTGAAGACTGCATCCGTGTCCGAACGGGCGACCGAGGTGAGGACGCGCTTTAACGCCGTTTGATGTTTTCGCTTTAGCGCAAAGCAATGGCGCTTTGCGCATATAGGGCAATGGCGCCCCTCCAAAAGTAAGCTAAAAGGAGGGGAGTAGCCGTGAGAAGAACGAAAATTGCTCAGGCGCTCGCAATAGCCTCTTTGGGATTAGGGGCGACCGCTGCCTTCCCGCAAGACATCCAGCAACTCAAAGGTCTAAGCGACCTTCTGTCCACACCTCAAGGCTTGCAGTTAATCGCCGACACCGTTTGGGTTTTGCTGGCAGCCTTCCTCGTTTTCTGGATGCACGCTGGTTTTGCCTTGCTGGAGTCAGGTTTCTGCCGCGCAAAAAACACTGCCAACATCCTCGCCAAAAACTTCATCGTCGTTGCCATCACCACCTTGGCTTATTGGGCTGTCGGATTCGCTTTCATGTTCGGCGACGGTAACAGTTTCATCGGTTGGAAAGGCTTGGCACTGACAGGGGAACACAACGCTCCTTTGTTGGCTTTGGGCAAGGCGAAAGAATACAGCGGTGCCTACAGCACCCTCAGTTGGACTCATGTGCCACTCTACGCAGCGTTCCTGTTCCAACTCGTTTTCGCTGCTACCGCTGCGACCATTGTTTCAGGCGCTGTCGCTGAGCGGATAAAGTTTGCTTCCTTCATCGTGTTCAGTTTCGTGATGGGTTCGCTCATCTACCCGATTGTCGGTCACTGGATTTGGGGTGGTGGTTGGCTGGCGGAGCGAGGATTTTACGATTTTGCAGGTTCAACGGTCGTCCACAGCGTTGGCGGTTGGGCTGCGCTCACTGGCGCTGCTATGGTGGGACCAAGGTTGGGCAAATACGGCAAGGACGGAAAAGTCAACCCAATCCCTGGGCACAGTATGGCTTTAGCGACTTTGGGAACTTTCATCCTTTGGCTTGGATGGTTCGGGTTCAATCCGGGTTCTACGATGGCAGCGAACCCTTCGGCAATTGCCCGCATCGCCGTGACAACCAACATCGCCGCCGCTGCAGGCGCTTTCATCGCAACCATGTGGGCTTGGCTTAGGTTGGGCAAGCCAGATTTGTCAATGTCGCTTAACGGTTGCCTGGCGGGATTGGTGGCTATCACCGCACCTTGCGCTTTCGTTAACCCAGTCAGCGCTTTCATCATCGGCGTTGTGGCAGGAGTCCTTGTAGTTGAAAGCGTCCTGTTTTTTGACCGAGTTGGCATTGACGACCCAGTTGGTGCGATTTCTGTCCACCTGATCAACGGCATTTGGGGGACATTGGCTGTCGGTCTTTTCGCTCAACAATTCGCTGACTTGGGAGATGCCCAACCGAAGCCGGGATTGTTCATAGGCGGTAGCGGCGAGCAGTTCATCGTTCAGTTGACAGGGGTTGTCGCTGTTGGTGCGTTTGTCTTCACCGCTTCCCTACTCGCTTGGGCGATTATCAAAGCCCTTGTGGGTTTGAGGGTTGCGCCCGAAGAGGAAGTTGAAGGTTTGGACATCGGCGAAATGGGGATGGAAGCCTACCCATCAGACCCATTCCCGACCTTTGAAGCCTTGAGTGTGACTGGATGGGAAAGGTTCGTTCCCACCATCGCCCACGCCCAAACCTCAACGGAGCAGGCAGTTGCCCAAGCGGTTGTAACCAGCGCTAAATCGGAGCCTGTCAACAGCGGTGCATCATCGCAAGCCACACCACATCTTGAACGGCGCCTTTACAGCGTGATTTTGGAGAATGCCAACACTGAGCGGGCAAAACGGCGATGGGAGCGCCTTTGCCACGAACCTCATCAAGCGCCACCCGAGTTCCACGAAGTCTATCGGCATCTGGTCAGTTTTGACGGACGGGAGTTTGTCTTTCGGGGCGGCGACCCAGAACGGATGCGCAAGGCAGTGGAGAAGTTGTTTGAAGGCTACCTCGGCGTCGGTGCGACAGTGACCGTTGAAGCGGAGTGAAGGCAGCCAATTTCACAGCGCAGCGAAGATTTGAGCGGATAAGGCAAGGCGGTGAAGGAAACTGCGGGAGAAAGGTAAGGTGAGCAAGATGCCCTTGTCAAAATTGCAAAACAAGTTCCGACGCTTCAAAAAGTCCAAGCCCAAAAGACCGTCGGCGCGCAACTGTGTTGGCAGTGGCATGACCAAGACGGGAAATTCGTCCACCGCTATGCCCAAAGCGAAAATTTGGCGGACACGAATAAGCCTTGCCTCGGCAACTCCTGAAGCGGTCACGATGCGGACAGTGGGTGCGGATAGCAAGTCATATCCCAGCCGAATGGCAGCGAGTTCGCCGAGCACTGTCCGATTTGAACCTGTGTCCAAAGCCATCCCTAACCATTCAACGCCATTCAACCCGACGATGCGGACAGGGGCACGGACGAAAGTGGCGGTTGGGTCAAACCTCGTCCAAGACACTCAAGACCACCTCCCAACCTTCAGGCACGAGCGGACCTTCAAACCAGAACATCAACTCTCCCGTCTCACCCTGTTCCCGCAAGTTAAGGATTGCTTCGTGGATTTCCTCTTTGTCTGGCGTGTGAAGCAGCAAGATGCCCTCAGTGGGGAAACCGCTGCGGTCGTGCTTGGTGACTTTGATGAGCAGCCACTCGCCTTCGTGACGCTGGCGGATTTGTTCAATGGGTTCGGGGCGAACTTCGTCCATCTTCCATCACCAACAGCAATTTTGGCACAAGGCAGTTACTGGCAAGCGAAAATCGTCCCTACAGAGCGGAGAAGATTTGAGCGGATAAGGCAAGGCGGTGAAGGAAACTGCGGGAGAAAGGCAAGGTGAGCAAGATGCCCTTGTCAAAGTTGCAAAACAAGTTCCGACGCCTCAAAAAGTCCAAGCCCAACAAGCCGTCAACGCCTAAAGGTTGGGACAGCGGCATAGCAAAAACAGGAAAGTTGTCTGCGCTTATGCCTAAAGCGGAAATTTGCCGAACCGTGACGACTTTTGCTTCCACCCGACCGCTTGCGGTCGTGACAGTCACCTTCGGAGTTGCTATCAGGTCATATCCTGCCCTTGCCAACAACCTTTCATCCAAGACGGTGCGGGATGAACCTGTGTCCAAAACCATTTCGCACCAGACGATGCCACGCGGGCTGAGCAATCGTGCCCAAAACCTCATATCAGGTCTCGTCGGGTCAAACCGCACCCAAAACACTCAAGACCACCTCCCAACCTTCAGGCACGAGCGGACCAGCAAAGCAGGTGAGCAATTCGTTTTCGCCTCGCTTGAAAGCGGCATCAACGGCTTCATAAACCGCTTCGCGGTCGGGAGAGTGAAAGAGCAGGATGCCTTCTTTGGGCAACCCATTTTCGTCGTGGGAAGTGACTTTGATGAGCAGCCACTCACCTTCGTGACGACGGCGGATTTGTTCAATGGGTTCGGGGCGAACTTCGTCCATCTTCCATCACCAACAGCAATTTTGGCACAAGGCAGTTACTGGCAAGCGAAAATCGTCCCTACAGAGCGGAGAAGATTTGAGCGGATAAGGCAAGGCGGTGAAGGAAACTGCGGGAGAAAGGTAAGGTGAGCAAGATGCCCTTGTCAAAATTGCAAAACAAGTTCCGACGCTTCAAAAAGTCCAAGCCCAAAAGACCGTCGGCGCGCAACTGTGTTGGCAGTGGCATGACCAAGACGGGAAATTCGTCCACCACTATGCCCAAAGCAAAAATTTGGCGGACAGCGATGATTGATGCCTGTGAAGTTCCTGAAACGGTTGTCACAGAAACCGTCGGTGCTGATTCCAGATTGTATCCGAGCCGAAGGGCAACCAATTCGTCAATGACCGTGCTGGTTGAACCTGTGTCCAAAATCAAATTCAACCAACGCACCCTTTGTGCGCCTGTGATGCGAACAGGGACAACGATGTGTGAGGCACTAAGGTCAAAGCGAAACCCAACCATGCAAAACCGCCTCCCAACCTTCAGGGATAGTTGGACCTGCGAAAAACACATAGACCTCGCCGTCAATGACCTCGGTGGCATCCCACGCCGCTTTTCGGTCAGGGAAATGACCCAGCAGGATGCCTTCTTTGGGCAAACCGTTTTCGTCGTGGGAAGTGACCTTGATGAGCAGCCACTCACCTTCATGACGACGGCGGATTTGTTCAATGGGTTCGGGGCGAACTTCGTCCATCTTCCATCACCAGCAAAAATTGTGGCGCTAAAAAGCGTGCAGGCGTGCGCGGGTGTAAGCGTGCTGGCGACAAAAGCAGAATGCTTGCACTCTCACACGCTTGCACGCTTACACACTTGCACTCTTAAACGCAAAAGGAGGGATGACGCATGAGTAGCATCGCTGCCGTGTTGTTGGTGCTTGTTGTCGTCGTGGCAGCCGTTTACTTTGTCTGGTGGGTTTTTGCCCGCCTTTACTTTGTGCGAGCCACTACGGACAAAGCCTTCGTCCGAACGGGCGGAGGCAAGCTGAAGGTCGTCATCGGTGGCGGCGCCTTCGTTTTGCCCTGGTGGCACAACATCACTTGGGTCTCGTTGGCGTCCACAAAACTGCGGGTCGTCAAAGCCAACCGAGATGCCTTGATCACCCGCGACAAATTCCGCGTGGATGTCGGGGCGGACTTTTATGTGCGAGTGCCTGCCGACGAAGAGAGCGTTTTGAAAGCTGCTCAAAGTCTGGGCACTCGCACGACTGACAATGATGCCTTGCGTGAGTTGCTGGAAGACGAACTGACTTTCGCCTTGCGAGCCGTCGCCGCCAAACGCAACCTCATGGAACTGCACGAAGACCGACAAGGCTTCGCAAAGGAAGTCGCCGAGCAAGTCCGCGAATCATTGGCAGCGAAAGGCTTGGTGCTGGAAAGCGTCTCCATCTTCGCCCTTGACCAAACCGATGCCGAGCAGTATGACCCAAGCAATGTCTTTGACGCCGCCGGTTTGGAGCAAATTGCGGCGCTCACTTCCAAAGCCCGCGTCCTGAAGAACGAGCACGAGCGCAACGCCGAAATCGCCATCAAGCAAAAGGATGTGGAGACCCACAAAACTTTGCTGGCTTTGGAACAAGAGAGAGCCTTCGCCGAGCACGCTCAGCGCCGCGCCATTGAAACCCACCAAGCCGAACAGCGAGCCGAAACGGAACGCTTCCGCTTCACCCAAGAAGAGTTGGTGCGCCTCTCCGAGATTGAGAAGCAACGGCGCATCCGTGAGGCGGAAATTGAGATGGAACGGCAAATCCGAGAGCGACAACTCAGGGAGCAAATCAACCTCATTGAGATTGAGCGGGAAGCCGACTTGGCGCAGATTGAGCGGGAGAAAGTCGTCCGCATCGCCGAACAAGAGCGGGAACGAGCCATCAACGCCGCAAGACGATTGACCAGCGTGGAACTGAGCGAGCACGAGATGATGGTCTTCCAAAAGCAAGCGGCAAGGTTGCGTGCCGAAGCGGAAGTCAAGCGTGCCGAACAGGAAGTTCAAACCGCTGCCGAATTGGCTGCCGTAGAGCGAGAGCGACAAGTCGCTTTGGTCAAAGCCTTGACCGAGTGGGAAGTCACCCAGCGGAGAGCCAAAGCCATTGAGCGGTTGGCGCAAGCGACTAAGTTTGAAGGCGAAGCGAAAGCCGATGCCCACCGCAAGATGGTGGAAGCCCAAAGCGCCATCGCCGACAAGTTGGTCTGGAAGGATTGTTTTGCTGCAACTCATTGAGCAAGCGCCCGCCATCGCCAAAGAACTGATGGCGCCCGCCGAAAAGATTGAGAGCATCCGCATCTTGGATGTGCAAGGCTTGGGCGCTGTCGGCAACAGCGGCGCTGGTGGCGGGACGATAGAGCGGGTTCTGTCGGCGATTTTAAGTTCGGGCGCTGTTTTGCCCGTCCTGCGGGAGTTGCTGCAATTTGCGGGCACAGACCCGCAAAAACTCGTCAACGCCTTAACTGAACGACTCAGCGTGCCTGCCCAACGAGATAGCCAGTGAACGGAAAGGCGTGTAAGTGTGTAGGCGTGCCAATGATGCGTTGAACCTGACAAGGGTTGGCGCATTGGCATAGCGATAGCGAAAGTCGTGTAGGGACAAGGGCGTCCCTGTCAGCCGACGGAGCGGCTGCGGGGACGCTTTTTCGTTTCGCACCAACGAATCCATCACTCAAAGGAGGGATGACGGATGTTGCGTTTTTGTCAAATCGGCAAGTTGACTTTGTTGGTCGGCACGGCGTTGATAAGTAACGCCTTCGCCGCCGAAAACGAAGACGGCAAACTGAAATTCAGCGGGTTCGTGGATGGCTACTTCACCTTCAACACGAGCAACCCAGCGACTTTGGTCGTGGCAGCGCCCAACTACACCTTCAAGGTGGAAAACGCCCTGCACAACTTCACCTTCCGCCGCAATCGTCCTCGGTTGCAGTTGGCGGAAATCGTCCTTGAGCGCCCGATGACAGAGAAGCGTTTTGGCTTTCGGCTGGATTTAGACGCAGGGACGACAACGCAATGGGTGCATCAAGCAGAGCCTGCGGGACGGTCATGGGCGTATGTGCAGCAAGTTTTCGTCTCCGTGCCCTTGGGGAAGGGCTACCTTGACTTCGGCAAATTCGTCACCCATCATGGCGCCGAAGTCATTGAGAGCAAAGACAACTGGAACTACAGCCGTTCACTGCTTTTTGCGTGGGCAATCCCTTACTACCACTCAGGCATTCGCTACTGGCTGCCGATGGGCAAAAGCGACAAGTTGTGCCTGCACTTGTATCAGGGCTGGAATGTCGTGGAAGACAACAACGGCAGCAAAAGCATTGGGCTGATGTGGCAGCGGTCAACGGACAAATATGCCTTGACAGTCAATTACACGGGCGGAGCGGAGTTGCCCAACAGTAGCCGTTTGCGTCACCTGATTGATGTCGTTTTCGTCAAGCCACTTAACGCCAAAGACACGCTAATGCTGAACGCCGACTGGGCGCGGGATAATGCTGCATCTGCGACTTGGTATGGTTTAGCAGTTTACTGGCGTCGGCAATTGAACGCCCGTCATGCCCTCACCCTGCGGGCGGAAATTTTCCGCGATGCTAACGGTTTTGCGACGGGCACAGTGCAGACGGCGAAGGAAATCACCCTGACTTACGAGACGCCCTTCTTCTGGCAACGGAGCGCCTTGTTGCGGTTGGAACTTCGGCACGATTTTAGCAATGCAGCGGTCTTTGATGCGGGCACGAAAAAACAACAGACGGTCTTCATCATCGGCATCGTCCAACCCTTTTAAGACGGTTATCGCCTGCGTTGATTGTTAACCCTTAAGGCGTTGAGCAAACAAGTCGCCGAGGCGTTGCAAGGCGGGAGAAATATCGTCGGGTCGGAGACGGATGTCCAAGACACTAAAGGTGGGCAACTCTTTGGCTTTAGCAAGGGCGAGGCGCAACTGTTCGGCAGTCTCTACGACAAAGCCGACCCCACCGAAAGTCGTCGCCAATTGGGCGAAGTCCACTTCGGGGAACTGGTGCAGGTAAGTCGCTTGCTGATGCCCCATCGTTCGCAGCGATGTATAGCCCCGATTGTTCAAGACGAGGATGATGGGGTTGAGCCCTAATCGCTTGATGGTCAAAAGTTCCATGCCCGTCATCAGGAACGCTCCGTCGCCCACAAGCACGACAACCCGACGGAACGGATCGCCCAAAGCCGCTCCGACAGCGCCAGGGATGGCAAACCCCATGCTGGCGTAGTAGGCAGGGCAAAGGAATGAAGTGCCCTCATGGGTTTTGATGTCGGTGGCAGCGAACATCGGGTCGCCGACATCGGTGACCATCAGCGTCTCGTCGTCAATGAAGGCATTGAGTTCGTAAAGGACGCCACTCATTGTCAATAGCCCATCACAAGGTTGGACGCGAGGCTGCATCGGCACAATCCAAGACGGGTCGCGATGGAGCAAGTCGGGCGATTGGCACAACTCTTGGACGAAACTGACGAACTCCACATTGCTGTATTCGTGGTGGCGGATGCGCACCCGCTCGGAGTTCGCCAAAACAGTTCGGCAAGGGTCTATGTTGGCGGTGAACATCCCCAAGTTGATGTCGGTGAGGAAAGCGCCCAGCATCAACAAGCAGTCGGAACTTTCCACGATGTCTCGGACGCGGGGGTCGCCTGCCTCGCCGTTGTAAATGCCGATGTATTGCGGGTGATGTTCAGGGAAAGCGGATTTGCCCAGCAAAGTGGAGCAAACGGGAACGCCTAAGCGCTCTGCCAGTTCCACGACTTGCAACTGAAGCCCGAAGCGATGGACTTCCACATCCACCAAAAGGACTGGCGATTGGGCATCGTTGAGCATCTTCACCGTTTCGCTGACGGCTTCCAACAAAGCCCCTCGGTCGGTGCGCTTGACAGGTTGGGGCGTGTAAGGCAACTCTTCTATCTCCGCCATCACCATGTCGCGGGGGATTTCCAAGTAAACGGGGCGCTTGAAAGTGAGGGCGATGTCAAGGGCTTTGTGGATTTCAGCATCGGCAGTGAGTGGGTTGTCCAAGATGGTAGCATAAGCGGTCACTTCCTGATAGACGCGCCACTGGCTCTCAAAGGTCTTGACTTTGTGATGCAGCAACTCGTGCTCCCGTCGTTCACGAACGCCCGGTCCGCCACTGATGACGATGAGGGGCGATTTTTCGGCGTAGGCTTGGGCGACCGAGTTGACCATGTTCAATGCCCCGACACCGTAAGTCACGACCGCCACACCCAAACCTCGGACACGGGAATAAGCATCGGCAGCGAAGCCGACGCAGGGTTCGTGGGTCATGACGACGATTTCCAAAGGGCTTTCGGCGAGGGCATCAAAAAGGGTGAGGGCGAAATCGCCGGGGAGTCCGAAGGCATGGCGAACGCCTTGCTCGTAAAGCAACTCAAACAAGTGAGCCGCTAAGCGCGGCATAGTCATCGCCTCCCTAAGTTGAGACATCCGCCCCAAATGCGCCGCCACAGCCGTTACTATTGTGGCACATCGCCTTACGGAGGAAACTTTCCGAGACAGCGTTCTAACAGTGTGGAACGAGCGGCAAAATCTTGCCCATGTGCTGGAATGGAGAAAGCGCTAAACGACTTTCACCTTCGGCTTAGTTCAACTGATTGCTGACAGGACGGGATGTGGTTAGCCAGCAGGCACTAAAACATCGCCTTTCCTCACCGACCGACTTACTATGTCCCATCGGGCGATAACGAGGCGTCGCTTCGGAGCATATTCCAACACATCCATCCGCTGATAATCTCGCACGAGCCGTTGCAGGTTTTCCGTCCATCCGTTGGGCGACACGAGGAAGGCGTAATCGGGTTGCACGACTTTTGCGTAACCGATTGCCTGCGACAAATCTCGCAAGTTGATGGGACGCACCTTGACTTCCACGATGGCTAACCGAAGGGTGGGGCAATGCCGATGGTTGACAATCAACACTGCCCCTGTCACATCAACGGGGATTTCCAGCGTCACCCACCAAGGCACATAAGCCGTGAGGCGATGGCGACGGAGGAATTCGGCGACGCTGGAACGAGATGTGTCTTCCACCCAAATTTGGGCGGAACGATGTTTTTGACGCAAAAAGGCAGAAAGCCAATCGCAAACGGGGCGATAAAGGTCACGCTCCTGCATCTTTCCTCACCACTGTCGCAGCGGTGTTCATTGCAACCGCCTCTGCCATTGCAAATTTCGCATCGCCTGTCGGGCGAGAGGGCAACCGCAGGCAGCGCAAATTTGCCAGTAAGCGTCAAAGTGTCGCCCACGAAGGTGTTCAGGCAACCGCTCATCGCTTTCCAGCGGGTGGCTCTCTTTGAAGCGAAAGCGTCGGATGCCCTCGCAAGGGCTGGACGGATCAGACATGCCCTGATAAATTCGCTTCCTATTTTCGTCGGCAAGTTTCTCCAAGACCTCGTGCTTGTGGCGGATGTAGAAGCCCACCTGCAAAAAGTCGTGGGCGTAAATGCGCAATTGGTGCTCACGGAAGGGCGACTGTTCAAGATGCTTGGCTTGTGGGTCACGAAGGTTGGGATGACCCCAAAGGATTTCGTGAACGGGCACTTTCAACCGTTGCTGAAGCAATTGGCAAAGTTGGACAGGCAGCGTCCAGTTGGCGTTCAGAACATCCAGATAGACCCGATGGAAGCCGTTGCGGTCGTAGTTACTTCGCCGAATGTTGCCTGCAGCATCGGCAAAACCCCGAAGGAACTCTCGGATGATTTCGTCATCAGACTGGACAATCACCTCTGGGACGGTAAACTCGCGGTGGCTTTGCCGCCCTTCCAAAATCAGGCGCAAGTTACGCACTGCCAGGTGCCGTGCGGGCAACTCAACGGTGATGGCAACCTGTTTTTCGGGGATGCAAGAAAGGTCAATCCGCTCGCCCAAGAGGGCTTTAAGGCGGGGAAGGACAGTCGTAACGATGCTGGACAAAAAATCGGCGAACCGATCAAACCCTTCCAAATTGGGGCGAACGAAAGGGAAATCAATGACGGCAATCCAACGGTCTTGGGTTTCTGCGATTTCGCCCCTACCTACCAGCAACCCGACAAAGTAAGCCACATCTTCGTCCAAATAGTCCCGCACCGTGCTCCTCACCGCCGTTCAGGCTTTTGAAACACCAACAAGTATTCGTGGACTTTGTTGACGATGAACTTGTGAGGATAGCCGAGTGGGCGCAGGTTGTTGTATTCTCGCGCCCGATTCCAGATGATGATGTCCTCCAGCCGAAAACCTTGCCTTGTCAGCAAACTCAAGATGTCCACATGATAAGGGATGAACCACGAGCCGTAGCGCAAGTCCATCACATTCACGATGCAGTAAGCGCCCGGTTTTAGGACACGAAAGGCTGCAGCAAAAACCTTGCCCAACTCCTCAAGGAAGTCCACATAGCGCTCTATGTTGCCCAAATCCTGCGGGATGTCGGAGTAAGGGCGAGGTTCTTTGGAATCAGCAGTGCGGGGACGCCGATGGATGACCCAGTAAGGAGGCGAGGTCACAAGGAAGTCAATCGTCTCGTCTTTCAAGTAAGCCGTTAGGTTGCGGGCATCGTCTTGGACGACGATAAGGGTTTGGCGGTCAGCGGGGAAACTGAGGCGCTCTACCTTCGTTACCAAGCGGATGGCAGGTTGCTGACCATCGCTAAAAAGTGAGGGTGGACAATTTGCCTGCAAGCGCTCCACCGCCATGCGGGCAAAATCGGGCACGATTTCTATCCCAACACCGCTGTGCCCCTTTTTCAATGCCGCCACCAAAGTAGAACCAGAACCGAGGAAGGGGTCTAACACAACGCCCGTGTGCCAAAGATAACAGTCCATCAATCGTTCCACAAGGGCGGAAGGATACATGGCAGGATGGCGCAACGCTTTTTCTTCGGCGCTCTTTTCAATGTCGTCCCAAACGCTGATGGAGTAACGAAGCCAAGTCTTGCCATTCAAATGGGTTTGACCTTTGAACCTTGCCAAGTCTCAACACCTCACCACAAAACTGGAGCAGTTGTCATCTCCCACCCCCGTCACTCCCAGAACCGTGCTTAGGTTCTGATGGCTTGTTGCTTGGTGGCTGCTGTGGCGATGTTCCCGGAGGTTCAAGGGCTTCTGGCGGGAGTTGTTCCAAAATCTGTTCAAGGGGCACAGACCAATCCTTTGTCGGGCGATAAGTTCTTGTCAAGTCTTGAGCGGCATCATCCCGAACCTTCCTTAACGGTTCCTTCGCCATGCCGATCACCTCCTGCGACGAATTTTATCATGACGATTTGACTGCCATCTATCCAAAGCCCATCGGAGCGGGGTTCTAAGCGCCATCGCCCCGTTGCATCTTGAACCAACACGCCTTCCAAAAATAAGTCACGGCGGTCAGGGTCAGATGAGGCACGGGAATTTAGCCCATAAACGCCACGAATTATGGTGCCGTCCTTCATCACGACCACTACTAAACAAGGTTCTAAGCGTCTCCAAAAGGCTGCGTCCCATGCCGTCGGAGGTAGTGGAAGAAGGTGAGAGATAAGTCTTCGGTAGCGGTAGGTCACTACGCCCAACAGCAACCCCAAAAGGGCAGGCAAAAGGAAAGTGGTCAAGGGAGTGGGGACACCGAAAAGTCGCAGGGCAGCAAAAACTGACCCAATAGAAAGGTAGCCTAAGACCGCCTCATCGCGTCCCCAACGCAGGAAGGGGACGAAAAGCCGAAAGATAACTGAGAGTATGAAACCAGGCACCAACCAACTGACGGCAATCTCTAACGCCTCACGGGTCGTGACTTCCAAGACATCTCACCCCTTCCCAACAACCATGCTTTCACTTCGCCTCAACTTCATACCAAAGCGCTTGCCACTGAGGACCGATGTGGATGACGGCGTTGCCTGATGGATCGGCAGTGACTGGGATTTGGGTTTTCCGTTGCCCGCGTTCGTCCAACGCCCACGCTTGAACTTGCTTGGCAGGTAACGGTAA
>Ga0326760_1000771_pt1 | contig 15508 bp, 25 predicted proteins | sample GCREP_S_FD_207668 | JGI IMG/M metagenome (GOLD analysis project Ga0326760, IMG submission 207668) | Hot spring sediment microbial communities from Geyser Creek Basin, Yellowstone National Park, WY, United States - GCR.EP_S | ecosystem: Environmental > Aquatic > Thermal springs > Near-boiling... | reverse complement strand
AAATTGAGGAACGATACCACATTTAAAAACAAGAAGTAAAAAAGGATCTGGATAAACTCCTAAAAGCGGTGAAGAATAAAAAACAAATGGACCGTTAGATGTATAAATCCCTATAGTTTTTTCGGCAATCCTTTTAATTTCTTCTTCATTGCACCATGGAAAAATGTTTGTATCATAGAATTCATAATTTTGATCATTTTTTGCTATAACAAAATGAATTCCATATCCATTTTCTAGCAATTCTGGATTTCTGAAGAGCAATTTTCCCCAAGCTCTTTTACTATTTTTACCTCTTCCACAAATTCTTTAATATTTTTTATGTTTACTTTTTAGTAATCAAAATTTAATCAACTTTAAAGATTCTATTAAAAAAAGAAATAATATTATGGTAATTAGAAAGCTTAGATGCCCAACTTGTGGATATCCAATTCAAGAAGAATGGAATTATTGTCCAAATTGTGGAACTCCCTTAGGATTTAAAAAGTTTTTTGAAATTGATTTTGGAAAAATTTTTGAAGATTTTGAAAAAGAATTTAGAGAAATGTTAAAAACTTTCAAACCTTTCAAAGAAGAAATGTTTGAAGAACCATTTATAAAAGGTGGGGGAATAAGTATAAAAATAGAAAGTGGTACTGGAAAAAAACCAAAAATAGAGGTAAAAACTTTTGGGGATTATAAAAATTTAGAACCAAAAATTAAAGAACAAATAATGAAAAAATATGGAATAAAAGAAGAGGAAGCTGAAAAAGTTAGAGAGGTAAAAGTCACAGAAGAGCCAGAGGCAAAAATTGTGAGAAAGGGAAATCAAATAGAAATAGAGGTTTTATTGCCAGATGTTGAAAATGAAAATGATATAGAAGTAAAAGAATTAGAAGAATCTATAGAAATAAAAGCATATGCAAAAGATAAGGCATATTTTAAAATAATTTCAAAACCATTAAACAAACATATTGCAAATAAAAAGTTTGAAAAAGGGAAATTAATAATTATTCTTGAATAATTTACTCTTTATGAATGAAATTGAAATAATAAATGGAAAAATATATTGTTTTGATCAATCTTTACAATTTATAGGAAAAAGAGAAAAAAATTATTTTTTATTAGAGCCGGAAGAAGCTTTATGGTTGGTAGAGATAAGAAATTTTAAAATTTATGAAGAAGGAAAGTTAATTACAATTCAAGAATTTTTTAAAAAATTCAAATTTAATAGAATTGGTGTAAGATATATAGTTTATAGAGATTGGAAAAATAGAGGTTTACACATTACTTATTTTGATAGAATAGAAAAGAAAAACTATAATAAGAGTCCAATAAAATCTTATCCTGCTTCAAAAATTGAAATAAGTGAAAAATTTGAAATATATTTTGATGAAGAAGAACTTTTAGGTTTTATTTTTGATGAAAAAGCAAAAGAACTATTTTATAAATATTGGTTTGGACAATATGGAATATATAAAAATCCTCAAAGAGGAAAGTTTTTAATTCTAGATATTTTTGAAGTCTTATTTTTATCAAAGCAAGGATTTAAGGTTTATAGCAATAGAGAATTGAATTTTGAAGATATTTTAAAAATTGGAAAGAAAAAAATAGAAAATTTAGAATATACATACCAAGTTTATGAAGATTGGAGAAGTAAAGGATATATATTAAAAACTGGATTTAAATTTGGAACACATTTTAGAATATATTTTCCTGGAGCATCTCCATCAAAAAAAGGAGAGAAATGGCAACATTCAAAACATGTAATTCACATTTTTTATAAAGACGTTTCATTACCAATGAATGAATGGGCAAGAGCTATCAGAGTTGCACATGGAGTAAGAAAAACTTTTATTACTGCAATTCCTGGAATGAAAAAAGAAGATTATATGAAAGAAAAAACTCCAATAGATTTTATAGTTTATCATAGAAATGAAAAAAATGAAGTGGAAGTCCCTAGTAAAAATGACCCCTCTTACATTTTAATGACATTTTATGAAGATGAAAAGTTAAGCGGAAAAATTTTGGCAAGTGCATTAGATTTGGCAGATAGTTTGGGATTAAAATTGTTAATTGGAATTGTTGATAGAGAAAGCAGTGTTACTTACTATGTTGCACATAGAATTGATTTGCCAGGTTCTGAAAATAAATACTATGAAATAGATTGGTTTAATCCTTAATTATGATAGTAAAAAAGTTTGGAAAAATTAGAATTTTATCTTTAACATATTTTCTTTTTGCAGCTTTTTGTGGATACATTTCTTCTATAAATCATTACAACGATTTTATTTCATTAGGTTTTCCAGTACTTATTTTTTCCTTTTTAACAATTTTTGAAAGTAAATATTATAGAAAGAAGTTAAAAAATGTTATTTCATACAGAGTTTTTCTATTTTTTATTGTTTGGTATGTTTCCTATACAATCTTTTTCAATTTTCTTTCCAATTTTTTCTAAATAAATTTTGCAAGCCAAAATATGGCTGCATTCTTGCTTTTTTAATGAAAACCATTTACAATCGCAAGAAAATTCATCTTTTATTTTATCATAAATCACATAATGTTCTTCACTACTTTTTACAGTAAAGTGAATTCTTGCTTCTGTTTCAAAATCTATTCTTACTCTATTTTCTCTTACCAACCTTCTTGCTTTAACCCTTTTCCAAACTTTTCTTATCATTAAGTTTTTTGTTTTTTCTGCAAGAATGCCTTAATTACTTCAAATTCTTCTAAAGGTTTTTCCCCTTTTTTTACAATTTTCATATTTATTTGAACAATATCAGCACTAATAGTATTTCCTCTTACAGTTTTTTTCTTCCTTAATCCTTTTTTCTTTGGTCTGAAGCATGGTGGTGAAGATAAAAGAACTTTTTTCTTTACAGTTCCTTCTATTGCAGGATGCATTGGAAAACCATCTTTATCAGTCCCTCCAGTAATTTCTAATTCATAACCTGGCAACCCAATTATTGATCCATCTATTTTATCTCCAATTTTCTTACCTATTAATTGGGGTGCTAGAGATTGATCTATTTCTATTTGATACGATTTTGCATTTTCCGGATTATTTATTACTATTTTCCAAACAGGCATAAATTAATATTTATGAAATTACCAGAAATAAATATAGGTTTAGTAGGTCATGTTGCACATGGAAAAACTTCTTTAGTAAAATCCTTGACTGGAAAACTTACTTTAACTCATAGTGAAGAATTAAAAAGGGGTATAACTATAAAGCTGGGATATGCAGATGCTGCAATATTTAAATGTAAAGATTGCAATTATTATTTTGCAAACAATAATTTTTGTCCAAACTGTTTATCAAAAAACATTGAAAACACTAGAACTGTAAGCTTTTTAGATGCTCCTGGGCACGAAACTTTAATGATTACAGTTTTAACTGCAAGTGCATTGATGGATGGAGCAATATTAGTAATTGCTGCAAACGAAAAAGTTCCACAACCACAAACAAAAGAACATTTAAAAGCTTTGGAACTTTCAGAAATAAAGAATATTGTAATTGCTCAAACAAAAATAGATTTATTGGAAAAGGAAAAAATTTTGGAAAATTATAATCAAATAAAGAATCTTATTTCAAAATCTTTCTTAAAAGAAGTACCAATAATTCCAATTTCTTCAGTTTATAATGTAAACATAAACTATTTGATTGAGGCAATTGAAAATTACATTCCTACTCCAAAAAGAAAAAATGGAAAAGCAAGATTTTTTGCTGTTAGAAGTTTTGATATAAACAAACCTGGAACAAAAGTAAAAGATTTAAAAGGAGCAGTTTTAGGAGGTTCTGTAATAAGCGGAAAGTTTGAAATTGGAGAAGAAGTTGAAATAAAACCTGGAATATTTCATGAGGGAAAATATTATTCTTTATCTGGAAAAATAGTTTCTATTCAAAAATCTGGAAAAAATGTTGAAGTTGCAACTCCTGGAGGATTAACAGGATTAATGTTAGATTTAGATCCTTCTATTGCAAGAGAGGATTTTCTTGCAGGAAGGGTTGTTGGAAAATTGAATGAATTGCCAGAAGAAGTAAAAAGCTTGGAATTAGAAGTAAATCTTTTAGAAAGGTTTGTTGGAACAGAAGAGGAAAAGATTGTCGAGCCAATAAAACAAAATGAAGTTTTGTTATTGCATGCTGGTGTTCAAAGAACAATAGGTATTGTAAAAAATGTAAAAAGTGAAATTGTTGAAGTTGAACTAAAAATGCCAATAATTCTTGAAAACTATAGAATTTTAATTTCAAGACAATTGTTTGGTTCTTGGAGATTGATTGGTTATGGAAAAAGCTTACAAGAAAAATATTAGAACAATTGGTGTAGATGATGCATATTCAGAAAAATGTGAAAATGCATATTTAGTTGGGACAATAGTTAGAGGTAATAATTTAGTAGAGCAAGTTCTAACAAGAAAAATAGAAATAGATGGATTGGATGCAACAGAAAAATTGATAGAAATGATAAATGATTCTCCAAAAGAACAATTAAAAGCAATATTTTTAAGTGGAATAACTTTTGGGGGATTTAATTTAATTGATATAGAGGAAGTTTATAATGAATTAAAAATTCCAGTAATTGTTATAATTACAAAATATCCAAATTTTGAAAAAATAGAGAAAGCACTAAAAGAAAATTTTAGCGATTATGAAAGAAGAATTGAAATAGTTAAAAAAGCTGGGAAAGTTTATAAAGTTGGAAAAATTTTTTGTCAAACAAAAGGAATTGAAATAAAAGATGCAAAAAAGATAATTGATATAACAAGAAGAAATAAAGTTCCAGAAAGTCTTAGAATTTCTCATTTGATAGCTAGTGCAATTGCTACTGGAAAAAGTAAGAAAAAAATTTAGATTTTCCAAATTGGAAACTTCTTTTTTAATCTATCTTCTGGTCTTCCTTCTAATAAATTTCCCAAAACCTTTACTTTTTTTCCATTATCCAACCAAAAAATAAAAACTGTACCTTTTTTTGGTACAATTTTTCTTTTTCCATTCTTTTTTTCTATTATTAAAGTATGCTTAGTTTCAAAAATAACTTTTCCACTAATTTTTTTCAAGCTTTTATTTTTTGCATCGTAAACTTTTACTTTTAAACCTATTAATTCATGTCTTAAAATGTTTTTTTCATTCCTCATTAATAAATTTCTATTTGATTTTCCTTATATCCAAGCTCCATTAACAAATTTTTTATTCTTTTTCTATGATCTCCTTGCAATTCTATTCTTCCATTTTTTATAGTTCCTCCACAACCAAGCTTTGATTTCAAAAATGATGCAACTTTTTTTGAATCGTTTGTTATCCCTTCAATTATTGTTACTTTTTTTCCAAAAGTTCTAACTTCAAACCTTACTATTATTTTTTGTGATGCTCTTTCAAATTGCTTACATATGCATAATTCTTTTGGCAATCCGCATTTTGAACAAATTTCTAAAGTCATTATAACTTTACTTTATACTTGTTGCTTAAAATTGTTAGTATTCTTGCTATCGTTCTTCTTATTTCTCTTCTTCTTGAAGTATTTTTTATAGGTCTTTTCATTTGTATTTGCATTTCAATTTTTGAAAGTTCCTCTCTTAATTCTTTTAATTTTTTTATTAACTCTTCCTTGCTCATTTTATTTAATTCGCTCTTTCTAATTATTGCCATTTTTCTAGCATAACTTCTTCAGGAACTTTTCTCAATATTCTTACTTGAATTCCAATTATTCCAACTTTCAATAATGCTTGTGCATATCCTTCATCAACAAGCTTTTCTTTATAATAACCGCTATGTAAAATATAACCTTTTCTAAACTTATATGCAGCAGACCTTTCCTTTCCCAAAAGTTTTCCAGCAATTCTAATTTCAGCACCTGCAGCACCGGATTCCATTATCCTTTCCAAATAATACATTGCAGCCCTTTTAAAATTTACTCCTCTTTCCAAAGCCTTTTTTATTCTACATGCAACAATTTTTGCATCTAAAAATGGATTTTGAACTTCCTCAACAACTATTGTTGGATTTATTAATTTAAAATTATTTATCAATTTTTCTTTTATCTCATCCTCATATTTTCTTCTTCTTGCTTCTCCAATATTTTTTCTCCCAACATATACAACAATTCTTGTTGAAGAGGGACTTCTTTCAACTTTTACTTTGCTCACTTCTGCCCTATCAAAATATGGAATTATAAAATCTTCAATTTCCTTATCTTTTAATATTTGTGAAATTATTTTTTTATGCATTAGTATCATATTAATAACTTAAAATAATTTCTAAATGAGAATTTTTTAACCTTCTTCTAAAAGGAGTTTTTCTTGGAGTTATTATTTTTGGACCTCTATGAACTCTTATAGTTTTTATTCTTAATTTGCTTTCATCCATTTTTTTATTTTTTGCATTTGTAATGGCACTTTCTAACGCTTTTAAAAATATTTTGCAAGTTTTTGTATAAAATTTTTTTCCATCTATTGGCTCTTTCCCACTTATTGCTCTCTCTAAAATAATTTTTGCCTTATCTACTTTTTTACCTATTAAAAATTTTGCAACTTTTGAAGCATTTTTTGTAGAAATCCTAAGATTTTTAATAAATGCAGAAGCAATCATTTCATAGATAAATATCTAGTACCCCTTGTTGCTCCAATTCCTGGTCCGCCATGTTTAACTTCTTTAATAGTTATTGAAAACTCCCCCAACCTTCTTCCTATCATTTCTGGTTTAATTTTTACTGGTACATATTCTTTCCCATTATAAACTCCAATAGTTAATCCAACCATTTCCGGCAATATTATCATTTCTCTTAAATGAGTTTTAATAAATTTGTTTGGATTTTTTTGTTTTATTTCTCTTATTTTTTCTAAAAACTTTTTTTCTTGCTCTGTTAATCCTCTTTTTAAAATTTTCCTTCTAGCCCTTGCATCAAAAACTTTCATAGCTAACTCTTGCAAGTTCATCTTTTGCAACTCTTCCAAAGTATATCCTCTTAGCTTAAATTCAGGCATAATATAAATATTTATGAACTTAAAAGCAATAAAAAGGGTTGCATCGAGGATTTTAAATGTTGGAATTTCTAGGATAAAGATTAATGCAAAAACAAAGGAAGAAAAAGAAGAATTGGAAAAGGCAGCTACTGGAAAAGATGTTTATAAGTTAATAGAAAAAGGCATAATTGTTGTAAAAGATGAATTTTTAAAAATGAAGAAGGAAAGAAAAAAGAAGCATGTAAGAAAAGGCAAAAAGTATTCTATTGTAGATAAAAAGAGAAGGTGGATAAATAAAATTAGACCTATAAGAAGGTTATTAAAACAATTAAAAGAAAAGGGAAAAATAGATAATAGAACTTATTGGATGCTATATAGACTTGCTAAAGGTGGATATTTTGAAAGTAGAAGCCACTTAATGCTATATCTTCAAAAGAACAAAATTCTTAAATAATGGTTCAAAAACCAACTTACAGGATGCAATATAAAAGAAGAAGGGAATTGAAAACTAATTATAGAAAAAGGATAGCTTTGCTAAAAAGCAACAAGCCAAGACTTGTAGTTAGAAAAACAAATAGATACATTATTGCACAAGTAATAATTTCAAAAGAGGCACAAGATTATACTATTGTAGGAATAACTTCAAAAATTTTAAAAAAATATGATTGGAAATTCTCTTTTAAGAACTTACCAGCTTCTTATTTAACTGGATTAATAATTGGAAAGCTTGCAATAAAAAAAGGAATTAATGAAGCTGTTTTAGATATTGGATTAAATAGAGCTACAAAGGGAAATAGAATTTTTGCAGTTTTAAAAGGTGCATTAGATGCTGGATTAAAAATTCCTCATAGCGAAGAAATTTTACCTTCTGAAGAAAGGATAAAAGGTTTTCATATCACTTATTTAGAAAAATTTAAAGATTTACCAAAAATTTTTGAAGAGGTAAAAGAAAAGATATTAAAAGATTATGGCTGAAGAAGTTACAGAAGAAATAAAAGAAGAAATAAAGTTGGAAGAACAAAAGCAAGCTTGGCAACCAAAAACAAAATTAGGAAAACTTGTTTTAGAAGGTAAAATAAAAAGTTTGGATGAAATTTTGGAAAATGGATATAGAATAAAGGAACCGGAAATTGTAGATTATTTGGAACCAAATTTAAAAATCGAACTAGTATTAATAGGTAAAGGAGGAACAAAAGGTGGAGCAAAAAAAAGAATTGCTGTAAAAAGGAGTGTAAAAGTTACTGCAAGTGGAAGAAGAGTAAGGTATTCAGTAATGGTAATTGTTGGGAATGAGAATGGAATTGTTGGGATAGGTAGGGGAAAAGCAAAAGATGGGAGAAGTGCATATTTAAAAGCAATAAGGAATGCAAAATTAAATTTGATAAAAGTAATTAGAGGTTGTGGAAGTTGGGAGTGCGGTTGCAACGAGCCCCATTCAATTCCATGGAAAACATATGGAAAAAGTGGAAGTGTAAAAGTAATTTTGATGCCAGCTCCAAAAGGTACTGGATTGGTTATTGATGATGAAAGTAAAAAATTGTTTAGATTAGCTGGAATAAAAGATGTTTGGAGCAAAACTTTTGGAAGAACAAAACAACATATGAATTTAATTCAGGCAATGTTTGATGCATTAAGGAATATTCCAAAGTGTAAGAAAGATTAAGAAATAAGCTTTTTAGCAAATTCTCTCATATCTTCAGCAATTTTATATCTTACGTTATTTTTCTTATATCTCTTTACTATTACTATTCCTTTCTTTCTCAATTTTCTTATGATACTATAAAATGTTTGAGATTTTTTACTCCAAATTCTCAATTTTTCCTCATAATATTTTGGAACTAAATTTCTTTGTAAGTAAGTTTTTATCCTACCTAATAAATTTTTAAGTGACCAACCATAAGGATACATTTCATCCACTTCATATATTATTTTAAGTAGATAAGCAATGAAATTGTTTTCTGAACATTTAGAAAAAGTCCCATTTTCTTTATATTCTTTTAACTTTTTCTCTATTTCCAAATAATCTGAAAAGAGAGAATCTTTAGAAATTCTTTTAAGATATTTCCATACTGTAGTAAAATGTACATTAGGTTTCTTTGCAATTTCACCAGCTCTATAATCTTTTCTATACAATTCTCTTATCATTTTCTTTTCAGTTTCAGACAAAATTCTCATAACTTAATTTGCTTGTAAAAACATTTAAGATTTTAATCAAACAAGCTTTTAAATTTGCAGTATGGGCCCGCTGGGATTTGAACCCAGGACCTCCCGCTTTCTTGAGCGCCGCCCTATAAGGCGGGCGCTCTACCGCTAAGCTACGGGCCCATGGGCCGGGGGAGATTCGAACTCCCGATCTCCCGGTTATCAGCCGGGCGCTTTGCCACTAAGCTACCGGCCCATAATTTTTCTATTATTTTTTCATAAGTTTCATTAAAATTTTCTCTTGTTAACCAAAGAATTTCAAAATTTTTAAACTTAGAAATAAATGCTCTATGAAGAGTTGCAATTAAAGGAATTTCTGATTTTAAAATTTTTTCAACAAATTCTTTAAATTTATTGCTTTCCATTTCCATTTTCCCTATTTCATCTATTATCAATAAATTTGCATTTTTCATCTCTTTTTCTATTTCATTTATAGAATTTTCAAGAACTTCTAAATTTAAATAATATCCTGCATAAATTTTATCCCCTATTTTTTCTTTTGATGCAAAAGTAAAATGCTTTTCATTGTGTAACAAAAATATTTCAAACCCAATCCTTTTATTTTTCTCTCTTTTTTCCAACGTTAAAAAACCAACAATTTTTATTTTATTCTTTAAATTTTCATAAATTTTTTTGCATAGTGTTGTTTTTCCAACTCCTGGCATTCCAGAAATAAAAATTTTCATATCATTCTCTTTAATAAATCATTTATTTTTTCCCCTAAATATCCCAAATCTCCTTTTGGATATTCTAATTTTTTACTTTTCAACCCTTTTCTTGGTGGGTGCAATCTAAATACTTTTTTAAACTCTGGAAAATCTTTTAAAGATTTTTTATTATTTATCAATAAATCTGCAAGCTCCTCAAAAGAATTTATTCCATACTTTTTTAAATCATCTTCAGTAACATTTTTATCACCAATTTTTTTCAACCTTTTCTTTAAAAGCAAAACTAAAGTATCTTTAGAAATTTCTCCATAGCAGACATAATTTTTTACTTTTCTTAACATTCCTTCAATAGATTTTGTTTTTGGTAAAAGAACGCAATGATTTATCCTTTTTAATCTTAAAAGCATTAATGTATCTTTTATTTCTTTTGGAGTTTTTATACAACTTCTCAACCTTATTACTGCATACATAATTAAATTCTTTTTATTTTTTCAATTCCTAGTATATCAAAAATTATTTCATAAATATTTTTCAAAATTTTCAAAATTTTTATTCTAAAGAATTTTTTAGATTCTTCTTCTTTCAAAACTTTACATTTTTCATAGAAAAGATTGAAACATTGAGAAAGATTAAAAATATAATTGCAAAATCTATTAATTCTTAAATCTCTTAAAGTTTGAAATATTGTAATCTCAAATTCCAAAATTTTTCTTAACAAATCTATTTCCTCCTTTTCCAATTCATATTCTTTAAATTCTTTTTCTTCGCTTTTTTCCAAAATTGAATTTATTCTTGCATAAGTATACAAAAGATATATTGCAGAATTTCCTTTTAAATCTAATGCTTCTTCAAAATCAAATATCAAATCTTTATTTTTATCAAGCTTCAACATTTCATACCTTATACAACTTCTAGCAATTTCATCAACATTTTCTTTAAAGCTTTTCCTTATTTCTTCTCTAAACTTTTCTATTAGCTCATCTGCCAAAACAACAATTCCTTTTCTTCCACTCATTTTTAAGCTTTTTGCCTCTATTCCAAATCTTTTTGCAATTTTCTCAGAAAGAAATACTAATCCATATGAATAATAAATATACTTTTTTCCGAGAGAATTTAAAAGATTTTCTATAAATTTTTGATTTAATGCTTGCTCTTCTCCAACAACATTTATTGAAACATCAAAATTTTCAAAATTCTCAATAACTTTCCCATTTTTGCTAGTTATGTAAAATCCATCAAACTTTTCAAACAGAAAATTTTTATTTATTACTTTATGCTTCCAAAAAGCATATGCAACATCTTTTAATAAATAAGTTAAAGTTCCATCAGATTTTATCAATACTAATTCACTATTATTTTGTTTTACAACTAGGCAACCTTCTTTTTCTTTTGAAAAATATGAAAGGTTTTTTTCTTTTAAAAAATTTAATGTCGGCTCTATTAATCCAAAATTTATTATATCACTTTCTTTATTAAAAAAATCGTAATGAATTTTTAAAAACTTTAATGTTTCAATTTGATCTTTTAAAACTTTTTTAACAATTTCTTGATTAAATTTATAAGTTTCAGAATTTTCATTTTCCAACTCTTTTACAATTTTTTCTTTTTCTTTTTTTAAATTTTCATCTTTTTCAATCAATTTATTTACTTCTGTATAAATTTTGCTACAATACTTATCAAATTTTTCTTCTGTTTGAATTGGATAGTTTAATTTTTTAAATGCCAAAATAAGTTCTGCCATTTGAGAACCTGTATCATCTATATAATTTGCTACGTATACTTCATTTCCTAAAATTTTAAAAAATCTGTATAAGCTATCTCCAATGCATGCATTTCTTATATGCCCAATATGTAATGCTTTATTTGGGTTTGCACTAGTATGTTCTATCAATATTTTTCCAATTTTTATTTTTGGAACTTCTACTTCAAAATCTCTAATCAACTTAAACCAATCTAAAAAAATGTTTAAATACGAATTTTTTATTTCATAGCTTTTTACATATTCTTTTATTTTTTCCAATATTTCTTCCTTAATTTTTTCTTCACTCTTTTTATTTTTTCTAGAAATCTTTTTAAGATTAAAAGAAATATCTGCAATATTGCTAAATTCCACATCTTCTGGGTTTACTATTTCTAAAATTTTTGAAATTATCATAATTTATGGATTATTTTCAAATATCTAAAAACATAATTGCACTATTCTTTCTTTCAAGATTCTCTATAGAAGACATTAAAAAAAGTGAAGTGAGAGATTTTGAAATTTTTCTATTTTTTGGAATTAGTATAACATTTTTTATTTTTGATTTTTTTCAAAATAAATCTTTTGAATTTTTAATTTATCCACTAATATTTTTATTTTTTTCTTCTCTTCTATTTTTACTTGGCCAATGGGGTGCTGGAGATTCTTTCATTCTAACTTCTTTGGGATTATTATTTGCTTCTTCTAATTCAATAATTCTTTTACTTTTAATTCTAATTTTCGGAACAATTTACTCGTTTTTTTATGCATTAATTTTTTCAATAATTAAAAAGAGGCATTTCTTTCTTTCAGTTTTCCCATTAATATTTCTAATTCTTTCATTCATTTTACCTTCCTTTTACTCTTTAATTTTCTTTTTAGCATTTCTTTACTCTTCCTTACCATTTTTATTAAGAGTTCAAAAAGAATTTATAAGAAAAGTAAAAGTTAGCGAATTGAAAGAAGGGGATGTTTTAAAAGAGTTCAAACTTTGGATAGGAATAACAAAAGAGGAAATAAAAAAATTGAAAAGAAAAAGGAAATACGTTTTGATAAAAGAGGGGATAAGATTTGCTCCAGTATTTCTAATTTCTTTTATTTTGTTTGAACTATTTTGTATGAAAGTGGTAACTTTGATGCCGCCCTTTTTAATGCTATTTTTGCATGTTCTTCAAAACCTTTTTTAATTCTTACTATTAAAATTGTATCTCCCTTAAATGCTTGAACAGCTCTTCCTATAGGTCTTCCAAATGCCAATCTCATTCCTTGACTATATCTATCTGCTCCAGCACCAGTTGCAATAGCATGCTCCCTTAAAACATGATGTGGATATTTTACAATTTTTAAAAAATAATTTTGATTTCCAACATTTTTTTCTAAATACTTATTTGCAATAACTCTTGCAGCTTCCAATGCATTATCTCTTATTTGTAAATCTTTTTGACAAATAAGTTTAAATTCTGAATAATCTGTCAATTCTCTATTTCCCATTTCAAATTCTCTTATTTTTGTTGCCGGTGCTCCAGCAACAAAATTTTTACTTTTTACTTTATAAGATATTCTAGTGTATGGTCTTTCTATTCTTCTAAAACATCTTCCAGGTCTTAATGCCATATAAATATTTATATCTATAATTTTACTATGGCTGAAAAATCTGGAAAAAGAGACCTAGTAGTAAAAAGTGCTGTAAGAGAGCTAGTAAAGGATATGAGAGTAAGTGACAGCTTTTTTGAAGGTTTAAACAAGGCTGTTGAAGATCTTGTAAAAAGAGCTGTTGAAAGAGCAAAAGCGAATGGAAGGGCTACTTTGAGAGATTGTGATGTTTAATCCATTCCAAGTAACTTGTCTATAAAACTTTTCTTTTCTTCTTCATCTTTTCCAAATTTCTCCCAAATTTCCTTTATTTTTCTTTCCAATTCATCTTCATAAACATTTGGAACTCCTGCAGAATTTCCAACACCAATTATTACTATTGGATCTTCGCTTTCCTCAATTATTTCCATCAACATTTCAATTACTTTATTAGATGCTTTAAATATTTCAGGATTCATAGGTTTAATTGCTTCTTCTTCACCCATTTTTATTACTATTGCATCCAAATCAATATTGTACTTTGTTGCAAATTCTTCAATTTGAAATTTTTCAATTCCTATACCACCAATAGCAACTCCAGTACCTCTTGCAATGCTTCCAGTTTTTTCTCCTTCCAACTTTCTTGCAGCATCTATTGTAACAAGCTTTTTTGGTTTATAAATTTTTAAAACTTTTTCAAAGACTTTATTAATCTTCCCTATTCTTGAACCAGGACCTTTTGCTCTAATCAGTATAACTTTTTTCCCTTTAATCTTTTTAATTACTAGAATACAATCATCAATTTCCTTTATTTTATCCTTTTTATCTATCATTTTTGAAATAACTAGTGGCCCTATTCCATCTCCTATTGGAGAATTTTTTGAAATTGCAATAGCTCCTTTATAGAATGCTTGAGAAATTTTTTCATACATAGGTAAGACCATTTGAAAGAGAAATGCTAATTGCAAATTTTTATATTTTTTTAAAGTTTCTGCATAGTGCTCCAAAACTTTTTTTAAGAAGTTCAATTCTATTAAAATTGAAATAACACTTTTTGTATTCAAAATTTCCTCTTCTTCACCTTCAAATTTATCTTTTACAAATTTTTTTAATCTTTCTTCACTTTTATCTATTAAATGTTCAAACTTTTTTACAATTCCAAAAGGATCTAAAGAAGTTGGCTGAATAACAAAGTATTCTAAAATTTCATCCAAAAACTTTTGATTTTTTTTCATTTTTTTCTTAAGCTCATTTTTTATTTCATTTATAGAAGAGGAAATAAAACTTGTTAAAACAGAAATTCTTGAAAGTGTATATGCAATGAGTACTCTTGGATAAATCAGTGGATAGATAAATGCAAATAAGAAAATTAATATCCAAAATATTTCTGGCTGGAATAGTACCATATTATTTATAAAATATATGTTTTTTATGGATATATTAAAAATTGTTGGAATAATTGCAATAGCTGCTCTAGTATTTTCTTTTCTTCAAAAAAATTTTAATTTTGATTTTTTAAATCAAATTACAGCATTTTTTACAAGCATATTTTCCCCTTCAAAACAAGAAAGTTTTACTGTTGAAATGTTTTCAAAAAATTTTAATTTAAATTCAAACAATATTGAATTAGTTTTAAATGGAAAAATTGTAACATTTTCAATAAACAAAGCTAGCTTTAAAGTTCTAAATGAAAAATCAAAATTAAAAATATCTTTTAATGGAAATGTAGAAAAAAAGGATTCTTCTTTAAAAATTAGTGGAATTGCATCAAAAATTTTAATAGATGATAATTATGAAATTTCAAACGTAGAATTTTCTTTAAATGCTTATGGAGAAATAGAAAAAATAGTAATAACTTCTTCTGAAAAAGCTGAAATTTCTGTTGATAGTGCTCAAATAAAAATAAAGAGGCAAGACAAAACTTTGGAGTTTAATGTTTTAAACGATAAAATTGTTTTAAAAAATGTTTTGTCTTTAGAATATTCGAACGAAACCTTTTCTATTTATTCTTCAAGTATTGAATCTTCATTCATTAAATTATGAAGGAAGAAGAAAAAGTTGAATTACCAGAATCTAAGGAGGAACCAAAATATTTTTTAAAAATTGATAAAATAATAGATAGTAGGGATGTTGAAAGGGTTGTTAAAATTGCTACTAAAGGAAAAATAATTTTAGCAAAATTGAACGAAATAAAAAATCCTGAAGAATTCCATATGATCATTAGGGATTTGAAAAGACTTTCAAACTTTTACAAATTAAACTTATTAATAATTCATGACGATTATGCATTGATTTCTAAAAGCTTAGAAATTTCTACTTTATAGTAATAATATATTTATGATTGCAAAAGTTGAAATTGCAGAAAAAGAAGAATTTCCACTTATAAAAT
>Ga0326760_1000768_pt1 | contig 15532 bp, 26 predicted proteins | sample GCREP_S_FD_207668 | JGI IMG/M metagenome (GOLD analysis project Ga0326760, IMG submission 207668) | Hot spring sediment microbial communities from Geyser Creek Basin, Yellowstone National Park, WY, United States - GCR.EP_S | ecosystem: Environmental > Aquatic > Thermal springs > Near-boiling... | reverse complement strand
TTGAGACTGAGATACATCTCTTTGTAGCTCACCATCCTCCATCACCCCCTCCAACCCCTCTCTTTTTCAAAAAAACTTTGTGGATTTGGGTTTTAGATATGGGTTTGGGCATATGTCTCCACCCCACCGTTCACCCCAGTGTTCACATATGGGAAAAGCCCCTTATAAATAACCAAAGGTTCCAACCGCGAGGATCACCACGGGAGCGGATTTAAAAGCGCTGGAGGCGTTTTGGCTAAAGGCGTTTTGTATAACGATGGACCTCCTCCATGAAGGTCCCGGGACCTTCTACACTTATGCGCCTAAGTGTAAGCCTCAGCAGTCACCAGCTCTTTTAAGCAAAACACTACGGATCTTATACATAGGTGAAGATGTGGATGGTGCAGGCGAGCGTCGCAGAGCAGCTGCGTAAGATCAAGCCTAGAGCAGTGGTTTACCTGTTCAGCGGCGGCAAGGACTCTAGTCTAGCACTACTGCTTACACGTGACTTTGTGAGAGACTTCTGCAGGGAGATTAGTTGTAGAGTCTACATATTGCACATAGTCATAGCTGGGAACTCCCACCCGCTGAATACGTTTGCTGCTGCAGCAGTCATGGAGTGGCATAGGAAGAACTACGGCTTCGAGCCGCTCTACAGGGTTGCTCCAGTGGTGTTTCAAGAGCACCTGGCGAAGTATGGCTTTCAGACAGGCCCCGGGAGGTGGTGCTTCATACTACATAAAGACAGAGTATTGAGAGAGGTCGAGAGGAGGCTGCCTCAGCCACAGATCCATGTCGACGGCATGTCGCCAAACGACAGCAAGGTTAGGGGCGAGAAGATTAAAGCAGAGCTAGAGCTGATCACCACAGCCGACAACACCTGGTACTGGGCCTGGCACCCGCTCTACAGCCTAGACCTTAGCAGTTCAGAGAAGCTGAAGATGCTAGAGCAGTACCCAGAATTTAGACCAGTAGTTGAATTGTACAGAGAGTACGGTGACTCGCTGAACTGCGTCCTCTGCCCATACAAGTCTATTGACAAGCTGATGATCCACCGCGGCGTCGAGGATCTATCAGTGATATACTACTTTGTAAAGGAGGCTCTCGAGTCGGAGAGGTGGCGCAGGAAGTACTCTAGACTAGCGAGTAGGTCACTACTAGAGGTGGTGCAGCTGCATGATTAGACTGACATGGGTGTAAACATGGATAGGTTGTTAGAGGCTCTCGACTCGATCTTTTTCTCTTTTAGAGGCGTCAAGGTGGGTAGCCTAGAGCTCTACGAGAAGATCATACCGGGCATAGTACAAAAGCTCAAGGAGTGTGGTTGCGAAGTATATGCAATACGCAACTACGTCGACTTCGACGAGGTCAAGCTCGTCTTCTCATGTGGAAAGAACTGCGTGATTATAGAGTTCAACGTGGAGCCCGTGAGCTTAAACCATGAAAAAGTGAGAGTCGACTACCATGTCATCGGGGCTAAGTGTGAAGACTATTACGCTCTGTGGGGGTGAGCCTGTGAGCTTAGACCACGAGATTAGTGAATTGAGGCGTAGATTAAACAGCTTGATAGTGAAGTTGAAGTACAAGATAGTTGACCCCGAGTCTTTATATGCTATCATTATACCCGATATTATTGAAAAACTTCGTGATATATGTGAATTATATAGGAAGCGTGTCGGGGACTGGGGAGTTACTCTTGTTTTTGATTGTCTCAATACTGTATGTGTCCACGTAGTTATACAGACCAAACCTATCGATGTGTATGTAGATAGGATAGTGGACATGTACTATATTATCGAGGAAGCTAGGTGTAAAGAATCGATATATCTTCGTAAGACTTGAGGGAGTGGATATGAGTAGATGGGATAGGTGTGTAGAGTTAGACACTCACAGCACTGTCTTAGCGACTCTCTACAAGCTTAGAGAGACCACTTATAGGAAATTGCAATTAGCGATCTACATGTTAATGAGACGCCTAGGCTATGAATGCATAGATTACACAGATTTCCAATAATAGGTGTTAGATATGAGTCGCTGGGATAAGGGAGTGGACTACGAGGCCACGTATAGGCTGCTGTTGAACGCGATCAGGCGAACCAGGGGGAGGTCTCGATGCTACTTTGTAATTGCACTAATACAGTTGAGGAACGGCTCGAGGATCTCTGAGGCTGTAAGGGCCTTCAAGGAGTGGGTCAAAAGCGGTAAGGTGGAGGTGTATGTTAGAGTCTCGAAGAAAAAGCGCGATGAGCTGAGGTTGATGGTAATACCCGATGATGTTGATCACTTGAGGCTTGAGTGTGTAGACCTAGTGCACGTAGACGACTTGAAGCTTAGAGAGCGCGTCAGGGTCGCGCTTCACCAGCGCTTCAAGATAAACACTCACTCGTTGAGATACGCATTCATAACTCATCTACTGCGCAGTGGCGTGAACCCGGCCATCGTCTCGAAGATAATTAAGCACTCGCGCCTCGGCACCCTCTTAGCCTATGTCCAGGAGAAGGTTGGAGAGGAGATCTTGAGGGGTCTGGGTTGAGGCGCGTCGTGTCTGATCGCGTGAAGGTGCTCCTAGCGTTGAAGACTTGTATCGAGTACTCTGAGCTCTCGCGCATCATCGGTGCTAAGCCGAGCACGCTCTGCAACATTCTCTACAGACTGAAGAGGAGGGGGCTTATTGAGAAAAGGGTTGTTGATAAAAAAGTCTACGTCTGCACCACAGAGGAGTTCAAGAGGCTCTACGGGCTAGCTTGAAGCTTGAAGCTCCCTCTCCACACTCTCGAGCTCCTGCAACAGCTCTCTCATGGTGCCTAGTAGCTTCCTCACAGTGTTGAGAGCTCTCGTGCACCCTTGAGGTCTAAGCTTAGCAGCTCTCGCAGCATCTATCACTCTCGACACTAGGTTGTAGATTATCTTGGAGGGGTCTTGGTGGAGGATGTTCGTTAGAGCAAGCCTGTGCACCTTCTCAACATATATGTACTCGCGGTCTATGGGGCCCAGATAGCACACTCTCTTACGAGTCTTACCATCCTCCCTGTAGTAGTGAACAACCCTCCAGTAGCCGTATTCCCGGCCGTCTTTAGTTTTAACCCAGTGCTCCTCAAGATGACCTGAGCCTCCACACCGTGGGCACGTGACCTTCATTGGTGCCTCCCCAAATTTGGGGTAAGCGTTCAGGGGTTAATAAACCTCTACATTTTGTAGAGGTTTATTAGGGGCTTTTTGGCTCTAGTTTATTAGTGTGAGGGTGGGGGCTTGAACTGTCCACATTGTGGTGCACAAATCATCTTTGATGGCGAGCTGCAAGCGTACGTCTGTCCTCGCTGCGGTACTGTCTTAGATGATAGGCCCCTCGTTGGCGGTGATGACTTGAGCCCGAGCCACCGCGTTGGATCGTACATCGCTCGCGCAGTAGCTGTGAGCAGCCGGCTTGGACGGAAGCACCTAGACATCTATACTCTAGAGAAGTATGGCAGGAACTGCAGTAAGGCGAGGGCGGAGAATGTCAAGAGCTTAGCGAGGCTGCTGATCAGCATCTGCAGATCCCTCAATTTAGACTGGGGCGTCTGTGTTGATGCTGAGAGAACCCTGCTTGAGAGCGTAGGCAAGGTTCAGAAGCTAAGCTACTTGAAGTCTCGTCGCCTCGTAGCGGAGGCGTTGCTTAAAGTAGCGTGGAGTAAAGGGTTACCGCTGAATGTTCAGAAGGTCGAGGAGTTGCTTGGAGCGAGGCTCTTCAATGTCACAGAGAGCATCGATAGAGAGGCGAAGGCGAGGTACTACGCAGCGCAGATGAGCGCCGCGTTCGCTAAGGTCGCAGAGGCGGTGTTGAAGGTTTCCCCAAATTTGGGGGACACTCAAGAATTGATAAAACTAGCAAGAGAGGTGCTTGAGAGGGTTCTGAGCGGCTCGTATAAGTATAGAGCTCTAGCAGCGTTCTACTACGCGGCTAGGGTTCTTAATGTGAAGCTTAACATGTCAGCGGTGTGTAGAGAGCTGGGCTTGTCGAGCGAGAGCTGCGCGTACAACGCTAGAGTGCTCGCGTTGAAGTACCTCTTCAAGCCCTAGCTTTTTTCTCTCATAATCCTCTACCTCCTAAACAGGCCTAGTAGCCAGTCGATCGCGCTCTTGAGGACGTTCGTTAGGGCTTGCGCTACGCTTATGAGCGCGTTTATGGCTTGCGCTATCGCCTCCACGAACTTCAGACCGAGGTTCAGTAGGAACACTCCAATGTTGAAGTAGAACTTGAGTATGCCGTAGATCATCTTGATAGCGTTTACGAGCGGCTCGGGGTCTCTCCTCTTGATACTCGCTGCCCCGCCCCACGCGAGTATCGCTGTGAAGACCGCCGCGTTTATCACGACGAAGTACCTCGCCACCAGCTCCAGCACCTTACCCGACATCGCTATAACTGTCCACGCGGTTGACATGAGGCCAACGATGCCCTGCGGGGACGAGTCCTCCACTTGGCATATCGTCTTGTCTGCGTCTTCCTCTCTCAGCATTGGTATGAGGCCCATGACCTCTCTCAGCGGCTTGGTGCAGTTGAGCACCGCCTCCACGTCATCACGTATCGGGCTGTTGAGGTACTGTAGTAGCGCGAGCTTGTACTGTGCCGCGTAGAGCTGCGCCATGGGGTCTCCTGGCTTGCCGAGGACCCTGCTGAGCACTCCTATGCCTCCGCCGACGATCTCCCCGATGGATCTGACCCCTGTGACCACCGTCTGCACGAACGTGCTAAACGTTGAGCTGAGGAACTCCCAGATCGAGCCTAGCGCTGACTCTAGACCCCCGCTCTCGCCGATCTTTTGAACTCCATACATTTGAGCGTCTCTCTCATCCTTTATCGTGAACACCACCACGCGCGCTCCTACGATCTCCGCTCCCGCGACGTAGACTCTTGTTTCTCCAGTGCAGTCTGCACGGTACCCTACCACGTCGTGAACCTCGACGGGGCTACCATCATCGACGCTTAGAAACGCGACTGCAGCCAGCCTGTAGAGCTCCACGCTCGCCGTGGCCGCGATGACCTCGACGCTGTCGAAGAGCAGCACTCCTCCCGCGTGCGTCTTCGGCCTAGCCCTCAGCGAGGCAGAGCAGTTGCTACCTCGTATCACGAGCACGTGCTCCTTGTCAACGTTTAGCTCTGCACCCGGGTACCTGACGCCTATGATCAAGACTAGCGGGTAGCTGGCCCCCCAAACTTGGGGTAGCAGGAGAAGGGGTAGGAGCAAAAAAGCTAATACTAGAGCTACTGGTGGCCTGCGCATGCTAGAGCCTCACTCTCCTGACGAACTCTCGTAGCGCGTAGTAGAGACCGATCAATATTAGCACCACTGACACGAACATGACTGGATCCTCCCACCAGGCCATCACTCATCACCCTCCATTGCCATGAGCTCCTCCCTCACGCTGTCAATGTGGTCTCTGCACTCGGCCGCCTCGGCATCCGTGAACTTGCTGTTCCTCTCAGCGATGAGCTCTAGGAGGTTGAGCCTGCTCATAGCCTTCCTGTAGCTTATCCTCCCCTCCTCGTAGTCCTCTAGTATCGCGTCCGCGATCGCCTTGCACTCCTCAACTGTGTCTAGCCCCGGCTCTCCAATATCCTCAACTCTCCTACCTAGGTACACGTACCTCCGGCCCATAGAGCCCCTCACCCTCCCCGCCCGCCACCCTCTTCAGGGTGAGCGGGCTGTAGGGGAAGAGCAAAAAAGAGGTTAGGGTAGTCTGACCCCTCCTCCCTGGCCGCTTGTCGTGCCTCCGCTGATCAGCTTCACGACCACCGCGAGCACGACGAGTATGAAGAGCATTGGCATCGTGCTCCACCAGTCGAATGTTGGTGGCGATTGTTGCTGGCTAGGCCTGTTGACCTGGGCTGGCGGCGCCTCCTGGACTCCCCCGATTATGTTGCCAACGCTGTACGTGTAGAAGCTCGTCGTTGAGACGTACACCGCTGTACCACTCCAGCCGACGTAGTAGATTGTTGTTGGCACTCCGGCTGGGAAGATGCTCGCTAGGTCAACGCTCAGCGCTGGGGTGCCATCCGCGTAGACGTGGAACGCAGAGCCCTTCACAACTATTGAGAGCTCCTTGGCCGCTGTGATCGGTGTTATGTCTCTCTCGATCTTGTACGCGCCGTGGTACTCTATGAGCTCCCCGCTCGGGTCTAGCAGCACTCCATCAGTTGGAGTCGAGGCTATCAGTATCTTGTCCCACGATGTGAACACGTAGTAGTTGTAGACGCCCATGGTGCTCATCAACGTGTAGTTCCACACCGGGTCTGTGAAGGTGAAGGCCCCGGACGGGTTGATCAAGTCGAAGGCAGACAGCGACTGGAAGCTGGCGCTACAGCCCCAGAGGAGCGTGTTCTTCAAGTAGACATACAGCGTTAGAGTAGTTGACTGCAGCGGCTTGGGGTACTTCACGTAGACCACTGCGTAGTCCGTGCTCTCCCAGTAGAGCACGAGGAAGGGTAGCAGCTCCCCCTCGCTCGACACTATCGCTAGATCCTCGAGAGATGGCGACAGCAGCCTCTGCTTGATCCACACGCCGAGCGGTAGCTTGAGCCTAAGGGTTAGAGACGCGTGTTGCGGTATCTCGTGGAAGCTTATGTACACTGGTATCTTGTACGCCCACGAGCCCCTGCTGATCCCCATGGCGAGCGATATGACGTGCAGTGGGTACGGGTTCAGCGCGACCGGGCTCAAGACCGTGATGGTGGCGTTCACGGGATCGACCGGGTAGACGGTGTCGTACACGGTTATAGAGTATATCGTCAAGTTGCCGACTAGGGTGTCCCCCGCGCGCGGCACGTAGAGCGTGTGGTTGCCGATGAGTACGGGCCTCAGCGTCTGAGCCAGCTCAACTGTGTAGGGGCCGTAGGCTATCCTAGCCCCCGGTGGGAAGAACCTGAACGTGACATACCCGCTCATCCCGAGCGGGCTGTTCAGAACCGTGTATATCCACGTCCTGTTATCCAGCACCCTCGCAACACCGTGCGGGACGCCGTGGTTGCCGCTCCCGCTCAAGTCGATGTAGTGAGTGCCGTTGTAGAATGTCGGGTCTAGGAAGAGGACTAGGCCGGAAGAATTAACAATATTATAGGCATAAACGTTGTTGATCTCAGAGCTTGAGAGAACATGAGAGTATAGCAACACCTGCGCTATGTAGCCATTGAACGTTGTCTCGGGAAAATCAGCGTTTCTATTTACCTCGTTGAACATCTGCGTTATTACGCTTGACGCCTGAAGCACTCCATTAACAACCTCTATTGAGGGCTGAGAACCCGTGAAGTCCATGCTGAAGCACACGTGGTGGAAAGCGCCGCGTGTTAGGTAGAGACCGCTCTTCAGAAGGGCCCTAGTAACATTACTAGTATCACTCCACTGAAAGTAAGGCGAGTCATCTGTAGCGCGCCAATATACCTGCCATTGATCCGTCCCAGTAAACAGGTGTATGTAGATATCGCCTCTCGTGGGCGACACCAAATTAACCCATCCACAATAAGTAAGTCTCTTTACATCGCTAAAATCAATACTAGCAGAGTATGGAATGCTCACATAGTCGTCCACCCCGTCGAAGTGCCACGCGTAGATGTGCGGCGCGTACACCGCGCCATCGTACGCTGTCAGCGTCGCTCTATATACCGTTCCATTGGACAGTGGCATCTCGATGTAGATCGGCCCGCCATCGACGAACGGGAGCGCTATTGGCAGGTCGGCCTCGGGCGCGTAGGACATGTTGACCTCTACGAGCCGCCCCGCGAGCAGGGTGAACGACGCTGCGCCGACGATCTTGACGTAGTGCGGCTCAGCTATGGTGTTCGCCTCGACGTAGCCACTTATGAGCAGCCGCGCCAGCACATCGCCTGGCTCATCGTACACGGTCGCGGTGATGTTGGCCCACGAGCCGATCACGAATGGGTAGTTCCAGATGATGTCTATAGTGTACGTTCCAGCGCTCAGCACCGCTGGGACAGCTATTATGGTCTTCTCTGAGCCGTAGCCGTAGAGCGCCAGCGGGTAGAAGCTGTTCAGCTCTCTAACGTACACCACTGGGTTTATGCTCTTAACCCTCTGCGCCACCTCGGTCGTGTTTATCGCTAAGATGAGGCCGCTCGTAGTGTCGTTGCTCAGCGTGACCCTCAGGCTCGTCGCGTAGAGCATGAGCGACATCGACGATATAGTGTAGCTCGCGGTCGCTCTCTGCAGCTTGCCAGTGGCGTCGACTAGTATGTTCCCGTTGGCCGCGACGATCCTGCCGAGAGAGTCTGGAGCGTATGTTCTAGACTCCGTGAACACAGCTGCGCCAGAGGCTCTCACAGTGACGTAGTAGAGCATGTGGTAGAGTGTGGTCGTGTAGCTACTCGTGTCCTCGAGGCCCGTGTACGCGCCAACTACGACGCTTTGATTAGAGCTGAAACCGTACGCGTGAACGTACATCGTGACCGGTAGCTTATAGTACAACGATCCATCGTAAAACTGTAGAGTGTCGACACCGAAGATAGATCTAACGGTGACTGTGGCGTTGTAAGTCAAGCTCGCAACGTAGCTCACTGTGACAGTGGCGTTGTACCACGTGTACCTGTTCGCGCTGCTCGCCGAGGGGGCTGAAAGGGTGATCAACGCGTTGTTGAAGCTCAACGTCGTGGTGTTCACGACCGTCACGCCAGTAGCTGGGCTGTAGCTCGCTGAGACCAAGATGGAGATCGAAGATGGACTTATCGAGTCGCTCCTAGTAGTGCCCCACGGCGCCGGGAACACTACAGTGACCGCGGGGTAGCTCACAGCTACTGGCGCGCTGAACCAGCCTATCGTTGAGAGTATGGGCTTGACGCTGTTAGATACGACGAGGTAGAGCCTCCCCGTGACCGGGGACTGGAAGATTATGTATGAGCCGTTGATGTCCCACTGGTACGCTTGAACCCAGAACCGATTGCCATTGCTATCTATGTAGAAGACGTCGTAGTTGCCTTGGACGATGTAGTAGTAGCCCGCGACCGCGTCGATGTAGTAGACTGACGCTTGAGCCTCCCCCAAATTTGGGGTAAACCCTAGTCCTAAACCTAAAAACATCACGAGGATTAGAGCTAGAGCTACGTGTTTAAATCTAAGCGTACTCATCTCTCCCACGCCTCGTGAACATGGTGCTCGTGAACACGAGGTACCACGCCGCGGCCAGCACGACAACGAACACTATCAACATATGCGCGAGCGTCATTTAGACCTCACCAGCGCCATGAACGACTTGTAGAGCAGCAGTATCAAGATCAACGGTAGAAGTATCATGAAGATGAGCGCGAGCAAGCTGAAGAGCACACTAGATATCGTTGCGAAGTAGTCGCTCACCGTCGTTGCTAGTGACAATGCTGCCCCAAATTTGGGGAAGACTCTGAGAGCCTTGGACTTCAAGACGTCGAGAGGCGCCTTGAGGACTGCGTAGACGAACATTAGTATCACTATGTAGAGGAAGAGCCACGGCAGCAAGGAGAGAAACACCTGCACGAACCAGCTAAACAGCTCTTGGGTCTGAGCAGTTTGAGCGAGGAGGAGGGAGGGGAGGGCTAAAAAAACTAGTCGAGTTGAGCGGGGAGTCATAGAGGCGTCACCCCCTGATCACATCTATCACTGACTTCGCTAGAACCTTGAATATTAACAGCGGCAACGCGATTATCAAGATAATCGTGATGAGCGTGAAGAGTATTGGCGTCAGCTGGCTTGTGACCTGCTGCGCTAGGTCTACAGAGTTGCTTGTTTGAGCTAGCAGCGCAAGTGGAATAGCGAGCTTGGCGACGCTCACCTTGACGGCCTTGATTGAGCGGCCGACAGCCTCGAACATGCCGCCGAAGAGCTTGAAGATAAGCACTATTATCATTATTGTGAACAGCAGTGGAAGTATAGCGTAGAGTATGTCGACCACTGGCGTCAAGTCTACGGTCGTGTTAGTGGTGGTTTGAGCTAGTAGCATTAATGGTATAGCCGGCTTCACGAACTCGAAGACCCTGCCGAGCTCGCCGATGAACTTGCCGATGAACTTGAAGACTATGGCTATCACCATTATCGTCAGCAACAGCGGCAGTATAGCGTAGAGTATGTTGACTATTGGCGCCAGGTCTATGTTTGTGCTGCTCGTCTGAGCTACCAGCGCTAGCGCTAGTATTGCAACGTAGGCTCTCTTCACTGTTCCACCTCAACGTGATATCTTCGCATACGCATTATTATTGAGCGCTACGTGCCGCGCTGCGCGCTGGCGAACCCCGTCGCGAACCCGGCACCGATTGTATTTGAGCGCTCGAACGCGGATAGTGTCGATGGGGGTATAAGATGTCCAAGGTCGCAGAGGAGATCTTCCCGAGACATAGAAGAGGCGTGTACGCAGTAATAGACGTGACGTGTAGAGACGACGACGAGATACTAATAGCTGAGAAGCACGAGCTCTGGCTACCGCAGTCAACGTATAAGGCTGCACTAGCTCTGCGAGATAGGCTCAACGTTAACAGGCTACGCGGCATAGACGACAAGGACTGCTACAAGCACGTGAAGTTCATAGTGAAGAACACGAGGACAACCGCTGGCTTCGACTTCCTCGTCAACGCGCTGCGAAAGAGCGGGGTGGAGGTAGAGGTCGTAAATGAGCAAGGCGCAACATAAGACACCGCCAACACTCGTGCCGAGGAGGGTCAAGGTCTTAGTGCTACGAGAAGACGAGATACTAGAGGACCTCTGCAGAGTAGACAACTTCGAGCTGATACGCTGCCCGAAGCTAAGGAAGATGTTCACCGTGCCGCCAGACTATAGGCCGTACATCCACCTAGTCGGCAACAAGAAGATCATGGTGACGTTCATCTTCGACGAGAAGAACAACGCGATAAAGATAAAGCTAAACAGCAATGGAGAGGCGGAGGCGGAGAAGGTCAGAGTAGACCCCGGCTTCCAAGAGGTCATAGTCGGTCGCAGAATATTCGAGCACGTGTTCAGGAGGCTCGCAGGCCTGGACACCGCGAGCCTAATAGCTGGCCTCGGCCTTGGCGCCTTCGCGATGATCTTCGTCGTGTTCTTCATACTGCCGCTACTGGGCTACCCAATCACGATCGGTAAGACCCCCGTGGAGGTCATAATACAGCACCAAGCAACTAACCAGACGCTACCACCGCCAGGGAACTTCACAATATAGAGCTTCCCCCAAATTTGGGGTGAAACCGTGAGCAAGCCTAAGAGAGAGCGAGAGGCCTACGGCGAGCCGTGGGGGCCGGCGGCGATCTTCGTTGAGAGGATGCTCAACGTTGACGAGTACTACGTGGCGAACTGGGCTCCAAAACAGGTCAAGTGGCTTGCACAAGTCAAGTCGCTGATAATGACGACAGAGCAGTACCTGGGCTTCAAGGTTCCATGGCTAAACCAGCTAGTGGAGGAGTACATGAAGCTCTCGAAGTTCGAAGACGGCTGGACAATAAAGCAGGCGAGAGACGTGGCGCGAGGATCATCAACGAGGATGATGCTAAACATAGCGCGGTGGAGGAAGATATTCTTCGGAGAGGAGGCCGATTAGCTTATCACATATAGATTATAGGTTTTTAGAGCATGAGCGGCGTCGAAGAGGAGTTCGCGCGGCTCGTAGAGCTCGTGATGCAGAGAGAGCGAGAGCGGAAGTGGAGATACCCGCCAAGCATAGTCTTCATCAAGGCTGGGCTATACCTCAACACGACGTTCATCGATGGAGCGTTCAGCTCTAAGCAGACGCTGACGCAGCTAGGCGTTGGCAAGAGCGTCTACGCGATGAAGACCCTGTACTACACGTACAATAGGAAATGGAACGTGGCGAAGAAGTACATAGTGTTCATGCCGCAGCACTTCTTGAGCCTCTTCGAGGAGGCGATAGACAAGAACATCAGGATACCCGCGATCATGTGGGACGACGCGGCGTTCTGGATCGGAAAGATGAGGTGGCAGACAGAGCTAGTTAAGACAGTTAAGGAGTTCCTGGGGGTCGTTAGGACGCACTGCGCATACATAATATTCACAGCTCCGAAGCCCACGGACATCGCGCGGGGGATCAGGGAGGAGCTGAACTTCGCGGCCATCATTAGGAGGCTCTACACATATCACAACGACCCGAAGCTGTCCATGTCGCGCGCCGAGTACTACTCATACGAGGCGCTAGAGCAATTGCTATACCGTGGAAGGCGCGTAGCGCCGTTCGCGTACTACACGTTCAGGCTTTGGTTCGACCACTACCCCGACTACGAGGAGATGAGGAAGCAGTACGTGAAGATCGGCAGAGACAGGATGAGAGAGCGGCTGAAAGAGATAGCTCGCGAGGCGAAGCAAGAGTTCATGGAGATAATGAAGAAATACGACGCAGAGAGAGCGAGGAAGGCCGAGCCGATGGTGAGCCACGACGAGATCGATTGGAGCGAGGAGGGGGAGATTGAGGAGCTCGAGTCCTAGGGGCTTACCCCAAATTTGGGGTAACAAGACGCTTAGAGCAGCGCTCTTAGCGGGACTGGGACTGCTAGACAACATCACAACACACTACGCATTAGAGGCTGGCGCGAGAGAGGTGAACCCCCTCGTAGCCCCGTTCACAAGGGACAGCGCTACATTCGCGGTATTCACGGTGTTCAAGGTCGCAGCCTTGCTCCTCGTCGCGTACAAGATGAACTACTCTAAGACCGGCGACAAGCTCATCTACTGGCTACTAGTGGTGCTGTTCGCGCAGGCCACACTTGTGAACGCGCTGAACGCCTTGCTTACCCCAAATTTGGGGTAAGCACACCACAAGCTTGTGGAGCAATCAACCTCCTCGTCCCACTTCAACCAACCTTAATGATTATGAAAGAGCGGGCTTCTATGTATGTAATTAGGTTAATTACAGTAATTAATAATGTGGTTTTAGATTTAGAGGTAGAGTAGCGTCTTTATACAAAAGTTTGTATAAAGTAGGATCAGTGGTATATAATACATTACAGTTTTATATCTCTCACTCTTTATTTATACATTATATTATATAGGTAGAAACAAGCGGTTTCTAGGTGGGACGGGTAGAAGGGGTGGGGGGCGGGGGTCCGAGGGTGCAATTACTGCAATTACCCCAATTATGTCAGCAGAAAGCGCAGCACTCATAATTTATAAGTGTCTGCGCGGATATAATTATGGCGGGTGGTCTAGGTGGCTAGGCACACGTCTATAAGCATACCTCCCAGCGTGAAGAGTAAGCTCGAGGAGCTCAAGAGTCAGCTCGGGGCAAAGAATTGGACGGAGTTCTTCGAGAAGATTGCCAGGATATATGATGAGTGGAGGAGCATGAAGATCGATGAAGAGGTCAAGCAGGTGCTGTGTAATGATTTTAGCGAGTCCAGAGCGACGCTCGTAGCTTGGGGCAAGATGCTAGCATCGAGGTTCAAAGACCCCGACAAGATCGTGGTGGCGCTGAGGTACCTCAAGCTTGATCCAGACGGAGAGTACGTGGTAAACAAAGTGCTCTGTGCGTAGGTGTCTAGCCTTGGAGGGCTTGGAGGCGTCTCTTAGAGAGGCCGTGGTGAAAATCAAGAAGTACTGTAGAGAGCACGCCATGGAGATTGTCAAGAGGCACCCGAGAGAAGACTACGAGTACTGGTTCAAGCGGTGCAAGAAGAGCCGCATAGCGTTGATGCTCATCGAGCTACTGAGCTCAAAGAGGCAGGCCACAGTGCCGGGCTGGCTCATCGACGAGCTGGTCTAGGCTGAAATACAGTAGCTCTTGCACCACAAGCTTGTGGTGTAGGATGATGAAGATGAAAAAGCTAGTAGATGGCTGAGGCGGAGTAGAAGACGTATATGCAGCCCGCGTCTTCTCTACATATTTTTTCATGCATCTCTAGGTCGTAGAGTGACTTGAAGAGTATCCGAGCCCTCTTCGTGATATATGCTTTACCCCTGACCTTCACTATCAGCTTGTCGTTGAAGCGCTCTATCGTTACTGGGACCCCCTCTACCCTAGCTACGACTCCGTACGCGCCATCCATAATTCTGTGCCACACGAACCTCACTATGACCCTCCTACTGTGCTCTGGGTCTGGGTCGACTATCACGAGGTCTGGCTCTTCTCTCTTCACTATATCGCACCACATGTTCTACACCACTCTCTTAGTGCGATGTTTAATCTCTAGCACTCGTTCATGTGCTAAAAGCTTGTGGTGACATAGAAAAGAGATTAATCAACAACCTCAACGCGCATCTTGTGCACTCTCTCGACATGTTGCTTCGCTGATGACAACAGCCTACTATAGTAGTGCGATGTAAAGACCCTGTTACACAGCGGGCAACGCCAAATGTAGAGATTCGATATCACCTCTTTAACGATCACATCGCTCTTCTTTAGGGTGAACGTCTTAGTGGACGTCTCAGCGCTCATTGCTAGTCCCCCGCCTCGCCGAACAACATTCTTATAAATCTGTTTTCAGGGGACATCTCTACGTCCACGCCGAAGACTCTCTTGACCTCTTCTGCAATCCTCTTGAACGGTATCACTCCCTTCTGGTCTCTCCATATCTTGTTTGCCAATTCGTTGGGGTCGCTGAACTCTACCTCGTCGATCCACCGGGTGTCTGCCCGCGGGTTCCTCCCAATGTATATGCACCTTTTCTTGTCAGGAGACACGAAATATTTACCAAACGCCTCGAAGTCACTCCACTCTACTAGAAGAATCCAGTTATCTGCGAGGTAGTGCAATATCTCTTTCCACGCTCTTACGCAGTCCTCGTAGTCGATACAGCCCCTCCACCTGTAGAGGAGTCTATCGATTTCGCTGGCCTCACTCATCTTTCTCCCCCTCGTAGTAGCCTATGGTTTCATAATCTGTCCATACCACTACTGGTCTTACTTCGTTGTCCTCTTTCACTAGCGCTACTCCAAGCTGTCTCTCTGTTTCATATGTGAACTTCACACCGTACTGCCTCTCGTACTTGTCTACGTCGACATCTAGACCCAGCTCTTTAATGATCGCCTCGTCTATTAGATCGTATATCTCGTCTGCGAGGTGGCTGATCTTCCTACCAACGCGCTCCGCTGTATCGATATCCACCAACAAGCTGTAGTATAGATCGCTAGGTATCTCCACCAGCTCTCTAAATAACTCAAGCCTTCTAAATATTGGTCTTAGCTTTTCGTTCAGTCTTCTCAATTTCTCCTCTAACTCTTTCCTCGTATATATGGGTGCCCCCTTTTCCCCGGGGGCTGGGGCTTGGGTTGGGTGGGACACACACCTCACCTCGGGGCCCGAGGCCCCATCCCGCCCCGGCTCCAATGTGGAGGTCGGGTTAGGGGTCTTCTTCTCTAAGCTTCTCCTCCAGCTCTTGAACCTTCCTAACGATGTCAGCTTTTGTTGCTAACTCTTTCCCGAGCACGCTGATCGTTTTTAACATTTTCTCCACGACAGCGACTCTGAACGCCTCGCTCGATGCCACACATTGGGCATATCCATATGTACTTCTTGACGGTCGCCTCGACCTCTCTAATGTCCTCGGGCTTGACAGCCATCTCTACACCACCCTCCTAAACCCTCGTCTAGCATAGTCTTCGAGCAC
>Ga0326760_1000767_pt1 | contig 15535 bp, 13 predicted proteins | sample GCREP_S_FD_207668 | JGI IMG/M metagenome (GOLD analysis project Ga0326760, IMG submission 207668) | Hot spring sediment microbial communities from Geyser Creek Basin, Yellowstone National Park, WY, United States - GCR.EP_S | ecosystem: Environmental > Aquatic > Thermal springs > Near-boiling... | reverse complement strand
ACATAGCCTGCGGTATATCTGGAGCACCACAACATATAGCTGGTATGAAGGATTCCGAATACGTTATAGCTATAAATATCGATGAAACAGCCCCTATATCTAAATACAGCGACTTACTAATAGTAGGCAATATGTATGAAATCGTAGAGAAAGCTATCAAGAAGATCTCGGAGGTAAAGAAAGATATGTTAACAACATAGAGAAAACCTCTAGATACACTATACCTAGATCTAGAACTTATAGAAGCAGAGAACTCAGTACTTCAACTAAAGCTAAAGATCTTGAAGAGTTACAGGTTTCGAACTATGTCTTTGGATAAGGAATATCATGAGGAGAAGATCCCTGTACTTCAGAAAGACATAGATTATCCTGCATATGAAGAACCTTACCTTTTTCTCTAGCAAAGTTGAAGAACATAATTCTGAGTTCGGAGAATTACGCGAAGAACTTACACATAGTGATGAAGAAGAGAAGTATTTTAGAGGTGTTGTAGATCCTTTAAGAGCTACTCTATGCGAATTTCAGGATACTTCTCCTATTGGTAGTTATTGGCTTACAAAGCTTGTAATAGTTTTGAATATCCTTGTAGCTTTATTCACAGGTGGGATATTCTTCATTACTGACGAATTCGCATACAAAACCTATCCATCAGCTGTATGTATAGCTACTGGAGGATGTTTCTTAGGGATAATATTCTCCATGTTTTCGCATGCGAACTTTCTCCACCTCTTAGGCAATATGTTTTTCCTGTATATAGTTGGTGACAATATTGAGATTACTTTAGGTAGGCTAAGGTACCTCATAGTATATTTTGTATCAGGTATTGTAGGAGCTTATACCCAAGCGCTTATAATGCTCGCTTTCGATTTAGGAGGTGCACATATACCGATGGTCGGAGCTTCAGCAGCTATAAGTGGGTTGATAGGAGGTTATGTTCTTCTTTACCCAGGTTCAGCAATGTGTAAATGTGTAGGCTATAGATATGTGTATAAATGTTTTAAGGTAAGAGCTAGTATCTATCTTGTGTTCTGGGTTTTACTCCAATTCCTCTACGTATTGATCTCCCCGTTTATAGCGGTATGGGCACATTTAGGAGGGTTCTTCACAGGGTTAGTACTAACGTATTTTCTAGCCGATAGGAGGAGGATTAAGGAGCTAAGGGAAGGTATCGCTAAAGGGAGGTACAGAGGTATCTCTCCACAGATAGAAGATGTTGCTGAAGGATCTCTAGGATCTGTAGCAAGAGGTGTGATAGTGTTCGCTGCTACAGTACTGCTTTTGCTAGTAGTAACCTCAGCTATCATTGTGTTGACGAGTCTAGAAGGGTACTACATAGTCTACCTCAAATACGTTAAAACATGTTTATGGAGTTGGGTCATGATGAGTGAGATATGTGGTCAAGACTTTGTTGGTGCAGACTATAACTTCACAAAAGTTTTGCCAAGTAGTTTAGAGGATATAGTGAGCGAGTTACCTTCGTTAGGAGATTCGAGGAGGATACTGATATATAAACCATTTGCTATCTACAACCTTTACAACGTTTCATTAACTGCTGTACTGTTATCAGCTACAACAGTAGCTCTCTTCATATCAGTACTTTATATCATGGCTGGGAGGTATAGAGATGTTGAAGTAGTTTAGTTGTTAAAATCGATCATAAGTAGACTTCTGAAAACCTTTAACCTCTCTTTACAGACAACCCCTTTAGATAACCGGTACAGTACTTACATCGTTTAGAGATAAGATTTTTAGCTATAGCTAGCAGTATCTTCTAGGTCTTCGGTATGGTTTTACCTAGACAGTTTATAGATGAGCTTAAGAGTGTTGTTGGGGATAAATGGGTTGTAGAGGATCTAGTTGCTATCGAGAGGTATCTATATGATGAAACAGCTCCTCCTGTTAGACCTTCTGCATCTAGAGAGATTATCGTTGTTAAACCTGGTTCTATAGATGAGGTTGCGAACGTTATTAAGATTGCTAATAAGTATAGAGTACCTGTTTACCCTAGAGGTGGTGGGACAAGCCTTGTTGGAGGAGCTGTACCTACGAAACCTGGTATCGTTTTATCTTTAGAGAGATTGGACCGTATCTATATAGATGTCGAGAGTATGGTTGCCGAGGTTGAGGCAGGGGTTACCCTCGGCAAGCTTATCGAGGAAGCTGAGAAACATGGATTGATGTTCCCAGCTCATCCAGGTGATGAAGGAGCTTATATAGGAGGTTTAATAGCTTGTAATGCAGGTGGTTCGAGAGCTGTTAGAACAGGTGTTATGAGGAACTATGTTCTAGGGCTTGAAGTTGTTCTACCTACAGGTGATATTCTTAAGCTTGGTGGGAAAACTATCAAGAATAATATGGGTTACAATCTTGCTCATCTATTCATAGGGTCTGAAGGTATTCTAGGGGTAATAGTTAAAGCTTATCTAAGACTATACCCGAAGTGGAGGTATACAGCTACAGCTGTAATACCTTTCAATAGCAGGTCATCTGCTTTTAGAACTGCTAGGAAAATCCTTTCCACAGGGCTTATACCTCTAGCTATAGAGTATTTCGATAGACAGGTTATAGAGACTTCGGCTAAGTATCTAAGGGTTTCATGGCCTATAGATATAGGTCAGTACTACATAATGATAGTTTTAGCAGAACCTGTGGAGGAAACAGTTCTAGTGGAGTTAGAGCTTATAGATAGAGTAGCTAGAGAGGAAGGAGGTTTAGAGCCATTTGTATTCCAGAGAGAAGATGAGCAAAAGAATGTTTTGAAGATTAGGAGCGAGATATACTCAGCATTGAAATCTAGTACTTTCGATATCCTCGATACAACAGTTCCTATAGGTGTTATCGATAGATTTATAGAGATGGTTAACAAGATCGAGGAGAAGTACAGGATATGGCTACCTACCTACGGACATGTAGGCGATGGTAATGTGCATATACATATCCTCAACTACCCCAACTTTACCCAGGATACCTTGGAGAAGATAAGAGACGAGATATACGATATAGCTATCCAGCTAGGTGGAACTATCACAGGTGAGCACGGTATTGGCTATACGAGGAAGAGGTATGTAAGGAAACTTCTTGGCAATACATGGGTGAAAACTATGAAGATGTTGAAGTATGTTCTAGACCCTAACAATATTCTAAACCCTGATAAAGTTCTACCAGAAGATTAGAGAGCTGGAAACCATGTTAATCAAGTTCCCCTACGGAAAAGATTACGTAACACTAGATCTCCCAGAAGAGAAGACATTTGTTGTAGAGTCTAAGCTACCTAAAGGTGTTGAAGATGAGAAAGCTTTCGAACTCATTTTAAAAGCTCTTAACAACCCTATAAACTCAGAACCTCTAGAACACCTAGTCCATACAGGAGTTAGACCTGTTACAATTCTTGTCACAGATAAAACACGTGCAACACCGAACAAACTACTACTCAAAGCTCTTCTACCTAAGCTCCATAGCTTAGGGCTGGGTAATGATGATATAGTTATAGTTGTTGCAACAGGTCTACATAAACCTCATACACATGAAGAACTTGTTGAGTTGCTGGAGAACGATATCGTTAAGAACTATACAGTTCTATCGCATAACTCAGACGATGTAGAGAACCACGTATTTCTAGGAAGAACATCTTACGGTACAGAGGTATATATAAATAAACATATCGTTTCTAGCGATCTTGTTATAGGTTTAGGGCTTATAGAACCCCATTTCTTCGCTGGGTATAGCGGGGGTAGGAAACTTATATTACCAGGTGTTACAGCAACAAAAACTGTTTATCAAAACCATGGATACAAAATGATTGCACATCCGAAAGCAGACTACGGTATTCTCGATGGCAACCCTGTTCACGAGGATATGGTTGAAGCTTCTAAAATGGTTAAGAACTACCGATTCATTTTACATGTGATCCTGGATAAGAGGAAGAGAGTTGTAGATGTTGTAGCTGGAGATCCCTACAAAGCTCATAGAGTAGGTGTTGAGGTATACGATAGATATGCAAGGGTTTCCGTTCCATACCTTGGAGATATCGTGGTGGTTACAAACGGAGGTTATCCACTTGATAGAGATCTATACCAAGCTGTTAAAGGTATGTGTACAGGTTCAAGAGTTGCAAAACCAGGTGGAGTAGTTATAACTTTAGCTGAGTGTAGAGATGGTGTTGGACACGAATCTTTCAGAGAAATAGCTTCACTCGATAAAGACCCTAAGAAGATTTTAGAGTATATAGCTAGAAACGAACCTTTAAGAGATCAGTGGGAGGTACAGAAACTCGAACAAGTTCTGCTTAAGAACAAGGTTATAGTTGTTACAAAGAATATCAAGCATAGCGTATTAGAGGAGATGAACCTTGTCCCGGCATCGACACCTGAAGAAGCTCTAGAAATAGCCTGCAGATTAACAGAATGCAATAGGATTGTAGCTATACCTGAAGGACCGTACGTAATACCCGAATACATACAATCATAACTACGTTAAACTATTGACAATCAACAATATCGATCTAACTGCATACCGTTTTTCTAAGATCTAAACTTTGTCAACAACTTCTTTAGAATTACATCGATATCTTTTATTGTTTTAGAATATCCTAATGATATAGAAGAGTATTTAAGAAAACGTATTTTATGTAACGTGATTTATTTAACATATCTAAGACCTCTAGTTAAAGCAGTTGCAGCACCTATTAAAACTATCCCTACAACAGTTTGTTGAACTGCGATCTCGGTTACACCTAGTAGTACGAGGATATTTGTAAGTATTGTTAACATAGATGCTCCGAGTAAACCTCCAAGTGGATGACCACTTCCACCTGTTAACATAATTCCTCCTAGAACACAGGAAGCTATAGCATTAAGTTCGTTTCCTCTAGCACTCCACGGATCTACAGCAAAACCCCCCATAGCTATAAGCATTACCCCTCCTAAACCGTATAGTGTGCCAGCTATAGTGAATGCGAGGAATTTTACGAAATCGGCTCTTACACCTGCAAGTCTAACCGCATCTTCATTACTCCCTATACCATATAGATATCTACCAATAACTGTTTTAGTTAACAGTACGTATATCAATATCACTATGAATACTGTTAAAACGAAGCCTATAGGGATATAGGTACCGAAGTCCTGGGTAAACACAGAGTATTGTGTAAGACCGTAGATAAGTTTACCCCCTGATACAATTATGACGAAGGATCTCCATATAACTAACGATGCTAGTGTTGCTACGAATGAGTATATCCTAAGTTTAGAAACAAGTACACCATTGATAACGCCGATGAGTGTTCCAAGAGCTACAGCTACTAGAATTGCAAGTAATAGATTGTTTGTAGTTCTTGTCAATATAGCTGCGATCATCGCTGTAGCTGCTTGAGCTGAACCTGGGCTCAAATCTATGCTACCCATTAATATGATCAACATTTCGCCAGTAGCGATTAGTGTTAACGGTGTTATCTGCATTAAGACGACTTTGATGTTTACAGGGTTTAGGAAATAACGAGGAGACATAGCTATGGATACTAGTATCAAGATTATCAATGGTATAAGAGCTCTAGATAGTTCGTAGTATGTATAGAAATACTTAAACTTTGTTAATGCGTTATTCAGGATCCTCAACACCATTAAGTTACACCATAATGATGTTCATGTTAAGCTAGGTTTTTAAGTATTTCGTCTCTATCTAAATTCTTATTGATATATTCGCGAATGATCTTCCCATCTCTCATAACGTATATCCTATCAGCTAAACCTAAAGCTTCATCAACATCGCTGGTCAGTACTAGAGATGAAACACCTCTTTCTCTAGCATACCTATATATCAATCTCCTGATCTCAGCTTTAGTAGCAACATCTATACCAACTGTAGGTTCATCGAATATTACGAGTTTCGCATTCGTAAGCATAGCTCTAGCAACAAGAACTTTCTGTTGATTACCTCCACTTAGCTGAGTTATCTTAGCGTAAGGCGATGATGTTACAACATTCAACTTCTTTATCATATCTAAAGATATGTTTAACTCCTTCAAACTATCTATAAATATGCCAAACTTCTTTACAATATCTAGAGACGATATATCCATATTTGCAGTAACTGTGAAATGAGGTATTAAACCCTCTACCCTCCTATCTTCAGGAAGATAGAAGATACCGTGTTTAATAGCTTCTACAGGGCTTTTTATCTTGATCTTCTTACCCATATAAAGGATATCTCCATGTGATACTTTTGTCAAACCTATCAATGTTTTACCTAACTCTGTTTTACCTGCACCAATGAAGCCGAATACAGCAACAACTTCGCCTCGATAAATCTTAAGATTAATATTCTTCAACGGTACTTCAGCTGCTGTTTGAGGTTGTGTAGAAATATTCTTTAACTCGATTAAAGGTACTTCGCCTAAGTATCTACTGAAGATAGTTTCAATATCTTTATCAACTCTAACTCTATACAACTCTTCCGGTTCTCTCCCCAGCATTAGTTTTATTAATGTATGGGCATCAATATCCTTACTTTCAACTGTTGCTACTTTCTCTCCATTCCTTAGTATAGTTATTCTATCACATATATCTAAAGCTTCGTTTACTCTATGAGTTACAAACGTTATAGCTAAGCCTTCTTTCTTAAGCTGTTTCAGTACATCAAACAGCTTCTCAACTTCATGAAGAGACAGAGGACTCGTAGGCTCGTCTAGCAATAATATTTTAGCATTTATACTTAGAGCTGCTACAATTTGTACAAGCATTTTTTCAGCAGAACTAAGATTCCTTACCTTTTCGTTAAACTCAAGATCTATTCCAAATCTAGACATAATCTTATCGATATAATTCTTAAACTCGCTTCTATCAAATTTTGAGATAAGGTTGCCCCATGAAAACCCTAGTAAAGCTATATTCTCTAAAACAGTTAGATGCGGTAGAACAGCTATCTCTTGATGTACAAGAGCTATACCGAGTTTCCTAGCATCACGAGGACTTTTTATAAACACTTTCCTATTATCAACATATATATTGCCATGATCAGGTTTATGAACACCGTACACAACTTTTAAAAGCGTTGATTTACCAGCACCATTCTGCCCTAATAATCCGTGAATTTCACCGTACCTTAAATCAAATGTAACATTATTTACAGCAACTACGCCTGGAAACCTCTTCACAATATTTTCAGCTAACACTGCTAAACTACTTTGCAATTAAAACACCTAATCAACTTCCTCAGAATTACTAGCATATTCGTAAGGTATAAATACTTATATCACCACTACGAATAGACAGAAAACTCGAGAACGTTCTCATGAAAATTTAAATACTAGTTCCTGTACTTCACAGTATTGAAGTAGGTGAAGTTAATGTCTATGCCTATGTCTAGATCTGTTGTGTATTTGTTGGTTGTGTTGATTGTGTTGTCTATAGTATCTATAGCTCTTATAGCTACTATCCCTAGAGTTCCTAGTGTAACTACTGTTACTATGCCTATAACAATACCTACACTAAGTATTGTTACTGTTACAGCACCAGGAGCACCAGGAGCAACAATAACAGTAGAAAGAACAGTAACATTAGAAAGAACAGTGACTGTTGGAGCTGGTCCTGCTCCTAGGAAGGTAACTGTATTCTTCTTCGATCCTGCACCTGCTAATCCTTGGTGGGATATATTAGCTCAAGGTGTTGAAGATGCTGTTAAAGCATTAAGATTGCTTGGTGTTGATGTTGAATATAGAAGATTCGATGCAACAAGTCTTGATGCACAGATTTCACAGCTTCAGCAAGCAATTACGTTAAGACCTGATATAGCTGTTGTAGGCCCTATTTCCGATGCTGTTCAAGATGTAACTAAGCAGCTTAGGCAAACAGGTGCTAAAGTGATACTAGTTGATAGAGATTTCCCAGATCAAACTGCTAGAGATCTATATCTAGGTACTGATAATAGATGGGCTGCACGTATAGAAGCAGAAGCTTTCTTGAAATGGTTAGAAACTAAAGGTATTCCAAAGCCTTGGAAAATAATAATATTTAGAGGTTTGCCAGGTATACCAACATCTTATCTAAGATATGAAGGGTTCATGGACGCTCTAAAGCCTTACATAGAGCGTGGAGAAGCCCAGGTTCTTGAGGAAGTACAGGTAGATCCTGATCTACTACCAGAATGCTATGCGAAAGCAAGCGCAATTGTACCGAAGTACGGTAAAACTGTTACAGCTTACTTCGCAACAAACCTACTCCAGGCAATGGCTGTAGTGAGAGCGTTGCTAGACAACAAAATACAGCCAGGTGTAGATATATACGTACTAGGGTTCGATGCTCAAGTACCTGAATGGGTTGATATGATAGCTAAAGGACAGGTAATACTATCTATACAACAACACCCATACACAATGGGTTGGTGGGCTGTTTGGTCAGGATACTACATGGTTACAGGCATCCTGAAGCTACCAGAGAAAGCTGTAATCAATACACCAACATATAAAGTATTCCCATGCAATGCCACATACTCAATGATGCTAGACTACTTCAGAATACCACCAACAGAACTTATAGCATTAGCACAACAACTTACACCAGATAAACCACAACTCCATGCACCTGGATACTATAGCTACGCATGTGTATAGCTAACCATAGCTAAACTCAATTTATTTTTAAATTACATCTCTAATATCATCACATTTTATTTTTTCTGCGGATTAAATCTCTTAGGTGTAGCAGTTGAGACTCTATATAGATAGTATTATAAAGGATGAGATTGTTGAAGCTATTGGAAGTGGGTTTATATATGGTGTTACATCAAATCCATTTCTATTCAATAGCGATACGAAGATATCTCTAAAAAACTTAGTTGAAGAACTTATCCCCTACGTAGGTAACGAGTTCCATGTTCAAGTACCTGGTAGAAATTGCGATGAATATGTAAAGAATGCTCTCGTAATCTATGATATAGAGCCTAAGAAAGTAGTTATTAAAATTCCTACGCATAACGAAGGTGTGAAAGCTATGAGGATTCTGAAGGAATCTGGGGTAAGGGTAACAGCTACAGCTATAACAAATGTTGTACAAGGTATTGTAGTGGCGATGCTTGGTGTTGACTATGTTGCGCCATTTATATCGAGAATCGATGAATATGGTTACAACGGTTTAGATATTGTTAAACAGTTAGCCGAGATCTATAGAATTCATAAGGTTAAGACCATGATATTAGCGGCTAGTATTAGAACACCTATACAGTTTATCGAAGCTTTTAAAGCTGGTGCCGATTGTGCAACTATTAAATACACACTTTTTAAAAACATTGCAGAGTCAGCTATATCTAGTAAGATAATATCTCAGATGAACGATATATGGAGAAAGATTCTTGTGGATAGCTATGGGTAGATACATACTTGTACACGATATTGGGACAACAGGAGATAAAGCTGTATTATTCGATGTAGATAAACAAGAGATAGTAGCTTCTACTATTATTGAGTATCCAACACTTTATCCAAATCCTTTATGGGCTGAACAGAGACCAGATGATTGGTGGAATGCTTTCATAGAATCGACAAGAAGGTTACTGAAAACTGTGAATCCTGGAGATGTTGAGGCTATAAGTTTTAGTGGTCAGATGATGGCATGTCTACCTGTTGATAGAGATGGGAATGCGTTGAGAAACGCTATTATATGGATGGACCAGAGGAGTGTTGATGAGGTAGAGTTTGTTAGGAATATCTTTAGCGATTACGAATTCTATAGAGTAACAGGTAATAGGTTAAGCCCTACATACCCTATCGCGAAAATCCTGTGGTTAAAGAGGAATGAACCGAATATATATAATAGAGCATACCTATTCCTACAACCTAAAGATTATGTAGTAGCTAAACTTACAGGTATGTTCCAAACAGATTTCTCAGATGCATCACTTACAGGTATGCTCGATATACATAAGAAGACATGGGCTTCAAATATTTTGAATGAAATTGGTATTGATCTCGATAAACTCCCCCAAATAAAACCTTCTGCAACAGTTATCGGTGAAATAAGTAGTGATATAGCTCATAAACTAGGGTTTCCTCATAGACCTGTCGTAGTTTTGGGTTGTGGAGATGGTATCTGTACAGCTGTAGGTGCTGCTGCTACCAATATCAGCGATTGCTATACATATCTAGGTGCTTCTGCATGGATCTCGGTACTCTCTAGAGAACCTCTGATAGATAAATCCATGAGATTGTTCAACATGGTGTATGTAGATCCCTCAATTTACGCACCTATCGGGACAATGCAATCAGCTGGTGCATCTCTTAAGTGGTTCCGGGACAACATTTTCCTTTTAGAGAGATTCGTATCAAGTTTTGTAGATATATCACCATACGAATTAATTGATAGAGAAGCAGAGAAATCGCCTATAGGTGCGAAAGGTTTACTCTTCCTACCTTACCTCATGGGCGAAAGAGCTCCTTGGTGGTCACCTTACGCACGCGGAGTTTTGATAGGGTTAACGCTTAGCCATAGTAGAAATGAGATTGCTAGAGCAGTTTTAGAAGGTGTAGCATTAAACCTAGGCCTTATAATGGCCAGTTTTCAAGAAAATAATGTGGATATTAAAGAACCTGTATCTCTCGTTGGTGGAGGTTCTAGAAGTACTCTATGGCCAAAAATAATAGCTAGCATATATAATAAAAAAGTGTCTGTACTAAAGTATAGAGAAGAAGTAGCAGCACTAGGAGCAGCTATAACAGCAGCATATGCATTAAAAATATATAGCAACTTAAGAGAAGCTAAAAATGTGAATAAACCACAACAAATCTTCACACCTTCAGATACTGAAGTTGTTATATACAAGAAACTAATAGAAATATTTAAGAAATGTTACTTGGTATTAGAGGAAATATTTAAAGAAATAGATACGCTATACAGATCAATACCATAATCCTAGCATCCCACAACTTTATCATAAACTGAGGTACCTCGATATCAAGATATATCTAATTAATGACTTTACAGGTACTTCGTAATTACTATCCTAGTCCCTAATACTTGCTTCCCATTATTCTATTCCAACTTTTTGCTAATAACATCTTAATATCATTTTATATCTCCTAATCCTCTTTATCCTAATCTTTATTCAAAATTCCTTACATCACCTGAGCTAATTGAGCAATAGGTATATATAGTTCAAGCATAGTTCAAGCTGTTCAGTTGAAATAAATAGATTAAATAGATTAGTATGAGGAGTATTTTATGGTTTACTGGGGTTTCGAGATCGGTGATAGGTATAGAGAGTTAAGAGATTTCTTTTTATCTATAGCTGTTCTAGGGATAGCTTTTTCTTGGAGATACCTTATCGATAAACTCTATAGCTATGCTCTAGCTGTTTTCATTGCTATAGGTATAGGGTTCTTATTCCATGAACTAGCTCATAGGTTTACAGCTAGAAGATTTGGTGCATATTCTAGGTATAGAGCTTGGTATCTAGGTTTACTACTAGCGTTAGTGATATCTATAGCTAGTAGAGGTTCTGTTGTTTTCGCTGCTCCTGGAGATGTCGAAGTATACCTTCCTTGGTATAGCCCTAGAGCAGATCTCTTCATATCTTTAGCAGGTCCGTTAGCTAACATAGTTATAGCGTTGATAAGCACAGCTATCTATACCTATACACGTATAGACTATATCTACATAGTAGGCTATATCAACACTATCTTAGCTTTCTTCAATCTACTCCCTATACCACCTCTCGACGGTTACAAAGCTATACGGAGAAACATCTTTCTATGGTTAGTATCGTTTTTAATATCGTTAGCTTTAATACTTCACTACATCTATCACTAGGTATATAATAGATGAAGCTATTTTAAGCTGTACCTATGTGTATAACCTTAGGTGATCTACATGACGTACTCTATAGTTGCTGTTGATAGAGATAGAGGTGATATAGGTGTTGCAGTTGCTTCGAAATTTATAGCTGCTGGATCTATTGTTCCATGGGTTAAGGTAGGTGTTGGAGCAGTAGCAACACAGTCTTGGGCAAATGTTAAGTTCGGTCCTCTGATCCTGTACCTTTTAGAGAATAGGTATAACCCTAGGAAAGCTGTTGAAGTTGTTCTAGCTAGTGATGAGAAGAAAGAGTATAGGCAGATAGGTGTTGTAGATGCTAAAGGAGAGGCGTACGTATATACAGGTGGTAAGTGTATACCTTACGCAGGCCACATAGTAGGCGATGGATATGCTGTACAAGGGAATATACTTGTAGGTGAAGAAGTTCTAGAAGCTATGGCTAAAGCTTTCGAAACAACTAAAGGAGAACTTGTAGATAAATTGTTGACAGCTCTTAAAGCTGGTGATCAAGCTGGTGGAGATAAGAGAGGTAAACAGAGTGCTGCTATAATAGTTGTAAGACCTTGTGGAGGCTACGGTGGGTGTCTAGAAGGTGTAGATAAATACGTAGACCTTAGAGTTGATGATCATCCAGACCCTGTTAACGAACTTATAAGGTTGTTCAAGATATGGGAGATAACGATACTCGAGAGAGAAGATCCATCAGATGTTTACGATCTTAAAGATGTTGCATACAATATCCAGTTAGCTCTAAAGAAACTCGGGTTCTACAGAGGAGAGGTTACAGGTGTTTTAAACAACGAAACTCTAGAAGCTTTAGAGATGTGGATGGGTATAAACAATTTCGAGAATAAGATGAGAAGAGACGGTAAGATATGGGGAACTGTCTACAGATTCTTACTAGAACAAGCAGATGTAAAAACGTAGAATAGCATTGTTCTAGGTATAGTTATCGACATCTTTTTTCAATCTCTTTAACACACTCACCAATGCAAACCCTGTAGCTATTCTCATCAAGAGATTTCTCTGCACAGTAATCTCTACAAACTCTGTATGGATGAGATCTAGAGTATTCATCGCATTCGATCTCCATACAGTATCGAGAACAGTAGTTTTGTTAAGAACTTAATTAAGTCTATCGCTTCCTCAACATCTTAACTACTCTAACCTTGTTTCATGTATATCTTGATGTATTTACGAATTGTATCGAGGATTCTGCTAGGTTTATCCCCGGGTATACCTAATCTATAGCTTCTAGCTATAAGGTAAAGCCTGTTCGTCGCCATCATAGGTACGTAGCCTTGTCTATAAGCATCGACTAGGTACTCCAGATTATCATCTACAACAAGTACTTTTCTCGCATTTAATTTTTCAACACATTCTCTATACAGATCCTTCTTGATAGGGCCAACACCGCTATCCCTCGCCATAACCTTATCTATAGCTTTATCCAGCTTCAGTATACTCAATGTTTTCTCAATAACTTTCATAGGTTGTTTAGATGCTACGCATATCTCTACATAGTTAGATAGATCCCTGACAATCTCCGGATCTATAAGAGGTTCCGCATTATCAATAGCTTTCTCTTCGTATACCTCGATAAGCTCTGATAACCTTTGATACCTATCTCTATCTCTATACCAATACCTAGTTAAAGCTCTTGTAATGGATTCCCATGGGTATAGGAAACCTCTAGCTATAAGCTCTTTCCTAACCTTAGACCAGTTAACAGGTAGATCAACTATAACACCATCGAAATCGAGTACCAGAGCTTTTCTATCTGCTGAAAAGTATTTCCTAAACCTCTCATACCATACATTAAGCTGTTGTTTTGAATAGTCTAGGTATTTTCTCCAGAGATTCCTCTCTCTTCTAATCCTCTTGAAAGCAGTAGCTATCTGTACAATATTTCTAGAGATATCTGTTAAATCTACATCGCTTCTCAGAGGATTTCTAATGAAATAGTTTAGCTGGTACAGCCATACGTTAACAATCTTCGGTATATATCTGAAGCTATCGAGAAGCCATACAAATACCCCACTACCTACAGCTAACCTCTTCTTCAGATCCAGGGCTTTCTCTAAACCGTGTAGATATAGTGTAAGTAATAGTGCTGAGAATCTGTAGTTAAGTGATTCAGGTAGATCTATACTTCCCCAGAACTTAGGGTTTAGCTCAAGTACGTAGTAAACCTCTTTCTCTTCGGAAAACCTTGTCTCAACCATAAGTATACCGCTCCACCTAAGCTTCTCCACAATTCTCCTACCTATATCGATGAGTAGAGGATCTCTAACTATTCCACGAGCAGATAAACTAGGACCTCCTATAGGTGTGTACTCAACTATTCTCTGATGCGTGAATTCGAGGATCGGTACACCGTTGAAAGATAGTACGTAGTATCCTCTTGCAACACCTTCTACATACTCTTGAACAATAACAGGTGCTCTACTCTCTACATCTTCTATAGCTGTAGCGTAGTCTAGATGGAATGTAGGGTTAGATGCATCTCCTACATCTTTAACTACTAGTGGTGGTGATAACTCGTAGACTTTCTCTATATCTTCTCTACTCTCAACATATACCTGTTTAGGGAAAACAGCTACATCTCCTAGATATTCATAGCATTTAACTCTATCCGATACCAACACAATACTCTCATGCTTAGGCGATACAAGGGTTATCCCAAGGTCTTCGAATACGTAGCTATACTTCGAGAACATGTAGAAATCTATAAAATCTATAGGTAGGACAGCTACACATCTATACTCTCTAGCTATACTAGCTACAGTATAGATCCACTCAACGTTACCTCTATCGATCTCGATAAGGTGAACTTTATCGAAATACCTAGAGTATATATGGGGGTGGTGAGTATGGGCTACGCCAACAACTTTGAAACCGAGGAGATCTTTAATAGATCTAGCTACTGCTACAGATTTTCTCGAAGCTATAGATGCTATAACTATACACTCTCTCAACATGCATCAATTTTATAACTCTGCGAGGCGGTATAAATGCTCCTCGTACTTACACACGATGTTGATTGGGGTAGGAAAGGTCCTCCTGATACACATGTACTAGATAGATTGCATAGGTTCGATCTATGGGATAGAGCTAGGTTCTTCACATTAAGAGAGAATCTCTACAACGGTATATCCCTGATAATAGAGTATGAGCAGAGGCAAGGAGTTAAATCTACTTTCTTCTTCAGACCTCTATACGATGATAATACAGGTGTAGAGCTGTACAGCGATATTGTTTCAGAGCTTAGGAGAAGTGGATGGGAAGTGGGTCTGCACTCGAATCGTGGAGACGATCTAGAGGCTATACGTAGAGAGAAGATAGCTATAGAGAGAATCTATTCAGAACCTGTAGTAAGTATAAGGGTTCACTACCTAAAGATAGATCTACGTATAATACCTAAGCTAAGCTCCATAGGTATAAAATTCGATAGCAGTTATATGAAGACGAAAACTGTTTTCACAAAAGAGAACAGCGGGTGTATAGTTTTCGGAGATGTTATTGAGATACCTATAACAATTATGGATACATACATGTTTACATACTGGGGTATAAACCCTTTAGAAACCTATAGAAAACTCGTAGAAATGCTAAGATCGCTCTACATAGAAGGTGTTGAACTAGCTACAATACTTTGGCATACTAATAGCGTAAAAATGGTTGGTGGGAAAGAGTATCTAAGATTTATCGAAGATATATGGAGATACGAATGG
>Ga0326760_1000766_pt1 | contig 15593 bp, 19 predicted proteins | sample GCREP_S_FD_207668 | JGI IMG/M metagenome (GOLD analysis project Ga0326760, IMG submission 207668) | Hot spring sediment microbial communities from Geyser Creek Basin, Yellowstone National Park, WY, United States - GCR.EP_S | ecosystem: Environmental > Aquatic > Thermal springs > Near-boiling... | reverse complement strand
TGGTGCTTCTCATCCACTCGTAGACGTGCTTCCAGATTGCTCGCGCGGCGTCCTGGCTCTGCTCGGATGAGAGCTGGCTCAGGGAGCTCGGCTTGCTCCTCGCGAGTCTCAGGAGCGGCCTGTCCACGGCGATGGGCCTGAACTCCTCCATGAGGTCTAGCACCAGGCTCATCCTGCCGGGTCTCCTGGCGTGGAGGAAGCCGATGTACGGGTTAAGGCCCACTGCGAAGGCGGCGCTCCACACCTCCCGGAGCAGCGCCGCGTAGCCGAGGTTTAGCGCCGCGTTGAAGGGGTCTGGCTTCTGCCCGGGTGCGAGGTCCCACCGCTTGAGCCTCTTTTGGAAGCCTAGGGAGGGGGGTATTAGCTGCTTGATTGCCTGCCAGTAGGCCTGGGCAGCCTCAGCCTCGATAAGCCCGGCCTCCCTCCACGTGGAGGCGGAGGGGAGCTTCGCGAGAGCCCTGTCTATGGCGTTGATGGCCTCGCGAAGCTGCTCCGGGCTGCGCCCTGCTGCCTCCTCGGCTTTAGCAGCTGAGCGGAGTAGAGTCTTCTGGTTGTGCAGCTTGCCCTCGACAAAGCTCCTGGCGAGCTCTGCCCGCCTCTCCTTGTTCATGCTCTGTCTCACCTGCTTCAGCCACAGCTCGACGGAGCCGCCGTAGGTGGCCGGCACCAGCCTGGCCAGGGGTCTCCCGGAGGGCATGAAGCAGAGATCTATGCCGTGCAGGGCGGCGAGCTTGAGTGCTCCTCCGGTGATGGAGACGCCCTCCACCGCCAGCACGATTGCTGATACCTTGGATACGGGGTAGCGGGCTATGACCTTCCAGCCGCTCTCCTCTCTGATGCGGACTTCCAGCTCGCCGCCTCTGGCTGCTAGCAGTGCTCCATGCTTGTCGAGGTAGAGTATCCGGGGCAGGCTCACTCGCTGCCACCCCTGCAGTAGTAGAGGTAGGGGCACTCCTGGGGGCAGTTCCGCGAGATGCCGGGGTCCTCGCCGTACGCGAGTATCTCCTTAACCTTGTCCCTCATCTCCACGAAGCTGCTCCTGACCGAGTTTCCGATCGCGAGTAGCCTGGGTTTCACGTAGAGTCTCTCGGACTTGGTGTCGACCTCCAGGTACAGGAGTAGCGCCCTGTCCACCGGGACCGCGTACTCGCTCTCGAAGGCTATCGCGTACCCTGCTAGCGCTGCCTCAAAGGCGGGCCTCGGGTGCCTTGTCTTGAGCTCCACGAGGAGGTTTGGTAGGATTAACGCGTCGGCTCTGAGGCTGCGGCTGAGCCCCACTCTCTCCCCGTTGATCGGGAACTCCGTCACTAGCGGTACCACGGCGGCTACAAGCCCGTCGAGCTCGAGGTAGCGCGACCTGCTGAGCTGCCTCTCGAGGGCGGCCGAGTACGTGTAAGAGGCCTCCGACACGATCTTCTCGACGAGCCACCTCACCTCCTCCGGCTCGAGTAGCCGGTACCTGCCCGCGAGCTGCTCGCTGAGCGAGGCGGAGAACCTTTGCAGCTCCGAGTTTAGCTTCGCGGCGCTCGGCTGGCCCCCGCTGGCGTAGAGGATGCGCTTCACCGCGGAGATGGTCCTGGTCCACACCTCGTGGAGCAGCCTGCCCCTCTGGAGCACCGCGTTGTCCCTCTGCGGGACGCGCTTGACGTAGCGGAGGTACACGTCCCTGTGCTTGTCGCAGAAGCCGCCTGCCACATCGGAGACCCCGACGAGCTGCCCGGTGCTCGCGAGCGCACCCTCCCCGTACGACCACCCTCTGAGCTCCTCGTCGACCTCGACGGGCGGCAGCCTCCTGGAGTCTCTCAGGAGCGCGGAGACCTCCTCCACAGTCGGGAAGAGCCAGGGCACATGGTTTAACTTGCACTGCTCTGCTTTATCATTTCGTGGCTGAGGAGTGGCTCTTAACGGTCAACGATCTCAAGCACTTCGCGTACTGCGAAGCCATCGTGTACCTTACGCACTTCATGGGGGTGAGGGAGACCCCGACCGAGTACATGGAGTACGGGAGGGAGGTCGAGAGGGAGGAGCACATGCAGCAGCTGCTCAGGAAGTACAGGGTGGCTAGGGTTCTGAAGGGGGTTCAGCTGGTCTCAAGGGAGCTCAGGCTCGCAGGGGCTCCGGACTTCATCCTGGTCACGAAGCTCGGCGAGCTGATACCAGTAGAGGTGAAGTGGGCTGAGCCTCTTCCCCGCGGTGGAGTGAAGAGGGACCACGTGGTGCAGCTCGCTGCTTACGCGCTCCTGATAGAGAGGACGTGGTCTGGGAGCCGCCTCTCTGTCAAGAGGGGTGTGGTGCTGTACCTGAAGCCCGCGCCGAGGTTCTTCGAGGTTCCCGTGACTGTGGAGGATAAGAGGGCTGTGCTCGGAATGCTCAAGAGAGCCTTGGACGTTGCCAGGGGGAGGGTTGAGCCCAGGACTAGGGCGAGGTGCACTGGCTGCAACTACTACTCGCACTGCCCCTTCAGGTCATATGAGTAGCTCCTCACCCTCCTCCGGCGTGTAGCCGCGGGACAGGACTATTCTCTCCTCGTAGGAGGACCTCGGCATGACGTATACCTGGACGTCGTACCTGTCCCGCTCGCGCAGCAGCCTCCTCAGGCCCGCCTCCACCTCTGAGAGCAGCGCTGGCGTGTAGGGGGCTGAGAAGGCGCTCTTCTGTATCCGCGCGAAGCCGCTTCTTTTGAGGAAGGCGGCGACCTTGAGCCTCAGGTCATCGTCACGTATGTCGTATATGACCAGGATTACCCTCTGCGACACCGCTCACACCCGAGTAGTGCTCAAGGAAGATGCTCACGGCTTGGGCGAACCTTGAGGGAGGAGCATCGCTGCCCCTGGGCTGCGAGGCCCTGTAGTCTGCGGCGACGATTCCCTGGAGCAGCAGCAGGAATAGCTTCCTGCTGGAAGGGGTGCCCCTCAGCCAGATTTTCCCCCACATCTCCCCGTAGATGCGCTCTACCTCACCGCATATGTCCAGGCACGTCGCCCCACTCGACCCTAGTGCCTCGAGGAGAAATCCCTCAAGCTCGGGGCCGCTCAGCGAGAGGTGCTGCGCCGCGGGGGCTGACACGCTCGCTGCAAAGGCCCTCACGTGGTCTCTGCCCAGCTTGCACCATGAGCCCCTCTGGGCGCTCTCACATAGGCGCTCAAGCCTGCTGGGGAAGCTCATGGGGTGGTGGTGCAGCAGCACCGCGAGCACTAGAGCGCCGCTTTGCACAGAGTCCCCCCTCGCGCCTAGTCTTTCAAGGATCCCGCCGCCCTTGAAGCTTTCGAGGAGCCTGTAGGTCATCCACCCGGACACCACCTCGTGCCCTGTGAACCACAGCTTTCTCTCTGGACGCGCGAGCGGGCTGAAGACGACTTTCCCGAGGTCGTGAAGCAGCAGGCCGAGCTTGAGCAACGTGTAGAAGGCCGGCGAGAGGGACTGGCCGTAGCGCACAAGCGTGCTTCTCTCGCTGAAGGTCTCCAGGGCTAGTCTTACGTGCTCCTCCATCGTTTGAGGCTTCCCCGGCGGCTCGTAGTAAGCGTAGACTGTGCCCCACTCGCTCATGCGCAGACCACCCCCAGCTCAGAGCTGTAGCTGCACTGAACTCTGAATTTCTCCCCTTTGAGGACGCGGTGGACAGCTTCTCGCTCGCTCCTGGGGCAGTCTACACAGTGCTTCTTGAGGAAGTCGTACCCCACTGCGACCTCCTTACCGTCAGTGGTCACCGCGGTAAACAGCGCGCCCTCGCGGACTAGGCTTCCGCTGCTCTTGATCAAGAGCTCCAGTGCCCGCTCCGATGACCGAGAAAGCCCCGCGAGCACGCTTTCCACCCGGTCGACGTAGCTGGCGTTTACCGCGACGTCCCCCTTGTAAACCTCCTCGAGAAGGCTCTCGTAGCCTATGTGGAGGCTCACGTCGGGGTTGCTCTCCAGGTACCTCAGAGTGGCTAGCGTGAGCTCCTTGTCGTAGACCTTGTACTTTTCCTCGCTCTCGTCGAGCTCCTCGCTTGCATACCACACGTACGCGCACTCGCCGGGGCTGGGGCATTTCTCGCCAGGCCTTCTGAGGAACCTGCCGAACCTCTGTATGAGCGAGCCCGCTGGTGCAAGCTCAGTCACTATCAGGTCACTGGTTATATCCACGCCGGCCTCGATCACCTGCGTCGCTACCACGATGTAGCGAGCATCCGAGCTTTCCATCTTCCTCAATTCTTCCATCTTCTTTTTCCTGTCCTCCGCCGTGAAGAGGGAGTGCAGCAGCACCTTGTTCGGCGAGTTTAGGCGCCTGTAGAAGTTCTGAGCGTCCTCGCGCGTGTTGAAGATGACTAGTGCCCTCTTAAAGCTGGACTTCCCCAGGAGTTCTATGAGCTTGTCCATCGCGTGCTCTCTCGAAAGCTCTAGGATGTTGACTCTGTATCTCTTCCCCCGCCTCTCCTCGCTGAAGCGGGGGTCCATGTCCTCCGAGAAGCTGAGCTCTATCGGCTTCCTCCCCGAGGTCCCTGAGCAGTAGCTTCTGAGGGTGCTTGAGAACTTTCTCGGCAGGGTCGCTGACATGAGTACAACGGTGTTCCCGAAGACCTTGGAGCTGAGCCGTAGCAGGGCGGCGAGGAAGCTTAGAGACTTCTCCGAGTCGTAGAGCAGGTGCGTCTCGTCCATCACTATGGTCGAGAGCCACACCGAAGCCCAGGAGAACAGGTAGTGCCCCAGGGTCTCCCTCCCCTCATCCCTCAACCCCCTGTACACATGTGCTATATCTTCAGGTGCGAGGCCTACGGACATGAGCGCGAGGGTATCCACAGTGGTCAGGACAACGGGATGCACGAAGTAGGGTGTCTCGGGCACCCCCATCATCCTGACCGCGGCAGCCCTGCTGAAGCCCGCCCAGCTAAGCAGGCTCTTGAACTTTGACTCCTGATCCTCCACGAGGCTTCTCAAAGGATAGGTGACCACCGTCTTGTAGCCTCCCTGCAGCTCGCTGAGGGCTATGGACAGCGAGAGGGAGGTCTTGCCGTAACCTGTCGGGGCTGACACGAAGGCTGTGAAGCCTTCACCGCCCCCCGCCACCTCCTGCAGTTTTTCCGCGGCGTAGTCCAGGAAGGGTCTCTCCTCCAGGAAGCCCTTTTCCCCGAGGTGCCGCTTGACCCTATCCAGTGCCTCTACAAGACTGCGCATAAGTACTCCTGCCGCCTCCTGCGCTGTCTAGCTTCTCCCTGCGGTATAGCTTCGGCCATCGCGTGCACCTCCCTGTTGTACTGCGCCAGGAAGGTGAGGTCCCCCGTCTCGTAGTACATGTAGAGGTTCTTGAGCGCGCGTAGAGCATGGTACCCGTCACCCCAAGTATCCCTGCCTTGCAGGTAGCTGCTCAAGGGGGCTGCCAGCTTGCTCAAGGCATTGTTGATGCGCTGCAGGAGCTGCCTGTTCTGGTAGATGCTCCTCTCCAGGAACACGGTCAGCGGGGTATCACCGTACACCTTCAAGCTCTGCCCCTCCCTGCGGACTCTGATCACCCTGAAGCCCAGAGACCTCAACTCGTAGGCTCTCGCCCGGTGGACAAACTCCTCGTTGAATACCACGCGGAGGGTTATGTACTCCTCATTCCACTCCCTAAGCTCCTTCACAGCCGCCCTTAAGGCTTCCTTTGCGGCCGCCTTGATGCTTAGCGCGAGCTCCCCCCTTCCCTCCATGCTGCTGAGGGTCACAGGGTCGTAGAGCAGGAAGATGTACTCCCTCGGGGTTTTAGCTGCGTACGTTGATGCTACTCCAGCGAGTAGGAGAAATGTCGCGTAGCGGTCTGCGTAGGGTGTTACCTGCTCGCCGAGGGCGCCTAGCTCGAGAGCCGTCACCCACTGGTACCTTTCCAGCTTTAGCAGCTGGAGGGAGAAGCCTTCGTTCTTCACCCTGGTGAAAGGGGCGCGCACGTACTCCACGCTGCCCATGGCCTGGTAGCCCTCGTCAGGCTTCACAACAGACGTTATCACAACGTCCTCATCTGGCTGGAATGCTAAGCGCTCAGCCAGAGCAGCTATGCTCATACCTTCTTCCTTTCCGAACTTCCTTCGGAGGACCTTCCAGTCGTTACCCACGAGCAGGCCGTTGAGCTCGTCCGTTAGATGTCCCAAGACCTCGTCCACGCCTCGCTCGCGCAGCAGCAGGTAACCCTCCCACATCCAGGTTACGGTCAGAGAGGGGGAGGGTGGGATCTCGAGCTTAACGGGCAACACCCACCACCACGTTTGCCCCTTTCTCGGGGTCCTCGACCTCGTAGAAGGAGTACTCTTCGAGCGCCCCCCACACACCGAGGTAGCCTTCAGCGTGCTCGAGGCTCAGTGGTATCAGGTAGGGTACGACCTCTGCTCCCTGCACGTAGGCGGCGGAGGGGGAGCGGTCGACCCGGTAGGGGTTCACGTAGAACTCACGGGCTACTGGGCCGTGCTCCTCCGCCTGAAGCCCCTCTACTCTAGGAGTCGCATAGAGTGTTAGCTTCCTCTCGTTAATGCTCCCGCCGAGTCTTGAGACAGGGACTTCCTCCACTCTTACCACGGAGACTAGGCTCTCCTTGGAGCCTAGCCTTCTGATGCTCCACAGATCCTCCGGGGTTATGGGCGCCTCGTCCTTTACCACTAGCACGTACCTGATCCTAGGGGGCTCGTCGTCGATGCTGCCCATGATCGTGCTCCCCCTAGCTGGGGCGTCGAAGCTCTTGTGCACGAGCACATCCTTAGCTGTGGGGTAGTTCACACCTTCCCTAGAGCCCGGCGCGATGACCCTCCCCACGTCCATGAAGGTCAGAGGTATTGCGTTGATCGTTCTGAAGCTCAGCGCTAGGATGCTCCTAGAGAGTTCGAGCATGAGCTTAACGCCCTCCGTCTCACCCCGTCTCACCCTCCTTCCGTACGAGGCGGCGATTGCGCCTATCAGGGTTGTCGGGGGTGGGAAGAGGAAGGAGGGAGATGACTTGCCTAACCCGGCCACTCTGGCCTGGAAGCCCCACGTGAACTCTATGTCTACGGAGTAGGCTCTCATCTGGCGCTACCACCGGAGAGCCTCCTCACAGCCTCCTCTATGGCGGCTGCAACTGCCTCCTCCGGCGAGTTGAAGCACTGGAGCTCGCCTCCAGCGCAGTCCTCCGAGAAGGCGAAGATTGCAGTGTTCCTGCTCGCGAGCCGCCTCTTCTCCGCTGCCCTCTTGATGTAGTCTGAGGTGAAGCTGCTGGGCAGTGTGAAGATGGAGTCCGAGACGGCGAGGGCTATCGAGTCCCATCTTACCTCCGCGGGGTTGAAGCGTGAGCGCTTAGCTCCTACTGGGAACTCCACGAGGAACCTCTTGAGCGCCTCGAGGGCAGCCTTGGACCTGGCCACCGGGTCTACGCCCTCTACAACTCCGCCATAGTGGCTGGTCACGAACGCGTACCTGCCAATGTTCGCCGTGTCTATGTCGAAAGAGAAGGTGAAGAGCGCTGACGACACCTCAACGTAGTAGATCATCTGCCCTGCTGCGGCCGCTTGTCCCTCCGCAGCCGCTCCACCCCTCTCGGCGACTACGAACTTTGTGCCTAGTGCGTACCTGGACTGCAGCTGCGGGTCCACCACCGTCACTCTGAGCGCCTCGCGCACTGGGATCATGTAGCCTGTGGAGAAGCTTGAGGTTCTCTTGACGTTCGGCTCCTCGGCATAGAGGAAGCCCCCGACGTCCTCGACAGCGCACTTCCTGATGATTGTGCTCTCTATCCTGAGGGCGGCTTCCACGAGCTTCTCCGCCTTCCTGCCCGCCTCCTGGGCCTCTCCGGACTCGGAGGGGGTTTTCCGCCCTTTACCCCTCTTCGAGCCCCCTTCCGGGATCGTGGGCGGATCCTCGCCCATAGCCTCCTTGTAAACATCCCTGTTCGTGCTCTTCAGGAAGATGCCCTTAGCGCAGAGAGGGCATACACTCTGACCAGCTTTGATCATCTCCTCAGCCAACAGGACCTGGTAGGCGTGCGCCACGCTCTCCCCAGAGATCGCGGGGACGAAGAACGTGAGGTAGCTGCCCCCCTCCCTCACCATCACTGGGACCTTCCTGTGCTTCACGTAGTTCCCAACGCTCTCCACCATGTTCATCGCTTCCGCCTGCAGCCAAATCCTGCCCCTAACGGATACGTAGACCATTCTTCTCACCTCAGCCCGAGGCCGCAGCCCCCTCCTCCTCCTCCCTAGCTTGCGACAGAATCCTAGCGGCCTCCGCTAGCGCCTGAGCAGCTATTGTGGACAGCTCCTCACGCAGCTCAACAGCCCCACTAAGCCCCCGGATCTTCTCGATTTCCCGCTCCACACCTTCGAAGCTCACGGTACTTGCCAGCTGCTCTGCAAGGTGGTTGGAGAACCCCCTCGTCATGAGCGAGTGGTAGTCTCGCAGCGCCTCCCTGATGTAGTACACGGCTAGGTCCCTGGAGGACGTGTGAGAGATCTTGTCGATGTACGTGTAGCTCCCGTGCTCTACCCTCAGTATAGCCAGGATTTTCGCTATCTCCGAGATTCTCGGGCTGCGGCTCATCCCATATCGCCATGAAGGAGTTCGTGGTAGGATTTATGTTTAAGCTGTAAACAGGTGTTCCTTCGGGGTTAACTCGGCGTGCCTCACCCCTACCGGGCTGATAGGTTAATAACCAATGTGTTAACCTCTACGGTGGGCGAAATGACTGGGAAGGTTTTCATAGCCTCGCTGGGCTTTGACGCGACGCACGTGCTCAGGCTCGTTGTGGAGAGGGGGCTTAGCTCGGGGGACACGGTCTGCCTGGTTACCTCCTCTAGCCAGCACCCCAGGGCGGAGAGCGCGGTGAAAAGCGTCATGGACTTCGTGGAGAAGACAAACCCCAGGGTTGAGGTGAAGGTGCTTCGCTTGGATGAGGCTAGGTTCGAGGAGAACGTGGCGCTGCTGGCTAGGTGCATCTCCGAGAGCCTGAAGAGGGGGGAGGTCTTCGTGGATGTCTCTGGGGGGCCGAAGGGCCTGGTCCTGGCGCTCTACGTGGCGTCCGTCATCGCGGGCGCGGGGGACGTGAGCCTCACGCTCGAGACTACGGGGGAGCGCGTCAAGGTCCCGGTGCTGCCGAACCCCTTCGCGGGCGTCACCGAGAAGCAGCTTCAGGTGCTCAGGAACCTTCCCTCCACGGTCACCGCCCTGTCCTCCAAGATGGGGGTTTCCAAAGCCGCTGTGTCGAAGCTCCTCCAGAGGCTCAGGGAGAAGGGGCTAGTCGTCGAGCGGGCTGGGAGGTACGAGGTCTCGCCCGCTGGGAGGCTGCTGCTCGGCGCGCTGGGGTGAGCTGGCATGCCCTACGTAACGGTGGTTCAGCTGGAGCTGGTTGCGACGAGTGGGGGCTCGCTGCCGTGGTTCAGCGGCAGCGAGAGCAGGGGGGCTTTCCTCTCGGTCGTGGGGCAGGCCTGCGAGGAGCTTGCGCGGACGCTGCACGGCGGGGGGAGGGCTCTCTACGCGCTCAAGCCCCTGAGCTTCAGGTCCGGCTACAGGGTGGTGAGGGGGGAGGGCAGGAGCCTCGCTGAGGCTGGGGTGCTCTTCGAGCCGGGTGCTCGCGCAGTCCTCGAGGTATCCCTGCTCGACGACGAGGTCTCCAGGAGGTTTGTCTCCGACGTGCTCCCCGTCGCCACGGGGCTCGTGCTCAAGGGGGTGGGCTTCAGGGTGGACGCGCTGGCAGTCCGGGTTGTCGACCCGCGGGAGGTCCTCGAGAGGGCTGAGGGCTGGGAGAGCGGCTCCCTTGACGTGCACTTCCACACGCCCACCTACTTCAACCCGCTGGTGGGCGACCAGAGGTACAAGGTCCTCTACCCCGACCCGCCCCACCTCCTCGCCAGCCTGGTCGCGTCCGCGCACGCCCTGACCGGTGCGAGCCTGCCCAAGCCCCAGGAGCTGGCGGAGCACGTCTACGTCAGCGGGCTGAGCATCAGGACGCCCAGGATGGAGGCCTCGAAGCCCGCTCCCAACGGCTTTGTGGGCTGGGCGAGGATCACCTTCAAGCCCGCCGCGCCGCCCCAGGTGCGCAGGCTTGTCACGGGCTTGCTCAGGCTCGGGGAGCTGGTCAACGTCGGGGGCAACAGGACAGCGGGCTACGGTGTCATCACGGTCACACCGCGCGAGAGGCGCGCCCCCGAGGAAGCCAGCGGCGCGGAGGAGGAGTAAGCGCGGCAGGACCTCTGCGGCGGGACTAGCGCCGTGGAGTAGCCGGGGTTGAGCGAGCCGCGCGCGAGGGGAGGGTTGCGAGAGCCACCGGCCTCTCGAGGGGGCGCTTCAGCTCGGCCCAAGTCCCCTCCCTCGTCCTTTCCAGTGTCTTCTCGGCGATGACGAGCTTGCTCCTGTACTTCCTCACGAGCGGGCCGGCCCTGACCTCGGCGTCGCCGTAGCTGGGGGCGATGTCCAGCATGTTGAGCCCCTTCTCCAAAGCGAACTCGAACGCTTTCACGCCCTCCTGGGAGTCCGGAACGAAGCCTATCCCGGCCCCACCGATCGTGAGAACCGTCACCTTGTAGCCGGTCCTCCCCAACCTCCTCTGCTCCACGCTTGGCTAGGTCCTCGCGCCTACTTAAGCCTTGGCGCACGCTAGGTTTTATACGGGCGGCGCCGCCGCTACCGCGTGGTCGTGCAGGTAGCGGTGCCCGACGTCGTCTGCAGGGAGCTGCTGAGGAGGGCAGAGGGGAGGGGTATGAGCATCAGCGAGTACTTGGCCGAGATCGCCGTAGAAGGACTCGACCCGCTCGACGCCGCTCTAAGCTACATCGAGGGGGCTAAGGATCTCCTGCGCCAAGCCCGCATCGAGCTCGAGAGGGGCGACCTGAGGCAGGCTTCGGAGAAGGTTTGGGGCGCGTGCGCGCTCGCGATAAAGGCGCACGCCCTGCGCAGGAGGGGGCGGAGGATCGAGAGCCACGCGGAGCTGTGGGCGTACAAGAACGAGGTGGCGAGGGAGCTGGGCGACTGGGTGAGGGCGGTCTTCAGGCAGGCCGACTCCATGCACAAGAACTTCTACGAGAACCTGGCCACCAGGGAGGACGTGGAGGACGCGCTGCAGGAAGTCGAGAAGCTGGTGAAGGCTGTGGATGAAGCACTAGCGCCGGAAGGAGATTCTAAGCGCGTAGCAGAGGCTTCGGGCGGGAAGCCGTAAAAACAGCGAAGCACGGCGTGCCGCGCTAACGATCCTCAGTTTCCCATTAGTGGCGAGAAACTTAATCCCACTCTTTACCCGCTTAAAGCAGGGTGGAAACTGTTGATTATTTTGGAGTTGGATAGCAAAGGGAGGCTCACGATCCCTAAGAAGCTGAGAGAAGCGTTGAACATCAAGAGAAAAGTGCTGGTCATCAACGCCGGCGACCACCTCAAGGTGATCCCCCTGCCCTCGGATCCCTTCGAGGTGCTCGAGGGAGCCCTCAACCTGAAGAAGCCGTTCAAAGAGCTTAGGAGGCTAGCTGAACTCTTAGCCGAGAGGGAGGCAAGGGAAGGGTGATGCCCCTACTGCGCGTGCAAAAAAAAATAAAAGAGAATCCTGCAGAAGATCTGCGACTCAGAGTGTCTGTGAAGGATATCATTATTAAGAGTTGCACGCAGGTTCGCTTGTACATCGGAATGGATGAGCAAGCGGTGAAGATGGTGCACGAGTCTTCTGAAGCTGTGCTCGCGAGGAAGAATGAGATACTTCAGGGCGCCCTCGGCTCTCTGCTACAGGATGCCGAGGCTGTGTCGATAGCTCAGAGGGCAGGGCTTGATCCTGAGAGAGCTAAAGCGCTACTTGAGTACTGGCTAAGCTTGACGCTTCAAGGTGGGTACGACGAGAGGCACTGCTTAGAGGTTGCGAGGATAGGCTTGGCGCACGTGAAGGCGGGGGTCCCGGCAAAACTCATGGTTGCACAAATGATAGCCTTTGCACGCGAAATCCTAAAGCACTTCTCAGGCGACTTAATCCACGCATGTGCCATAATTCAAGCCCTGGGCTGGAACCTAGCAGTGATGATCCATAGCTACGAAATCATTAGGCAGAGGGTCTTCGGGAAGGCTACCGGGATAAGCGAGGAAGTATACAGCAGGCTCGTACACATATATGCCAGGGAACTCTACGAGGAGATAAGCAAAGAGCTAAAGTAGGTGCGCGCGCAGAAGGGGGCATAGCTCCGGATAATCCCTCTAATTCTAATTTTGCATTTGGTAATAGTAAAGCGCCCTCTCAGCGCTGATTGATTCCTCGGCGCGGCCTGGCCTGCATGCGGAGTAGGGCTCTCCTCCACTCGTCCTCACCAACCTCCCTGTAGACTAGCCACCAGCCCCCCTCTACCCGCCTCGCAGCTGCCTTCAGGTACAGTTTGCCTCCGCGGCTGGCGAAGATCGTGCAGTACGTCAGGAGGCAGACCACGGGCTTGTAGCCCTTGCCCAGCTCCTCGAGCTTGCAGGCTCTGCGCTGGGCGTCATAGAAGATGCACATGCCCGCGGGCCCTGTCCCGAGCTCGTAGACTCGCACATAGCCGCGCCGCGTCCTCACGAGGCGGCTGGGCTGCGCCCCCACTCTCTGCCCGACCTCCGGGGGCAGCTCCTCCACCTCGACATCGAGGGCGAAGGCGCCGCTGAACTTCGCGCAGCACTTGCCGCAGCCCGGGGGGCACTCCATCCTATACGCTTCCTCGAGGAGGGAGGGGTCTACGCGCTCGAAGACCTCATCGTCCACGTGATCGCTGTGGGAAACCTTGAACAGGGCGAGGAGCCTGAGCAGCTTGGGGCTGTAGTAGACGCCGACGAGCTTCCGCTTGAGCCGGGCGGCTCTCCTCAGGCAGTAAAGGTTCCACGCCTCGTCACCTGTGGGCTCCCTGAGCGCCACGTAGGGCACGCTCGCTCCTACGCTCGGGGACGCGTGGAGGGATATATCGTGATCGGCCTGCTGCGGCAGCAGGCTTTTTACCCTCTTCGCACCTGTGCGGCACGTGTTCAAGGTGTCTAAGCACGTGCTGGCCACGAGGCCCTACCACATCCTCGCGAAGCCGGGTGACGTCGCGGAGCGCGTGCTCGTCGTGGGGGACCCTGGGAGGGCTGACGCGATAGCCGGGGAGCTGCTGAGCAGCGCCGTGCTCGTCAACAGGAACAGGGGCTTCAACACGTACACGGGCTTCTTCGAGGGTGAGCGCGTCACGGTGGCCACGCACGGGATCGGCGGCCCCTCGGCGGCCATCGTAGTCGAGGAGCTGAGGATGCTGGGCGCCAAGCTCGTCGTGAGGCTGGGGACGTGCGGCGGCCTCGCCGAGGGGGTCAGGGTGGGCGACGCTGTCGTCGCGCTGGGCGCCATCTACCAGCCCGGCGGCACGCCCGGCATGTACGCCCCGGGCGCCTGCTACCCGGCTGTGGCGGACCCGGAGGTGGTGCTCGAGCTGGAGAGGGGGCTGAGGGAGGAGGGCTTCCGCGTGCACAGGGGTGTCGTGGCCTCCAGCGACGCCTTCCACGCGGAGGAGGCCAACCTCGCCCCCTGGGCCTCCCTCGGGGCCATAGCGGTGGAGATGGAGTGCGCCACGATATTCACCGTTGCCCGCGTCCGCGGCATGAAGACGGGCGCCGCGCTGCTGGTCATCGACAACCTCGCGACGGGCGAGTTCCTCGAGGTGGGCGCGGAGGAGCGCAGGAGGCTCGAGCTCGGCGCGGCGAGGGGCGCGCTCAAGGCGCTCGTGAGAGCCCCGCTGTAGCCAGCGCGCTCCGAGCGTACCTGGCGATGGAGTAGCCGAAGAGCAGAGAGGCTGCCGCGAAGCTCAGCGAGACCGGCAGCGCGGAGGCCCTGCCGGCCATGTGGAAGAGCGTGAGGTAGGCGGAGAGGTAGGGGAGGAAGAGCAGGGGGTTCCCCCCGCCCGGCTCCCTCTTGGTCAGCCTGGCGTAGAGGGCGCAGGACGCGAGGGAGACTAGGAACCAGCCCGCGAAGTTCTCAGTGGGGATGCCGAACCAGGGCCCCTCCCCGTACCACCTCCAGAAGCCCGCCTCGACCATGACGGGGTCGATCGCCAGGTCCAGCAGGACCATGAGCGCCGGGGCCAGCAGCAGCCGCGCCCGCCTGCCCGCTGCCAGGGCCATCGAGGCCATGTAGGACGCGTAGAGGTAGATCCCCCACGCGAGCACCACGGGCACAGGCACTCCCAGCACGCGCGCCTGCTCGAACCTCAGGTAGGTGTACCTGCTGAAGGGGAGGCCGAGGCTCAGCCCCGCGAGCTCCGAGAGGAAGCCCACGAGCATGCCGAAGAGCACGAGCAGTGGCGCCCCACTCCACTCCTTCAGCGAGATGGCGAGCGAGGCGAGCACCGCTAGCAGGAGCGGCACCCTGGCAGCGACCTCATTACCAAGCGCTATGAAGGCGTAGGAGGCTGTGAAGCCCAGCGCCAGCACCAGGGCCGAGCCCGTGACCCTGCTGAGCACAGCTCAAAGCCCGAGCCAGCCACATAAAAACCTCTAGCGCTGCGCAAGCCCGTGGAGGCTTTCTTCCCAGCTTGCGCGCTCACTAGTGTTGAGCGCGGGGGGCCGAGGAGCACCGCGTGAACTATCCCGTGCTTTTCTGCAAGCACCCTGACCCTCTTTGAGACCTTGGCTGCATCGATACGCCCTTTTTCATCTGTGAAGAGCATTAATTATTTGAACAATTTTCACATATAGCTATGGAGATGATCTTCGCCGCGCTCACAGTCATATGGATATTGATCGACAAGCTCTACTGCTGGGATAGCACTTTTTGCTTCACGTAGTTCAACAACCAATTCGCGAGCTCGACGTCGTCCCTGATGTCCTCGACCCCGTACTTAGCTTCGTGAAAGCCCCAGACGTGGTCATCGTACGCCCGGGCCCACGCATCAGTGATCTTCGGCTCGCCCAGCCTCCTCGACAGACCTCTAGCAGCTTTTCCCAGCAGCTGCGTCCACCACCTCCCCTCCTTGACCGCCACTTGGTACTCTGGCATGCCATAGTGTTGCGCTAGCGCTTTGATGCACTCCTCGACGGCCTTGTACAACTTCTCAGATGCTTGGACGGCATCACCCTTCTCTAGGTACTCTTTGGCCTCATCAAGGGACTTTTCGGCGAGCTCGATGCGCGCCTCGATGATTACCTTGGGGTCGACGTCCTTGCCTAATGTAGAGACTATGAGATCCACTACGCTGAGCCCTCTTTTCTCCACCTCCTTGACGAGCCCCTCAGGAATGCATGTTAGCGCGCCTATGGTCTCACCCCAGTGATAACTCTGACTTCGGTTAACACCAAGTGTCTTTTATGTAACGACCCGTCCCCGTAGTGACCAACGCTCTTGGATGAGGATAAATGTTTCTTCCGCTCGACAACGCTCTTTTGCGCGCTGGGGCTGCGGGGCTAGCACAGCTAGAGCTCTGAATACGTAAGGGATAAAGGCTCTCTTTCAGCGTTTTCGAGGTGCTTCCTGGTGCTCTCAACGCGCGAGTTCGAGAAGATGAGCGTTGAGGAGGCGCTGAGGGTTCTCGGGTCGAGCACTGAGGGGTTGAGCGAGGAGGAGGCTGGCAGGAGGCTCGCGGAGTACGGTTACAACGAGGTGCCAGAGAGGAGGGAGAGCCCCCTGCTCGCCTACCTGAGGAGGTACTGGGGCCCCTTGCCCTGGCT
>Ga0326760_1000763_pt1 | contig 15616 bp, 13 predicted proteins | sample GCREP_S_FD_207668 | JGI IMG/M metagenome (GOLD analysis project Ga0326760, IMG submission 207668) | Hot spring sediment microbial communities from Geyser Creek Basin, Yellowstone National Park, WY, United States - GCR.EP_S | ecosystem: Environmental > Aquatic > Thermal springs > Near-boiling... | reverse complement strand
TGATGAGACCAGGCGGTACTGATTGATGATGTAATCAGCCTTGGCTGAGCCTCTCGAGGTCATCCTTAAATTATGAGACCCATGGGCATTTGGGGAAGAGGAGATGCAAGTCGGCAGGATTAAAGGCAACCCGGCGAAACGCTTCGGGCCTAGATACGGCTCAACTCTCAGGAAGCGTGTTGCCGAGATCGAGCGGGAGCAGAGGGCTTGGCACATTTGCCCCAACTGCAATCAGCCGAGGGTGAGGAGGGTTGCAGCTGGGATCTGGAGCTGCAGAAAATGCGGCTACACATTCGCGGGAGGAGCTTGGACACCATTCCCAAAGAAATGACCTCCTCCCTCATACAAAGATGGAAGATGGGGAGGCTCTGGCTCGAGGGCGTCAAGCCTAGGAGGGCCAAGGCCGGGAGCGTGAGGAAGTAATCACGAAGATGACGGGGAGAGGCTCATGATTGCGGGGCTGAGGAGGGAAAGAGGTAGATTCGAGGCCGAGGTAATCCTCCATCTCAGCGAACAAGAGGCCGAGACTATATATCGAGCACTCCTCCCTGAGGCCAAGGATATCCCATCAAGGAGGGTGTCCATAGAGGTGGACGTGGAGGGTGGAAAACTAATTCTAAGAGCGTATGCCATGGACCCGGTCGCCCTTAGAGCAGCATTAAACTCCTTCATCAGATTCATCGATGCATGTCTGCAATCAATTAGGAGCATCGACTTGTAGACTGGTTAAGAAATCTTTTAAGCTCGGTTGAACGGCTTTCTTGAGATGTCCGCTGGCGAGGGAGGGCTTCCACCAAGCGTCAGGCAACAGCTTGTAAGATTTCAGCAGCTTCAGCAGACTCTCAACGCTATCTTGGTCGAGAAGCAGAGGCTCGAGATGGAGCTCGTAGAGGTGAAGAGCGCGCTCGAGGAGCTCCAGAAGGTTTCGGATGATGTGGTGGTTTATAAAGCGGTTGGCCCCGTCTTAGTCCAAACCAGCAAGCAGAAAATCGTGGAAGAGTTAACGGAGAGGAAGGATCTTACCGAGACCCGACTGAAGCTCCTGGAGAAGCAGGAGCAGAGAACCAGGGAGCAGCTTGAGAGCCTTCAGAAGGAGCTTAGGCTAGCCCTCTCGGGACAGGGTCCCTGATGAGGAACGCCGCACTGATAGAACTTATCGCGAAGAGGCTTAGAGCCCTCTCTGGCAAAGTGGTCGCCATCTTAACGCATGCTGGTGGAGATCCGGACTCAATTGGATCCGCTTATGTCCTCTCAACTATGCTCGAGAAGCTTATGTGCGCTAAGCCGCTTTTCGCGATCCCTGAGGGTCCATCGACGCATAGTGCTGTCTTCATGGAGAGGCTTGGGCTAAGCACGTCCGAGGACTTGGGCCTTGCTGACGCCTACGTGGTGCTGGACTGCGGCTCCCCTGAGCAGCTCGGCGAGAGCGCGCGCATCCTCGAATCCGGGAAACATATCCTAGTCATAGACCACCACTCGACTAGTGTGGAGAAGTTCAGTGGCAGAGCCGAGGTATATACCTCGGAAGACTACTCATCGGTCTGTGAGATAATCTTCGACATTGCGGAGTATCTTGGATATGATCTCTCAATTAGGGAGGCCGAGGCCCTCTTCGCCGGAATATATTATGATACTGTTAGGTTCTCGGCGGCTGACCGGGAGGCTCTTAGGAAAGCCTGCATCCTTGCGTCACGTGGAATAGATCCGAGAGAGCTTCTCCAAGGGCTCGAGGTTAAGATGGATGTATCGGAGCGCATTGCGAGGCTCAAGGCAGCTGTTAGGATGCGCATATACAGGGCTGGTGACTGGGTCATAGCTGTTAGCAGGCTTAGCAGTTTCCAGAGCTCGGCGGCTAGGAGCCTCGTGAACATCGGCGCTCACATGGCGATAGTCGGCGGAGAATCCGGTGAGGGCATTACAATATCCTTCAGGGCCCTGAAAGAGTTCATAGATGCAACAGGGATAAATCTCGGCAGGGATATTGCTGCAAAGATTGGGGAAGAGTTCGGAGGACATGGAGGTGGACACGCATCAGCCGCGAAGGCCTTCTGCGTGAAGGGCGGGTTAGAGGAGATCTTGGAGAGATGTCTACAGTTGATAGGCGAGAGGCTAGGGGAGAGGCCGAGGGAACTCCAATAATACATGTCGAGGGCCTCTCATTCAGGTATTATGGAAGTGATCATTATGCTCTCAGCGACGTGAATCTAGTTGTAAGGAGGGGGGAGTTCATAGTCTTAGCTGGGAGGAGCGGCTGCGGGAAGACGACACTCCTCCGTTGCTTCAACGGCCTCATACCAAACTTCTATGAGGGCGAGATGTCTGGCCGGGTTCTAGTCAATGGAATGGATACTCGGAGCACGCCGACGCATATTCTATCACAAGTTGCTGGGATGGTTTTCCAGAACCCAGATAACCAGCTATTCGCCCTGAGCGTTGAGGCCGATGTAGCCTTTCCCCTCGAGAACCTAGGCCTCCCCCGTGAGGTAATCCTAGAGAGGATTGAGTGGGCGCTCAGGATCCTCGGCATAGAGGATCTAAGATATAGATCCCCATTCGAGCTCTCGGGCGGGCAGAAGCAGAAGGTGGCCATAGCATCAGTTCTTGCGATGAGGCCGAAGATACTCCTCCTCGATGAGCCGACGAGCTCTCTTGACCCAGCATCTGCTAAGAACCTCATAGACTCGATAGTGGAGTTGAATAGGCGTGAGGGATTAACAATATTGATCTCGGAACATAGGCTCGACCTCATCCTACCATATGCTGATAGGCTTATAGTGATGGATCGGGGGAGGATAATTAGGGATGGTGACCCCAGAACGATACTGAGAGATGAGGATTTGCTGGTTTACGGCGTCGCACCTCCAAGGGTCTCGGAGGTCGCGAGATATGTGAATGCCCATCGAGGATGCCTGAGGTTTGAAAAAATGCCGCTCACGGTTCGTGAGTTCGTCGAGAAGATTAGGGGGTTGATCAGATGATAATCTTCGAGAACGTGGAGTATGTTTACCCGAGTGGGGTCAAGGCCTTGGACGGCATCAATCTAAGGATTGAGAGAGGCGAGATAGTCGCGTTAATGGGTGAGAATGGGTCTGGGAAGACCACGCTTCTCAAGCACATCAACGGGTTACTAAAGCCAACTCGTGGAAGGGTTCTCGTGGATGGTGTTGATACGAGGAGCACCACCGTCGCCGAGCTCGCCAAGAAAGTGGGTCTAGTATTCCAGAACGCGGAGTCAATGTTCTTCTCGAGCACGGTCTGGGATGAGGTCGCCTTCGCCCTCAGAAACTTCGGCTATGATGAATCCATTGTGAGGCGGAGGGTTGAATGGGCGCTAAACTTCATGGAGCTTGGGGATTACGCGGAGTCATCACCATTCCTCTTGAGCGGTGGGGAGAAGAAGAGGCTCGCGCTCGCCATAATACTGGCATGGTCACCTGAGGTAATAGCGCTCGATGAGCCGACAACAGGCCAGGACCAGCTCCAAAAGGAGAAGCTAATGCAGATGATAAGGCTCCTAAAGGAGCAGGACAGGACGATAATAATATCGAGCCATGATGTCGAGTTCATCGCCCAGCTAAAGCCGAGGATAATCCTAATGAGACGCGGCAGGATAATCGCGGACGGCGACGCCGAGAAGATACTCTTAGATGAGAACCTGTTGTCATCATGCAACCTCCTCCCACCACAGATAGCATCCTTGACAAAGGAGCTTGGCTTCATAGGGATTAAGCCATCTCTCAAGCATCCAAGAGATGTTGCTAGGGAGATACTCGAGGCCCTAAGCCGAATACTCCCGAGAAGCTAGCTGAATAATTCTCAAAAACTGGGTCACGGGAGATTTCGCGCGTATTTTGGCGGGAGCGTGATCACCAAGCATATCTCCATCTCTTAAATAATGGTTAGAGCATACGACCTCCTCCCCCGTATAAGATGGGGAAGTTTGGGCTACATCCCTCCTCCTGGAGGTTCGGCCCTTGGCCGGGTCTCCGGCCATTACCCCCTACCCCTCCCGGGGCTCGGGGTTACTAGCGTCAAATAAAATGTTGAATGTTGTATGCTGCTACGAGGTCGGCGTTAAACACCTTACCTAACCTATCCTCGTGCACTTGAACAATCCCCTGCTTATCCTGACACCGCATCCATCACCATGCCATGGACACCTCGAGAAACCATCAGCGCAGGCATGAGCTGCAGAACTCGCACACGTAGCTCGGGCATCCCTTAAATCGGGGAGCCATAACCACTTCATGCAGAAGACATGATCCGGGCCGGGTTCGAGGAAGAGGAGTATAGGGCGCTCATAGAGAGGGAGTTTCAGAGGTGTTATCAGGTTGCTGTTGAGGCCCGTAGGAGGATAGGGTCGCCGACTCCTGAGGTCGAGATACTTCTGGCCAAAGACTTGGCTGAGAGAGTTGAGCTCCTAGTGGGACCGCGAGGTGTCGCTGAAAAGATTAGAAAATACTTTGGGAGGATCTCCCAAGAGAAGCTTGCCTTCAAGCTGGCTGAGGAGCTGGTCTCCGAGCTTCGGGGCAAGATGAGTGATGAGGAGCTGGCGCTCCAAGTTATACGGACCTGCCTGGCGGTCCTAACGCCACCATGTATCACAGCCGCCCCAACCGAGGGCATAGTGGATGTGAAGATTAAGCAGAACCCGGATGGCTCCAAGCACCTATCAGTATACTTCGCTGGACCCATAAGATCCGCTGGCGGGACAGAGCTCGCATCAATAATCCTGCTAGCGGATCATGTTAGGAGGCTCCTCGGGCTCGACAGGTATAAGCCGACTGATGAGGAGGTCATGAGATTCATCGAGGAGCTGAGGACGTATCAGAGAAGGGTTTCGAGATTTCAGTATAATGTCCCGGAGGACTTGATAGAATTCATCCTGAGAAGGCTTCCGGTCGAAGTTACGGGTATCGCCACGGATAGGATCCAGGCACCATCCTATAGAAATCTCCCAAGGATCGAGACGAATTATCTTAGGGGTGGGGCTCTGAGGGTTGTGAATGATGGCATAGCTGGTAGGGCGAAGAAGGTCTTAAAGCTTGTGGAGGAGCTCGGTCTCGAAGGATGGGACTGGATAAGGCATGTGGCCGAGAGAATGAAAGAGCTCATGAGCAATGATGAGGAGCAGAGCTACTTGGATGAGCTGGTTGGCGGGAGGCCCCTCCTCTCATCCTCAAAGACCTTCGGGGGATTCAGGATAAGGTATGGCAGATCCTTCTCGACCGGGATGCAGGCCGTCGGCCTCCACCCCCTAACACTCAAGCTCCTAAAGGGTTATCTCACGACAGGCACCCAGCTTAAGCTGGATTATCCCGGAAAAGGTGGAATAGTCTCGCCAGTAGACTCGATCGAGCCCCCGATAGTCATGCTGGATGATGGTAGCGTGATAAAGATCAGATCCGAAGAGGATCTAAAAAGGATTGAGGGCAAGATAGCGAAGATACTCTTCCTAGGAGATATCCTGATCTCGATAGGAGACCTGATCGAGAATAATGCCGAGGTTAGGAGGCCGGGATACTGCGAGGAGTGGTGGGCCGAGGAGCTTAGGGAGAGACTCGACACCGCGCCCCCGCATCTTAAAGAGCTCGCCAACTGGATACTAGGAGATCCGCTGCACCGGAAGCCGAGCATCGAGGACGCGATAAGGCTCAGCATGGCCCTTAAGATCCCCTTAAACCCCGAATACCTTCCATTCTGGAGAAATGCCTCGATAAATGATCTCGAGACGCTGAGAAGCTGGATAAGATCGGGCGCAAGCAGCCTCCTGATCGAGGATGGATATGTGTCCCTCCCGCGAGATGATGCGGCTAAGCAGGCTCTAACAAGGATGCTCGTCGAGCATATGGTCTCGGAGAACAAGATAAAGATGCCATTATCATGGTTCAAGGTTCTTCTAGCCTGCCTGAGACCATTCAGTGATGAGAGGCTGGAGGGGGATGATCCAATCAAGGCAGTTGAGGCCATCTCTGGAATACCTCAGCGGGATAAGGCTGGATCATTTATTGGGGCTAGGATGGGTAGGCCTGAGAAGGCTGCTCAGAGGGAGATGAGCCCTCCGGTGAACGTGCTCTTCCCGATAGCCGATGCGGGTGGCAGCACGAGAGACCTTGTCGCGGCCGCGAAAAATGGCAGGAAGACCTCAGTCGAGCTCTGCACCAGAAAATGCCCGGAGTGCGGCGAGGTAACTTGGAAGGAGAGATGCCCGCAATGCGGCGTATTAACGGAGATCATTGGAACATGCGTGGAGTGTGGACTCGAGGTCGAGTATGGGGAGGATGCTAGATGCCCCAAGTGCGGTGGCAAGATCAAGTTCTCGAGGAAGTTCATGATCAACGTCGGCGAGGAGCTCTATTACGCCCTGAAGAGGATCTCGGAACAGGCGCCAGGCAGGCTCAAGGGCGTTAAGGGCCTCAATAGCACGGTGAAGGCGCCGGAGCTCATAGAGAAGGGCATTCTCAGGGCGAAATACGGCCTCTACATCTACAAGGATGGGACGATAAGGTTTGATGCGACGAATGCCCCCCTGACGCATTTCACGCCCAGACAGATCTCGACGCCGGTCGAAAAGCTAAGAGAGCTCGGCTACACACATGACATATATGGCAGGGAGCTGGTCTCACCAGACCAGATACTGGAGCTGAAGCCGCAGGACGTGGTCATCCCACGCAAGGCCGCGGAGCACCTTCTTAAGGTTTCAAAGTTCATTGACGAGCTCCTCGTTAAGCTCGCCGGCATGGAACCATTCTACGGTTTCGAGTCCATAGAAGATATTGTGGGCGTGCTAATAGCAGCCCTATCACCACACACATATGCAGGCGTCGTCGGCAGGGTTATAGGCTTCACGGACTCTTTGACATGCTTCGCGCACCCAGTCTTCCATGCCGCGAAGAGGAGGGATTGTGATGGCGACGAGGATAGCATAATGCTACTCCTAGACCCTCTGATAAACTTCTCGAGACTATATCTACCCGGCAAGATTGGCGGGAAGATGGATGCGCCTCTCCTCCTCACGGTAGTAATAAACCCGAAGGAGGTTGATGAGCAGGCACATAACTTGGATGTCCTGAGCCGGATACCATTAGAGTTCTATAGACTCGCGGAGCATGGCGGACACATATCGGAGCTCGCGGGCAGGATCCCCACGATAAAGACTCTCTTGGCCGAAGACAAGCCCCTGAGAGTTGGGTTCACACATCCACAAAGCAACCTTACAGCCTATCCGGTTGAGTCCATGTATAAGAGGCATGGCAGTATGCTCGAGAAGATCATGGGGCAGCTCGAGCTGGCCGAGAAGGTCGAGGCGGTTGATGAGTGCATGGTAGCCGAGAAGATGGTTGAGACACACCTCCTCTCAGACATACTCGGGAATATGAGGGCATTCCTCCTCCAAGAGTTCAAGTGTAAGCGATGTGGGGAGAAGTATCGGAGGCCGCCCCTCACCGGCGTATGCGTGAACTGCGGGGGAGAGGTCTCTCAAACGGTCTTCAGGGGCGCTGTGGAGAAGTATGTAAATCTAGTCGAGAACCTTCTCATGAAGAAGATCAGGGACTGCTATCTCGCGGAGAGAGTCGCGCTCGTGATCGAGAATGTGAAAAGGATCTTCGGCGCTGAGAACCGCATGGGCCAGCTTTCAATAGACGTTTTTGTTAATAATCGTCTCCCTCCTGACACATAGGTCTAGAAGGACAGCAAAATAAGTATCTTGTAATACTTACAGGCAGGGCTCATAGGAGCAATGCCAATAGCTCTACCAATCTGTTTTCGGCGGTGTTGATCCCAGCCTCACTTCTCTAAGCCTGATATGTGGGCCGCCCATCCAGACTGGGATGCTTTGCATTGGGTCACCCTTCCCACAATATCCGGCGAAGAACTTGAGATCCTTGCCAACAGCATCTATCGATGAGTAAAGGCTCCGAGTGGTCACCTCCAGAACAGGGTTTCTGACGGGCTCCCGCAACTCGCCACCAACTATCCTGTAAGCCTCGACGCCGACGTATCTCTGGTTCCAGCGCTTATCATCAATATTCCACTCTTGGTAGCTCTTGATGTAGACGCCTTCCCGTATATCCTCGAGCAGCTCATCGAAGGAGTAGTCTCCCGGCTTCATGTATGTCGTTGACATCCTTATGATCGGCTCCAAGTCATAGCCAGCAGACCTCGCCGCCCCATTGCTACTGACGCCGAATATCGCCGCGGTCTCCCGATTATGCAGAAGCTCCCTCAAGATGCCGTTCTCTATCAGCTTCCGCTCCCTCCCCTTGATGCCCTCATCATCATATGGGCTATAGCCGAATGAGTAAGGAATTATCGGATCATCAACAACCGTAACAACATCCGATCCTATTCTCGTCCCAAGCAGCTCCGGCTTGATATAGCTGTCGCCTCCCTGAGCAAGCTCCCTGCCGAGAACCCTGTCAGCCTCGCCCGGGTGGCCGGCGGACTCGTGGCAGATTATCCCAACTATCTCCGGCCCGAGCACAACATCAACGGGATCCCTCGGCGGCGCGATTCCTCGCAGCAGGACGGCGGCCACATGCTCAACCTCCTCCGAGACCATCTCGTTAGGTCTCCATGCCTCAACAGCCTCCCAGCCCCTAGCCTCGCCTAGGTGCTGGAACCTCTGAATGCTCCCATGTTGTGGCGAGTAGAGGGTTATGAAATACTCGAGAAACGTCCTCGGGATTCTCGTGAAGACGTCTGCACCATCACTATTTATGACCCATTTCTCAAGATCGCGCCTCCCAACTTCGAGGAACCTCATTACCTTTAAGCCCCGTCTCTCAGCGGCTTCGAGAATCGAAGAATCCACCTCCCTCAGGAACTCTATCTTGGCATCCAAGTCCACGGCGTCAAACCTCACCCTCGGCTTGACCTCGACTCTCGCTCTAGACATCTCCTCATCACTCAACTTAATCCTGTCTTTAAGGAGCCGCGACGCCGCCCTAGCCATGGAGAAAGCCGACCTAACAGCCTCTCTAATAGAGGCCCTAGTGAGAAATGGTGTTGACGAGAATCCTAAAGCGCCATCGATAAGAACCCTCACGCTAATCCCCTCATCAACCGATCTCGCGGTGATTTCGGGAGAACCATTCTTCAAGATGATAGCTTCCTCAACATCCTTCTGATATCTCGCCTCAGCATAATTCGCGCCTAGCCTACCAGCTTCTTCAAGAGCATACTTTAACATATCCTCAACCATCATCCATCCTCGGGGATAAATGGACCTTAAAAGAATTAGCCGCGAACACCACTTATGTTTTGGAGGAAAACCGCCCGGAATACCGTAGCTCAGCCGGTTGATCCGTCATCACAGTTCAGGTGATGCGGGCGGTCATCACCGGATAAGAGATGGGCGGGGTCCATGATTTAAGATTTCCGGGGACCATGTATTATCTTCATCCTTTCGTGAAGCATGATTTGAAGGCCTGATCCCATAGCTTGAGGTTCCTGATCTTGCCTAGTGTTGATATAAAGGCGCCGACGGGGCCATAAGCTCTCCTAAGCTTCTCGAGGGTTTCTATGTGCTTATCGACGAGCTTTTCTAGGTCTCGTGGGATATCTGCCTTGGGGATCCCCATAGTCTTGATTACCTGCTGGATGATGGGCTCCTCCTCTATTATAAATCCCGTGAAGACCGGGATGACTATGCTGGCATCCTTGAGGGCCTTGAGTATTTTCTCAATCGGCTCGGCGTCGAAGATGAGCTGTGTTACGAGGAATTCCGCTCCAGCCTCATATTTCCGCAGAGCTCTTGAGGTCTCGATCTCTAGTGGAATGTAAGGGTTTAGGCCTGCGCCGACATGGATTCTCAGCATGACCTGTAGCTTATTCCCCAGCTCATCGACGCCGTAATCCGACATTATCCTCGCGAGATAGATGAGCCTGATAGAGTCTAGGTCGAAGACTGGCGCGGACTCCTCAGGTCCCATCTTCGGATGATCTCCCGTTAAGGCTAGGATATGCTCCACGCCGCATAAGGCGAGCGCGAGTATCCTCGACTTTATCGCGAGCCTGCTCAAATCCCTGCAGGTTAGATGGGCTATGACCTCGCATCCAAGCTTCTTCCTCAGTAGCTGGGCGAAGACACTGCTCTCGACATGGAGGAGCGCGAGCGGGTTATCAGGTATACTCAGGGCTGTGAATGAGAGGTCCTTGAGGAGGTCTATGTTACTAAGAGCTTTGGCACTTGGCGGGATCTCCGCCACCCAGACAGGTTTTTTCTCAACCTCCATGAGTAGTTTAGTGAAGCTTTGCCTCCTTCTGATTTCCGGCCTAAACTTGAATCCGTGATCCAAGATAATCTTGGATGGATATCGCTCGGAGAAAATGCATCGCCTGTCGCCGAGCTCGCATGTGCCATCCGGTCTCATCCCGCCGCATGGGCCATTCAAGACTCGCTTCGGGCATCCACTCAAGCCTAGTCAACCCTCACCCTGAGATACCTAGATTTTCTCAAGAGGAGATACAGGTTGAACGCGACGATGAATGAGAAGATGATCATGAGCCCTCTCTCGAGGGCTACCGCTGGAATTGCGGCGAGATACCAGGCCGCCATGGCCTCGGGCTCGAATGAATTGAGCGCATATCTAAAGACTATTATCGCTGCTAGGCTGCCATAGAAATGGTCAGCGAATATTCCGGAGAAGCACCCGGCGAAAATTCTGAACATTGATCGCCTGATCCAGCTGCCCGCTTGGCCAAGGAGCCCGCTCGCGAGTATCAGGGCCATGGAAGCGATATAATATATCGTGAAGATGGCTGTGAGCCTGCCAACATCCGTCGCATACCAGATGGCCAGCATCGCGCCATGGATCCCGACCGCGTAGACCCATTTCGGCACGCCAAGCAGCCTTCCACGATCGAGGACAAGGGATGAGACGAGGGCGCTGAGCGGCGCGGCGAAGATAGTTACGTAGCTGAAGAGGGTGTATTTTCCCGGCAGGAGAGTCATGGCCATGATTGTCCCGAGGAAGATTGAGGCGGGCCCGAGAACATGGCCTAGAATGAGGCCGTAGATGGGGGAAAGGGCGATCGCGATCTCGATCTTAACGCCGGGAAAGCCTATCGCCGGTATTCCCGGGAGCATTTTCAAGATCACCATATAGAGTGTGCTAAAGCTCGCGAGCAGAGCCACGTCTAGGCTCAGTCTCCTAGCGACCCCGCGCATACTTGAGCCCATCAATATCTCCGGACTATAAACTTGACAAACTTAATAAGTTATCTCCTGTGCTCAAGCTAGTTGAAAGAGGGCATGTATGAGGCCGAGCTGAAGGAAATCCTAGATCTAGTCAAGAGGCATAATATGTGGAGGAGGAATGAGTGTATAAACCTCATAGCATCAGAGAACGTTACATCGCCGCTCTTGGACGTGGTCTATCTCTCGGATGCCATGCATAGGTATGCTGAAGGACTGCCGTTTAAGCGCTTCTACCAGGGGACAAGATACGTGGATGAACTTGAGGTTAGGGTCTCCAAGATCTTTGCGGAGCTATTCGACGCGAAATACTCGGATGTCAGGCCAATCTCGGGTACTATCGCAAACGCGACTATATTCGCTTGCCTAGCGCGATCGGGGGATGAGGCTGCTGTCCTACCTTTACCCGGAGGCGCCCACGTCAGCCACTCGAAATATGGGATACTTGGGAGGCTCGGGATAAAGCCTGTTGAGCTCCCTATAATACCCGAGGACATGATGGTGGATGTAGATGCTGCTGTCAAGCTGATTAGGGAGAGGTCCCCAAGAATGATAGTTTTGGGGGCGAGCGTCGTCATCTTCCCGCACCCGGTTAAGGAGATATCTGAGGCGGCTCGAGAGGTGGGGGCAAGGCTAGTTTATGACGCGGCGCACGTCCTTGGCCTCATAGCTGGGAGGGCTTATCCAAACCCGCTTGAAGATGGCGCTGATGCGATCACAACCTCAACTCATAAGACCTTCCCGGGCCCACAGGGCGGAGCAATAATAACGAATAGCGACGAAATATACGAAAAGGCATCGAAGATAGTCTTTCCCGTCTTCGTCTCGAATCATCACCTTCATAGGCTGGCGGCGCTCGGTGTGGCATCATTGGAGATGAGGGCGTTCGGACGAGGGTATGCGGACCAGATACTAAAGAACTCGAGGCGCTTGGCCGAGGAGCTTCACGCGAGAGGCTTTAAGGTTCTAGGCGAGAAATGGGGCTTCACGAGAACGCATCAAGTGCTTCTTGATGTTCGTGGTGATGGTGGTGGGGCGAGATGTGCTAGAGCCCTAGAGGAAGCGAATATAATCGTCAACAAAAATATCTTGCCATGGGATGGGCCCAGCGACATAGAGAATCCATCGGGAATAAGAATAGGGGTTCAGGAGGTTACTAGGATCGGGATGAAGGAGGATGATATGAGTGAGGTGGCCGAGCTGATATATAGGGTTGTGAAGAAGCGGGAAGAGCCATCAGAGGTTAGAAGACAGGTGATAGAATTCAGGAGGAGCTTCACGAAGATCCACTATACCTTCGACGTTGATGTGAGAAGCGTTGCGGAGGAGATCGGTTCCCTTATCCTAGGCTAGTTCCTCCCTAACCCTCCTAGCGGCCTCAACCATATTCTTTAGCTTCGCGAGGGCTGTCTCTCGCTTAAGCCTCTTCAGCCCGCAGTCCGGCTTTACGTAGAGCTTCTCGGGCGGTAGAAGCTCCAAGCCCCTCGCGATTCCGTCCATTATCTCCTCGACAGTCTCGATTTTCGAGGTATGCACATCTATGACGCCGAGAGCCAGCTCCTTATCGAAGGAATACTCCTTCAACACATCCAGCAGCTCGTAGTTCCTATTCTTAGTCTCGAAGTCGTATTGGTCTATCGGGAAGTCTAGGATCTCGGGGAAGAGCCTCTCCATCTTCCCATAACATATGTGCGTTATCCTCTTCACGTTGCTCAGCCCACCAAGCATGATCTCAAAGGCCTCGCCCGCGATCAGGACATCCCTCTTCTCGGCCCTCGTCGAGAGCGCAGGCTCATCAATCTGGATAAATGTCGCCCCAGCTCTTACCAAGGCCTCTATCTCCCTCCTAAAGGCCTCGGCCATGTCGAGGATAGCCTTTCTCATGTCCCCATAGAACTTGTCAAAGCTCCAAGAATACATGGTGTATGGGCCGGTAAGGGTCACCTTCATGGGCCTCCCGGCAGCGAGGCTTGAGGCATACCTCCAATCGTCTACAAGTATCTCATGCCTCCAAGCGATCTTACTAACGATCACGGGCTTCCTGAAGTAGACGTTGTCGAATATCCTGACTGGCTCGCTTATCTCGAAACCCTCAAGCTCCTCAGCGAAGAAGACCGCCATATCCTCCCTCCTCTGCTCTCCATCAGCTAGTATGTCTATCCCGGCTTCGAGATAATCCATTATCGCCTTCCTAGTAGCCTCCCTGACTAGGGATTCGTATTCTGGGCCGCGATCACCGCGCCTCCTGAGCTGGAACGCCTTAAGCGCCTCGGGGAAATATGGATAGCTCCCGACAACTGTTGTCCTAAGCTTGTTGGGGAGCTTATAGTTCATATGAATCTCACCTCCGCCTCGGCAAGAATCCTGCCAAGGGCATCAAGCCTCCTAACAGCCTCGTTATAAGGGATGTAGTCGAGCCAGGAGCTTGTCGAGAAAACTAGGATATCTGGCGAGATATAATCCAAGTATGTCTTCACATGGTAGACCACTTCACGCGGATCCATGGGATAGATGTTCCTAGAATCTATGATGCCTAGGCTGAGGATGGGCCCCTCGAACCCATGCTCCTTGAGCGCTTGATCAGCCTCGGTGGGTGTGGACTTGAGATCGACATGAAGGCCTGCTCGAAGATCAAGGATCATGGCATATCTCTCTGGGTCTAGGTTAAAGTATGTCGCGACGATAACTCTATCACTGGGAACATCGAGCCTCGTGAGGAACTCGTTTACAATATCAACGCCCCTCAGCCTCTCGGATCTTCCGAGCTCCGGGTCCACGAGAGACGGTTCATCAACTTGGATCAGGTTGGATGAGCTCCTCAGCACCTCCACCTCCGCTCTAAGGGCCTCGATCAAGTCATCGAGAAGCTCATCCTCCGAGGTGTAGAACCGGTTCTCGGAGAGTTTTAGAAATGTGAAGGGTCCCGGGATAACGGCCTTAACTAGCCCATGCGCAGCTCCTCTAGCCTCCTGAATTTCCTCAAGCGTTATCGGCCCCCTCCATCGGATCTTGCCGGTTATCGTCGGACACCTGTAGTAGAAGTTGTTGTCGAAGAACCTGATGAGCCTTCCAGCTTCTAGTCCCTCAAGGCTTATCGTGAACGGCCTGAAGAGGTCGTGCCATGAGAGGAGGCCGCTGGTCACTATGCTCATCCCAGCCCTTTCCTGAAGCTTCACGACGTCGCGGATTGACTCTGCTAGGATTCTCTTGAGCTCACCCTCACCTATCTTACCCTCAGAGAGGTCGTCGAATGCCTTGCGGAGCTTAGGCGGCCTCGGGAAGCTCCCACATATCCCTGCGTGGAGCCTCATCTCGGCCCGGGAAAAGCATAACTCTCTAGAATTAAGTATTGCCTTAGAATAGGGTTCTACGCTCCAGCGCCCTTGGCGATGGCCTACCATAGATCGCTATCGGGTAGCCACAATATACGCATCGATTCTTCTCGTCGAGGTTCCATGAGAGGATATCGAAGCCATAACGTTCAACAACGACTTGGCCGCACTCGGGGCAGATAGTATTCTCATATGGATGGCCCGGGACATTCCCTAGGTAGACATATCTCATGCCTTCCTCCTTAGCGACTCGATAATGCTTCTCGAGAGTTTCGATGGGCGTCGCGGGCAGATCGAGTACCAAGTAATCCGGGTGGAATCTTAGGAAGTGGATTGGCACATCGGGGCCGAGGTTGTCGTGTATCCAGCGGACGAGTCTCCTAGCCTGCTCCAAGTCATCTCCTATTCTTGGGACAACGAGGTCCGTTATCTCGATGTGAATCCTAGTCTCATCCCTCAACTCGAGCAGCGTCTCGAAGATCGGGTCGGGGCTGGGGACGGCGCTGAATTTTCTCAGGAAGTCCGGGTCGGCATTCCCCTTGAAGTCCACGGTCGCGGCGTCTAGGAAGTCCATGGCCTCCCTAACAGCGTCGGGCGTCCAGTAGCCATTGGTCACAAAGACGTTGAATAGCCCCTCCCTCCTTGCGATCACGCCCACATCATGCGCGAACTCCATAAAGATTGTCGGCTCATTATACGTGTAAGCTATCCCCTCGCTCCCATACTTCTTAGCCATCTTGACCACCATTTCGGGGCTGACATCAGCGCCCTCAACCCTTCTCCTCTGGCTAATATCATAGTTCTGGCAGTATCTGCAAGCCCAGTTACAACCATTAGTCGCTATCGAGAAGACCCTTGTCCCAGGCATATAATGCATGACGGGTTTCTTCTCAATTGGGTCAACATTCGCCGCGATAATCTTGCCATAAACTAAGAGATATAGGATGCCGTCGATATTCCCCCGGATGCCACAAAACCCTCTTTGACCTGGGCTAAGCCTACAATACCTCGGACAAGCCCTACAAACGACTATGCCCCCATCAAGCCTTTCATAAAGCCTAGCGGGCTTACCCGAGACCTGTAG
>Ga0326760_1000761_pt1 | contig 15624 bp, 14 predicted proteins | sample GCREP_S_FD_207668 | JGI IMG/M metagenome (GOLD analysis project Ga0326760, IMG submission 207668) | Hot spring sediment microbial communities from Geyser Creek Basin, Yellowstone National Park, WY, United States - GCR.EP_S | ecosystem: Environmental > Aquatic > Thermal springs > Near-boiling... | reverse complement strand
GTGGGAGAAGGCGATGTAGTGGATGCGACCTTCCATCCAGTAGAGTTTCGGGACTGCAAGGTGGTAGGAAAGGCTGTCCCACTCGGTTTGAAGGGTTGGCGGGACGAAACACAAAAGCATCGCCAAAGAGTTCAGCAAAACAAGCAGCCAAACCCAAACCCTTTCAGTCAACGACAAGTCTGACCAAGTCTCCGAAAAAGGAGCGACGAAGCGTTCTGACTTGCGAAGCCTAACTAACTCGGCGATACCGACAGCGTAGCAAAATCCGAGCCAGAGATAGAAAGCGGTTCGGTGGAGCAGTCCCAAAAGCCCAAGCGCTAAAACGCCGTATGCGACGATGACTGTCCCCAGCCCGAGACTGAGCGTCAACGCCTCAACTTGCGAAATTCCGAAAGACAACATCCGCGCGACCAACGCCGCGCCTGCACTCAAAATCGCCAACACGCACAAGGCAAAAAGCAAAAGGTCAAGGAGTCGCTCCACGATTTCCATCCCGTTCACCGCCCGGTCTAATGACCTCTTCCGGCGTGACGATTAGGTGAGCCCTCACATCTTCTTCAACGACCCACTTGATCAGGTCATCGGCGAATTGAAGTGGATGGGCAATGGTAGCGATTTTCGTCCCCTCGTGGACGAAACCGTTGTCAACGAGCATTTGCCACTCTCGGTCACCAAACTCCCGCCTCGGCGTGAGTCTGTTCCCCCACCGGTCAACGACGACGCTTGAAAGGACTGCAAGGTCAACGGGCGACGAAAGTGGTTGACCGTAGCGAAGGAAGTTGTCAATATCTGCTGCAGCCTTGATTGCCCTTCGTTCCGTTATCTGAAGCAAAGCAGGTTTGTTCTGTCTAATCAAGCGCTGTGGGAGCGATACTGCCAACACTTTCCCGCGTTCCAAAACCAATTCCCTGACCCGGCGAAGCACATGGTCTGGCGAGACGAAGATAACTTTCGCCTGCTCAAACTCAGGTTGCTCAGCCAGAAGTTCTGCTGCCTTCTCCGCGCCGATGAAGTTCGGAACTCGCCCGAAAACATCAAGGGGGAAAGTAAGCACGCCGGCATCTTCCATCAAATGCCAAATCCTTCGGCGCAGCCTTTCACGACGGGTGAGAAGGCGAGGCAGAAAAATCCGCTCACGCATAAACTGCTCACCCGCAAAAATTTTAATCGCCTTCTCCCCGCCTCAAATCAGCAGGTGGCTCAGTTTCAAGGAAGCGGATAAGTTTTCTGGCGTGTTCCCTAAGCAGCGCGGATTTGCTGGTTCGCACAACCTCGTTCAACATTCGCTTCGCTTCCGCATCTTGCCCCAAAGCGAGGTGGGTGACGGCGAGATAAAATCGTGCCTCTTCAGCCTCCCTCGTGTTCGGGAACCGCTTGATCAGTTCGCGGAACTCGTCAATCGCTTTGTGAGCCAATCTGGTGCGATGGGTCGCGTAGAAGAGCCCAACATGGAGTTTCATGGGAGCATGATAACCCTTGCGGTTATCGGGGTCTAACTGCAGGACTTTTTCAGCCAACGGTAACCCTCTCGTTCCGTCGCCCCGTTCGAGGAACCAAACTGCCGCTTCGTAAAGGGTTGGTAAGTCGTTCGGTTTTGCTTTCAACTGCTTCTCAACGGTGTCCGTCCGCTTGCCGCTCAGAAAGGCTTTCAGGAAAGCGGTGAAGGCATCCGAATTCAGATGCCCGACAATCAGGTCAACGAGTTTGCCGTTGCTGTCAGTGATGACAACCACTGGGAGCGGAATTTCGTCCCACTGAGGCAAAAACTCTTTCAACCTTTTTTGCTCCTTTGTGGCGTCAACTTTGACTACGACGAAGCGTCGCAAAAGCGGCGACAACTGGGGATTGTCAACTGTTTGAGCCATGTAGCGCTGGCAAGTAAAACATTCAGGGTCAGCGAAATAAGCGAGGACATATTTGCGCTCGCTTTTCGCCCGTTTCAAGGCATTTGCCCAATCGTTTTGAGCGGCAATTTCCGCTACTGCTACGCTCAACAAGATAGCGCACAAAATTGCCTTCATCGCACTTTGACCTCCTTCGGGCTCAAATTCCTCAATTCATTGTGGCATGGGCAAGATGGAAGTGCGACGAGTGGCAGAAACCCCTATTCTGCCTGAACAAATTTCCCTTCACCTCCGGCGAAACCGTTGCCAACCTATGATGCAGTGCAAAAGATTTTGAGCAACGAGAAGCGCTTGGGGGCGAAAAGGGATGGCGGATGTTTGGACATTCGTGCGGTTGAGTATCTGGTGGTTGCCCTTCAACTGTTTGTGGACAGCGCTTTTGACACAAGGGTTGCAAGTTCGGGTTGAGCACCTCGCACCGCCTGAAGCGAAAGGCGGGGCATTGGCGACTTTGACGGCAATAGGTGCTGCCTTGTCACTTGCCAGCCAAGTTTTCGCCGGTCCGCTCAGTGACCGATGTTCTCACCCTTTGGGACGAAGGCGACCTTTCCTGCTTGTGGGAACGATTGCATCGTTGCCTTTCCTTTTTGCCTTTGCTTGGCTTGAAAACTTTTGGTTCGTCGTCATAAGTTTCGCCTTGCTTCAGTGGTTTCTCAATCTCGCCGCCGCACCCACAAGGGCTTTGTTGCCCGATTTGGTGCCCTCAGAGAAACATGGCTCCGCTTCGGCTCAAATTGGCTTGTGGTCTCTTTTCGGTCAAGTCTTAGGGATGGTTTCCGTCGGGATTTTGCTCAGCCCAAGTTACTGGCAAAAGTGGGGTTTCACTTTGGACAAAACGACTGCCGAAACTTTGGGGCTTCGTTGGTTCGTCGTTTCCGTTGCAGTTTTGCTCTTGGTTGCTTCCGCATTGACAGCGACTTTGCCCGACCGACCTGCAGCAAAAAGTTCATCTTCGGTTTTGCAAAATCTCCTCTCAGCCTATCGGTTCTCATTCAGGGAGCATTCCGATTTTCTTTGGCTTCTGGCATCCCGCTTTTTGCTCAACTTAGGATTTTACACCGCCGTTGCGTTCATGCGTTGGTTTCTCGCTGACACCCTCAAAGTCGGTGACCCAGCAAAGGCGACAATGGAGTTAGGGTTGCTCGTGACAATTGTCAGCGTGCCCAGTGTGCTTATCGGTGGAAAGTTGGCTGACAGGATGAGCAAACGGAAACTCTGCATTATCGCTGCAATTTTTGCTGGAGTTGGTGGTTTGTTGTTCGTTGCCGCCACAAGTTTCGCGATGACGAAGTTGCCCGCAATTTTGTTCGGGGCAGGTTCTGGTGTTTTCGCTGTTGCCAACTGGGCTTTGGCTGTCAACTTGATGCCGAAAGGCGAAGGTGGCAAGTTCTTCGCCCTTTGGCAGTTCGCTTTCACGCTCCCGCAAGTCTTTGGTCCAGCAATCAGTGGGAAGTTGGGCGATTTTGTCAACGCTGCTTTGGGCAGTGGTGTGGGTTGGCGGGCTGTGCTTCTACTTTGCGTGGTTGAAATGCTGGCTGGGGCAATTTTGCTGCTTAAAGTTCGGGAAGATGCCAAAACGAAGTGAGCAGTTGCGGGAAACTCGCTCCCGCTTTGTCGCTTCCTCAAAAGTTTTCGCCCCTCAACTTTCGCTCCAACTCGGCAACTCGCCTCTCCAATTCCTCCCGCTTTCTCCGTTCCTGCTCCAATGCCTCAATGAGACGCTGCTCAATTTCCTTCCACTGTTGTCGTTCCTGCTCTCTTTGCTGGCGTTCCCGTTCCAGTGCTTCCCTTAGTGGCATGATTTCTTTGCCATCACGGTCAAACATCCGAACCTTTTGACCCTGAACTGAAACCTTCACGCCCAGAGTCTCCAAAACCGCCTCATTTGCAGGACTGGGCAGTTCACCGAGATTGGGACGGCAAAACCAAAGCCTGACAGGCTTTTCAGGGAAGGCTTGGATGACCAAGTAGTCCTTGACGCCCATCTCAGCGTAAAAGTAAACCTTATCGCCCAACGCTTCTCCCAAAGCCCTTGAACTGACTGCAACTTCAACGATGGCATCAGGTGCAGGACCGTCTTCAGGGACGCGATAAACCAAGCCGATGCTTTCCAAAGGCGGTGAGCCTTGAAGGACGACAGCAAGGTCTGGAGCATATCGTCTGCCTTTGAAGTGAAAGAAAAGGTCACGGAAGACAACGGCTGTCGGCAAAGACTTCACTGCCTCACGCAACATGTCCTCGCATTCTCTGACCTTTTCGTTGTGCCAAGGGCTTTCGGGCATTTTTTCTTCGAGCACCTCCAATTCAACGGCGGTGTTGACCATCGCGAAAGCACCTCCTGAACGGCGGAAATCGTTGCCTGCTGGCAACAATTTTAACAGCGTTAACGGTTTAGCGGGAAAATTTGCGGGGGCGCAATATGCAGATAGCATTTTGGATTTTCAACCCAGCGACCTTCTGATTTGCCCCGCTTCAACGATGTATCGACGCAATCGTTCTTCGTCCCTTCCGCGCCTCCATAAGTGGTAGATGCTTGAGACCAAGTTGCGGTGCAAGAAGTGGTCAGTCTCTGTGGGTCCGAATTCCATGCCCAAAAAGCGCTGACACAATTCAATATCCTCGCGGACTTTGCTCCACAGCGGTGACTCTCGCTCCAACAAGGTCAAGTTCTCCCAGCAAAGGAAACCACCTGCTTGTTGAAGGTCAAGTTTGATGTTTCGGTAGTATCGGAACAAAGTGTCAAGCAGACCTTCCTTTTCCGCTTGAACCAGCCCTCGCCCGACACCCAAAAACTCTGGCGGGATGCCCAAAGAATAGAAAGCAGCCGTGAAGGGAATGGCTCGCGGCAGAACTTTCCCGCGAAGCCCTCTCGGGTAGCCGAAAAGCCCTATGTGAAGCATTCGTTCTCTTCGGCGTGGAACCAAAGCAGCCAACTCGTTCACCAACTCCGCCAAGCCTTCAACGACTTCTTGGTAGTGGTGCGTGAAAATAGCAATCAGCCGCTTCAACTTTTCCTTGTCACCTTCCTGCCACTTCGGCTTTTTGCCCCACCGAAATCTCAGTGACAAGTTCAAGTCTCGTATTGCCCGCTCAACGCTTTCCTTCGGATGGTCGTAACGGAATGCGGATTGAATTGTGACTGTCCTCACCCCTTCATACTCGCTCAGGAATTGTTCAACCGTGAAAGGCGAAAGTCCGCCTCGGAAAGGCAAGCACCCGACACCAATGATGGGATAGACAGGGATGCCACTTTCCTCCTCAAAGTCAGCAAATTCGCACAAAGCACCTTTAGCCGCCAAGACCGCTGTGACGATGCCGCTGTTCAAGGCAGGGTCAGAACGAGCGATGAAGGCTCTGATGTAAGGCGGGTCATCACCGAATTTTTCCCGATGAAGTCTCAAGTAGTCGTCAAGCAGTTTTTTCGCGTCCACCAGCAATTCAGGCGTTTCGATGAGTGGGATGACCTGAAGCCTGTAAAGAGGTCTACCGTTGCCGAACATCTGTCGCTCCAAGTTAGCCGCTTGCTCAAAACTCTCCTGCAAGTAAATCAACTTCCAAGCCTCATCGCACATGGGCAGGATGACTTCAAACAACGGTGGCGAAAACATGTTCAAGTCGCGGGCGAGTTCTTCAGCGGTCAAAATGCTCATGTATGCCCGAGCCAGCCGGTAGCCCCTCTCGAGCCATATGTTGGGCAGGCGAAAAGTCAAAAAGACATCGCGCCCTAACTGGCGTTGAAGGAAAAAGTTGAAATGCTCGCTGTAAAGCCTGTCAACGACCGCCTCGTCAACGAACTTCCCCTCCCAGTCCCACATGTATTCCTCGCAGCCCAACTCAGCAAAATCAAGGTAGCACTCAAAGACTTCGTCGTAAGAACTGATGAAAGCGTCGCCGTTGGTCTTCCAATACGGCGGCGACGCATTGTCGGGATGCTGAGTCGCCATCGTGGCAGGAATCCGCCTCTCCGCAATGTATACGCTCATGTCGCACCTCCTTCTAACACCTCAAGCGCGACTCCTGCGAGTTCCCATAGCGTCTCGATGTTCCGCTCGTTCAATTCACGGGCGGTACGGGAAAATGTCCGTATCCTCTGGCTTGCCTTGCAGTGCCCTCAAGAAGCGTTCGTCAGTCACGCGGAGTTGGAAACGCCCTTCACTTATTTCGCGCAACGCTCGGGTAACAGGATTTTCGTCAGAGCGCTCACGCTCCGGGCTTTCAACGAGTTGGCGCGCTCGTTCCGATACTGCCAGAACAAGCAAAAACTTGCTCCTCATCCCTTCAGGCAACCGACTGAGTTGATACTGTAAGTCGTTCAAAAGCACCGATTCAGGCACAGACAACTCCCTTTCCTGCTCCATGCCTTTGGAGCACCTCCGAGACGGTAGGAAGTTTCAGCGCAAAATGATAGCGCACGGTTTTCGAAAAATCAAGCGGTGTGGCGAGCGGAAAAGCCCACCACACCGCTTTGGTTTTCTGTCAATTTCAGGGTCACTCTTTCTTCTCCTCAGGCTTCTCTACAACGAGTGCCTCAGTTGTCAGGAACAGGGTGGCGATGCTGACGGCGTTCTCCAAAGCGGTGCGGACAACCTTGAGAGGGTCAACAATCCCAGCCTTGACCAAGTCCTCAATCTCGCCGGTAAGGGCGTTGAAGCCGAACCGCTCGTTTTGGGTCTCTTGCTGCTTCGCTCGGACTTGCTCGACGATGATGGAACCATCGACACCAGAGTTCTCAGCAATTTGCCTCATGGGCTCCTCCAGAGCCCGTTTGACAATCCTGAAACCAATCCTCTCATCCGGATGGCTGTCTTTCGGCTCCTCCAACTTGCTGGCCACATAGACGAGCGCTGCACCGCCGCCTGGCAGGATACCTTCCTCAACAGCAGCCTTGGTGGCGTTGAGAGCATCCTCAAAGCGATGCTTTCGTTCTTTCAATTCGGTTTCGGTCGGCGCACCGACTTTGATGACAGCGACGCCGCCGGCGAGTTTAGCGAGTCGCTCCTCAAGTTTCTCGCGGTCGTAGTCGCTTTCGGTCTCCTCAATTTGCTTGCGGATTTGCTGGATGCGAGCAGCGATTTCTTCCTTCCGACCTCCGCCTTCAACGATGGTTGTCTTCTCTTTCTCAACGATCACTCGGCGAGCAGTTCCGAGGTCTTCAAGTTGAACATTCTCGATCTTGACGCCCAAGTCTTCGCTGAAGAACTTGCCACCGGTCAGGATAGCGATGTCCTGCAGGATAGCCTTCCTGCGTTCGCCGAAGGCTGGAGCCTTCACGGCGCAGCATTGCAAAACTCCCCTCAACTTGTTGACGACAAGGGTTGCAAGGGCATCGCCCTCAACATTTTCAGCGATGATGAGCAGAGGGCGACCTGCACGGGCAACCTTCTCAAGCAGGGGCACCAGTTCGAGGGCAGAAGTCAGTTTCTTTTCGTGGATGAAGATGAGCGGGTCTTCAAGCACACACCTCATCGTCTCAGGGTCAGTGATGAAGTAGGGGGAAATGTAACCTCGGTCAAACTGCATGCCTTCGACGACTTCGACGGTTGTCTTGGTGCCCTTGCCTTCCTCAATCGTGATGACGCCATCCTTACCGACCTTATCCATAGCCTCAGCGATGATCTCACCAATCTCGGGGTCGTTGCCAGCGATGGTGGCGACATGCTGAACCTCTTCTTTGCTGGTTACAGGGATAGCAAGTTTGCGCAGGTGTTCCACTGCTTGCTTCAACGCCTTCTCCATCCCTCGCTTTAGGAAAACTGGGTTAACTCCAGCAGCGACGACTTTCAAACCTTCCTTCAGCATCGCCGCAGCCAAGACAACGGCTGTTGTTGTCCCGTCACCAGCGACATCGTTTGTCTTGCTGGCTACTTCCCTCATCAACCGAGCGCCCAAATCTTCAAATTTGTCTGTCAAGTCAATCTCCTTAGCAACTGTCACGCCGTCCTTAGTTACTAACGGCGAACCCCACTTTCGATCCAAGACGACGAGGCGTCCTTTTGGACCGAGGGTAGCAGCCACTGCTTGGGCAACCTTGAATGCCCCACGAGCCAAGGCTTGGCGTGCGTGTTCGTGGAATATCAGTTGCTTTGCAGCCATCCCGCTTCACCTCCTCAGGCATCAAGTTTGCAAGTTGTGCGAGAGGTTTCACTCCTCAATGACGGCGTAGATGTCGTCGACGCTGAGCAAGATGTGCTTTTCGCCGTTGAGTTTGATCTCAGTTCCGGCGTATTTGCTAAAGATGACGGTATCGCCGGGCTTAACGCCCAACTCCTCAAAAGGCACGACCCTCCCATCCTTCAACTGCTTGCCAGAACCAACAGCGATAACCTTCCCCTTGAAGGGCTTTTCCTTTGCCGTGTCTGGCAGGTAAATCCCTCCGGGTGTCTTCTCCTCTTCCTCCATGACCTTGACGAGCACTTTGTCAGCGAGAGGCTTGACCACTACTGCCATCCTGCAGTCACCTCCTCATGCGCGTTCGCAGATTTCTTCAAGGGCAAACCGAGATGGAGTCAAACGAGGACGCGACGAAGCCATAAAGAATTTTAAACGCCGCCGCCCGTCCTGTAAAGACAAACGAAAAGTGCCCAAGCAAACCACATTGACTTTGGCAACGATTGATGGAGAACTCTTGGGCAACAAATTCGCCGTTTTCCTCGCATCTCGTTTCGAGGCGTGTAAAACCGTAACTCGCAAAGTGTCTTGTGGCTCGTTCAATTTGCGCAGCCCTTCACTTAGCCTTCTTCTCGAGCAGGCTGAGCACTTCCTTAATTCGTTCTGCTCGTCGCTTTGCCCACTCCGCAGCAGGTGACTTAGGGTCAACTTTCACAACGAGCGAAAGCGGGTTGAAATTGCGCATTTGTGACGGGTCAAATCGCGGACCGCCACTTGGTCCACCAGGTCCTCCTGGACCTGCGCCGAAACCGCCACCAGGTCCGCCCTGTCCGCCGGGTCCTCCGGGACCTCCGCCGGGACGACCAAATCGTGGAAGTTGAATTCGCTGCAGGGCATTAAGTTGGTCAGGCTTCAAAACGGCTTTGACTTTCCTGAGGGCTTCCTTTGCCTCGTCAGCCGTCAGTTTCTCCTTCTTCGTCAGCGGTTGGAAGATTTCAAGCAACTTTTTGGCTTGGTCTTTAGTCAACGCCGTTGGACCACCCTTTTTCTCCAATTCGCCCAACTTGAGGAAGGTCTCCCGCAACTGGAAGTGATACTTGTGCTCCTCACGGAACTTCTGCCACTGAGCCGCCATCTGAGGTGGCGGCTGAGCAATTGCTGCCGCTGCAAGCAACGCCGTCACGCTAAAAGTGATAACCCATCGCAACATCTTAACGCACCTCCTTGACAAAATTTTTTGCTCACTCATACCTCAGCGCCTCTACAGGCTCCAACTTGGCAGCTTTGCGGGCTGGGTAGTAGCCGAAGAAAATTCCGACAGCAGCCGCAAAGCCAAAAGCCAAGATGACAGAAATTGGCGAAACGATAACTGTCCAACCTGCAACTTTGCCAATTGCGTAAGACGCAGCGATGCCGAAAAAGATGCCCAACCCGCCGCCGACCAAACTCAAAACCACAGCCTCAAGCAGGAATTGAAGTTGGATGTCGCTGGGCTTCGCGCCGATGGCTTTCCTGATGCCAATCTCTCTGGTTCGTTCCGCAACGGAAACGAGCATGATGTTCATGATACCGATCCCGCCGACAATCAGAGAGACGCTGGCGATGCTCAAGAGCAAGATGATGAAGAGCCGAGAAGTTTGCTCCGCAAGTTGTTCCCATTCTGCTTGTGTTCGCATTGCAAAGTCGCTGGGCTTATTGGGCGGGAGCCGGTGGCTGCGCCGCAAAATTCTCTCAATCTCCTCCATCGCTGCGGTGACGAATTCGTTGCGAACGATTTGGACGCTGATGGTGTTCAGGTATTCCGTCCCGAAAAGCCGATACATTGCCGTCCGAAGAGGAATAAGGATTTGGTCGTCCAAGTCCATCGGTCCCAAAGCGCCTTTCTTTGCAAGGACGCCGATGACTTTGAACGGGATGCCGTTTATTCGGATTGTTTTCCCGACAGGGTTTGCGTTTTCGCCAAAGAGGTTAGCGACCACCGTCTGTCCCAGAACCGCCACCCTCGCATTTGCCAAATCCTCGTGCTCAGTGAAGAAGCGTCCCTTTTCAACTTTGTAGGCTCGGACAACTGGATAGTTGGCGGTCACGCCAACGACGCTGGTGCTGGTGTTTTTTTGCCGATAGACAACTTGAGCAACCCTGCGAACTTCAGCGGCAACTTGAACTATCAGAGCGTTGCTTTTGCTCAGGGCTTCAATGTCACGCATAGTCAGAGTCTGAACCGAACCCATGCCGAAGCCTACAGCGCCGCGCCGGAACTGCCCCGGAAAAACGAGGACGACATTTGCGCCCATTTGCTGGATGAGTTGAAGTTGTTGCTCACGAGCGCCTTGCCCAATTGCCAACATCGTGATGACTGCAGCAACGCCGATGAGGACGCCGAGGGTCGTCAGGACGGAACGGAGTTTATTCGCCATCAGGCTGTCCCATGCAACCTGAAGCATTTCCCAAAGCATTGACGGTCACCACCTTTCGCTGAAGACTTTCCACTTGCCTCAGTTCACTTCGCTACGGCAAACTTGCCAATGTGGCTTATGCGCTTTTTGTGCGTCGTCAAAAACTTTGACGCATTGGAGGTGTAAGGATGCAAATTTCTTGGCGAACCCAATTTTGGGAGCCGGTTTTGGTTTTGGTCTGGCGCGAGTTGCGAATCCGCTACAAGCGGACAGTTTTCGGTTTCTTCTGGTCGCTCGTTCCTCCCATTGCTCAGGCTTTCATCTGGCTGATCGTGATTGAAAAGTTTTTCCGCTACGACATCCCCAACTACTCCGCCTACTTGCTTTGCAGCGCCTTCGCTTGGCAGTTCATCCAGAACGCATTGCTGGATGGCTGTTCGGTGATGTTGTTTCACATGCCCCTCATCAAAGCCTTCCCGATGCGTCGCGAGATTTTGCCCGTTGCTTCCGTCGCCAGCAACCTCGTCCACTTCCTGCTTGCTTTGTTGGTTTTGTTCGTTTACCTGCAAGTCCTCAGAGTCCCGATTCGCCCGCAATGGCTTCTCTTGCCCCTCGTCCTTGCCGGGCTGATTGCTCTGGTTTTGGGGCTTGTTCTCGCGCTTTCGTGCCTGACCGTCTTCTACCTCGACCTGAAATTCATCCTTGACAGTTTCGTCCTGAGGCTGCTGTTTTTTGCCTGCCCCGTTTTCTACTTCGTTGAAATGGTGCCGAGCCACTGGTATCACGCTTACATGCTCAACCCGTTTGCCGTTTACTTGACAGCCCTTCGGCAAATTTTGCTGCCGCCAGTTCAGTTGCCTGACGGGCGACCTGCATTGCCCTTTGATTGGCTACACTTTGGAATTGCGCTGGCTGTTTCAGCCTTGACTTTGCTTGTCGGTTGGACAATTTTCCGCCGCTATCAGCATCAGTTAGCGGAGTGGCTTTGAAGAGCATCAGCGTTCCTTCCATGCCCGAACAACGAACTGGACTGTCATTGTCGGTTGGTCGCTCATTGCGGTCATGTTCGTTGAACCCGTTGATTGGACGATTTGGCGCTCAACAATTGCGTCAATCAAGTGAACGACCCTTTGATTGCCGATGATGCCGGCGGCTCGGATGCGGAAAGTCCCGCTTTTGACGCAAACCCGTGAAACCAGCCTTTGCAACTCCTGTTGGCTCAATGAAGCGATATTGAGCAGTTCGCCGACCGAGACGAAGCCACCGTTTTGCTCGCGGTAAGCGAGAATTTCCTCAACGGCTGCTGGGTTGTCGGGAAGCAGCGCCGCTAAAACTTCTGGCGGTGCAGTGTTGATGTTGACCAACCCGTAAAGCACGGGCGCATCCGTCGTTGTTATTCGCTCCCAAATAGCGATGAGTTTCTCTGTCGGCAAGACCCTGCGCAAGTCCAACGGTGAGCGGATTTGCCTTCGTTGTTGTTGACCTGTTTGTCCCCCTGTCGGTCGCTGTCCGGTCCCGCCTCCGGGAGTTGACGGCTGCGAACCCGAAAAATCTGGGCGCGTTCCAGAGCCTTGTTGAGGTTGGAAACCTTGTTGAGGCTGAAAGCCTTGCTGAGGTTGAACCGCTTCGGCTGGAACTCCCCGCGACGGTCTCACACCTCCCCCTGAACCCGTTGTCGGAAATTGAGGGCGTGTTTGTGGTTGCTGTGGACTTGGTTGAGCAGGACCAGTTTGTGAAGGTTGCTGGGGTCGTTGGAAGCCGGGCTGTTGAGCGCCCGGTTGAGTGGGACGAGGTTGAGATGGCTGAGACGGTTGTTGTGGTCGCTGAAAACCAGGTTGTGCACCGGGCTGTGTTGGGCGAGTCTGTGGTGGTTGTTGAGGTCGCTGAAAGCCGGGTTGCTGAGGTCGCTCAAATCCCGGCTGTTGACCACCTGGTTGAGGGCGAACGAAAGGTGGCTGAGGTTGAACCCCTGTCGGTGGAGTCGGTTGAACTGGTTGTTGCTCCGTTGCAGGTTGTTGTTGCTGCTGTGTTCCGTCCCGATACCTCAAAATTGCGTCAATCTCCTGCTCCGTCAAAATGTCGCCCAGTGCTTCCAGAAGTTGCTCCCGCGTGGCAGTGTTGATGTTCACTCGCGGCAAGCCCCGTTCGTCAATGTTTGGAGTGGCTGAGTAGGCAGTGACCAATTCTGTCAATGGCGGGATGCCTAAATCAGGGTCGCCGTAAAAGATGTCCCTCGTGATGCCCTTCACCAGCAGCAACTCAAAAGGGCTAACGAATGGCGCATTTTTTGCCCGGTAAGGCTGCTCCAAACTCAGGTAGTAGTCGCTTTCCGCTCCTAAAAGTTCGGGCTCATCGTCAGCGTCACGCCAGTCAATAATCGCATCGGCAATCTCTTCCGCTTGAACGCTGTCGCCGGTGATTTGTGTGAAGAAAGCAACGAGTGTATCTCGGTCAGCGGTGTTGATGTTCAGTTTGCCCGTTTCGTCGGTGACGCGGACGATGAAAATCCCGTCTTCAAATTCCCAACCTTCGTCATCCGACCGCAACTCTGCCCATGTTTCCAAGTAGCCGTCAACTCCTGGATTGTCCGTTGAGAGTTCAGCCAAAGCCCTTTGAAACCCAGCATAGGCGAGATAGCGAGCCCGAGTTCGGTCGGAAAACTCCGCAGCGACATTCATCTCCCCTCGCACCGAAAAAGCGATGCCAGCAGCCAAAATCGCCAACAGAACCATAATGCCGAGCACGAGGACTAAAGCGAAGCCTTTCCGTGATGCGTGAAGCGTGATGCGTGAGTTGAATTGAGTTTTGGCAGTCATACTCACCTCCTACCTCCTTGTTGAGGGCGAGTGCCGAAGGTTGGGCGTTGCTGCTGAGATGGTTGCGATGGTTGAGTTTGGAAGGAAGGGGCAGACGGTCGCTGAATTGGAGCACCTGTTTGAGCACCTGAGGGTCGCTGAATTTGGGACGGAATTTGGGCAGGTGGAAGTTGAGGGATTGTCGGAGCAGGTTGAGTTGTCGGAGCAGTCGGTTGTTGCTGGGTCGGTGGCGCTTGTTGTGCCCCAGTCGGAAAAGTTGGTTGCCCTGCTTGCTGTTGTTGCTGAAGTTGGACAGAAGGGTCAGGATACGAACGGACGCGGATGGGAACTGTCGTCGTCAGCCACTCAACGAAAGCAAGCGCACTTTTGTCTCGGTCTAACCGAGCCAAAAATTCATCGCACGGTTCAGGCGCTATGCCGATGGTGATTTCCACAAGGGCTGGAAGGACATCGGTGTAATCCCAAGTGTCAAGCCACTCGCCAGCGTCGGCATCGTAGAAGCGGAAGTTGAGAGAGACCACTCGCTCGGATAAGACCTCTACCGGCGTCAAAGCAATGGTCGCATCTTCCGGCAGCAACCCAGGGAGCGTGCCGACGGAGCGAACCAAACCCTGTTCCGGTGTTTGCGGGTCGGTGTCAATGTAGTAGGCAACTTCTACGGTGTCCGCTTGCGGTGAGTTGCTCCTGCGTGGGTCGGCGTTCGCGGTCGTGAACCTCAAAGTGTCAAGGTCAAGACCCGTTTGGGTGTCCAAAGCGTCCTCGTGGTAAAAAGTCAAAACCGAAGGCAAAGTTGAAACCTCCGCGCCCATAGCACCCAGTTCGCTAAAATCCGTCGCTGACATCAGAGTCCCTTGCGTTTCGTCCGTGATTACGGGCAATGGCATTGCGCTTGAAAGTTCGGAAGCAATTCGTTGCAAGACGATTCGTCCTGTCTGGTTCATCTCGGTCGTTCGGTTGATGCTTTGTTCGGTATCGCGGACTACTCGGACGAGACCGCCGACTGAGAGCCCGATGAAGAGCAGCAAGACCATCACGACGACGAGTTCAACGAGAGTCAAGCCTCGCCGCCTTTTCATTGACCCGCACCTCCCTGCGTGGTGAAGCCGCTCATGTCAGGGAGACCCGAAAAACTGCTCATCGGTTGTTGGAGCGTCGCCTCTTGTGGGTGCAGGACAGTCACGGGTGCTTGCAGCGTTTCAAGTTGGACGCTCCTAAGTTGCCCCCTGTCTTGCCACTCCACAGTGACGACAATGTGAAGCAAACCTGTCCCACTTTCGGTTGAAATCGTGCTATCGCCGACTTCGCTAACTTGAGCCCGCCAACGGAACTGAGGGTAAGCGTCGCCGAAATCGCCTTCCGTCTCGCCGGGCGCTAAGTCTGGCTGAGCCAGCAACTCTTCAAGTTTCTGCTGAGCCAGAACCGTTGCGGTCGTCTTGTCTTTCGCATAGCGGGCATTAAGTGCGCTTTGGCTGACCAGTTCCAAAATAGCAGTGACGCCGATGACCAAAATCAGGAAAGCGACCACAAGTTCAACGAGGGTGAAGCCTTTCCTGATGCGTGAAGCGTGAAGCGTGAACCGTAATGCGTAATGCGTAAAGCGTAATTGAAGGAAGGGCATGTTTTTCACCTCTGTCGGCTTCCGAGTTCATCGGGCGAAAGTTCCTGTAACTGGATGCTTCCCGTCAGCGGTGCAATTTTAAGCACGACGGCGAGTTTCTCGTTCGCCACGATGATTTCCGCTCCCGAAGATGTCCCGTCAGGGTAGAAGGCAATCAGGTTCAGTTCCTCGCCGGTATCAATGTCGCGGATGGACTCAATTTCAACGCCTTCGGGCAAAGTCCGTTCTCGCCCCATCGGTGACGGGTCAACCGCAAATTGTTCCGGGTCAAGGGTCTCCAACCGCTCGCCGGAAAGTTTCCACCAATCTTCGTCGGTCAACTCAATTTCGCTGCCCAACAAAGTTGTCTGCCCGCTAACCGTCAAGCGACGCTGAATGACATCGGTCGGCAACAGAACGCTCACAGTCCTTTGCTCGCGGTCAAAAGAAACGAGAACAGGACGACCGAGCGACAAGGCTTTGGCACGGGCATAACGCAAAACTGCCACAATCTCCCGGGCGGTAGTTCGCACCTGTGCACTTTTGGTCACCGAAACGAACGACGGTGCTGCAACAAAAGCGAGCAGCACTAAAAGCGTCATAACCACGACCAACTCAATTAAGGTCAAGCCGTTAGAGCGTGCGAGCGTGTAAGCGTGCAGGCGTGTAGGCGTGTAAGGGTGCGTGCGTGCATGCGTGAGAACAAACCGCCGCCCGCTTTCACTCTGCCACAACATCGTCTTCCGTATTCGGTTGTCCGTCCTTGCCCGCAGAGAACAGCACAAAGTCCTCACCATCGCTTT
>Ga0326760_1000760_pt1 | contig 15661 bp, 31 predicted proteins | sample GCREP_S_FD_207668 | JGI IMG/M metagenome (GOLD analysis project Ga0326760, IMG submission 207668) | Hot spring sediment microbial communities from Geyser Creek Basin, Yellowstone National Park, WY, United States - GCR.EP_S | ecosystem: Environmental > Aquatic > Thermal springs > Near-boiling... | reverse complement strand
TGAAAGATTTTTATATATGGGACTATGTGTGGAGATAGTGTTTGCTCCGCGGCCGCTGGGCGGGCTCTGGGCGCTTAAATTCAGCGCTCGCGGCGCGCTGTCTCAGAGCGCGGGCCTCAGTGCTAGTGCGGCCGCGGAGCCGGCTGAGAACTCGCGGAGGCCTCCTGTGAGGCCGCCTCCCCGGGCTTCTAAGTGCTCTAAAACCTGGTATGTAAAGTAGAGGATTGTGTAAAAAATTGAAAGGTGGGTGTTGAAGAGAGATATGTGCGCTGCGGGGCCGCCCCCGGCTACTCCTGCCCACTAGTCTCGCTGAGCTTTCTCTTATAACGTTCCACTGCCAGCACGTAGTCGCGCACTAGTGATAGTATATAGTTCCTGACGCCCTCAACTACCTCCTTGCACAGGAAGCTGCAGTCCTCTCTAGCCTGGAACTCACCTATAACGTTTAGGAGCGCGCGCAGAGCGCTGAGCTTCTCCTCGTACTCGAGTATCTTGCGCTGCAGGTAACTCGGCTTACTCCTCTTAATCTTACTCCTACTCCACTTGATGTCTGGCTCCCCAGCGCCAGTGACAATCCACTTCTCCACGCGGGCCGCTACCCCTTACTAGCTGTATTCCAAATTTGTAATACAACTAACAGGATCTAACCTCGTAATCCTTCGCTAAATCCACGCCGAACACAGTCACTTCTACGCATATCCTGTCTGCTGCTCTGCGCTCCCAGAGTGCCATTAGCATTTGCGCTAGCTTCTCTGAGACCACTGTGAAGTACTTGGTGACAGCTACTCCGTCCTCCTCGAGGACAGTCCACACCAGTCTGCGTATTGTCTTGGGTCTCTTGGTCTTGGGGTCTGGTATTGTTACTTCTTCTATTCTCGGGTCTGCTATTACGAGCCTCTTCCTCACGCCCGGCTCTAAGACCACGTAGTTCTTCAAAATTACAGGCTTAGTCGCCACGCGCTGTCACCACGCGTATTATTACTCACGGCGGCTTATAGCCGTAGTCCCTCAAGATTGGGTCTAGCCAGGCCGGCTTCTCCACCTCTAATACTATTCCTTTACTTCTACATAGTGCATCTAAATTCGGGTCGTATCTCCAGTACACGAGCTTCAAGACTATTGGCCTCGGCAGGAACCTCTTCAACTCGTCGTCTTGCAGCGCTAGTATCCTGTAGTACTCTAGCTGAGTTATAGCGCGCAGGGGGTCGTGTACCTTGAACTCTATTATCTCTATTCTGTCCGGGAAGACGCAGACCAGGTCAGCGTACGGGAGGTACACTCTCAAGGCGCTCAGCGGCACCCCGGGGTAGCGCTGCAGCAGCTCCTGAGATACAACTCCGAGGCGCTTGTGAGCAGCTCTGTATATGGCGTCTCTGCACTTCGTGGTCATGTACTCTATGACCCACCTTCTCTCGACCATGCGATATGGTCCCCTCGTGCCTGTCGACATCACCTTCTTCCACCCGCCTTTGCTCCAGTCCTTGAGTGGCTGGGGCTCTATAATACACCACCCCCGCGCCCCGGTCTTTCACCGAGTAAAGCACTGTGGACACCGCGTATTATATCTATACTGGGTGAGAACAAATGCCCATACCTCTGAAACCCCTAGAGCAAGTGGTCGGGCCAAAGTGGAAGAACAGGGCCAGCGCAGCTGCACCAGACTACACAGCTGGAGTGACGGCTCCACTGAGGGACTGGGCAACTAACGCTGCAGCCGCGGCTCCAGCTTGGAAGCAAGCGGTGACAGACGCTGCCGGTAGGAACGCCTTCGAGAAGGGCGTTAAGAGAGCCGGCACGGCCAAGTGGCAGGCCAAGGCAACCACTCTCGGAGCGAGAAGATACCCGGAGGGTGTCGCTGCAGCTGAGGCGGACTACGTGGCCGCCTTCAAGCCGTTCTACGAGGCGCTAGGCAAGATAGATTTGCCGCCTAGAGGCCCAAGAGGAGACCCGAGGAACTACGAGAGAGTCAAGGTCATTGGCGACACTCTGAGAAAAGTAAAGCTAGCACTCGGCACGTAGCGCCGCTACACCTCTAGTCGTATTCCAAATTTGTGGTGACAGCTAGTGCCGGCCTCCTACATACTCAGGAAGACGCTGAAGACCAACGTCACGTACGAGATGGAGAAGGACAGGTACTACGTCATACGCAGAATTGGCACTGACGTGAGCACTAGAGTGACTGTCAAAGTGGACGGGATACCGGTGGCGGACATATTCAACCTAATAGCGCCGATCGCCAGGACAAGCAGCAACGTTCTCGGGCCTCTCGACCTCGGAGAGTACTTCATAGTTGTCCCTCCAGAGCGCAAATTGCTCTTCGAGTCTACTGGTACCGGGAACGTCTACATCGAGGGCGACCTAGTAGTCTTAAGCCCAGGCGAGGCGATCCCGTCAGAGCACTTGACTAGATACAACGCGTACGCTACTCGCAAGATTACTTACGCTGACGTCTCAGTCACAGTTGGAGCCTCGTGGCCGGCCGACCAGGAGGTCAAAGTAGCTGACTTGACCCCGCCGACGATCGAGGACTGGATCTTCGATAATTTCGCTGGAGTCTCGGTGACTGGTCTAGGCGCTCCTCGAGCCTACGGCCAGATCAACCTGAAGCTCTACTACGACGGTAAGCCACTAGACTTACTAGTCGCAACGGCCGGGCCCCACGGCATCGAAACATTGAAGATGCCTCTGCCTCCAACTGACGGCGCTGAGAAAGAGCCCTTCAGCTTCAAGGACAAGCCGATATTGGTTCCCGGAGGCCACACGTTAACAGTGACAGCTATAAACGTGTCTGGCGGGGCTCTGAGCGCCGCAACTGGCGCGAACATCGCGGTTAGATTCGTGGCCATCTACAAGAGGGTCATTAAGGCCTAGGGTGGAGTAGTTGACTCTCAAGAGAATAGTGAAACTAGACACTGGCCCACTGAGCGCCGGGGGCTTCACTGACTTGACTTACGCTCCAGAAGTGGATCTCAAGTTGAAGAGAATCGAGGTCGTCGAGACGACTGCTGGAGCCTACTCGCTGCTATTCCTGGCATTCTACATTGGAGACGTGCCGTTCTTCTTCCCAGACGCCAGCGCTGCACTATTCCAGCCACTAGACCCCTCGCCAGTCGTATTCGACCTGGCGCACCCGAAGGGAGTCTACTTGAAGATAAGAGTGACAAACAGCGACACGGCCACTAGGAGGCTGATAATACACCTGATCTACGAGGAGTAGCCCTAAGCCTATTTTCTTTTTTCCCACCTCCTCGCCTCCACGAGCTCGCGGCGCGGGTGGGTTAGTTGTGAGCCTAGTTGAACTAGTCAAGCCGGATAAGGCGAAGCCGGCTAGGCTACTCAGAGACCCAGAGACGAAGCAGATTATACTCGAGTACACTGGCGTTGACGGCAATGTGTACAGAGTCCCCGTGATGCTCGTGTTCCTGCCGCAGGAGTTCGGGGACCTAGCGGCTCAGCTGACCCTAGCCGACTTGATGGAGCTTCTAAGGGTTAGGATAGCTGACTCGGGCGTTATTGTGCCTGTAGAGGAGCAGTCTGTCTACAAGCCCCCAAGTATTATCCTCTACTCGGGCACTGTGACTGCTAGCGGAAGCTCTCCAGATATTGATGTGTCTACGCTTAGGAGCGTGAGGATAATGGCTAAGGTAACAGCAGTGTCTGGAACAGCGGCAACTCTAGACATACACGTTGAGGGCAAGTACGAGGCGACAGGGGACTACGTGCCGCTACTCTCAAGGACAGGCATAACTGCTACAGGCGTCTACGAGCTGGGGCAATTAGACAACCTCTGCTTCAGGTACATTAGAGTGAGGTGGGTTGTGGGGGGCACTAGCCCGAGCTTCACATTCACAGTAGTAGCGCAGGCAATGGCGTAGCGTCTGTGGAGTGGTCTAAATGCCTCTAACAGCAAGGAGAGCGCTGAGAACATTTAGATACGCAGTGTACTTCGACGGAGTAGACGACTACGTCGCGAACACCGCCTTCAGCTGGAGCGCGCTGCAGAGAGGCTTCACTATAGCGCTGTGGCTCAACCCAGCTGTAAAGACCGGCGACGTGTTGAGGCACCTCTCGGCGCCGCTGGGGTACTTTCAGATCGCCTACGACTCGGCTCCCAGAAGGCTCTACTTCGCCACGAGGAGCACGGACACTAGCGAGCTCCTCGCCATTGGAACTAGTGCCGATAGTGTTCGACCAAACGTCTTCACTAACGCGGCACTAACATGGAACACAGCGGTGGGGTGCTGGTACGTCAACGGAGCACTAGATGTGTGCGTAAGCGACAGGAGAAGCGGTAAGGGAATGGGCTACACGGGCTACTACATTGGCAGGAGCTTGTTCTGGGGCTGGTTCTCTGGCTACGTAGCCCAAGTCCTAATTTACTCTCTTATTCTCTCGAACTCCGAGATTCAGTGGAACTACCAGCACCCAGACAACCCGATTCGTAACGGCTTGGTGCTGTGGCTCCAGGCCGACCCAGCATATATTCGAGACATTAACGGTGACGGTGTCCTCGAGTGGATTGATCTCAGCGGCTTCGGCAACCACGGCAAGATCTACGGCGCTCGGCTAGTACAGCTCACTAAGACCCCGGCTAGAGCACTAGAGCCGGCTAGAGTACTGCCAGCTACTAGGTGACATCTGTGAGGCTCAAGTCAAAGAGGAAGCCAAGAAAGCCGGATGTCTGGGTCACGGAGATTAGGGTTAGGGACTCCAAGGTCACTCCAGCCCTCAGGAAGCTGATTGCCCTGGTGAGGAGGTACGAGGACCTATCTTGAGCTCGTTGAAGTAGTCCCGGAGGGCTCAGCTGAGGAGGCCGACTTCGTCAGGATAGACGTCACTGAGTGGTCCCAGAGCGACATTAACACGGCTATTCGACTAATCAGGGAGCACGCCGGGGTCTACGACTCCTACGTTATTCAAGTCCACTACTGCTGGCACGAGGAGGGGGGAGCGTGCTCGGTCCTCGTCATCGAGTCAAAGTAGCGCTGAGAGCCTGCTACTCGCGCCGCGGGCTCGCAGTAGTGCTCTGCCTAGCGCTGATCATACTGGCCGAGTGGGTGATGTGGGAGGCCGTCGTCAAGCCCCTCAAGGACTGCTGCCCCTCAGCTTGGTCCAGGGAGTTCCCGGCGCCCTTCTACCTCTTCTACGCGCCGATATGGCTCTGGCACGACCTCTCAATAGCACTAGTAGTCGCGTGCAGCGCTGTCTTAGCCTACTTAGCCCTGAGGTGAGCGCGAGTGGTCTTCGTGTACACCGCGCCTAAGTCACTAATCGCGGAGAGGGTGCCGCCCCGCTACGACTTCGACGTCGCGCTGACGTACTCAGTGCGCAGACTGCTGAGCGCGGGAACTGAGCTGAAATTAGTCACTACAAGCGACGTGGGCGGCATCTACACGGAGGACGACGACCTGCTGCCCGGCGCTGCTGAGAGGGTCCTCGAGTCCGGCTTCGACACGGCCCCGCTCAAGGACCACGACGACGCCACGTACACTACTCCCGCCTCCGACGTCCCCGGCGGCGCAGAGAGGGACCACGCTGAGTGGGACCTCGGCTCACTAGCGTACAGAGTAGTAGTGCTCGTGTTCGAGAGCACGAGCGAGCTGTACAGGGGGAGGGTCTACGTGAGCGCGGACAGGCTGTTCTGGTACAAGGTCATTGACTGCGGCGGCGGCGTCTGCGCCTCCGCGTACGGCGGCTCGTTCAGGTACGTGAAGCTGAGTAGCTACAACGCTGGCGGCTACACTGCGATCAGGGAGAACTTCAGGCACAGGAGCCTCGAGGTGTACCCGGCAGTGGGGAGAAAAAGCCTGGTCGCGGGCGAGGGCACTGTGAAGACTATTAGAGTCGCTACTCGCTACTTCAGCCAGCTCTTAGAGCTCGCGAGGCTGGCGTAGCCTTGCCACTGGTCTGCGCGGACTTCACAATACCACAGAACACCCCCAAGGAGTCGCCTCACAGGCTGAGCGTTAAAGTACCCGCGGGAGTCATAAGGAAGGTTTGGATTATTATTCCACCAGGCCACATGGGCCTAGCGCACATGGTGATCAAGCACGGCGAGACCCAGGTAATACCGTGGGTCGGGGACGTACACGGGGACAACGAGAGCCTCGTCTTCGACGAGACCTACGAGCTGCCGACAGAGGATGTACTGACTTTTGAGGGGTGGAACGAGGACTCCAAGTACCCCCACACATTTATAATACGGCTGCTAATCCTACCGAGACACATAGCCTACCCCGAGTACTCGATGCTCTTGGCGCTGAAACGCATGCTGGAGGTGATGGGGGTTGAGTAGTAGAACCGGCTTCCCGGACTTCACCATACCCGGCTGGACAGCGGAGACCATACTAGAGCGCGGAGTGAGGATCCTAACTAGCACTAGCGTTCAGGGGGCTGAGGCAGTAGTATACACTACACCCGCGGGTAAAGCAGCTTTCCTCTTCACACTCTACATCTACGCTAAGAACAGTAGCGCAGTGAGCAGCGGCTACGTTGAAGTAGCACTAATCAGTAACACAGCACGCTACAGAGTACTCTACATACCACTAGACCCAGGGTCACTAGCGTCAGGGCTAATGTGGGGCGGGATACTCAGAATGGCCCCCGGCGAGCAGCTAGTAGTACTCTCGTCTACTAGTGAAGTGTACTTCTACGTGACCGCGATGATTATCGAGATATAGTACGCGTACTATAAATTCGTGGTGCGCGGACATGAAAGTAGAGAAGCGGGAGAAACCTAAACCAGTCAAGAAGAGCGTTAAGGTAGCCGAGGCTCTAGTAGTAGATGTCGTTAGAGATGGCGAGGAGTTCAGGGTCGAGGTGAGTGGCAGAGTCCTCGGCAGAGTGAGCGGTGTTTTCGAGGAGGTCTGCTTCTACGTCGGCGAGTACAGAGTCTGCTTTAATAGGAGAGAGCTCGAAGATCTACTGAGTGGGTGAGGCGAGTGCTAGACATACTCTACGATCCGCCTAACCGGAATCCCGGTGAGAAGCCGCTCGAGTGGATTTTAATAGACAGCGCGATAGTGGCTGCTATAGCGTTCGTGGCTGCGCTCCCCGCGGCCAGGACCCCGACGCTAGAGGACCTGTACGTCGCTCTCAGAGCGTTCCTATACGTCTTCCTAGTGCAGCTGGCAGTTGAGCGCGGCATTAAGCCAGCGATTAAAAAGAACAAGAGCAGAGAGAATAGCACGGGTGAGCCCTAGATGGCCGTAGCTCCACCCCCAGAGGAGGAGAGAGCTGAGCAGATGGCTGAGAAAGTCCTGTTGCAACTAAAAGAAGTCAAGATAACTGTCACCAAGGACGCCGTCATAATTGAGCTACTCAGGTCTCCCGGTGAGTTAACGCACAAGGAGTGGAGAATAGTCAAGACCTTCGTAGACACAATTATAAGCGAGATGAGGGCCAGGGCGAGGTAGCCTCCATGAGCGCTCTGCCAGTGTCAGCTAAAATACAGAAGTTGCTGATGCAATTGATCATTAAGGCCGCGAAGGGGGACAAGGAGGCCGTCTTCCAGATAGCGCAGAAGATCGTGGAGCTATTCGAAAGGGGGTTGGAGGAGGAGGAGAGGAGTGCTAGTGCGAGTTGAAGACGTTCAACTAACATACGTTAAGCCAAAGATAACCGAGACCGTCTACCAGTACATCATACTAACCACAGACGAGTACATGCACAGCGAGGTCTTCATAGTAGACGCTGACAAAGCGGATAAGGCGAAGATAGAGGAGCTAATCAAGAAGAAGTACGCTGCGAGATACAAAATAAGCGAGAAGGACATCGAGGTGAAGTGGACAGTTGAGCTCCCCGGGCTCGCAACAACAAAGTGACTTTTTTCAGCTGGACCTCTCCTCGCTTCTCCCTTCAGTTAGCCTTATTCCAAATTTGGAATACGAGTATTTCAAGCTAGAGAGCGAGCTGGACAGGGGCTGGCCCTGGCCCCTCGACGCTGTGCAGAGGTTCTTCGAGGACTTGTGGAATCTAGTTGCGAATATACCGGGCCGGGTCTGGGGCTTCTTCGAGGAGAAACTAAGAGACGGCCTGCGCTGGCTCTGGGGCAACGTAGCGTACCAGCTAGTGTACTACGCCTTCGACGCGTGGCTCATAACTGACGAGTGGACTCGTGGGTGGGCTGAGCCCTGGAAGAGCATTGCTAGATTATTCCTATTCCCATCCGCCTTCTTGTTCAAGGCTTACAGAGACCACATAGAGCCTGCTCTCCGTAATCTAGCTAGAGACATTAAGGTCTACTTTGACGGTGCTTTCTCAGCTGTTGGAGAGGTTATTAAGAGCGTCTTCTCCCCAATAATTGACCCTATAAGGGGCTTCATAGACGTTGCCAGGCGCTTCTTCACTGAGACATTGCCGGGCTTTGTGAAGAGCGCTGTGGACTTCTTCATGAGCTTGCCGCAGAGGATGCTGGACCTATACAACTGGGTTAGAGAGAAGTTTGAAGCCGGGTGGACTAGTCTAGTAGGCTTCTTCACTAAGACCCTGCCAGAGTGGCTCAGCACTATAAGAGACTTCGTTGTCAACCTACCAGAGAGGATAAGGAGGTTCTTCACCGAGGAGCTGCCGAGCTACCTAGGCCCGATCCTCAGGTCAGCTTGGGACTGGGTAGACGCGAACATCGTACAGCGGATCAGGGCTGGCGTTGACGCTGTAGTGGACGCGATCAGGAGGTGGGTTGAGGGCTTCGTGAGGGAGGTCTACTCGCTCATGCTGAGGCTACCTGAGCTCGTCGAGCGCTACGGCGAGGTCGAGGTCATAGTGATGATGCTGCCGGTGGCGCTGGCGGAGACGGCGACAGCCACTGCAGTCGACTTGGCGCAGACCAAAGTTGCAGGCACTGGAGTAGAGCTGCAGTCGCTGTGGAGTAGCATTAAGAAGTACATAGACGCGGTGTTCGACCCGAAGATATTCACATCAGTGTTCTTCGCGATAGCTGTCCAGAAGCCTCTCGAGTACGTGATCAGGAGGATGTTCAGAACCGAGAGGCCCAGCCCCGCTGACGCGCTCAAGTTCCTAGCCAAGAACCTGGTAACCGAGGAGGAGGCGATGTCCTATCTGCAGATAGCCGGGTACCCGGACGACATAGCGAGAGTCTACTTGAGGAGCATATTCAGAGAGCCTAGTTTCGAAGCAGTGTTCACGGCCTACAAGCGCGGTAAGATAGACGACAGAGAGTACTCTGTCTGGCTCAAAGTACTGAACGTCGATAGAGCTGAGACGCTGGACGGAACGCTCTACCCGTACCGCGTTCTAGAAGAAGCTGCTTACAAGCTGCCGAGCCCCTTCGTCCTCGCGTTCGCTGTCGAGACTGGCGAGATCTCATACGAGGACTTGAAGAGAATGCTAGAGTACGACTTAATCCACCCAGAGTTCGTGGACATCGTCGCCAGGGCACTACTCTGGAGAGCTGCTAGAGACGACAGGGCGCTGCTCAGGAGGTACGTAGTTGACTTGTTCAGCGAGGGAGTGCTGAAGACAAGTGAGCTGGAGCACTACTTGAGCGTTCTAGGAGTGACAGGTGACTTAACAAAGAGCATTGTCGAGGTAGCAGACTTAAACAGGCGTAAGACGGTTAGGAGGAAGCTACTATCTTACTTAGAGCGCAGCTTCTTGGAGGGCTACATTAGCCGAGAGGACTTCGTGGAGCAACTAGTGAGCTACGGGTTCGACGAGGAGATCGTCAGGGAGTACGCTACTCTACTACAGTACGTTAGAGACAACTACGTAGCGGTAAAGGAGACTAGAGACGAGAGGAACAGCTTAAAGTCATCACTAGTCTCAAGGTTCAAGCAGGGCTTCATCACCGAGGAGGAGCTGGAGGCTGAGTTGCGCAAGCTAAATCTAAACGAAATAGAGATAGCGCTGACTATCGCTCGCGCGAAGCTGGAGTTCGAGGCGGAGCAGAAGGAGATACTCTTCAAGGACTTAGTCGAGAAGCTGCGCACCGGCCAGATGTCTAAGAGCGAGTTCACAGACCAGTGCACTAAGCTGGGAATTAGATATGAGCGCTGCCTGGCCTACGCAGACTACTACTGGACAAAGTACATCGGCGAAGAATTCTACGTGCTAACTAGAGACGAGAGGAGTGCTTTAGCGAGCGCGCTACTCAGGAAGTACGTGATGGGGTTCATGGACAGAGACCAATTGAGAGAAGAGCTCTTAAAGCTAAAACTAACACCCGAGGAAGTAGAGTTGAGAATACGGAGGGCAGAAGTAGAAGACGAAGTCAAGTACCTAGCAGACCTCCTGGCAGAAGCAGACTCACTACTGAAGAAGCAGGAGATAACCGCGGAGGAGTACGTGGAGTACCTCGTGAGCCTGGGCATGCGCAGGGAGAGGGCCGAGGCGAGGGCGAGGAGAATACTAGCAACGCTGAGGAAGAAGGCCTAGGCGGCGCACTGGCGTAGCTCCTACTAGTATATATAATGTATATTACTAATATATATAATGTATATATATTATATTACATTTTAAATATATAAGGAGCACGCTACTAGCCGCCCGCGACCTCACACTCCTTTATGCAAACGCCATTATGCAAAACGCCCCCAGAGATCCCGCCTGCGGAAAACCCCTCATTAGACAAAACGAAAGCTTTTTAAGGGGTTTAAACATACATTGAACATGGGGGTGAACTCATGTCTCAAACCCCGTCTCAAACCCAAACCCCAACTCAAAAAGATTTTTTTGCCCCAATCTACACTAGAGAGGAGCTTGAGAGAAAACTGAGAAAGCTGAACGAGAAGCTGAGATTTGTCTTCGAGAGACTTGAGTTAATTAGAAAGCTAATGGAGATACCGAGCTACTTGTACTACGAGCTCTCAGTGGATATAGACGTAGCCGAGGGCGTTGGCAGGAGAATTAGCCACGTTGCAGATGAGATATACGACATCATAGACACGATAATCGTTAGAGAGCTCTCTCTAGACACAGACATTGAGAAGTACGAGGAGCGCTACAACGTTAAATTCAGATACGAGTCGGAGAGGCAACTAGGAGTAGCATTACTGAAAGAGAACGAGACTGTGAAGCCGATCGTAATCTACACAGACTACGAAACAATCTCCTATAGTGAGGGGGAGAGGTATGAGTGAAAAATACATAGAATTTGAAGCGCCGTGTTGCTATAGCATTAGAACGTGCCATGACACGGCACACTACATAGTATCACTAAGATCCAAGCGAGTGTTGAAGGTGATAGAGGCGGTTAGGTGCTACAAAGGCTACACTAAGAAGTACAAGTTCTACCCGAGCGACGATGTTGCACTAATATCTTACTACAAGAGTAACAGAGGCGTTCACTATATTAGAGTGCTGTGGAAGCCCGAATCAGTAGACGTGAGTAAAGTCATTGAAGCAGCGAGGAAGGCGCTGGGGTTACTCGGAGAAGTGAAGCTAGTAGTTTTAGGAGAAGAGGTTAAAGAGGTAGTCGAAGATGAGTGAGGAGGGCGAGAAGACGTTTGTCTTGAAGAAGAGCAGCGTAGAAGTCAAGGAGGTGATTTGCAATTTGTACTTGTGGCGCTGCCCGCTCTGCTACAGAGTGATAGCGTCTCACTACTACAGCAAGCTGCTAGCAGCAGCAAAACTACACGTTGAAAGAGTGCACTCTATGAAAGTGGTGATTGAAGACTGAGGCTCTCTTTTGAGTGTATTACAAATTTGGAATACGGGGGAGTGAGGAATATGCGTGCTCGTGAAGGGGGCGGAATTCTCATGTGTCCACGGTGCGGACTGGAAGTAGACCATATTATTGAGGAGAGGCGCGGGAGCAGGGTGTACATTTACGCGGTGCACTATATAGTAGTGGGCAGGAGGAAGAGAGCTAAGAAGTGCTATTTAGGCCCACTAGACAAGTACAAGCACGCTGAGAAACTAGTACAGTTAGAGTTAACTAATATCTTAGACTTAGACTTCATGAGGGTGGTTGAGCGCGCGGTGGAGAATTTTGTTAACGCGGCGAGGGCTGCAAACTCGAAGGAGCTGCCGAAGTACATTAGCGCGGCCGAGAAGATGAGAATTAAGCTAGTAGAACTAGCCGAGAGGCTAAACGAGCTTATAGGCGAGCTGGAGAGGGTGATTGAGCTTGAGCAGTCTAGTTAGAGAGCTGCTGAGGAGAGTAGACGAGGCAGTGCTAAAGCACTACTCTGGCTACTCGACAAGCAGCTACAGAGTGGGCAGGTACACTTTCATAAAAGTAGACGTGTTCAGGGTCTGGGGCGAGCTACCAGTGGACATCGACGGGAGAGTACTAGTGCTACTGAGGAGAGATAAGAGAGGAGAGAGAATACTAGCGTTCACAGTGAGAATACCGGGAAACAGGCAGCTAGAGCGAGAACTCAGAAAAACACTTAAAGCACTGAAGAGAGAGTACAAGAGAGTGGTCTAGTGGTGCGAGGCCGTGATTAAGCGCGTTAAGCTACTAGTCCTCAAACATATACTCCGCAGGGACTTCTTTGTGCTCGACTGCAGAGACGTAACAGGGGAGTTCCCAGCCGAGCCCGGCGAGAGGTTCTTCTTCGTCGAGTACTACTACAGGGGGACAGTATATAGACATCACATAAAGTTCACCGGCAAGTGGAGCGTACACCCGAGAGTCAGGAGGCTTCAAGAATACTGCGTGGAGAGGACTACTCGGCGCGGCGCACGGAGCTTTACTGCCGTGTATTCCAAATTTGGAATACGCAAACTCCTCCGCGCACACAACTAGTACTGAGTAGTGAAGAGTGAGCTCTCAGCAATACTCTATTATTTTAAACTAAGAGTACACCCCCTCTACTTCCACTGGAAGTATTGTTTTTGCACTCCTACTCTTTTTATTAGTTATTTATTAAATAATTAGGAAATAGCAGGGAGTGGGGTGTGGGGGTGTGCCTAGGCCCCAGGTCTTGGAGTCTGGTAGAGTAGTTACTGTGTACTTGGAGAGCAGGGTGTACGAGGTTCTCAGGAGAATTGCGCTCGAGAGGGGGAAGAACGTCTCTGCGCTGCTCAGGGAGATAATAGCCGAGTACTTGGAGAGGGCGGGCGTGAACCCGAGTAGCTCGCGGATCCAGGCTCTAGACGACCCGCCGCAGTGCCAAGTAGACCCAGTAGTTAAAATGGACATTGAGGACTTAGCTGAGGAGGTCTCCGAGGTCGAGAGGGCAGTTAGCAGCGTTGAGGGGGCGCTGGCCGAGGCCTCTAAGCTCCCCAAGCTGCAGCTCGGCTTCTGGCTTAAGCGCAACCGCGACAAGCTACTAGACACACTAGTGAGCGCGGAGAACAAGCTCAAGAAGCTGAGGTACAAGTACTACAGGCTCAAGAGGACAGCTAGGGGTAGCAGCGAGGTAGGGGAGCTGGCGGGCAGAATGTACGCTCTTAAATCTAAAATAAAGGAGCTGGAGGAGAGGCTGAAGTAGAGTGAGCGGAGAGGACATTGAGCAAATAATACTGAGAAGACTGAGAGAGAAGAGGGGGAGGCTGCTAAAGCGGCTGGAGCAGCGGGGTGACCGGAGTGGTAGTTAGGTACAGGTGCAGGCACTGCGGCTACGTGCTGGCGGAGATCACTGCTGAGAGGAAGAAGTGGGGGCACTGGAGCAACAAGACAGTTGTCTACGGTCTCAGCGGTACTTACGTGTACAACGGCTCCCTGACGCCCCAGCAAGTGCTGCGAGTACTCGGCGACTTCTGCCCGCGCTGCAGGAGGCAGCTCAGACTAGACAAGTACACTATTGTTATCAGGGGTGGCGGCCGTGAGTATCGCAGAGAGGTACAGTGACCTACTGCTCGAGTCAATACTAGTGTTCGCCGTGCTGCTAGTTGTAGCCATGATTATACTCGCGGCTACTCTGCTCGTGTGCGCACTGCTCTCGAGCAAGTACTCTGAGGAGAGGGCTGCTTGGTTTAAGTCACTGCTTTCTCCGTGTTTTCCCCCCCTCCTCGCCTAGTAGCTCTGCTAGCTTCAGCCCCGCCTCGCTAACCTTCACCACTGCGCCCAGCACGTGCTCGTAGACTGTCCTGTCCATGTACTTCACCAGGGTCTTCAGCTCGTCCACCGCTGCCTCAACCACGCGCTTGTCGTTTTGTTTTAACCCCTCCTCCAGCCTCTCAACTGCGCTCTTCATGTCTACTACTAGTGCCCCAATCCTCGCCCTCGCGCCCTCAACCCTCTCGTAGGCCTCTCTCAGCAACTCCTCGACATCCTCTAGTCTAGGCCTCTCCCCGCTCAACTCTAAGCCACCTCCACGCTACTAGCTTATAACCAGAGTTATTTAAACTTAGATACAGGTGGTGGGTTGCCCGAGGACCTCAAGACGTACTTGAACAGGATTTTCTTCCACGCGAAGAAGCAGCTAGAGCTACTAGAGGAGGCACTAAAGAACGAGGACTACGACACAGCTGATTTTCTAGCCTCAGTGGCCATGATGGACCTAACTGAGCTCAGGTCCAAGCTGAACACCCTTCTACGCTTCTCTCAGAGGAAGACCAGCTAGCCGTATTCCAAATTTGTGGTGTGCTACTCATGAGCGAGGAGCAAAAACAAGAAATAACACACATAGAAGTAGACAAGATCCTAATACCCGAGGACAGGGTCACCAGCGTCTTCGACTCTGAGACCTACGAGGAGCTCAAGCGTAGCATTAAGCAGCACGGTATTCTCCAGCCGCTGCAGGTAGCTCTAGTTAACGGTAAATACGTGCTGGTCGACGGCCTGCACAGATTGATGGTAGCCAAGGAGCTCGGCATGAAGACTGTGCCCTGCATCGTCAGGCCCATGACCGAGGACCAGCTGCTCATTACTAATTTAATTATGAATAGGCAGCGTGGCAGGTCTAACCCCGCGGAGGAGGCCAAGATACTCGTTAAGCTAGTTGACGAGTATAAGTATGATTTCGATAAGGCGTGCGAGGTGCTGGGGTTCTCTCGTAGCACAGGGGACAAGTACTACAGGATCGGCAAGTACCTCGCCCCCGAAGTGCTCGACATGCTTCACGACGGCTTGATAAGCGTTGGCTGCGCGTACTGGCTCACATTTATAGACGAGAAATCTAAGCAGGTCGAGCTCGCCAGGCAGTTCGCGGAGTGGGGGTACACCGTGGAGCAGTGCAAAGCCCGTGTCCAGTACGAGCTGAACCCAGCTAAAGAAGTCCCATACGTCTTCGAGCCCAGTGGCGAGGTCAAGCCGAAGCCCATACCAGTGTACCCGTGCGGAAAAGAGGTCGAGCCAAGTAAAGTAGTAGTCGTGCAAGTAGACGCGGAGGTCTGGCCGCTCATACAGAGTGCCTTTGAGCAGCTCTGCAACGAGGGCTTCTTCTACGGCGAGAAAGCAGAAGCAACTGAGGCAGCCATGGTAGAGGAGGCGGCTCAACCAGTGCCTGAGGCCCCACCGCCACAGCAGCCAGCCCAGCCCACGAGAGTAGAGAGGAGGGACTGGTTCCTAGAGAAGCTGTAGCTCTTTTTAACAGCGCCCCCTCAGCGTGATGAAGAGGTGCTTCGCGGACCGAGAGGGGTGAATTGACCCTTACTCGCTGAGCCCCGCTCGCCGCGGCACTATATATACCCGCCGCTCGTCGCGCAGCACACAGTACACACTCACACGCGGCAGGATACATAAAATTACTCACGCTCTCTCTCGGGCCCGCGCGCGCGCCTATTTTTATATATGGGACTATGTGTGGAG
>Ga0326760_1000758_pt1 | contig 15719 bp, 16 predicted proteins | sample GCREP_S_FD_207668 | JGI IMG/M metagenome (GOLD analysis project Ga0326760, IMG submission 207668) | Hot spring sediment microbial communities from Geyser Creek Basin, Yellowstone National Park, WY, United States - GCR.EP_S | ecosystem: Environmental > Aquatic > Thermal springs > Near-boiling... | reverse complement strand
CATGCTTGTTGAAAGGTGAATAACCCATATCTCTTCCCCACATAACCACCCCATAACCGTAAGCGCACCCTATTATGTCCAAATATCCGTCGTTGTTTAGATCTGCAACCGTGGCACCATAGGTTCCAAAAGAATCTACACTTTCATTAAACCAAACCTCCGAGTATATTCTGCTGTCAAAGTTTCCAAAGATATTCCAGTATATTCTAGGTGGAAAGTTCGGTGGGAACCAACCCCTATAGTAAAGGCTACCTATGAATGCATCAAGGAAATTGTCGTAATCAAGGTCCGCAAAGAAGACGGGATGTGTACCCGCGCCGTATAGGCAAGGGGTGGTATCCCATTGGTGGAAACCGGAAGGGGAATTGAAGAATATCTTCGAGCATTCCCTACCCTGCGGATTTGCTTGGGATGAATCCCTCCATACGCCCACCAATATATCCGGATACCCGTCAAGATTTACATCCGCGACGTTTGGGGTTTCAACGGAACCGGATTTTAAATATACAGAGCGGGAGGTATCAAAGGGAAAATCGTAGAATATCTTTATCCCGGTCTTGTTTCTTGGATCCATAATGCTTAAAACGTAATCCAAAATGCCGTTTCCATTTAGATCACCAACCCAAACCGCATCGTGGCACATACTATCCCCATCCGCCCTGTATTTAAAATATATAGGGGCAAATCTTCTACCCCCAAGATTTATAAAAAAGTGTTGGTAAGGGTAGGAATACCACCACTCGTTGTTTGTCAATATAACATCAACAAGCCCGTCCCCGTTTATGTCAAGGTCGTTTCCCAATATCCTCAAACCTTCCCTATAATAGAGATGGAGCCCCAAATTCCAAAGCCTAATCTTATTATCCGACCAATAAAGGGTATCGCCCCCATAATAATGATACTCCTTTCCCCTTAAAAAATCTAAACCCTTATGCACAACCGTATATGCAAAAAGAAACATAAGCGTAAATTATAATGATGCACATCGTTTAAAAAACCCTCTTATAATTCCCACTATGCGTAGGATAGCCTTACTTTTTATTCCCCATATCGCCCTTGCCCAGGAAGAGATATATAGGGAGGAACAGCCCACGAGGGTGCAGGTTAGCGCGGAGGTCTTCGGTGCAAGCACCCTAATAGGCACACCCATAAACGACTTAAGCGGTTTGTCCGCGCAAGGTACGGGAGATCTTCTGAACATCCTAAGGGCCAGGGCTGGAGTATCCGTCACTTTCGCGAATAAATTCACCTTGGGTATAGCGGGGATATACGTGGGGGAGGCGGCGAGCGAGTTTCAGAGGCTACCTATAGAGCTTTCGGAGGCTTATGTCCAGCTTGACACCTTCGTTTTGCCCATAGGGGGACTTGGCGAGCTCAGGATGGGTAGGCAGATAATAAATTACGGGATGGGACTTTCTTTCGGGGATTATCACGGACTTGGAACAAACGCGATAAGGTTCGCTTACAGGTTTAGCCCAGCTTGGGATTGGTACTTGCATGTTCTTTACGCGAAATCCAACGAGGGTGGGGCCAGGCAGGTTGAATACTTCTGGTATCCCTTCGCTTACTATGACCCCGCGACGAATCAGCAAGCGTTCAAATGGATATACACGAAATACGATATTGAAACTTGGGCTTTGATATTGGGTAAAAGCAGGGGAGACAGGGGCATTTACGACTTCTTTATATACGGAGCAGCTATGACGGAGGATAGGGGATTCGCTGGGGGATTCAATCCCTACTGGCTTGGTGGGTATATAAACATAGGACCCATAGGGAACTTCTCGATGGAGGGGGAAGTGGGTTATATGACCGGCAGGTGGGGATCAAAGCAGGAAGTTTGTTATGATTTTTGCGACCAGATATACGATATAACGGGGGGTGAGGGTCAGGATATAAGCGCTTATGCGATAGGGATAAGGGGATCTTACGACTTTACGGATCAAATAACCGCTGGGCTTTCTTTCTTCGCTTTCAGTGGGGATAACCCGAATACAAGGGGACTTTACGAATCCTGGCTTTCCCCCATTCCGAGATCCGGGGTGAGCGCATTTAGCCCATGGACGCATTGGACGGGTATGGGGGAGGTTTTCATATGGAACTACCGCCCCGACAACTGGCGCAGTATATACTTCTTCAACCCAACAAACTTTGTTGTTGTAAATCTGAACTTTATCTATAAGGCTTTCCCCATACAGCAATCCCTAATAGTGCGCCTTGACGGGTTTATGTTCGCTGAGGCATCCTCACCAAGCGGCGTAGATTCCTATCTTGGTAGCGAGTTTGATATGGCACTAAAATTCTCTTACGCGGATATAGCGGATGTTGGAATTACCTTCGGTTATTTCGTTCCCAGCGCAAGGCTACAAAATACTGGATGGTCAAGGCCTTCAAGGTTGGACCTGTGGCTGGCAGGCTTGGTTCCCGATTATCAGGTTTTAAAAATAAGCGGTAGTTCATATGTCGTGAGGCTTTGGATATATAGGTCAATAAACTTCTTCTAAGTGGTGCTTCTTACCCTTTTGAGCCAAAAGGTAGTTGAAAGGCCAAAATTTGAGTACGGTTTTTATTGGAATTATAAGGGGGGACCGTATTTCTCCATTCTTTCCCTTGAGGGGGAAGAGGTAAGGGAGGAGGCTTTTTTTGAGCTGGACGATAGGGCTGAAAATTTTGCCTTAATTGGGGATACCCTGATAATATCAACCCAAAGGGGTTGTTTTTTTACCTTTTGACCTATAAGTCAAAAAAACCGATAAATTTGGGGAAATTCCCGAACTGCACTAAATTTTCCTTTTTTGCTTACGATACGGGAGGGGTATATTTGGGGACACCTAGGGGGAAGGTTCTGGAAATTTACAGGTTTTTGAACGGGAAATTTGAGAAATTTAAGGTTAAGAATTTTGACAGGGAGGTTAAAATTTGCGATGCGGTGGAGGGAGATTTCGTATGCGGGATGAACTCGGCGGATGCGGATGATGGGGCTTTTTTGGACGATTCAACTTACTTCGTGATAAAGGGAAAATCCGTAAGGGTTTTCAGGAACGAGAGGGAGATATTCTCAAGGAAATTTGAAAGGTTTCCCCTTTCCGTTTCCCTATCAAGGGAAATCTTGTACATATCAACGGTAGAAGGGATACATATCTTTGACATAAGAACGGGTGCCGAAGGCTTTGCAAAGTTTCCCGCAATAAAGGTTTATGCATCAAGGTACTCCTTTCTTGTACTTGCCGAAGATCTTGAAGGTTGTATAAATATCTTTAAAAGCTCTCTTAGACCCCCAAACCTTTTGTTTCTTGGAAGGGTCAGTTCAAGATCACCTCAACGCGCCTGTTTTTAGCCCTACCCTCCTCAGTATCGTTGGGTGCTATGGGTTTCTTTGAACCGTACCCAACTACGTTTATCCTTGAAGGGTTTATACCTTTCTTTATCAGGTAGTCCGCCACCGCCTTTGCCCTCCTCTCAGAAAGTTTTTGATTGTACTCCTCCGTACCCACTATATCCGTATGCCCCGCCAAGGTTATCCTCAATTTCGGGTTCTTTTTCAGGAAATTTACGAGCCTGTCAAGTTCAGGTTTTGATTCCTCTTTAAGTTCCGCGGAGTTAAAGTCGAAAAATATATTGTTTAAAACGAAGACCGCCCCCTTTTCTATGGGTTGTAGGGGGATTTCCAAATACTTCTCTTGATAATCCCTCAAGTTCTTTAGGTCAAAGTTGAAGGATTGGAAGAGGTGAAGGGTGTCAAGGGGTTCCGCGCTTAAACCGTAAAACCTCCCCGAAGGCAGAACAACAACAAACTCCCCCCTATCGTCCGTCTCGGATGAGAACCAAACCTTCCCCGTTTGGAGGTCCTCTATCTTTACGGTTGCCCTCACGGGTTCCCCCGTTTTCGCATCAAAAACCTTTCCCCTCACCAAATTCACCGGTTCCGGCAAGAGATTCTTTTGGCTTTCCTTAAGGTTTTCCCTCTTAGGTATGCTCGCCCTGTATAAGTGGTAGATCTTTATCCCCGTCTTCTCATCAACGGAATCTATCCTCGATAGGTATATCCAATCCGCGCTTGCCGGAATCGAGAAGAATATATCGTCCTCGTGGGTATTGTAAGGATATCCCAAATTTTCCGCCTTTGTCCATTTGTTTTCTCCTATCATCTTGCTCACAAAAATATCATACCCACCGAAACTTGGCCAACCGTTTGATGCAAAATATAGGGTTTTTCCGTCCGAGTGTATGAAGGGGGAGATCTCGTTTCCCGGCGTATTTACGTTTGGTCCCAAATTTATGGGTTCGCTCCACGTTCCATCCTCCTTTCTTATGCACATCCATATATCAAGCCCACCGTACCCACCGGGCCTGCTTGAGGAGAAGAATAGGTATTTTCCGTCGGGGGACATGGTAGCCTGGGCATCCCAGTATCTACTGTTTGGGGGGCTTCCCGCGTTTTTCGGCTCACCCCAAGAATCCCAACCATTTCTCCTTTCCGAAAAGTATATATCCATATTCCCAAAACCGTCCCTTATTCCCCCCGCAATTTCCTTGGGAGAAGGTTTGTACTTAGAGTTGTAAGCGAGGATTAACGTTCTGTTATCCGCCGATATCCCACTTACACCCTCGGATGAAGGGGTATTTAGGATCTTCAGATTCTTCGGTTTTGACCACTTATCCCCCTCCTTAAAGGAGATCCATATATCCTCCCTACCCTCACCCCCCTTCCTCGTTGAAACGAAAAACATCACCCTTCCATCCGCGCTTATTACGGGCGAATAATCACCACCCGTGCCATCCCTGAGAATGTAATAAGAACTCGTTTTCTCAACGAGCTCCTCAATTTGTTCCACCTTAACGTTCTCAAACCTCCTTGTGTAGATCTCCCTCAAAACCTTGAAATCCTCTATTTTGTTATAAACTTCGGATTTTAGCGGGAAATGTTCGGGATAATCTCTCCCGGCCTCCGAAAGGTAGATCTCAAGGTATCTTATGGCGCTATCAAAGTTATATGACCTACCGAAGGATAAGGCGGCATTTAAAAGGGACTTAAGCCTTAAGGTATCCCCATAGTTTGCCTTCCTTGACGCTTGGGAAAAGTAGAAGAAAGCGGAATCGTACTTTCCCGTCAAGTAATAAACCCAACCAAGTTGGTAAAGGTCTCTGTACGTGTCCCCCGTGTACTTTTTTTTCAACTCCGAGAACCTTCTATCCTTGAAGTAAGTGGAATATTTGTCGTTTAGGGGTGGGAAGAGATCTATGTAAGAGAGCAAAATCACCATTTTAGGGCGTTAAGGACGCTTAAAAATACTCCAAGGCCATCCTCGCTACCTAGAATTCTATCGATTGCCCTTTCCGGGTGGGGCATCGTCCCAAAGATCCTACCATCGGCGGAGATTATCGCAGCTATACTATCCTCCGAACCATTTGGGTTTTCCTCGTACTTAAAAACCACACTAAAATCCCCATTTCCCTTTATATACCTACCGTCGGAATGCGCTATGGGGATCATAAGCTTCTGCCCCTTTTTGAAGAGGTTGGTAAAAGGGGTATCTGAATTTTCAACCAACACCGTTTGCCATTCGCAGATAAATTTTCCATTTATGTTCCTTGTCAGGGCTCCCGGTAAAAGGCCCGCCTCCGTCAATATCTGGAATCCGTTGCAAATTCCCATAACATAACCCTTAAAGTCCCAAAGGGCCTTAACAACGGGGGAAAAGGATGCCAAAACCCCGGGCCTTAAATAGTCCCCATACGAGAAACCTCCGGGAAGGACGATGAGATGAAGATCCCAAATATCCGTATCTTTGTACCAAACGTACCTAACATCAAAACCCGCCTTTTCCAAAGCCCAATAGGTATCCCTGTCGCAGTTTGAACCGGGAAATACCACAACCCCAGCCTTGGGTTTCATACCGTCCTAGGTGGAGCCTTTGGGGCGTCGGAGGGGGGTTGAACGTTCCAATCTATCATATGATAACCCGCCTTCTTTTTCTTCTTAGCCAAACCTAAGGAGTACAAGCTCAGCTCCCTCTTTAAGAGCTGTATGGCAAGGGCGGGGTCTACACCCTTCGGGCAAGCGTCGGAACATGCCCCAGCAAAGTGGCACCTAAAGGCACCCTCCACCAAAGAAGAAACCACTTCCCTTTCAATAATATACCCCTCATCCCTACTATCGGATATATACCTATAAGCGGAAGCTAAAGCCTGGGGTCCAAGGAAGTCTTCGTTCCCGGAAACCACAGGGCAAGCGGCCACGCAAGCCCCGCACTTTATGCAATAGGAAAACTGGAGGTAATCCTCAACATCTTTCGGACTTTGAAGGTATTCACCCTTTGGGTCGTTAAATTCTTCGGGATCGGAATACCTTATCACATAAGGCTTTACCGCCCTATGTTTCTCAAAGAAACCCCTCAAGTCGGGTACGAGATCCTTTATTATCTTATAGTTGTTCATAGGTTCAACGGTTATTACCTTGGAGTGTAGATGGGAAATTTGAGTTTGACAAGCCAAACCCATCTTTCCGTTTATCTTCATACCGCATGAACCACAAACCCCCATCCTACACGATGCCCTAAATACCAAAGAACCATCAAGGTTTTCTTTGATATAATAAAGCCCATCAAGAACCGTCATCCCCTTCCTTGTGGGAACCTCATACTCCTTAAACTCGGATTTCCCACTTTCCGGCGAGTATCTAAAAACCCTGAAAATCACCTTCCCATTCTCCATAAGCGTTTATTATACCGTTGTTATCCTATCCTCTCAAAGATCCCCTCCACATTTCCGAAAGCGGTAATCCTGAGCTTTACTTCCCTTACGGGAAAGCCATCCAAAAGCCTCCTCAAATCCTCAATATCGTAAAGACAGATTGGGACATCTATTTTGAATTTTTCCATAACTTCCCTTGATGGTAAGCAAAACCTTTTCTCAACGGGAAAATCCCTGTGTTCATAATCCTTACCTATAGGGGAATTGATGCCGGAAAGGGAAAGGAATAGCCTTCCCCCCTTTTCCATCCTCCTTATTACCCTCGCCAAAACCCTCCTTGATTCTTCAAACCTCAGATAGTGTAAAACCCTCTCCGCAACGAATATGGAGATCTTCTCGGGTAAGTCAGACGTTTTTATATACCTTATATCGGTCTTTTCGTGGAAAATTTTTAATTTCAGGGCTTTTGCCAAATTTAAGAGCTCAACATCCCCCAAATCGTATATATAAACCCTATAACCCAAAAGTGCAAGGATTAAGGAAAGCCTTCCTGAACCCGCCCCAAACTCCACGGAAAATTTGGAACCCTTCCAATCCAAAGCAAACTTTAAAACTTCCCTATCAAGGTATCCGAGCCTCTTTGATGAAACATCTATCCCGTACATTTCCTCGCATAAATCAGCCTAGTTATCCCAGGGAAGAAAACTTTTATCTTAACCGATCTAAAACCTGCCCTTTCAAGCATCCCCTTTAATTTTTTGTCATCCGGAAAGTTCAACATGCTCTTCAGGAGGTAGGCGTAATCCGAGAAAGATGATAGGAAAAGGGGGGCGAGGAATACCATAAATAGGGAGTATAGGATCCCAGCCACATTCCACCTTTCAAGTTTCATCTCAAGTATTATTAGCCTTCCCCCATCCCTCAAAACCCTATAAAATTCCCCTATAGCCTTTTCCTTGTTTGGTATATTCCTCAACGTAAAGGCCACCGTTAAAGTGTCAAAGCTTGAATCCTTTAAGGGTAGATCCTCCCCATCCCCCAAAACCAAAGGGCAAACCCTCTTTGCCCTCCTAAGCATACCCAAGGAAATGTCTAAGCCCACCGAGGGTCCGCGCCTGTATATAGAGGGAATTATAGCGGTTGCGGTTCCAACATCAAGGAGTTTCCCCCTTGAAAGCCTTATAAGTTCCCTCCTCCAAATTAGGTTCTGCCCAAAGGAAAAAACTATGTTCCTGAATTCGTACAGGAGCATATTTGAAAACATCTCCGCTATACCCTTCTTTTCCATATGAAGAACAAGCCAGGTAAGGAAGCCAAAATATTCGCGAAGTAGTAAAGTAGGGATATTGAGATCGCGCCCTCAACCCCCACGTAAGGGCCCATAAGGTAAACGAAACCTCCCTCCCTCACCCCAAGTCCTCCCAAGCTTATAGGGAGCATAGTTATGAGATTAACAACTGAGGTATAAACGACGGTTTTGAGGAATTTTATATCAAGGGAGAATTTTAACAAGTTTAAAGCCAGAGCCAAGAAGTACGCGCTTAAACCCAAGAAAATCTGGATCATGAGGGATAGAAAAAATCCCACGATCAGGGTTTTCGGATTTTCCCTGTAATGGTCAAATGCTAAGAGGAACCTTGAAAGTTTTTCACCCAAATGGAAAACCCTTATCTTCCCTAAAATCCTTATACATAGTTTCCTCAACCTCCTACTCAATATGATCACCGAAAAGAAAAGGGATAAAACGAAACCCAGCAGGATAAACGCGCCTATATGCCTCATCGTTTTACTTCCAAGAATTAACGCAGCCAAAGCCAAGCTTAATAGGGCGAGGAAACCCACCATCCTATCTATAAAGACCGAGGCGAAGCTTTGTGATTTGGAGCCGGATTTAACACCAATGTAGAGTCCCCTGATAAGATCCACACCGGCCCCTGCGGGTAAAAACATCCCGTAAAAGATAGCACCGAGAGTGACAAAAATGGCACCTAAGGGGGTAATGGTCTTAGGCTGTAGAAATATGTACCATCTCAAGCCAGAAAGGGAGAGGCCTAAAAAAACGGAAAAGACCGCGAGGAAGGCTGGAAAGGGATTAATTGAGGATAGTAAGGTTATTACCTTTGATATGTCCGCCTTTGAAAGCACCCAATATAGCGCAAGGACGGTTATGATAAGTCTTACGGATATATCAAGGAATTTACGCAATTTTACAAAAGGACTTCACAAATTCCTCAAAACCGAGGAGGGAATTTAGGACAGTTTCACTGACCAAAAACCTGTTCCCCTCCGGAAGCTCCCTTATCTTCCTTGGCTCCCCAAATCCTAGAAGGAAGAATACCCAGAAACCTCCAGGATAAGTGGGTGTAAAGGAGGAATAGATTTTCACGGTAGGAAAATATTTCTTGGCTATTGAGTAAGTTTCGGATATTTGCTCAAGGTAGAATATGGGATTTCCCACCTGCATACTTATAAAACCCCCATCCTTCAGAGAATTTCTTAGCCCCTCGAAGAACTCCGCCTCAAATAGGGCCTTTGCGGGACCAACAGGGTCCGTAGAATCCACCAAAATCACATCGTATTTTTCTCCCTCCTTTACCACCTTAAGCCCATCCTCCACCCTTATAAATACCCTTTCGTCGGCGAAGGTTTCTCCCATATTAAGGAAGTCCTTTGCGAGCCTTATTACCTCCTCATCTATATCCACCAAAAAAACCCTATTTATCGGGTACTTTAAAACCTCTCCCAAAACACCCCCATCCCCACCCCCTATTATCAGAACCTCGTTAATGCTTTCGGAAAAAACCATTGGGGGATGGGCAAGGGCTTCGTGATAAAAGAATGCGTCTTTATCCGTGGTCATAACGAGCCCATCCAAAACGAACACCTTTCCCCAAAACCCGTTTTCAAAAAGTAGAATATCTTGATACTCGCTCCTTATGTGCCTTAAAACCTTATCTACCTCAAAAAAGATACCCGAAAACTCGGTATGATATTCCTTAAAGGTCATTCTTGGCTTTCCCATATAGCCACCCCCGAGAAAACGCAAACAAAACCCCCTTTGACCTCCGCGTCCGCACCAGTTGAGATCACCTCCTTAACCTTTATCCCCCTATCCTCCATAGCCTTAAGGCACAGTTCCTCCGCCTTCCTTATTAGTACTTCTTTCCTCTCAAAACCCTTCACCTCCATTATCACCCCTATGCTCTCCTCGTCTTCGGGTATGGCAACTGCCACCGCGCTTCCTATTATTTTCCCTTCCTCATTTGAGTGGATCTCGGAATAGGCTATGGGTAAGAGGGAACCCTTGGGTAAAGTTATTTCCTTTGCTAGGGAAGAGTGGGCGGGCAATATGCTGGAGACTTTAAGGAGGTTGTAATCCGCAAATCCCGCAGCCCTCAAAGCCCTATCAAATGCCAGGATATAATCCTCCGCGGATCCCACTCCACTTCCCAAAGTGAAAAATTTACGATTGCCAAATTTCCGGCCGTTCATCCCTTATCACCCTCCCGTTCTTTTCTATGTTTTCCTTAAGGTACTTTGGGAGTTTAAAGAGAGCCCCGTGTATTTGGGGCGTGTAAAATTTAAGCTCATTCTCAAATTTTGAGATTTTGCTTTTAATCGTTTCTTCATCCACCTCCTCCGGATCGTACTTTTTACTGGCAAAGGTAAACGCCCAATCCAACTGGAAGGAGGTAATATACGCGTGATATACTTTAACTATTGGGAAAACTTGCTTTAAGGTTGTATATACGTTTGCGACGAATTTGGAGTAGTATATATCCGCGCTTGCGGATTGAACAACCAAGATACCATCCTCGCTCAACCTCTCGTATACCTTCCTGTAAAACTCCTCCGTAAATAGCATAACCGAAAGCCCACCCTCTATAGGTTCCGTAAGGTCGCTTATTATCACATCAAAAGTTTCCTTTGAATTTTCAATATAAGCCCTCGCGTCGGTAAATACAAGATAAGCCCTTTCGTCGTAAAATGCTCCCCTGTGCCATTCGGGCATATATGCTTCGCAAAGTTTAACCAACTGCTCGTCTATATCCACCATAACCGCCCTTTCAACCGGATACCTCAAAACCTCCCTAAGGGTCGCACCTTCCCCTCCCCCCATTATCAAAACCTTCTTCGGATTTGGGTGGGTTACCATGGCGGGATGAACCAATGCCTCGTGATAAACCGCCTCATCTATTTGCGAGGACTGGATTTTCCCATCAAGGAAAAGGGTTTTTCCGAAGGCTTCAAGCTCAACAAGGCTAACTTCCTGAAATGGGGTTTTCCCGTGATATATGTGGTTCTTAACCCTGTAAAGGTAAAGAACGTTGTCCGTGTGTTTCTCTATTATCCAGCTTCCCTCTATGCGCATAAGCGGGGATTGTAAGGGGGAAAGCCCGTCTTTAGAATTCCCCAACTTGAGGGCAAGGGTTTATCTTACAATTTTAGCTTTCCTATGGCTTATCATCGCCGGTTTGCTTTTGCAATGGAGCGTTTTGATGTATAAATCCGTGGTTTATGGTATTTCTCCCTTCTCCTTTCTGGTAAACAATCTCCTGAGGCTTTTCTTGGGTGTTCTCGCTTTCTTCGTCGGTATTATGGCTTTTAACAGGAAATTGGAGAATTTTGCGGACTTTTTTCTCTGGGGATCCATCGCACTTTTGGTAATAACTTTAATTTACGGGGGAACGTTCGGGGGGGCAGTAAGGTGGGTGAAATTTTTCGGTTTCTCTTTTCAGCCTTCCGAATTTGTAAAGCACGCCGTGATAGTTTATATGGGTAAGGTGTTTGCCCTTGAGGGGAAGGGCAAGGTTTATCCTGTTTTTTGGAAGCTTTTCGGAATTTCAAGTGTTACCGCAGTTCTTATAGCCCTTCAGCCGAACATATCCACCGCTACGGTTTGGCTATTTTCCGTTATGATAATTTTAATAACCTTTGGGGCTAAGTTATTGCAGGTTCTAACGGTTTTAACCTTCTCCGTCCTTTTCTTAGTTTCCTCATATAGGTTTTTCCCACACGTTAAGGAAAGGTTGGAAATATTCTTGGGGAAGAGGGAGGTGGGGCAGGTAATTCAGGCTAAGGTGGCGGTGATATCGGGTGGGGTTTTTGGAAAGGGTCCGGGAAATGGATTGCAGAAGCTGGGGTTCTTACCTTCCTCCGATAAGGATTTCGCTTACTCTTATACCTCGGAAGAATACGGTATTTTGGGTTTTCCCGCCGGTGGGCTTTGGATCATCCTTATGGTTTTTATAATCTCTTGGAATGGAATCTGGGCATCCCAAAGGCTCTGGAATAAAGATAAATTCAAGTCCTTCGTGTGTTTTAGTTTCTCAATAATTTATTTCCTCTTCTCCTTAGCCCATATCCTAGTAAATTTGGGACTTTTACCCCCAACGGGCCTTCCCCTACCCTTCGTTAGCTACGGTGGTTCATCCTTTGTGGCCAACTCCTTCGCCCTTGGTTATATTTTTAAAGGGATAATGGAAAGCTGATGGAAGGCCTTATACAATCCTTTATAGTTTTCTTTGTAAGTATTGACCCCTTTGGGATTGTTCCCACCTTCCTAACTTTAACCAACGGCTTGAGCGGAAAGTTAAGGAGGAAGATCGCAATAATTTCTTCATTTTATGCTTTTTTTGTTGCGGTGTTTTTTATACTCTTGGGGAAATGGTTGTTCGCCTACTTCGGTATAAGCCTTTCCCATTTCAAAATAGCCGGGGGGTTGGTTTTGCTCGTACTTTCGATAAGGGAGCTCGTGATATACGGAGAGGATAAGGGGAAAATGGGGGGTTTGGGTGTGGTCCCCCTCGGGATCCCCTTAATAGTCGGGCCCGCCACCCTGAGCGCGGGGATAAGCCTTGTGGAGATCTGGGGATATCCCATAACGATTTTAAGTTTGAGCCTGAACGTATTTATAACCGCGGTTATGCTCTTATTCTCGGAGAACTTGGTAAAGTTCTTCGGGAGAGGTGGGCTAACCGCCCTATCAAAAATAATTATGCTTATCCTCTCCGCGATCTCCGTAAAGATGATAATAGATGGGACCGAGGAAGTTGTAAGATCCGCCTTAAAATTTTCCCAATGAGTTGGATTACGATATACGCTCAAGGTTTTGATTCCTCTTTCCCTTCGGATTGGTACATATCAAACGGGGGAGGTCCCTCCACCTGGCAGGTGGTGGGTTATTCCTCAAAACCCTTTGAACCTCCTGGTTTCGGAAACGGTTATGCGATATGCGACGCGGACGGAGGTGGATATCCTTTTAACGACACACTGTTTTCCCCAAAGATAGGGATCCCTTCGGGGTTTTCAAACCTGAAAATAGAATACTTTTACGCCTTCAAGAAGTACGGCTTTTCAGATTTCGGAAAGGTCCTTATCAGATATTTTAACGGTACTTCCTGGTCATCCTGGAGCGAATTGAAAACATATTCAAGCACATCTTCGGGTAAGGATAGCTTCACAGTTCCCACCTATGATAGCCTTCAGGTTGCCTTCGTCTATTTTAGCCTTGAGTGGTCCTTCTGGTTCGCGGTTGATGAGTTCAGAATAATGGGAGGAAAAACTTATAGCATAGACGTGGCGGTGGAAGGGGCAAGGGAGCCAGTAAACAGGGGAATTTATTTCTATGGAGATTCTTTGCATCCCAGGGCGGTCATTTCAAACCTTGGGACGAATCCTGCAAGCTTTTTCAGGATCCTTAGAATTTATCTTGGAAGTTCTACGGTTTATGTTGATTCCCAACCCTCGACTTTGCCCCCCGATACCACCGTTGAGGAAAGCTTTAGTATGTGGGTCCTTGATACGGTGGGTTATATGAGGGGGGTTTTTAGGGTTAGGGCGGATGGGGATAGCGTTCCGGAAAACGATTCCCTTGTTGTATATTTCAGGGTTTATCCCCAGCCCATAACGGATACGGTAATACCATATTCAAGGATCTCACCTACAATAGACGGGATCTTTAACCCATCCGAGTGGTCCGACGCCCTTGTGATAGACGTATCAAACTTTGCAGGAAAGGGTTCTTCACCGGTTGATACGGGAAATGCCAAGTTATTTGTTAAGCACGACGGAAGCTTTATTTACCTTGCCCTAAGGGTTTCCGATAGTACTTACAACATGGAGGATGCCTTTGGCTTCATAATAAACGATAACGGGGACGGATTTTGGGAAGGTGGGGAGGGGGAGAATGTACTTTATCCTTCTCCGTCAAAATGGTGGGCTACACGCGAGATAGGGAGATCTTGGGTATATCCTAGGAGGGATAGGTTTTCAAATTTTGGCTACAGCTTGGGCGTATATGAGGTAAAAATTCCCTTTGGGAATTTTGAAGTTATTGGGGACCCATCTTATATAAAAACGGGTAGCGGAAAGGCTTTTAAAATCTCGTTATATTACAAGGATGGGAGGAACGGGAGGTACTTAGCTTGGTGGCCCCAAAACCTTGACACATCAAGCTATTACAGCCCATCCCTGAAAGCCAGGTTAAAGCTTAAAAGGCCTACGAATTGGTGGAACATCGGGATAGCGGGCTTTAGGTTTTCGGAGTGCGAGCTTGGTTCCCCCTGTCATGTCAAGGTTTTCCTATACGACGACAGCTCCTCTATTTCCTCCCCCTGCACCTTAAGGTTACGCGTTTTATCATACCCATCCCTAAACCTCGTATATTCAAAGGATACCACCTTAACAATACCCCTCGGTTCCGCGGATTCCCTGAATTTTACGTTTAATCCCCCATATTCCGGCTATTTCAAGGTTTTTGCGGAAATTTCTAGGGATTCCTCCTTGGGAAATAACTACTTTGAGGGTATTTTACCGGTTTCAAGGGTGTTCTCCGCACCCTTCGTTGAGAACTTTGAGGAGGAATTCTTCCCACCCTTGGGTTGGAAGGTGGAAGGTACGGGTTGGGTGAGGGGGAATAACTTTTCAAGCTCTGAGATAGCCCCTCCATTTGGTATATCCGGTTACGGCTTTGCGGAATTCACATCTTACACGCTACTTTCCGGTGACTCCTCCGTCCTTATCTCGCCAAAAATAATAGCTCCATCCAACCCCGTTCTCTCCTTCTGGTGGTGGAACGGATATGGTGCGCTTAGAGGAAACTTTGATTATCTCCTCGTTTATTACAGAACTCAAAGGAGCCCTTGGACGCTCCTTTCTTGGCTCTCAGGTGATGCCAACACTTGGAGGAGGGTAATATTACCGCTTCCCGTATTATCTGGCGATACGGTTCAGATCAGGTTTGTGGGCGTGAGCGATTTTGGGGATACCGACATCTCCCTTGATGATGTTGGAATCATCAGGGATCCATTAAACGTTTCTGAGGCTTTGGACGAAGAAAATTACAAAGAAATCTATGATGTTTCGGGCAGGTTGATCTTCAAGGGTAAAGGTAACGTTAAGTTAAAGAAGGGGGTATATTTCGTGAAGGTGGGGGGGAGGGTAGTTAAGCTCATAGTGGGGGACCTTTCACCCTTATAATATCCATCTCAGGGGGCCGTAGCTCAATGGCAGAGCGGCGGACTCATAATCCGCGGGTTGGGGGTTCGAGTCCCTCCGGCCCCATTTTTTTATTTAAAGGTTCCCACAGGAAAATCCAACAAATTTTCCTTTCCCTAGTGGAAGGTTTTCCGCATCCTTCCACCTTGGGATGTTCGTATTTGGGGGAATAGGATAACTTGAGTGCGGAAGCAAGGTTGGTTATAGGGGTAGAAACGCGAGCATGATTGGGAGTTTTGTGTATGTTAAGGTACGGTTTTGCGGTTTGCTTTGATTATATGAGCTCATACGCGAGCGGAAATCTAAATCTTATCACCATGAGTATGCCATCCGAAAAGTCCAACTATTACGGGCCACTTATGCTCTCCATCCTAAACGGTATGCAAACGAACCCAGAATGGCTCGCGCTGATAAATAAACGTTTCGTTGATGAGGCGAGGAGGATAAACGAGATAACGAAGGCAATAATAGAGGCAAACATTGAGTGAGGGGAACGAGGGGGTCTCGAATCTCAACACCGCCTGGGC
>Ga0326760_1000756_pt1 | contig 15743 bp, 16 predicted proteins | sample GCREP_S_FD_207668 | JGI IMG/M metagenome (GOLD analysis project Ga0326760, IMG submission 207668) | Hot spring sediment microbial communities from Geyser Creek Basin, Yellowstone National Park, WY, United States - GCR.EP_S | ecosystem: Environmental > Aquatic > Thermal springs > Near-boiling... | reverse complement strand
GCTCAACAACACCCCCGCTAGGCACATAAGCAAATACGAATACAGGCTGGCCAGAGCCAACCTCTACAGGGGCCCTAACAAGCTTAATACTATTCTCAGCAAATACACCATGAACGCCATTACCTATCAACATGCATTGCAGTAGAGCTATGGAAATGACTAGCAGTAGCAACAATGAACATATTCTCTTGAACAACACTCATTCCCGCAAAAATACTAAAATAGCTAGGCTTTAAATCTTTTACAAAGACAATTCAAGGTAATAGCAGCAATAGCCATGTACAAGAAGAGACCAGCCCCACCCAGTTACTCCATATAAAAGTCGAGCTATAAATCGTATATAACCTACGCGCAAGAACCGCAATTATCTGTGCAGAGCCTCGCCCTTTAAGAAACGCTATGAGGAAACGCACTACATTTAGCTAGAAGCAACATTGTATTAAAAAGATGATAAGACTGCTAAACAGTCTTCCACTTAATGCCGTAAGGAGCTAATAGGTAGTCATATTAATGATGTTGCAAATTCCCAGCCTCTGTTAACTTAAATTCCATTTATTAGATTCTCGTGGCGGTTTATGTTCTTGGGCTTTCCATTGTGGATTCGTAACAGTGTTCAATCTCTTTCTAATTGAATCAAGTATAAAATAACTAATTAACGCAATGATCAAGACGATTATCGTAATACCTTCAGTGTGTACATAACCATAAAGCGGTATAGCCGCATTGATACCCTGAAACTTCAGTTGACTACGGGGTTGTGATAACCGTTAACGGCTCAGATGCGCCAAGGATAAGCTTCAGACTTGTGTACATCTTTAACGCTGTTAGGTAGAGGTTTATTGAGACTAGGGATGAGGCTATAGATATAGTCTTGTCTGAGAACTCACCAGAGAAACCAGCTTAGTGCTCAGCAACATGCTCATTCAGAGACTACTGCAAGCGGCTACATGGTCTCTGCAGCTATTGTTGATGGTTACGGGAAGACCCTACTCATTTACAGAGGTAACCTAGTCGTTGTGTATAGGGATAACAATAAGAGGTTAATGACGCTAAACACAAAGCGATAACCTATTAATGGTTTGGGAAACATTTGTTGAATACTTCTTTCTATCTACCTCCTTCTAAGTAGCTGCAGACGTGTGTGCTGAGCTAGGGAACAGGACATACATTGTCCTTATCCTCGACACCCTTTTCTGGATTGATGGGATTGGTGGTGTCATAAGCTTTGTTGATAGGATCGCGGGGCTCTTGAAAACCATCTTAATAATCTGCTTGCTTGGTTTGCGAAAGCCTATGGATAGGTTTTCTGGGGGGTGCAAGCTCTATATTAACAGCTTCAAGTCTAGTGCTAGTGTTGAATATCTTTACAGCCTCGTCTATAGAGGCAAGCCTCTGAGCCTCACCAAGATCACTAGTCGCAAACGATACCTCAAAGCATAGCTTCTCACCAGCATCAACAAAGCCCTTGACTAGGTAGCCAGTTAAGCAGTTGTAGAGTGGGGTAGCCCTAAAGAGCCTTGGACCCTGCTCAGGAACAAGACTATAGATAGCCCTAACAATAAACCTAGAACCCAAACCCCAAAGCCCTCATAAGAAAGAGGCAAACACAGCATTAAACACATCTATGTCTTCGTGTATACCTCTACACCAAGATTCTTAGCTGTTTCTAAACCCTCTTCATCTATGAATGGTGTTGCGAGGATTAGTCTTGGTTTGATACCTGTAACTTTCTCATAGAGTTTCCCAATTCTCCATAGCTTTGAGACTTCTGCGCTTGAGGCGCTTGCCTTTACCTCTATCAGTATGTGTACCTGATCCTTAATTGTGATGTCCACCTCTACCAAAGCTGGGTAGCCGAGAACCTCACCCGATTTGTCGTAGTACCTCCACTTCTCAACTTTTGCAACACCTAGAATCTCCTCAATAACACCCCTCATAGCATTTCTAAAAGCTTTCTCAGAATCAGTACCCCACCTAGTGCCCAAAGCCATTAACCTCCTCTCTAAAGAATCAAACCTTTTATCATGTTCAAGAAGCTTCTTCTCAATAGCCTCAAACCTCTTGTAAGCCTCTTCCCACCACCTCTCCTGAAGCTTAACAAAGGTTAAGAAGTCCTCTCTAAGCTTCTTCAACTCACTAATGATTGTGTCTAGGCCTAGCAAGCCTGCTACAGCTAGCCTGAACTCTTCATCGCTCTTCAAAAGCTCTAGAACTCTCTGCTTAAGCTCAGCATCACTAGTCACGCGCTCTACACCCCAAACAAAAACTCTGAGACTAGTATATGAGGTGTAAGCAAGCTTTTAAATACCGCTAATCGAATTGGCGATGCCAAAGCCTTGCCCTCCATCCTCTGAAGCTAAAGCTACTTTTCTTCAGCAGCACCTATGGATTTGATTGTTTCTACTTCATCACTTCTCTTTACTGAGCTGACCTCACAGTATATCTGTATCCATGTCACTATGCCCAATAGTGAGATGAGAAGAACTACCACTAGTCTTTCTACTCCCTTTTGGGAGTTTCACGATCGAGGTTTATGCACCTAAACTTGCAACTATAGAATCATACACTACTTTCTACTCCCTTTTGGGAGTTTCAAAGTACTTCAAACCCTCGGGCTCTGTAATCACGAAGAACTTGATCTTTCTACTCCCTTTTGGGAGTTTCTCTTTGGACCAATAACCACCTCAAGCTCCTCCCTGGAGGCTGTAACTACCAATTCTACTCCCTTTTGGGAGTTTCTAGTGTAGGAATTGTAGCAACTAGAAGTGGATATGTTGGATTTGAAATTAATTCTACTCCCTTTTGGGAGTTTCTGTAGATGGACTAGGTGTGAGTGGTGCTCCATCTGTGATAGCACCAGAGTTTCTACTCCCTTTTGGGAGTTTCTGCCACAATGAGCATCAATGGTGCTAGCCTAATTGCTCTTATCTGTTTCTACTCCCTTTTGGGAGTTTCTCTACTTCTTATTGCTGGAATAAATCTGTCTTCAGGTAGTACATCATTTAGACAAATAATTGTTTTATTGCAGTTGCAATTCAGAAATAGTCTCCTTATAGCTGACAATAGCTCTATATACTCATCACCATGTTTAGCCTGCCTCAGCTTCTCTACAAAATTCTCTAGTCCTAACTCCTCAACATCTTTAACATCTTTCTTCGAATAAAGTTTAATGATGTTTCTCAGCAGTCCAAGAGTTCTATATGCAGAGCCTGGGTAACGATAGTACTTCTCATACTGTCTTTTAGATGTGTAAATAATGCCTTTAGCATCAGCTATTTCCATAATGTGCTTCAGCACCTCACTTTCAAGCCTCACTTCTTTACGTGGATGGCTACATTCTGATAGCGTTAATAGGTCTAAAACCATGCAGATGTCCATGATTGTTTACTCACCTTTCTTCAGTAATAATTGGCTGAAATACTTCGGCATATACAAATGGTCTTGCAGGTGGGGTTCTGGTAGCTGTAAAGACTTTTTTCTCTGTATCAAAGTAGAAGTAGTATGTATCAGCATCACTAATAGACAATGGTATATAGGGCGAGTGTGTAGTAATAACTGTAAACACTGGCTGGTGATTGTAAAGCGTCCTAACTTCATCAAGAGCCTTGTGTAAAAACATTGCAAATAGCACTTGTTATGGTGGTGACATAGCTTCTTCAGGCTCTTCAATAACAAGAATCTTAAACTGCTTATCTATGTATGTGGAGAGAAAGTATGCAACAAGCTTAAATGTCATAACGACCGCGATAGCTGATGAAACGTGCTCAAGGGGCACAGGCTTTTTTAGTCTATAATCAAAAACGCGGATTTTGATATTGTGCTTCTCAACAAACTCTTTACAATCAACATCAACATCCATTGGAAACACATTATCAATACTTACATCCTTTATACCCGAGGTTTCAAGCTTCTTCAACTCATCTTCAAGTCTGCGCTTCACATTGCCAAGGACATCGCTGTAAAGCCGTATGTATATTTCATTACTAATCCTGCTTTTATAATCACAGTACTTAGATATAATGCCAAACAGCTTCTCATATATAATCATTCTAAGCCTCTTAGCAGACTCCTTAAGCAGTTCAAATACGCGTTCTCTTACACTCTCAGCAAAATACTCGATATTCCTAAGCTCACTTTCAATACTAGCTAGTGTTGGTAAACCAAACCTAAGGATAAGCCTTGCATCTTCAATATAAAGGCACTCAGCTCGAGATATACATACATTCTCCTTTACCTCTTCACCATCAATCTTTATACTGAGCTGAGCTCCTAAATCACTTAAGTTAGGCTTTCTCCAGGTGAGACTTCTAGCAGCCATCGGTTTTAGCGTAGCATCCATTCCTAAGAAAATTGCGGGTCTCCACGCCTTGATAACAATGCTGAGGATCTCGATATCCTTCACCATAGCACTTAGCTATGAAAGCCTTATCCTAATAATATTTTTATGTCTTTCAGTTTTATTTATTTCCGATAAGTTGCACTTAAGCCTGTCATTGACTATAAAGTTTTTATAACTCCCTCCATCATTATTTTCTTTGGTGAAATCTTGAATTCAAGTTCGAAGCGCCCACCTAAAGAGCCTAAGGAACGTGCTCGTGCTGATTTGAAGTTTGACCCTAATATGCTTCACAATGAGAAGCTTCTCGTTAGTGAAATTGAAAGGATTCTGGGCTTGAGTGAGCAGGAAGCGTTAAGAATTATTGGTAAGACTAGTGATACTGCTTATAGGAGAGTTCATGAAATTTTGACTTCAGCTTTAGATAGAGTAGTAGAGGTTGTTCACGCTGAAAAGCTAAAGTTTGAGTCTATTGAAGCTTCAGGACAAAGGATCCCTGAGCAGGAAATTGAAGAGGTTAAGAAGAGTCTCTTAGCATTGCTTACTGATTTGAGTAAGGCATTAATTATGGTTAGATATCAAAGGGCTAGGGGTCAAATAGCAACCTCCTTGGCAAACTATACTGATTCAATAGTGAGAAACGTTATCGATCATATCAAGAGCGTTGAGAACATCAACAAGGAGAAGCTGCAAGAAATAGAGAGACTCGCTACAAATGCTAGAAGTCTTCTGGATTCACTTGCCGTTCTCGTTTACGAATATACTAAAAAACGTCGTGAACGTGAATGAGGTGATAATATGTCAACTAAAACCTTCTTCCAACGTCAGTTAAAAGGCATTGTAATATTTGATATTGTGTTTGAGACCAAAACAGGGCTATTGATTCGAATACCTGTTCCCTACAAGGTTGGCGGCGCTGATGCATACCCAATGGTTACGAGGAAACACTATGATGGTATAGGACTGCTTGAGGTTCCATATATCCCTGGCTCAAGCTTTAAGGGTAGAATGAGGGGTCTGCTGGAGCTAGCCCTAAACAAGAAGTTCTATACAACTGATCAAAGGATTTGGCAGCATGTAAGGAACTTGAGTGTTATGAGCCTAGACGACTTTGTTGAGGACGTGCTGAACAGGTGTGTTGTTGACGAGCTCTTCGGCTACGCAGCTACTCAGTATAAGCAGACTGCTGAAAGAGCAGAGCGTGAACATAAATCTATCGATGTTGATAAGATCTTCAACACCTTAGCTATTACAAGGCTTTTAGTAGACGACTTCTTCCCAACTAAGGAGTATGTGAGGAAGATTAATGCGAGATCTGCTGCTGACTTCCTTGAAGAAAAGTCTGAGAACAGAATTGACAGGATTACCTCTGCCGCTGACCCAAGAGATATTGTCCGTATTAAACCTGGCGTGGAGTTTAGTGGAGCGTTAACACTGCTTCTATTTGACCACGATAGTGACATGGTCGAGAAGTACCTAACAACTATTGCTACCGGGCTTAAGTTAATTGAGGAGACATACCTTGGTGCATCTGGTAGTAGAGGGTATGGTAGGGTGAAGTTCACAAAAATCGGCGTATCACTTGAAAAGATTCAGATTGATAATGATGTGCCAAAGCTTATAAAAGTTCCCAATGTTAAGAAGGTTTATGGAAGCATTAATGAGTTTGAGGGTGATATTCAGAACCTAGTTAAAGACATCAGAAACGCCATTTTCAGCCAATAAAGGTTTGCTACATGACAAGCGTTAAGGTAGTAGCTCTAGTATTTGATAAGGGTTATCATGTTGGGTGGAGAGAGCCTAGGAGAATAGTTGACCACATAACAGTGCTGAGAGCCCTTATCTATGTGTCACACCTTACAGGGGCAAAGAAGTGTGCTGAGCTATTAACACGTGGTGAGCTAGAGGCATCAGCTCTACTACCAACTATTGATGTGGGAAGGGAGATTAGGCTTCTCGCACCCTTTCCAAAGATACCGTGCTTAGGTAAGGTATCGAGGATTAGAGGATTATTCACAACGCTTGCAACCCTTAAGCATATTGTTAGCTACATAGCTAAGTGTATTAGTAGTGGAGGCACTCCAGTAGCTCGAGAATCTCAGGACAAGGTCGTAGTTGACTGTGTTGGAGGCACTATACAGCCTCTAGAGCTGTATAGGGTTAAGGGAGTTGTATACATAGCTAATGAATGCAGTGCTCTAGCGCCTTACGTACCTGAGGAGTTCTACGAGCTTGTTACTGAGTATAGGAATAGGATTGATAGGTTAAGCGGTTCAGCAGATGTTTATGAGGTTTACGGGGTAAAGCCATTAACACCTCTCTGGCTAGCTCTTAGAGGTAGTGAGGAAGCGATTAGGTGCGGTACTAACCTTCTCGAAGTTCTTCAGAGGTTTGGTATAGGGGGTTTGAGGAGCAGAGGCTGGGGAAAGTTCTCCTTAGACCTACAACCACACGTGAGTCTTAATGATCTAGATGTGCTAAAGATGTTCAGTGGGTGGGTAAAGGGCTTGAACTACATTCTAGGGTTCATGACACCTGGTAACTGGTTAGACCTTGGAAACACCTATGCAACTAGGGAAATTGTTACGGGTAGGTCAGGGCCATCAGTAAATGAGTATAGGCTATCAATCATCTATGTAATGGATATTGGCAGCATTATTTATGCTAAAGAGGTTCCTAAACCACGTGTAATCCCCGTAGATAGTGGTAAAGCCACGATAGTGTTTAACCCGGTGACAATCCATGCCTAGCTCTCTAGTAACTGCAAAGACTATTAGCCTTGTTCTTCGTCCACTAACGCCTATTCATGTGTGGAGCGGTAGAAGGTTACTCATGGGTCTTGATATTGTTGGGAGAGGTGCTGATATGCTATGCATTGTTGATCTGGATAAGCTTCCTTCAAACATAGTTAATGAGCTTGCTAATGCCAGGGCTGATGACATACCGAAGATTCTTGAGAGGCGCTCTGCTCAACTTCCATGCAAGCTTGTGCTTAGAGCTATTGCAACTGTTCTACCCTATGCACAAGTGCTTGAAATGAACCAGTACATTGTTCCTGGATCAACGCTCAAAGGCTATATAAGGACTGCCATCCTTTTTCACATGCTTAGGGGTATAAGTGATAAGGCTAAGCTTGTAGAGGTTCTGGAAAGCGGTATAGATCTCACAAAGGAGTCTAAGTATGTATCTGAAGGTCTAGAGGCACAGTTTTTCAGGGTGCCGAGACCTCGAAAGCAAGGCGGCTTTGTAGATTCCTTCCAATCCCTCCTAGTATTGGATCCTGAGCTACGTGTCGAACCTAACTGCCTAAGCGTTTCAGAACTTCAGGTTGTTGAACTTGTTGGCGGGAAGCTAAAGCCTATTGCTAGTCAATTCGCTGTGGTGGCCACATGTGGTGAGTTAAGGTATAGGGTAAGCATTAGGGCTTCTACACCAGGAATTCTAAGCAGGGTTGTTTCACAGGTTCCTGAACATAAGGCTGATGTTGAGAAGCTTAGGCTTCTCGATGGGGTAGACATTGTTAAGGTTCTCAAGGAGTTTGGGTGTTCCATATTGTTGAGAGAGATTGAGAGGCTTAGCATCTATAAAGAGCTTGAGGCGTACCTCAGCCTACTCAAAGACCTTTACTCAAAGTACTGCACTAGAGAATCGAGATGCGTTATCGCTAGGTTAGGCTACATGACGGGTCACATAGCCAAGACTGTTCTAAGCATTGTTAAGGATGCTTATCCACAGCTCTATCAGCAGATCAGGTCATATATGGAGTCTAAGCTTCACCACACATGGGATGAGCTAACAATCAAACTTGTTAGGTCTCCTCAAGGACTTGTAGGCCCTGGGTGGTGTGAGGTATGTATAGAGTAGCTCCACAGCTCTACAGCCTTGCTCTCTACGCACTTCTGCACGATGTTGGTAAGCCTGTCCTTCGGTTTGCTAGAAGGTATGGTGTGAGCGGTTTAGAGCCTAGGGATATAGCTGTAGCTGCTAAAAATGTTGCTGAGCTTAGTGTTGGTGAGAAGATAGAGAGTGTTGCTAGTAAGAGGCATGTCGAGATCTCCAAGATTATCTTTGAGCGTGTTCTAGGTGTATCGCTTGATGAGAGGGACAGGGAGTACTTTGACAATGTACTGAAGACGGTCGACGCCTTAGCGGCATCTGAACGAGGTCTTGAGCTAGCAACACAGAGCTTTATGGAAAGTGTTCAGAACGCTGTTGCTGTTGAGGTTAGGGAGAGGGCTAAGCTACCATATAGCTACTCACACGAGTTTGTACCTATGCTAACCCCCTCATGGCTACTGCTAGAGACTGACTATATAGATAGTGTCGGTATCCAAGCTGGTGGTTCTCGTGGTAAGTGGAGTGGAACTGAAGAAAGGAAGAATATCGCTAAGAAAATATTCTACCCAGTTCTTCAAGCTGTTGAGCGTAGGGATCGAGCGGAGTTAGTGAAGAGACTTAGCGATTTGCTTACAAGGCTTGCTGAGGAGCCTGTGTGGCTACCTATAAGACCCCTCCTACCAAGAGATGTTGTCAAGCTAAGGGCTTATACCTTAAGCAAAGCTATGGAGAGCTCATCCTATTCAGAGATCGTGTTACTCCTCCTATTAATGCTTAGAGAAGCTAAAGAGGTTTACCAAGTATCTGCATATGTCACCAGGGGCTTTGTTGATACTGTGGAGAACATACTGAGGGTTAGCACATCCCTTGTCCCATCAGCTATCTACTGGTCTATAGTTCCAGACATCAGCCTTTACAGCCATAGTAAGCTTGTAGCAGCTCTAGCTACAGCTTCACAGCTTGGTAAGGATCACAAGCTTAGGCTTCTGGTTATAGATGCAAACAATATCCAGGGCTTCATAGCGGCACCTGTGAAGGCTGCAGCTGCCTCAAGGGTTGTGAGGGGTAGAAGCCTGCTTCTAGAGCTTGTAATGGACTCATTAATTGAATATGCGTTAGAACTGTTTGGTGCATTACCACAGGCGAATGTTATTGTTTCTGAGGGTGGTACTGTAGATATTGTTGTTCCTGAGCTAGACGATTTCGAGGCCAGGGTTGCTAGGCTTAGGGATGTTGCTATAAGGCTAGGTAGCTTTCTCGGAGGCTTACTAGGCTTCACAGTAGCTTACTCGAAGCCATTTACAATAGGTGAGGTCTCTACACAGAGATCTGTAAAGGTCTTGGCTGAAGGTGTTCAGCAACCAAGCTTTATTAACGTGCTGGACTCCCTAGCCCATGCTCTAGCTGTTGAGAAGGCTAGGACTGGCGCAAGACCTGATGCAATCTCTGCTGAGGGTGTTATTGCTAGGGATAGTGATGTAGAGGAATTTGATTCTCTAACGGCAGAGCCTGTGCTTAGGGATCCGGCTAGAGAGCCTTTCAGGCTTGTTGTTAAAGATGAAAAGGACTTGAAGTACGCAGGCGCTTTAGCTCCTGGAAAGCTCTCTGTAGGCGATGTACTATCGAGCGCTACCCACATGAGCCTAGCTATAGGTACAATAGCAAGAGAGCTTGCAGCCATAATCTCAATCCATGTGTACAGGTATGATAGCGGTTTAGCAGTACCTGATACCGATGCTGTGGAGAAGCTCTATGAAGAGCTGAGGAAGGAGCTTTCTAAAGATGCTGATGTCCCTGGAGCACTACTCGTGATGAGGAAGGGTATGCAAGAGCTCTACAGCGAGAACGTAGCGTTAATGCCGCTGAACCCTGCAGGAGCTCTCTACCTCCTAATATCAATACCTGTGAGAAAAGCTGGTATTCACAATGTTGAGAATCCTGAGTTCGCGAACCTGCTATTCGAAGCTTGCTACAGCATAGCTAGTCACATACTTGAAACTATTGATAGGGTTCTAAGCTCGCTAGGTCTTGAGGGTAGGAGTGTCAGGGTAAAGATAAGGTTTGTGAACACTTCACACCTATTCATATTCACAGATGCCGTAGGGATCCTGTATCAAGGGCTTAGAGTTGATGAGATTAGGAACAGCTTTAACATGCTTAAGAAGGTTGTACAGAGGCTTCTAGGGAAAGGAGTAGACATAGTATTTGGCTACACAATGCTAGGCCTGTATCACCCAGCAAGATACGTAACTACAGAGCGTTATGAAGTGAGGAGCGCGTCGCTTGTTGATCTAGAGGAGTTCGGGGTTATAGCGGTAGCTAAGATGGACGCAGATCAATTTGGTGAGGTAAGGGCTCTCCACTCAATGTTTCCAAGCAGGTTAGTAACACTATCAGACCTTGTGAATACTGTTGTTGCTGGTAAGGCGTACCTCAAAGCAGTTGAGATTGCGGAAAGGCTCGCTAAGGCGAATGAAAACCTTGATGTGATACCACTTTATGCTGGAGGAGATGACGTTACTCTATATGGTAAGTGGAGCCATGTAGTCTACTACATGGGGTTGCTGAGCAAGGAGATTAGGGATGCGCTGCCACCACTATCACTGTCAATTGGTGTAGCTATAGGGGACTCTAAAGAACCTCTGCTACTGCTATACAGACACACCGTGCACTTGTTGGAGGAATACGCGAAGAGTGTTAGAGCTTCCTGTGTCATAGGCTACCCATACAAGGTTATTTACCCAAGCAAGCCACAGCCAGGAGCGCAGGAAGCAGTATACCGTGTCCTACCCCTTGAAAAACCATCCAAGCTCTATAGATGGGTTAATGATCCAGAGGCTAACTGGAACCTAGAGCTCTTGACAAAGATTTTGGGTATGATGGTAGGTGTTGAGGGAAGTAATAATCTTAGGGATAAGCTTGAGGAGGTAAAGAGAGAGCTATACATACTATCAGCAATAGCTCACGAGTATGAAGAGGCTCTGGATCTCTATGAGCTTGTTAAAGCTGGTAGGGCAAGGATTGAGGAGTTCAGAGCAAGGGTTCTACCGATAGAGATACTCTACGCCTATACATGGAGTCGAAGAAGCGACGATCTCAGGGAGGTTAAGGAACTGTTTGAAAAGATAGCAGAGAGCAAGTCCATGTTGCTTCAGTACCCAGAAGAGATTGTTGAGGGTAGAAGTGTTGAGGAAGCACTAAGGTTACTGCTAGCAGCTAAACCAGTCCTAGACCTCATTGTACTCGCTCTTAGAAGGTATGAGGATAGCGTTAAACCCTCTAAGCTTATTGAGGTTGAGAGGAGAGGATGAGCTCTGGTAGCAAGACACCTAAAGCACTGGTTATCGGTGTTTGGGGAGACCCATCTAGGTGGGATGAGGTAGAGTATAGGATACACATACCCAGCATAAGTAATGGGGGTGTTAAGCACCTTGCGCAGAAGCGTTACGGAAGTGCTGAGTGGAGCATATTGACGCGAAGCTCAACACTTGCCTTAACATGCTTTTTCAAGGGGTTTGCAGAGACAAGAACAATTATCATTGGCTTAGATAGCTTAGCTGATTTGAGTGATCCTAGCTGTAGAGATGTGGGTGTTCGTAGATGTGCAGAGAATAGGTATAAGGGGTTTGTAAGGGAGTTTGTAGCCAAGATAGACAAGAGCGTATGTGACCTAAGCATCTATGAGAACTTCACGGATTTAATCATGGTTCCAGCTAGGGGTTCATTTCGTGGCTACACATTTGGGGGAAGCCCAGTACACATATTCAACAGGGTTTTCATCAAGGTGTTGAGGGCTGTGGATGAGTTTAAGCCCAGTTTCGTAGTTCTTGATGTTACTCACGGAGTGAACTACCAAACAATAGCATCTCATTACGCTGTTCTAGGAGTTGTAAAACTTGTAAATGCTTTGAGAAGGGTTAGGAGAGAGAAAGAGGCTAATTTAATCATTATGAACTCAGAGCCCATACCCCCAACACAGCAAAGGAGAGAAGTTAAGCAGGTGGAGATAGCGAGAACTCCAGGTACTCCTCAGCTAAGCATTCTAGATGTTAGTGAGATTGAGAATGCCCTGGACTTCATAAACGATTTGACTAGTGCCATAAGCTTCAGGTTGCCGCTATCAGAACCTCTGCTCACTGAGAATGGTAGTGAAAGCAATGTATTGCAGAGATTGGCAAAGTTTGTCTTCCTTGTTGAGAGCGGTGCCGCGGGACTTACATTCCCCGGCGCAGTTGATGAAGCTGGCACCCCTCTAGCAATGGATATATGCTCAGTACAGGTAGATGCTCCAGAGCCAGACGTTGAGTACCAACCACAGCTCAAGGATAATGTTGCTGTCTATCCAGACGTCTCTACACAGCCGATACTGCTGTACTCACTACACAAAGCTGTTATAGGGCTTCAGCAAAAGCTGTGCGGCACTGAGGTTAGAGCAGATCTTGTTAAGTATTTGAATAGTGTTGGTGAAGTGCTTAAGGATGCGAAGTTGCCACACCTGCACTACATAGCGACTAAGGAAGGCGCTAAGCTTGGACTGGTTCAAGCTGCTTTGAAGAAGTTAGCTAGTGAATGCTGGCAATTGTTTGAGGATGCTGCTAGGGGGAAGGGAATTGAGAGGATCTCAGACCTAATTAATGTGAAAGACAGTGAGGTAGAGGTATCAAGAGCGCTCTTCGCTAGTTTAAGAAATGTTGAAAGCGATAGTATTAGTAAGTGCTGCACAGAATTAGTGTCTAAGATCCTAGGTGATAGGGTGCAAATAGGGCAGGAGAAGCAGGAAAAGAGCTGTAGTGTTAGTGATGAGATGGTCAGGAACATGGTTGCTCACGCAGGACTCTCATACAACTTCATGGAGAAGGTGGTGTTTAGCAGGGATAGCTACAGAATTACTAAAGTTGTTTATAGGCGTTGCCTAGTAGAAGACTTTATAGAGAGTCTTCAGAAGATGCTAAAAGAATGATAAGGGCGGTACTAGTCTTTAGAGGTGGGTGTGGACAGCACCTGATAGAGAGATGCGCACTCATAACCCATGTACAGAGAGGAAGCTTATGCGAGGCCTGGGTCAAGTGCAGCTCAGCCGAGGACGTGCTTCTCGATATTGAGTCAGCGCTAAACAGAGGCTACCTGCTGGAGGAAGCAGCATTCTTAACAGGACTAAAGATAAAGGGGTACAAAATAAGCAAAGAAATCATAGAAGCTAACAACACGCTCAACCAGAGCGTAGATGGCGAGATAGAGTTCGAGTTCCGCAAACCAGTAAGCGAATGGATAGCAAAACTAGACGTAAAGAAGATAAGCATAGACATAAAGAATAGGAGAGCAATAGCGCAATTAACAAAACCAATACACATAGAGACCCTCTTCGACCTAGGAATAAGGCTATTAAAACCTAGAAGAGTGCCACCGTAAAACATCTCCACCTAGCACCTTACACATTCACCTCCTAGACAAACCCTAACACCTAAAGACACAAAACAAAAAGCATTCAACTTCATATTTGTGTACACCTCAAGTAACGTGCCCTCTAAACACCTACAGACCATTGCATATCTCCTACTCTCAAAAGGAAATATTCTTGCGATAACTTATAAACTGATATTCTTGCTACAATCAATTTCTTACTCATAAAAATTGCAATGTAACCGCATCGCATGACATATAAGGAATTTACTGACTCATTAAGTAAAGAGGGGCTTATGTAAAGCTTTCTGCTGTGATAGAATTGGTATCGCCATCAATGTAGCTATAAGGCTTGATGTGTGCAGTAAGTGGTAGTAAAGTTAGTGGCAGAGAATGTACGTTCTTCATTAGAGTCTCATTCAGAGCCTCTCACTGTGTAGGCAGTAAGTATATGTATTCTCCTCTCTTAATTCTTGCAATAGCTTTATATAACTTCTAGCCATTTTGTAACGGCCTCGATCTTCGCAGTAATTGTGTGGCTGGCGATATGTTGCCTACATTGCGCAGCTACATTAAGATCTAGGACTATGTTCACGTCTCTAATAACCTTAACATGTTTACAGGCTTTACACCTGAGCTCCTAAACATAGCATAAGTAGAGATGCTAGTGCAAATTCTCTTGCAGGCCACGATTCTTCAGCCACGAATTTTCTCTCCTTTGGCGAGTACATGAAGTAGTAGACCTTTGCACTCTCCACACCGAGCGCTATGTACAGCGAGTGTGTAACTAAAATCATGTACGTGGTGTGGCCCAGCTCCTTGGCTTTGCTTAGAGCCGCTCCAATAAATCTCGCTCAGCACTATTTGTTGAAGAGGTGCCAGTGCGTACTCAGGCTCTTCAATAACTATGAGTTTAGGTATTGGTATGCTCATAGCTAGGGCCAGCGTCTTAAACAAAAGCATTGATGAGACACTAGATGAGACCGCAACCTCACTAATCTGCTCACGAGTCCTGGTATTGATGACTGTAACTCTCTTCTCTCCACATCCCTCAACCTCTACCTCTACATCTAACTTTCTACTCCCTTTTGGGAGTTTCCTCTAGCCTCCTAGCCATGCTCTCGTACTCTGCTACAACGCCTCTCTTTCTACTCCCTTTTGGGAGTTTCTTACCCAGCAACCCGCTAGACAGAGGCAAGGTATTGCGAGAACCTTTCTACTCCCTTTTGGGAGTTTCCTGAGCTAAAGATTAGAAAAAGGGCTGAGAAGTTTAAGAGGAGCTTTCTACTCCCTTTTGGGAGTTTCAATGTCCTGTGCATAGACAGGAACAGGTATGAGAGCTACGCACTTTCTACTCCCTTTTGGGAGTTTCAGGTCGTAGAGAGCCATCTTATCGAAATCGCTTAGCCAACCAACTTTCTACTCCCTTTTGGGAGTTTCAGGTAGCCCTAGAAGAGTTAGAGGTAGCAGAAATTAGCGTACCAATAGCTTTCTACTCCCTTTTGGGAGTTTCGAAGGTGTAAAGCTGTGGAGCATTGAAGAAGGTGAATTCAGGCCTTTCTACTCCCTTTTGGGAGTTTCGGAAAACACTGGGTTGCAAATGTTTCAGTTGGGTTTAGAACAACCTTTCTACTCCCTTTTGGGAGTTTCATACGAAGTACACTAACCACACCTCGCCACTTGGTACAGAAACTTTCTACTCCCTTTTGGGAGTTTCCTGAGATGGAGCCTTTCACATTCAAGGGTAAGCCGATAACAGTTGTCTTTCTACTCCCTTTTGGGAGTTTCGTGGACAGCATTAAGCATGAGGGTGGTGATGATGAGCAGTAAGGACTTTCTACTCCCTTTTGGGAGTTTCGAGGGGCATGCCGAGGGCAGGGGCTGTGCTTGTAATGACCCTCTCGTCTTTCTACTCCCTTTTGGGAGTTTCACAACAGCTGAGCAACTGCCGCTAGCCGGCTACGCACAGTACCCTTTCTACTCCCTTTTGGGAGTTTCCTGGGTGAGAGTCTTTGTCGCAATAAGCTCTACAGTCTTTACAGCCTTTCTACTCCCTTTTGGGAGTTTCCTATACACTCTCTCCTTTAAAAACCTCGCTACTATTATCTCTCTACCTTTCTACTCCCTTTTGGGAGTTTCGTGCACAAAAGACGATGTGTGCAACAGCATA
>Ga0326760_1000755_pt1 | contig 15766 bp, 9 predicted proteins | sample GCREP_S_FD_207668 | JGI IMG/M metagenome (GOLD analysis project Ga0326760, IMG submission 207668) | Hot spring sediment microbial communities from Geyser Creek Basin, Yellowstone National Park, WY, United States - GCR.EP_S | ecosystem: Environmental > Aquatic > Thermal springs > Near-boiling... | reverse complement strand
CTTAAGTGGCACGGGACCTTTTCCTCTAATCTCCTCCCCGTTGAGTAGTGTTCCGTTAGTGCTCCCAGCGTCCTGAATCAGGAACGTCCCCTGGCGGTAATCGTAGTCAACTGTGAAGTGCCGCCTGCTAATGACCCTCAACGTTGACTCGTCGGCAAGCCCTCTGAAGTCCTCTCTACCAAAGGTCTGCGGAAGCGTAGTTATTGGTATCATTTTGGTACCCGCCGCGAAGTATGCAGCAAGCGTTAGCGTCTCCCCCGTCGGCGTCCTGATCGGAATAGTGGCAGGCGGCTGGGCGTATACCTGAGTCGCCTCGCCGGGAGCAGCGGCTACAGCTGGAGTTGGTGCAGCTAACTGTGCCCGAGCCTCCCTTCGCCTCGTCAAGTACATGTAGCCTCCAAATGCGGCTACCGCAACGATCAGTGCAACTATCCACCAAGGCACCTCTGGGGATGGTTTAACTACTCTGAAGGTTAAGGTCCCCTCCCTGAGCTCCCCAGCTCTCCAGACCGAGATTCGGAAAACGTAGTCGCCCTCCGGGTCGCCCGGCTGAATTGCGTAGCTTGCCTCGGTTAGAGTTGTGTCGGCGTTTAGGGTAAGGGTTCTTCTGCTCATGGGGGTAATTCTGCCCGCTGTTGGGTGGATCAGGTCAACTTGTACGTCTACGGTCGTGCCTCCTACTGGCGGTATTGCCCTTATGCATGCTATCTCTCCTTGGTGGAACTCTGGAGAAGTTTTCTGCTCGCCTTGGCAAACCGCCACCTGAAAAGTTACTCCGTGGAGCGTAACGCTGGGCATCGGTTGCGTGTAAGCCAAGTTTACTGCAAGTATGCATACAAATGCGACTGCAGCCACTAAAAGTGAGCGATATTTTAACCACATGCTTTATCACCTTTTAAATGCCTTTCATGATATAATAATTTTACGTCTAAATTACTTTTAGGAGGCATCCCTAAAATACCCTTACCCCGAAGAGCCGCTACGTTACTACTAGTGGCAAGCAAGATAAAAAAAGCATTTTATTGCAGCAAATGGAAAAGTTTCTCGGAAAAAACTGAGTAAAATCTCACCTGCAGCATATGCCCAAAGCGCGCGCGCTAAACCCTGAAGGTTAACTGGAGAACGCCAGCTGGCGAAATCACGTCCCCGTCTTTGAGCTCTACTGGACCCTTGCCCCGGATTTCGGCACCGTTGAGGAGCGTCCCATTGGTGCTTGAGCGGTCCTCTATGAAGAATCTGCCTGCCCTGAAGTCGTAGAAGATGGAGAAGTGCTCTCTACTTATCACGCTTGTCAGTGACGGGTCTACGAAGCCCATGAAGTCCCTTCTCCCGAAGACCTGCCGTATACCAGTAACCGGAATTATTTTCCCGTCCCTTGTCTCCAAGCGGGCGATGGAGACGATCGTTGGGGTGGGAGTGGCAGCTACCTGGGCTGGGAGGACAGGCTGCGGGGCGGCGACAGCCGCTCTCTCCGGCGCCTGGCGGATCGGTGCGGGCGAGACCTCCCTCGCAAAGCTGAAGTAGATGAGGAGGAGGAAAGCCCCAATCAATAGGATCGAGAATACCACGTAGAGGGGTTGATGGACCCCGAGAACTAGCAGGTAGAAAGTGGCGGAAGTCGCAGCGGCTAAAGCCAGGATTGCTGCCACTATAGCCAGGAGGTCGGCTATTTTATCCATGAATAACAGGACGGTAATCTGCCTTATATATATTTCCCCAGGAAAAGGTACTCAAACGAAAATGCAAGATAGGCGGCGCGCACTTATTGCCCGTGAATACTCGCAAAGCAGTCCAGTAGGCAACGTATTTATATCAGCTTATACCTTTTGTATTCATGATCACTTATGGGAGGTTCCGCGGCTAGGCGACTACTCTTAGCCGCAGTCATCCTCTCCATTTTCATGGCGACGATACCCCTTGCTCACGCTCAGGAGGGAGTGTCCTACTACTTGGGGAACGTTATCCTCATAGAGAGCCGAGACAGGGTTTATGCAACCGCATACATTCACCCCCTCGGTATCAGCTGGAGTGACTGGCGCCAGAAGTACTTCGACCCGAACCCCGATGACTGCTACAAGGGGCTTCTCAACTGGCTGGTTTACATGCTCAACTTGAAGCGGCCTTCTATCGCTGGCTACGGCGCCGATGACAACCAGCAGATAGTCTACGTGACTGTGCTCTTCTCGCTCAGCAACTCGGGCTACTATAACCCCGACCTGGACTGCCTCAGCATCCTCGACGTATTTAAAGCCCAGGGTGCCGGCTTCTTCGACGTGCTCGAAGTTCGCTCCAGCCTGAGGATATACGGGGTGGAGCCCGCGGCCACAAGCTACGACGAGTACAGCGCCCGCTGGGTGAACACCGATTACAACGCGGCACCCCTCTGGTACCGCATCTACTTATCGCCCCTGATAACTGTGCGCGTAAGGGTTGCAGGCCTCCCCACTGGCTACTCCGTCTCCGTATACGCTGGCGGGAAGAAGCTGGGCGACGTTGCCTCTGACTCTGTGCGCGAGTTCCGCTTCAAGGAGGGTACGTACACGCTCACCGTTAACCCTGATACTGTGAGCGTGAGCACGGGAGTAAGGTATAGGGCTAGGAGCACCAGCATAACTGTCAGCTCCTCAACAGACGTCACCTTTGAGTACGTGAAGCAGGTCCAGGTCTCCTTCAAGGAGAGCTCTGGCTTCAGCAGGGTTCGTGTTGACGGGAGCTGGTATTCTGTGCCGACTCAGCTTTGGCTGGACGCCGGGCAGCATGAGCTGTACGCGGAGCCCAGCCTAGTCCAGCAGGTGAGTGGAGACACGCGCCTAGCGTACGGTTTTTCAAGGTGGATCGTGGGAGGCAGCTCCTACTACTCTAACCCGTTTTCGATCCAGCTTAGCGAGCCTGTGACGGTTTCAGCCGAGTACTCCGTGAGGAGGGAGCACAGGGTCAGCATAAAGACGCGTTACGCCACATCAATCGAGGGCTTCTACGGTGAGGGTGAATCGTTGCGCGTTGTCGAGCCTGTTGAGAGGGTTGAGGGCGACGTGAAGTACGTGTTTGCCGGGTGGTATAGTGGTGGCAGCTTGTATTCGAAGAATAATGAGATCTCCCTCACCATTACTGGACCAGTTTCGCTCGAGTCTAGGTGGGACAGGTACTACAGGGTCACTGTTGCGTGCAAGCCTGAGCCAGCCTGTAGAGCGGAGGAGTACTGGTACAGGGAGGGCTCCCTGCTCGACACAGCTAGCTTCCGAGTAGAAAGCGTTGTGTATGGTGGAGCTGACGCTAGGTACGTTTTCCAGGGCTGGAGCACTGGCAAGCAGGTTGTCAGCTCACCGTCAACAGTGTACAAGCTGTATAAGACCCAGTACAGGGTGAGGGTGGAGCCTGGCGAAGGCAGGGCGTTTGTTGAGGAGGGTGAGTGGGTGGATGAAGGCTCAACCGCGACTGTGAGGGTTGAGAGTACCAGGTTCGGCTTCCCGGTCCAGACCGTGCTGACGGGCTTCACCGCTGAGGGCGGAAGCATAGAGGCTCTTGATGCAACGCAGGGGTGGGCACGCGTGAAAGTCAACGCGCCAACAACAGTCTACGTGAAGTGGGGGAAGGATTATACGCCCCTCTACGCGCTTCTAGCAGTAATCGCAGTCGTGGCTGTAGTCTCTGTGGTGTTTCTGTCTAAGGGTGGTCTCCCAGCTCCGATAGGCAGAGTCTTGGCAACTCTGAGGAGGGAGGAGCACGCCAAGCCCCCCACCGTGCAACCGGAGGCCGCTGCTCCGCAGGCTGGAACGCGGGTCGTGAGCTTGGAGTACTTGGATGGCGAGCTTGCGAGGCTGGGTGAGGAGGCTAAGAGGTACAGGGATTACCTCGAGAGGCTGGAGGCAGCTAAGGCTGAGGGAAAGGTTACGGAGACGGCATACGAGGAGCTGAAGAAGGAGTACACTGAGAAGCTCGCCAAGCTCGAAGAAGAAATAAGGGAGCTACAGGAAGCCAGGAAGAAGCTGGAAGAGCAAAAACAGGCATGATATGGTGCGGGTAGGCAACAAATACTTATGGGCATGTGCAGGTTCATATCCAGTTGGAGATAAATCCATTAGAAGAAGATTGTCGTGTGTACTTCACTTATCTCAGGTAAACTGGAAAATTGCAGCATGTTCATTTACGCTCAAACATGTCGGCAAAAACCTTAAATATAATTTCTTTAAGTAAGGGTGGTGAGTGAATAAAATTGAAGAGGCCATTTAGCCTAGGATTGATTCTCTTACTACTTACTTCAGCCACATTAAGCTTTCTTCCTATTCCTGTAGTTAAGGCTGAAGAAAAGAAAGTGTGGACGGATAAAACTGTGTATTACATTGGAGAGTACATTAGCATACATGTAAACTTAGCGGCACCAATGGCGCGCGCGAAAGCAGCTTTCTCTGCGGAGCTACCGGCTCACCCGCTAGCGCAGGCTCAAGAGGAACTAAAGCTGTTATGGATGAAGTATGGGCGAGACGGAGTGCCTTACGCGACGTGCAACATAGGATCAGCTGTTTACGTAGTAGGTTATTCTGGCTGGGCAAGGGCAGTTATTGAAGCTAGAGATATGAACACTGGGGAGCTTTTAAACAGCTGGGAACACACCTATGGGAACATCACAGCACTTTATGACTGCGCTGTGCTGGACGGCTACCTGTATGCTATAGGAGTTGATAATGCTCCAGGTGATGAAGAATGGTTAATCTTGAAGTTTACTTCCGATTTGAAATTAGTAGGCGAAAGGCATTACAATCCATCCGATATGAATGATGAGGCCTGGATCATAGTCACAGATAGAGAGAATCTGTATATTGGTGGCTATTATTCTTCCAACGAAGGAAAGGATTCGCGGTGGCATTTAATAAAGGTGAATCCAAGCGACCTTTCTATACTAAAGAGCTACGTATCTAACCCGAGCGATGGCTGGGATGAATTACACTCCGTAAGCATAAATCTCGTTGACGGTAAAATCTGGGCTGTCGGCTCGGTAAATGCTCTCTCATTAAGCGAGGGTCACGGAAGAATAGAGGTTTTAGATAAGAATTTATCACTTTCAGCAACAAAAGACGTTCAATATCCACTTTTATGTGTGGTTTTCGACGAGGTGGGATTTGCTTACATACCTGCGCCGCCTCAGTGGTTGCTGAAAGTATCACCCGATCTACAGCAAATTAATACCATGCCATTCTCACATATACCTTATAAGATGGTGTACAGTGAGGGGCACTTTTATCTTGCTATAACTTCACGAGCTGGTTTCTTTAAAAACGCTCTGGTAAGAACTACGAAGAATCTAGATAATGAATCTACCCTGTCCTTAAGTCCAGAAGATTATGAAGACTACTTTTTCGAGCCAATCGGGAAAATGATTATAGTTAATAATAAACTATTCGTAGCTGGATACGCGGTTAAGGGTGGCGAGAAAAAATGGGTAGTATATTCGGTAGCACAAACTAGCGCGCCCGCGCTGAACGTAGATGTTTGGACCAATGAGGGAGGAAAAGGGACGGGGGGTCTCGGAGGCGGCATCTTTAGTATTGGCGAAAATGCCTCGTTCTACTGCAGCATAGATGGTGATGCAGGCTACCTGAAAGTGTGGATGGAGAGCCCTGACGGGAATATAGTGACTCTTTTTGAGAATTTCGGCGTAAGGGCAGGGACGTACGAGTTCAAGAGGATTATTGGGGGCCCTGAGGGGGAGTGGAGGCTAAAAGCTGTGGCTTGCCCTGCCGGTCAGAGTTGCCTGAGCGGGGATATGTTGTCTAAGGATGAGACTAGCTTCCAAGTTACGAAGGCGGGAGAGCTCAAGTGTGCCACATTGATAACGGTGAAACCTGATACGCCCACGATTGATGATTACGTGGAGTTCACGTTATCGGTCAGTTGCCAGGAAGGTAGCGAGGTCGGAGAGATTGACTTATACGTGGATGGATCTTTGGCTAGGAGGTGGCAGGGAGAGGGAAACTTGAGGATCTCAAGCAAGTACAGTGCTGGTACGCATACCTATCACTTAGTAATTGTTGGCAGGAACGGTCAAGAGTCCCGGGTTCCTGAGAGGGGAGAGTATAGCTTCAATGTATTGATAGCTGAGGGGGTTGCAGGTCCGCCCACTCTGTGGATAACACCTTTTGAAGTTGTTGTTAGTTATAATGGCGAGACTTACCGGGCATTTTATGCGGTAAACATCTCAGCCCCGGATAATCCCCCGGATCCGAACAAGGATAGGAACGCCCACTACACGTGGAGGTTCTCTAAGTTTAACTGGTACGTCTTGGACTCGGGCAACCAGGTTGTTGAGGACGAGGACGTATACGTCAAAATTGCTACAGCGGCTCAAATAGCTTTTAACACTCTTGCTGCAGACCCCGGTTATCTGCGCGAGAGGGCGCGTTTCTTCAGGGATGCGAGGCTTCTCGGTACAATAGCTACTCTCTTGAAGAAATTTGGCGAGATGCTAGCCGGGTGTATACCTAAGGTGGCTTTGGGCGCAGCGCTGCCTTCCTCTGCGGGCGTTGAGAGGTTTGGTGTTATAGCAGAATTCGCAAAAGGAGTCAAGGAGAGAGCTAAAGAGACGGCTGATGTAGACTACTACATTACTTCAATAGCTTTTCTCTATTTGACAGATGCTGAGAATTCCCTCTTAAGGGCTTCGGAGCTGGCGGAGCCCGTTTACAACGAGTTAATGGCTAACCCCAGTAGACCTAAGGCGCACGTTGAATATTCAAGCATGCTTGAACTCTATGAACTCACTAAGAGAGAATGTAAAGGCTTTGCGGGAATAAGCATGCTTTCCCAACTGAATAAGGAGGGGATGAGAGGTTACCTCGAGGGCGTAATTAAGGGGATTATCGAGGGAGCGGATCCTACTGGTTTATCTGCTGTCGCCTCTAACATCCAAAAAGTCCCCGAGGTAAGGGAGTTCTTCGACCAAATGGGTGCTTGCGAGTCTGAGCAGCATATTAGGGATGCAGCTTTCGAGCGCGGGGCTAGGAGCTTCGCTAGAGTGGCTCGCAGATACGCAGAAACCGTGAAAAGAGGAGATGTAGGCGGGGTGGTTGCCGTAAGGAACGGGAAATTCACATCCTTCAATACCGTTGCTGGAGTGGAGATCAAGGGCGAAATTCAGGGGAGGAAGATCGTCTTAAACGTTGACTCAAGCGTCCCTAGGGGGAAGACCATCATTGTGGACTTAGATAAAGGAAGCCTTCCTATAGCGAGAGTTGAGGACGTCAGTGTAACGTTTGATGGGGAAAAGATTGGAATGGCTGACAACCTCGCCGACGTACTCAACCCGAATGATGATGAAAAGCCAGAGTTTCTCGTTTTGTGGGGGAGTAAAGGCGCTCAGGTTCTCATCTCTATCCCCCGTTTCTCTGCGCACATCATAGAGATCATCTGTGCACCGGGTGTTAGAGGTGATGTGAACGGCGACGGAATTATAGACTACAAGGATCTGGCTGTGATTGTAGCAAGGTACGGTTCAAGGCAGGGCGACTCCAGCTATTTGGGCGCTGCAGACGTGAATGGCGACGGGGTCATCGACTACAGGGATTTAGCCTTGGTTGCGGCGCATTACGGAGAATCACGGTAGCGTTACTGACGAAATCTGTGAAGGAAGAATTGCGAGGTGCTACCACAGACCTCCTCGAGGATTAACGTTAAGATTTAGTGTTATAGGAGGGTTTTTAGATCCATTTTTTGCTAGGTGCTGGGTGGATCCCATGCAGTACGAACCATCCAGCTTCCCTCAGTTACTTGTTGAAAAATTTAAAAACTACCTGTGTCTTTTTAGGTTATGCGTCTAGCGCTGGTCTCTCTTTTCCTGCTTCTCGTGCTTGCAATCTGTTCTGCTGCCGCTTTAGCTCAGCCGACAATATACATCTTGAGCGTGAAGGAGTCTCAGGGTTGGTGGACTGACCCACAGCTGCTTACTGCAAAGACTCGGGACTATCTGCAAAGAGCTGGAAAGGCTCTCGGGCTCTCCTTAAGCATCGAGGTTATTGACTCCATTGAGAGGTGGGATAAATTCGTAGCCGAGGCTCCGCCTAACGCTGTGATCATAAATGCGCATGGCGAGCTTGTGCCTGTTCCGCCAAGGTATGGGAGTGACTGGCAGAGCTTCTTCAGGGATTTGGCGGTGAACATTAAGTACAGGGGCTGGGTTCTCGTAAACCCGGTTGGCTACGGCTTCTTCTACGTTACTTACAACTATACGAGGAGGCCTGATGGTGCCTGGAAATGGGAGTTCCTCAAAGTGGATACTGCTGGGCTGGACACCTTGGGAAAGTGGCTGGGCATTGCGGCTACGGCTTGGCCCGACCCGTCGGGCGGAGTTCCAAGGCTGACAGAGCTAGGCAAACTGGTTTTCAACGTTCTGGGTTACAGCATGCCTGACACGGCTAATGCGCCCAGACCCCTCACGACGAATGCTTCAGCAAGCTGGTACTTCTACGTGCTGAGGAGAGGCAACGTATCAACTTATGCTTGCGCAGGGTTCGTAGTAGGCAGGGGGGCTCTTCTCTGGGGCGGCTGGGCGGATGGGTGGATAGAGGAGCATGCAAAAGTAGCTGTCGCGATGGCCCTCTACCACCTCTTCCCCGTTGAGATCAGGGCTTCGCAAGCACAGCCCAGAGCTTCGAGGTTTGACCTGAAGAAGCTAGTGTCCTTTGTTGCAAGCTTGCAGGGGGAAGATGGCTACTTCATGTACTCTCCAGGAAGCAGTCGTAGGGGTCCAATCGAAACTTTGCTTGCGCTGGAGATCCTCTCTGAAATTGGTGCAGACCTAAAAAGCACCATAAACGTTGATAGGCTTCGCGAAAACCTGGAGTGGCACTGGGGGTACACGATAAGCGGTGCATGGCAGCCGAGCGCGGGCGTGCAAGCGATGAACATCGTTTCCTACTCGCTGCTAAGTACAGCGCCATCCCCCACTGTAAGGGACTACTTCGTTAACCTTGCAAGGGAAAGCCAAAACCCCGACGGCGGGATCGGGTGGTATAAGGGTGGAGCATCTACACTTTGGAGCACGTACTTTACCGTAAAAGCGCTGAAGGCGCTAAACGCCTTGAATGCTGTTGATGTGCAAGCAGTGCTTAGCTATGTTAAACAGTCTCTCGTGAACTATGAATCGTTAACACCTGAAGATTTGTACTACGCACTCTCAACACTAGATCTATTAAACAAGAAGAATGAGCTTGACCCTCGACTAGGAAATGAATTATACGACTGGCTAAAACGGCTTTACTACCCTAATTACAAGCAGACTTACTATGTTCTCGCCTCAATGAGGATATTAAAGGAGAAGGCTGAGTGCAACGAGGCGGAAGTGGTAGAACTCCTCAGGAAGTACTACGACCCTGATACTGGAGGTTTTCAATGGCTCCTAGCTAACTACTCGCTAGCTCCTGATGTTGAGCACACGTGGGCAGCGGTAAAGTTGCTGGAGCTATTACCGGGCGTGAAGCTGGAGAATTATAAGGCCAGGTTCTACGTGCACGTTCAAACACCGTTCTCCGTGATTGAGGGAGGAGGATGGTACGATGAAGGGACCTCGGCAACCGTCAGAGTGCTGAGCACCATTGTTCAAGCGAGTGGCGAGGAAAGGTTTGTTTTCAATGGCTGGGGTGGAGACATAACCGGGAAAGATCCAGTGATCATGTTTACCGTGGATAAGCCGATGACCATTTACGCGAACTGGAAAAAGCAGTACTACGTTGAGGCATACTCGGACTTTAGCTCCTTTGAAGGTGTGACCGGTTGGTACGATGAAGGTTCCTACGTAAAACTAAGACTTAGGGAGACTGCGCTGGGCTTCCCAATTAGGAAGGTTTTTGACCACTTCGAGGGCTTAACTTCAAGTGACACAGTTTTATCCTATGGGGAGGTCAGCATTTTGGTTGATGGTCCGAGAAAAGTAAGAGCAGTTTGGCGAACAGACTACACTTTACTCTTTCTAATCATGGCTTTGACAGGCGTAGCAGTATCTGTTGCCCTGGTGACCGCTAGGGCTGCTATAGCCAAGAAAAGGGGAGCAGAGAGAGTTGCCTACTCGGTGAGAGCAAAGGAGCTTCTAGCAGAGCTTAAAAAGTATGAGAGCTACCTGTCCAGGTTGGAGGAGATGCGAAGGAATGGCTTGGTTTCCGATAGAGTCTATGAAGCATTGAAGAGGGAGTACCAAGGAAACATTGACAGAATAAAAGAGGAGATTAAAAAGTTCAAAAGTTCGCGTAATGGAGGAGAAGTTTATGCCGTGCTGTAAACTTCTTAAATTCTTAAAAAATAGTAAAACCTTGACCGTTATCGGTATCATGCTGGGAATAATCTTTTTCCTTACAGTAAGCGAAGTTATTGCTCATAGTCTTCTAATCGATAGAAAAACGCAAATACCGGAACTCGTATCTGTGTCCAACGTTTCGTTAGCTTCTAAACCCGGAGATGCCTTAAGCGGTAAGAGAGACCTTTACCTCTTTAAGGCTGGGGCAACGCACTACGAGGTCAGGTTGCTCCCCGAGAATACGCTACTCATTTACTTGGAGCCTGATAAGTGGCAGGGGAACTCTGACGTTTATCCCCTAGCTGGAGGCAAGAAGGTTGGGCATCACCATTCTCAGTTCCAAGTACTAAGCCCTGGGAGGTGGCTAACTGGCGGTGAGTATCTTATAGACTTTAGGGTTATTAGTGGTAAAGGCAAGATTGTCGTGTATAGTGGTAGTTGGGGTTTTAGGGACTACTTTGTGACTACAGCTATACACTACATATGGGCAGATGGCGAATACTTGTACAGGTACGTCAAAACAGATCTAGCAGTTCTCAGAAACATTCCAGACCCCGTCGGAGCAATATGGGTAGCGTTAGCAAATGATCCAGACTACTATGCTGATGCTGTGGCGAATACTTGTCAGGGTCTTGTAAGCTATAATATGCGTGGTTTGACTGGGCATGCCCTCAGAGAGTATGCTTTGTGTAGTTTCGGGTGGATAGCATTGGTCAATCCTCTTAACAGTGAGGTTAAGGGGTCTCCAGCCCTTGTCCTCGTTTGGTCTTCCAGCACAGCACACCCTACAGTCTATAGTGGGGCGAATGTTGACAACATAGAGATACACCTACTCGGTAGGGACGAGGCGAGGACTCTGACAAAGGGGGAGCACTTCGAGCTCCACTACCTACTCATAGTCAGCAACCAGCCCAACAACTACACCTGGATAAACGAAGCAGTAGAAAGAGCCAAGCCAATAATAGAACTAATAGACAAGGGGAATACCCCTGAGACAGCTTCAGCTCTGCAAGAGATGCCTTCACGGTCTCCCCAACAAACCGCCTTTGCTAATTTGTTTCTCATTGCCATTGCAGCGATAGCAGTTTTCATCGTTAGCATAGCTTACGTTTCCAGGAGACATAAGGAGAGCATTAAGTCGCGGCCAAGTCAACAAGGAGGAATGCAAATAGCAAGTCATGGGCACATAGGAAATGAGCTAGCAATGCTAGCTGAAGAAGCTGAAAGATATAGAGGTTACCTTAAGAGGCTTGAAGCCATCAGGGCGCAGGGAAAGATTTCTGAAGTAACCTACGGGGAGTTAAAGAAGGAATATGCTAACAAATTAAGCCAGCTCCAAGCAAAAATAAGGCAGCTTGGAGAAGTTAAAGGGAAGCTTGAAGAGCGAAAAGCAAGCTAAATAGAGGCATTAATCTAGCGCGCATAAGTGAAGATGTGGCAAGGCGCAAGCGCTTTAGAGGCTCTCGAGCTCTTTTAGCTTGTTCTCGTATTCCTCTTTCAGCTTCTTATATACCTCTTCCTTTACCTCGCCCCTCCTGTACATTTCCTCGAGTGCTGCCAAGTAAGCCCTATACTTTACGACCTCTTCTGCACGCGTATGCTTTTCTCCCACTTTTAGCCAGATTATCTTGGAGCCCTCTTTTCCTGAGGATTCGACGGTAACCTTTATTGGTACCTCTCCGCTAATCCTGGGCTTGACAGGCACTTCAATGACTGTTTCGCCAGACAGCTCTAAACGTCCAGGGTTTAGCCAATCGACATCCCCCTCAATACTCAAGGAGGCCTCACCGCTACCACCAACCCTAACCATGATCCTACCCCACTTACCGACGAAAAGATCTGAGGATTCAACGCCGAGAATGCTTAAAGGAGTGACGCGCACTGCGCGGCTCTCACCCCCGGCGCGCTCTTTACTCTCAGCTATGCTCTCACGCCTGCCACTTATAAATGTCTCAATAATCTCGGCAACATCAGCGTGTCCACCCTCACGAGCCACATCGAGAGCAGTCTTGCCATTCTTATCCTTGATGCTCGGATCAGCACCGTTCTCAAGCAGCAGCTTGACAACGTCAGCGTGCCCATTAATAGCGGCCCAATGTAGAGGAGTCTGAGCGAGCCACCCCTCTCTTGCATTTACATCTGCACCGCGCTTTATCAGCATCTCGGCAATATCGGCACGCCCACTAGAGGCGGCCCTATGCAGAGGTGTCTGGCCAAGCGCATTCCTTGCATTCACACTCACTCCTTTTCTTAAAAGCTCTTCTATTTTAGCAATATCCCCATCACTCACAGCTTTAAAGAACCCATCAAGCTCTTGCAGGCTCATCGGCTGTAAAAATAAGCCATCCGGATATAAACATTCTGACTGATCTCCCTCAGTTATTTTTACTGCGACCAGCCGATTAAGGGTTAAAACTATTCGTTGCTGTGCCGACTAACGTCATTTTGCAACCCATTACTCTTATGGAAATTTGCACCGGAGCGCGCGCTAAGTGTCCCCTCTCTGGCGCTCCAGTCGAGCTAGGGGCAAAATACTGTTGGAGGTGTGGTGCCGAACTCTAAGAGTAAGCGCGTGCTCAGCTTATTTTAGACTTGAGGCACCCTCAGAAACTAGTCAGCCAGGAAAAGGATATTTCCCAGAAGAGCTTACAGGGCGCGCCACGTAGCATAGAGTATTTAGAGGCACCTTCACGGAAACTATTTAGCCAAACTGAAGCTAAGACTTCAGTTATTCTTCCAGGAATAAATAACATTATCACTGCGTGCTGCCTGCTTTTATTATGAGAAGTCAACTTGCGGGCAATCAATGCTAGCGAATACTTCTGCTTTAACTGCAAAAATACGTTTGATAAAAACCTACATAGAAACGGAGTAGGTGGTATGCCTGTGAGGCAAGCGCGCAAAGCTCCTTCGTATGAGGTGAGGCAATACAGCTTGCGAATAAAAATTTACTTGCTGGAGCTTCCGTCACCTTTTGCTATCTTGCCGTCAGCTGTTTCATCTTCTGCTCGATTTCCTCTAGCTTGCTCATGTACTCCCTCCTCAACTGCTCGTAGACCGCCCCCGTTACTTTTCCCTCAGCCTTGAATGCCTCTAGCCTCGTAAGGTACTCCCTGTATTGTTTAGCCTCCTCGTTCAGCCTTGCCAGCTCGCTTGTTAGGTAGCCGGTAGGGAGGGGCATGCCAGCGCTCACGCTTGTAATTGGCTTAATTCCTCTAGGAGGTGGCTGAGGCACTACCGGCACACTAACCGGTGCGCCTTTTTCAGGCTTACCTGGGGCTTCTGCGACAGCTACTGCTTGCTTAATGCGGTAGTAGATAAAAGTGATTATGGGTGTAAAGATTGCGCCATTTATCGCGTCATCTACTCCGATCGATATGTAGAGTTCTGGAGGAAGGCCATATCCTATGAACCTATCGGTAAGAGCCGCGAAGCTCGCGCTGGCAAAAGAGCTAACCATGGCGAGTAGCGCGCACCATAGTAGCCCGGTGCTTTCTCTTCTCTTCCTTTCAGGCAGGATGAGGGCTGCTAAACCCATCAGGAGGCCTTCGAGGCCGAGTCCGATATCTATGCTTAACCATATTTCTCCGAAAATAATATTGTTAAAGATTATGCCTCCCAGAAACCCTGTAGTAAAACCTGCGACGGGTCCGAAGACGTAGCCGATGAACATGGGGAAAGCAACAACGGGCCAGAGACATACGGAGTAATCCATAAATCTTGTGCATGGAATAAAATGATGAATAATGAAAAGGAAAAGACTTAAAAAGACTACAAGGAGGGTACCAACAATCGTTGCAGCTATTTGAGACTTGATAAAGCTCGTTCTAGTGGCTTGAACCGTGCTTTTTGCGGGGAAGGGAGCTATGCTCTCCTTTGGGGCATGCTTCCTGCATACGATAAGGTAAATTGCGAGACCGATGAGACCCATCAGGAATACCAAGAATGCCCAAAGAAACGCGTCCATTCTTCTCTTTTTCGCGTCCTGGTAAACCCAGGCAGCGAGGAGCGCGCCTGCTATGATCGCCGGAATTCCTATCTCATTCACAATTCAGGTAGTGCAAGATAACAATTTATGGTTAATGTCGCCGCCGGTTGCAGGTAGAGACGGGAATCCTCTTGTTTTTCAAGCGAAGGTTACAGGGCTGAGCTGAGGCTAGCGCGCGCTCAGTGATGATGGAGTTTATCATGAAGAGTCTCACCTCAGGCTATGCGCGCTAGCTGGGAGGGGGTGTGAGCAGAATGATGCATCTAAATTGTTTGCTGTATTCTTGTGGAAACACGATTGGAGGAAAGGAACGGGCGGAAAGCGTTTCGCAAGGGTAACCTCAGATGGGGGAAAGGTTGCAGATGTATGTTGAAGATTCGAACTGAGTGGGAGCGGGATCTGCTGCACGTTGTTTAGCCTTTGCGCAAGAGTGTGAAGGGGAGATGGCTGTGTGGTTTAGAGGATGATTATGGTGGCTACGTAGTCTGGGAGGCGCTGCCAGTCTTTGTCTAAGGTTATGACGCCTAGCTCTCCCTTTCTGGCTGTTATTGCATTGAGCGCGTCTCCGGGATCTATGCCTCGCTGTAGAACCAAGCTAGCAGCCTCCCTGAGCTCAGTAATCGTGAACTTCTGCTCGAGGACCTCTATTCCGAGCTCTAGGAGTATTGAGGGGAGTAGCTCAACCAAGCGCTCGTAGCCCCTAGCCCTCTTGGCATCTCCTTTAGCCAGCCAGAGGTTTCTCGACTCCAGCGCCCAGTTGAGGTATTCGAGCAGGACGATTGGGGTGATGTACAGCTTCGTGTTGAGGGTTCTTAGGGCCCCCAGTTTCCTGGAGGCCAGGACGCATGTGTCTACTATTGCCCCTCTGCGCTCCTCCAAGCTCTCGACCTTGCGAGACCCTCGATCTCTTTCGGCGCGGGTTCTCCCAGTTCCTCCAATAGGGCGAGGTACTCCTTTATGGCGTTGCGGGGAGCCAGCTGCTCGACGGCTGACATGATGCGTTCTCTCGAGGCTGAGAGCAGAATCACATCATCCACTTCAGCCATGTAGAGCTCTGATCCCCTCAGCTTCCTCGAGAGGTAAATCCTGCCCTTTGCGTCAACCCTCCTGACGCTCATCTCTTCCATGTTCCCACTCGTAGCTTTGCTTTAGCTCCACATATAAAAGTTTTTTGTCCCACTCATAAAATCGCTTTGAGCAAGATCTTTCAGGGTTTTGGAAGCCCTGGTCCTTTTGCGAAAGGATAATTGAGATCTTTGGGTGGGTTGAGAACAGAGAGAGGCTATAGAAAGCGCGGGAGCCGTCAAGGAAATATCTTTGCTCATTTTTCTGTAACAGTCAGTCAACTGGTTCTCTGGGACGCGGTTGGTGGGCATCGTTGGGGGTGAGCTGGGCACATTTTAATAGTTGCTACTTTATAGCAGTGCAGCATGCTTGCTTGCGATGAGCATGAGGTTTAATGAGCTTAGAGGAAAGGTTAGGATAGGGTTCAGCGTGGA